>JGI24133J20442_1000544_pt1 | contig 11668 bp, 10 predicted proteins | sample BarGraNGADG00311_2_FD_20442 | JGI IMG/M metagenome (IMG submission 20442)
CTCCTCGCCGAGGTAGCTCACCAGGGTGACCGGCTCCGGGCTGTCGTTATGCCTTATAGAGTTGTTGATGAGGTTCGCGAAGACCTGGTAGATCTGGGTGCGGTCCGCGAGTATCGTCCCGAGGTCGTCGTCTATCTCCAGAGTGACGCCGGCTGCCGCGGTAGACGCCTTCCGTTCTTCAAGCAGTTCGCTGACCAATCCCGAGATCTGCACGGCTGTGACTTTGACGGGTTTCTGTCCCGCCTCCGCTACCTTGAGCAGGCCGGTGACGAGTTCGTGTGCCCTTGCCAGGTTGCGTTCGATGCTCGCCGCGTTCTCAGTGACCTCCTGCCGTAGCGCGTCAACGTCACCTTCCTGCGCGACATCCTTGAGCATCGCGTTGGCCAGGGTTGCGGCAGCGAGGGGAGTCCTCAAGTCGTGTGACACTGCATGGGCGTAGGCGTCCAGTTCGTCATTGGCGCGCTGGAGTTCTTCCGTGCGATTCTCCACGAGTTCCTCCAGGCTGTCGCGGTGGCGCTCCAGCTCCTCTGTCGAAACCGCGAGCGAAGCGGTCATGTCATCGAAGGCATCCGCGGCTCTGCCCATCTCGTCATCTCGCTCGATATCGATGCGATAGTCGAGGTCGCCGCCCGCAACGGCGTCGGCTCCCTGCTCGAGCTCCCGCAAGGGGTAAAGCACTGTTCTCGACACCAGTAACGTCATCAACAGGACGACCAGTCCCAGGAGTGCGATGAACACAATGGTCAGGATCGCCGAGAGGTTCTGAGCATTGGTCAGTTCCGCCTGGCTCTGTGCGGCGAGTGCATCCGATTCGTCCTTGGTACTCTGTGCGAGAACCAGCAGTTTCCCCACTATCGTCGTCTCGGCATCCGACCCGCCAGTGGGGCTCACGGCCCCGGCCGACATCGCGTGGAAGTTCGCAACAAGTTCCTCGAAGAGGTTCAAACGCTGGGCGTTAGCCGCCCACAGCCGGGCCACAACCTGGTCGTTCTTCGGGTACAGGGTCCTGACCCGATCGAGGAGAGCAGAAAGCCCGTTCTGTTGCTTCTCCCACTGGACGCGGGTCTGCTCGCTCCTGTTCAACTGGTAGTCGGCGCGCAGGATGTTCAGTGCGAGAAGGTCAGATACTACGTGCCGGGCCAAGCTGTTCCGCAGGCTCGACCTGCTGACATTCCCGCGGGTGACAAGCGCCGAGGTGATCCCACCCGCAGCGAGCAGGAGAGCCAACACCATTGCGATTATCAGCCTGGTCCTGATCGTCATCTCGAGTCACCAATCAGTGATCGTCATTGCCTTGGGAGCAGCTTGTTGAAGCCCCGAAGGACGCGGGTTGAACTTCTCATCGCGGTGATACTCGTCGCTTTCGCTGGAAGTGCCAGCTTCTTGGAGTCGTTTCCGTTGCGACCCATTCTAACTCGGGGGACAAGAAGGATTCCAGCAGTCGGTTCGCTTGCCGGGAAGAAGTCGCGCGGGGTCAGTGGAATATGTCGTGCCAGAGCGCTCTGCCCCACGAGTACAGGTGGGTGCAAACCAGCTGCACGTAGAGGAACGCCACCTTCGGCGACCGGCCCGGCTCTTTCTCATAGTGCCCGCCGATGTAGGAGACCTCGGCCGACCTCTCTATCTCCCACGGGTAAACGCCCAGCCTGTCGGGCGTGTGCTCGAGGTTTATCTTCCCGCCGCTCCCGTGAAGGTAGGCGGCCCAGACGAGCTCGCTGCAGTACCAGCTTCCGCCGGTCGCCTGCTTGGAGTAGAACCTGATGTCGTACGGGCAGCCGCGGTCCACCTGTCTCTGAGCGAACGCGACCGCCCTGAGGCGGGTGGCNNCGTCGGCGTTGACCACNCGCATATAGGTCACCCAGGTCTTGCCCGGGTACTGCCAGTCTGCCTCGGTGCCGACCCCGACGTTCTCGTTCTCGCTCGCCGCCTCAATGACGCGGCCGTCACCGGCGTAGATCCCCACGTGGCTCCAGGCGCCGGGGACCAGGCTGTCAGGAATTCTGCCGAGCAGGATGTCTCCCGGGATGAGGCAGGTGCGGAGAGTCCTGCCGACTTGCCCGCCTTCGATCTCTGAGGACATGCTGTTGATCGCGGTCAAGTCATCGCCGTACAGCGCGAAGACCGTCCAGGTGTTGCCGGCCTGGCCGGAAGGAACAGCGTAGGCGCGCTCGAGGGTGTCCCCGTAATACACCTCGACCCTGGCGCCCGATCGCGAGAGAGAGTCGTCCCACGACTCCTCGCGCGTGGTGAAGTCGTGCACGTAGAACTGGTAGATGCCTTCGCTCTGCCTGAGGATGGCCGCCGTCTCAGTGCCTGCGCCCGGCCCGCGAGCGGTGTCCAGCTCGGCCTGGCCTGATATTCGCCTGTTGGCGGCGTCGAGCTTGAAGCCTTTATGCCCCGCGGCCGAACCGGTGACTTGAAGATCGAGGTCCGACGAATCGTCCCATCGGAGCACCACTCTCTTGCCGGCCGTGTTCCCGCCGTTTGCGTTCGAGCACGGTGAAGCGCTGAGAGCCAGTGACGCCGCGCAAGTGGCGGCGATTATAGTGACGATGAGAAGCCGGCGCATAACATCCCCCAGAAACAACCGCGCACTACGCCTTTCCTATTTCCCGGGGGCGCGAGATTTCCTGCCGGGGGAGCCGGATGTCAAAGGCCGGAGCGTGGCCGGCCTTTATCGAGAAATGCGGACGGATCCGCAAGCGACGATCTATGTTTCGTTTACTCCGGGTGTGTCAGTGCCTGTAACGGCGAGCCTGCTGAACAGCTTGAGGCTCCACAACTGCCACGCGAGAGTCTCGCGCGAGGGCCGGTCCTGGGAGACTTCGCCGGTGAGGCTGTTGCGGTGGAAGTTGACCGGGTTCTGTTTCAACCATCTCTGGCTGCGGCGATGGGCGGCCAGCCAGCCCGTGCTCTCGAGCAGCGGCCTCGGCGAATCATGTTCCATTCCCAAGATACCCACCTCCTCCTGTCTTCCACCAAACCGAGCGTCACAATTGGTTTCGGTAGAGCCTTCTCTTTACCCTTCTCCGAGAGGGAGGAGTTGGCGCGACGCCTTCACGAGTACGGCTTATAGTTCAGTGCGTAAGCGCGCACTCCTGCTATACTTTCTCTGTGGCAGAAAGGCCTGATGCGTCGCCTGAACGCAGGTTGAACGCACACCGTCAAAGGTTTGCGCCTGTTTTTTCGAGCGCACGGAGGAGCCGCCTGTCGGAAGGGAGAGAGATGAAGCGAAGAGTGACAGTTGCACTGGTCCTTGTACTGGTGCTTACAGTGCTGGCAATAGTGATCGGGGGTTGTGGGGTGTCTGAGCAAAAAGGAAACGAATCCAAATCTACCGAGCCCGCCACGTCGCCGGCGTCGAGCCCGCAGTCGACGAGCCCGCAGGTCGGGCCTGATGGCAATCCCATCAAGACCCTCGCTGACTTTCCCGACGGGCAGGACGGCGCCAAGGTCGAGGCTGTCATAAAGACCGACAAAGGGGACATCGTGCTGCGGTTCTTCCCCGACAGCGCGCCTGTGACCGTGGCGAGCTTCCTGCACCTGGCGAGGACCGGCTTTTTCAATGGAACGACCTTCCACCGCGTCGTGCCCGGGTTCGTCATCCAGGGGGGAGACCCGAAGAGCAAGGACCCCAAGGCGACGGATGTCGGCACGGGGGGCCCGGGGTACAACCTGCCCGCTGAGTTCAACAACCGTCCGCACGTGACCGGCACCCTCTCCATGGCCCGCGGCGGCGACCCCAACTCAGGCGGGAGCCAGTTCTTCATATGCCTCGCGGACCAGCCGAGCCTCAACGGCCAGTACACCGTTTTTGGTCAGGTAGTGAGCGGGATGGACGTGGTCAACCAGGTGACGCAGGGGACCGTGATGCAAGAGGTGACCATCAGGCCGATCAGCGGCTGAGCGGGAGGGCGAGGGCGCGTGTTCTCGAACCGGGCTGTACACCGAAAGGCTTGGCTGGCTTTCACGCTCCCCGTGTTCGTCATCACCGCGCTGGCAGCCGGTGGCTGTGCCACCAGCACTCCGTCGGGGCGCATGAAAGTCTCCGCGACCATCGAGCCGCTCGCTGATTTCTGTAGGAACGTGGGCGGTGACCTCGTCGAGGTCGAGACCCTGATACCTCCGGGCGCGAGCTCGCACGTCTTCGAGCCGACCGCCAGCCAGTTTGTCTTCGTGAGCCAGTCCAGAGTCTTCGTGATGGTGGGGCTCCAGCTGGAGACGTGGGCTTCAGGAGTCATCCAGAAGGTCGGAGGCCGCGGGATGGTTATAGTGGTCACGTCCGACGCGGTGCCCGGAGACCAGTTGATAAAGGCGGGAGCGTTCAACGGTGAACCCGGCTCGCCCGGCGCGCCGTACGACCCGCACGTCTGGCTGGACCCGACGATAGCCATGTACCAGGTACAGGCGATCGCGGACGGTTTCATAAAGGCGGACCCGGCCCACGCTGCGGCATACCGCAAGAATGCGGCGGCGTACAATGCGAAGCTCGCGGTGCTCGACAGGGAGATTGCGGCGAGGGTTGCCACGTTCACCCACAGAGATTTTGTCGCCCTCCACCCGGGCTGGACCTATTTTTCCCGCAGGTACGGCATCAACCAGGCCGGCGCCGTGCAGGAGTTCCCGGAGCAGGAGCCCAGCGGCAAGCAGATCGCCGACATAGTGAAGACCATCAAGGCGAAGCACATCAAGGTCATCTTCGCCGAACCGCAGATCAGCCCCAAGGCGGCCCAGGTGATTGCCTCGGAGATCCCCGGCATGCGCGTCCTCTACCTGGACCCGCTGGGGGATCCGGCCAAGCCTGACGTCAGCACTTATATTAAGATGATGCAGCACAACGTCAACGTGATGTCGGAGGCCCTCCAGTGAGCAACAGGCCGTCAAAGATGCATTCGTGCAAAGTCGGTGAGTACTTCGACGCGACGTCCGGCGGGCCGCGGACCCTCATCGACCTCGAGCACGTGTTCGTGGAGCTGGACGGCCACCCCGTCCTGCAGGACATCAGCTTCACGCTCAACGACCACATGTTCCTCGGCGTCATCGGCCCCAACGGCGCGGGAAAGACGACGCTCCTGCGCGTGATACTGGGCCTCGTCAAGCCCGCGAGCGGCACCGTCTGCGTCATGGGAATGCAGCCGGCCGAGCTGAAGAGCGAGCTGCACCACATCGGGTATGTGCCCCAGAGCGTCTTCTTCGACCCCATCTTCCCCGTCAACGTCTACGACGTCGTGATGATGGGCCGGATATGCTGCATCGGGCGCTTTCGTTTCGCGAAGAAAGCTGACAAGCAGAGGGTGATGGACAGCATCAGGATGGTCGGGCTCCAGGGTCTGGAGAAGAGGCTTATCGGCGAGCTGTCCGGCGGCCAGCAGAAGCGGGTGTTTCTGGCGCGGGCTCTGTGCCGCGAGACCCGGATACTGCTGCTGGACGAGCCGACCTCGGGGCTCGACATGCCTGCCCAGCGCCAGTTCATGGAGCTGCTCACCGACCTCAAGGAGAGGCTCGGCCTTTCCATCGTCTTCGTCTCACACGACGTGAACGTGCTCGCCCAGCACGCGGACGAGATGGTGTGCATCAACCGCTCCATGCACCTGCACGGCAAGCCCGGAGAGGTCGTCGGATCCGACCGGCTGCAGGAAGCCTACCGGTGCGAGTTCGATTTCCTGGTCGGCGCGGGGGACCATCACACGACGGAGGGGGGTGGCTGATGCTCTCGTTCGGGTTCGGCCAGACAGCCCTGGTGGGTGGCCTGCTCATAGCGATCACCTGCTCGCTGATGTCCTTCTTCATCATTGTCAGGAGGCTGGCGTTCGCCGGCATGGGGATATCGCACGCCGCGTTCGGAGGCGTGTCGATCGGGATCGCGGCCGGGGTCAACCCGATAGTGACCGCCGGGGCGTTCTGTGTCCTGGTCGCNGGGGGGATCGGATGGTTCTCCCGCAAGGGCAAGCTTCACGAGGACACCATCATCGGCATCCTCTTCTCCGCGTCGATGGCGATGGGCGTGGTGCTGCTCGCGGTCGCGAAGGCGTACAACCAGGACTTGCTCAGCTACCTGTTCGGGAGCATCCTGGCGGTGTCGTGGACGGACGTGGTCATCCTCGCGGTGATGGCCATACTGGCCATCGGGTTCATGGTGCTCTTCTTCAAGGAGCTGCTGTTCTTCTCGTTCGACGAAGAGACCGCCACGGCGAGCGGCGTACCGGTGAAGTTCGTCTACTACGGGCTGCTGGTGACTATCGCCCTCACCATAGTGGTGTCGATCAAGCTNGTCGGCATCATCCTGGTGTCCGCGCTGATCGTGATTCCGGGGGCAACGGGGCTGCAGCTCTCGAGGAACTACCGCAGCGTTCTGGTGTATTCGATGGCAACCGGCATCCTCTCGGTGTTGATCGGGTTGCAGCTCTCTTTCAGCTTCAACGTCGCCTCAGGGGCGACCGTAGTCCTCGTGATGTTCGCGCTGTTCGTGATCGCGGTGGCGGTCTCACCCAGGCGGAGTTACATGCAGCGGGTCTTCCGCGGGAAGGCTGCGGCCGAGCCCGCCCCGCAGGAGGGCCTGCCACCGGCGCCGGGCTCCGCGGAGATCCCCGCCGGTGACTGAGATGCCCATCGACGTCCCGGACTACCTCCGCGGCAACATCATCGACATGCACGCGCACTTCTTTCCCGACAAGCTGTTCGCTTCGATCTGGGAATGGTTCGATGCACGCGGTTGGGGAATCGCATACCGCGAGTCAACGTCCGGGCTGGCCCGCACCCTGCGCACCCTGCGGGAAGAGGGCGTCCGCAGGTTCGTGACCTACAACTACGCACACAAGGCGGGCGTCGCCCCGGGCCTGAACGAGTGGACCGCACAGTTCGCCCGTCGCGAGCCGGCGGCGCTGCCTTTCGCGACCGTGTTCCCCTCCGACGACGGGAATATCGAGATGCTGGAGCGCCTGTTCGACCATGACGGTTTCTTCGGGATCAAGCTCCAGCCGCTGGTGAGCGATTTCTACCTGTGCGACGAGCGGATGATGGATGTTTACGCGCTGCTGCTCGAGCGCGGCAAGGTCCTGGCCGCGCACGCGGGCACCGCCCCGGTCGCGAACAAGTACGTGGGTGCCGACCACTTCGAGCCGGTGATGCAGACCTTTCCCGAGTTAAAGGTCGTGGTGGCGCACATGGGGGCCTACGAGTTCGACCGGTTCTTCGACATGGCGGGGCGATACCCGAACCTCTACCTCGACACCTCGGTGAACTTCATCGATCCAGCCCTGGTAAAAGATCTGGTCGCAAAAGGCCAGTTCCCGCCGCTTGAGATCCCGCATGAGTTCGACCCGGATATGCTGCTCGAGCTCTCTGACCGCCTCCTGTTCGGGAGCGACTTCCCCAACATCCCTTACGACTACGAGGACTGCATCCGGAGCATCATCGAGGTGGGACTCTCCGAAGAGTTCAACCGAAAGGTGTTCTTCGAGAACGCGGCGCGCCTGCTCCAATTGCCTGACGACAATATATAATCGCCAGCATGGAGAAGAGCATGCGCATCCTGATCTGCCACGGCTACCTGTTGAGGGGCACCGGCAGCAACACGTACGTCCAATCGCTGGCTCGCGCCCTCTGCAGGCAAGGCTACCGCGTCCTCATCATGTGCCAGGAGAGCGACCCCCGGCTCGATTTCGTCTCGAGCTTCATCCGCGAGAACTCCACCGGGAGCGGCCCGCAGGTCGTCTGGGAGCGCGAGACAGGTTACCCGGGCCCGTGCATGGTCTACAAGCCGGACATCGGGGGCCTGCTGCCCGTCTATGTGACGGACAGCTACCCGGGCTTCCGCGTCAAGGAGTTCACGCAGCTCGACGACGTCGAGCTCGAGTGGTACATAGACCGAAACGAGCGCGCCCTGGGCCGGCTGGTCGAGCAGTTCGTCCCCGACGCGATACACGCGAACCATGCGGTGATGCTGCCCTACATCGTGAGGCCCGTCGCGGAGAAAGCCGGGGTGCCTTACTTCGTGAGCATCCACGGCTCGGCGATCGAGTTCACGGTGAAGAAGGACCCGCGATACCTTCCCCTGGGAGCGGCGGGCCTCGAAGGCGCCACGCGGATAATCGTGCCGAGCGAGCACACCGCGCGGCAGGTCGAGGAGGTCTTCGGCGACTCGGTGGAGGGCCTGTCCGGCAAGATCGTGTTCATCCCGCCCGGGGTGGACACCGAGATGTTCGCGCTCGCCGAACGCGACCTGGCATCCTCGGTCGAGCTGCTGTGCGAGGCCGTCGAGAAGAGGACCGAAGGCGTGACCGTGGGGGACTTCCGCGGCCGCGGGAACGACGAGCCCGGCAGGCTCAGCGATGGATTCGACATCGAAGAAGAGATTGCGGGTATCAACGCCCTGCACCCGGACTGGCTGCCGGAGGCGGACCTTGGGCACCGTCTGCGCGAGCTCGCCGCCGGAGACGGGCGCTTCGTCATGTTCCTGGGGAAACTGCTCGAGACCAAGGGCGTCCAGTGCACACTGCCCGCTGTTCCCCTGTTGCTGCGCGACCACCCCGACGTGCGATTGGTGATCGTCGGCTTCGGTGAGCTGAGGGGCATCCTGGAGCTGATGCTTGACGCGATCGACAGCGGCGATATGGCAAGGCTCCGCAAGTTATGCGAGTACGGCAACCAGAAGTACACACTGGCGGACGACGCCTTCGGCCCGGTGCTCGCGTTCCTGGACGACCTGGAGGCCTCCGGCGAGATCAGTGAGTACGCGCGGTTATGCGGCGGCTTCGACGTCAGGGATGCGGTGGTGTTCACGGGCTACCTGACGCCCGAGGAGCACCGCCACCTCCTGCCGCATGCGAAGGCGGTGCTGGTGCCGTCGCTTGCGCAGGAAGCTTTCGGCCTCGTCGCGACCGAGGCCATGGCCGCGGGGGTAGTGCCTGTAGCGTCGCGGCACTCGGGCCTGGAGACGGCGCTCGAGCCCGTGCGTGAGATATGGGGGCAGGAAGCGGACACCCTGCTGCTCGGAACGCGCGAGCGGCTCGTCAAGCGGATCGCCGAGGCGTGCAGCCTCGTGCTCGACATGCCGGACGCGGCGCTTCTGAGCAAGGGCGCCCAGATGCGCGGCGTGGTGAAGGCGCGATTCTCGTGGGACGCGGTGTCGCAACGCATGGTGGAGATCTTCGAGAAAGCGTGACAATGCACCAGTGGGGTCAGGCACCGATGGTGCATTTCTCTTGTGGAGTCCGGGTTCCCGGATGAAAACGCACCACCGGTGCCTGACCCCAGTGGTGCGTTAGAATGTCCGAGCGTGCGTATGACAGCAGGAGGTGGCGATGTTTGGTGATTTCGACGACGTCGTCCGGCGCAAGATAGAGATCTCCGAATCGGGGCTCGCGGCCGACAAGGTGATGCCTCTTGGCGAAGCGATAGATAAGTTCGTCCAGCCCGGGATGAGCATCCACCTGGGGCACAGCTATGCGCGGCCGTGTGCAGCGTACCAGGAGCTCGCCCGCAAGTTCTGGGGCAAGGACCCCGGCTTCACCATCAGCACGCTGGGTTTTACGGGCGACATGAACTCCGTGTTCTGCGCGGGGCTGGTGAAGAAAGCGATCGCCACGTTCTTCGGCGACTCGTATCCCATGCCGGGACCGAACCCGGTGTACCAGGCCGCGTACCGCGAAGGCACCGTGGAGCTCGAACACTGGACCATCCTGAGCTTCTCGCTCCGCCTGCTCGCCGGGGCGCTCGGCTTTGAGTGGATACCCGCCAACTCACTGATCGGGACGACCATCGCCGAGGAAAACACGGACGACTTCTGTGTCACCACGATGCCCGACGGACAGGAGATGGGTTTTGTGAGGGCGCTGCGCCCGGACATCACCTTCCTCCACGGCTGGGCCGCGGACCCGGCAGGGAACCTGGTGTGCGCGCCCCCCTATGCGGAGACGGCGAGCTCCGCGCGCGCCGCTAAGCAGGGAACCATAGTCACCGTCGAGAAGATCGTCGACCACGACTTTATCAAGAGATACAGCCACTTCGTAAAAGTCCCGTCCTACCTGGTCAAGGCGGTGTGCCTGACCCCGTTCGGCTCTCATCCCGCGGGCATGTCGAACTACGGCCTCGAGCGGGAGGTCACCGGCTACGAGGTGGACCGTGAGTTCATCATCGACCTTCGTTCCAAGGCGAGGGACCCTGAAAAGTTGCAGGCCTGGATGGACGAATGGATCCTGGGGTGCGCGGACCACGAGGAGTACCTGGCGAAGCTCGGCCACGAGCACATCTGGCACCTCAGGGGCAAGTCGGCCCTCAACTCCTGGGAGGACGAGCTGACGGACGCCCTGCCCGAGATGAACGCGGGCCCTGACTACAACCCTATCGAGATGATGATAAGTGTCGGCGCGCGCGTCATCGCGAAGAAAGCGCTCGAGAGCGGCTATCGAACCATCCTCGCGGGGGTCGGAGCGTCCAACCTCGCCGCCTGGCTCGCCTATTACAGCCTGCGGGAGCAGGACCACGACGCGGACCTCATCGCCGAGATCGGGTTCTACGGGTACAGCCCTCAGCCGGCCGACCCGTTCATCTTCAATCTCCGCAACGTGCCCCACTGCCGGATGCTGAGCGACGTCAACGACGTGCTCGGGTCCATCGTGGGGGCACAGAGCAACCTCTGCATCGGCGCGCTCGGGGCGGGACAGGTGGACCGGCTCGGCAACGTCAACTCGACCTGCATTCCCGACATGAAGCTGCTGCTCGTCGGCTCGGGCGGCGCGGCCGACGTGGCGGCGGGTGCGCGAGAGATCGTTATCGTCATCGACCACCTGCCGTTCAGGCTGGTCGAGCAGGTGCCGTACGTGACCTGCCCGGGCGACAAGATCACCGCCGTGGTGACGACCAGGGGCGTGCTCGAGAAACGAGACGGGGAGCTGGTCCTTACCGGTTATTACCCCGCCGACGGCGGCCGCGAGGCTGCGATAGCGGCCATCAAGGAGAACTGCAGCTGGGACCTGAAGGTCGCCGACGATGCTGTCGAGATAGAGCGGCCCACGCTGGAAGAACTCAAGAGCGCCCGCATGTTCGACCCCCACTCGTTCTTCCTAGGGAAAGGGGATTGACAGGCATTTGCCTGCTCTGCTAAAATGAATTTTGCTTGGTCCGCTTGAGGCGGTCAGGCAATAAAAACGGGAGAGGGCGTCGCGCCAGGGCCTCAGGCCAGGGTGCGACGCTTAACTTATGACAAGATGTTCTCCTTCTCCCTTTGGGCGAGACGGTCGAGGTGTTCTCCCTCTCCCCTTGGGGGAGAGGGTTGGGGTGAGGGGTCCCGATGCCCGACCCGAGACAACTGAGAAAGAACATGACCGAAGCGGAACATGTGCTCTGGTTCCGTCTCAGGTCCCACCAGGTGGAAGGTCACAAATTCAGGCGCCAGCATCCGATAGGACACTACGTGGTCGATTTCGTGTGTCTGGAGCGGAGATTGATCGTCGAGGTAGATGGAAGCCAGCACATGGACAATCCCAATGATGAAATACGTACACGGTGGCTTGAAAGGGAAGGATACAAGGTCTTGCGCTTCTGGGATAACGAAGTGCTGATGGAGACCGATGCTGTTATGGAGGTGATCAAGGAGTCTGTCGCCGATAGCACTGCGTGATTACGAGAAGGGGACCCCCACCTCAATCCTCCCCCTGGAAAGGGGGAG
>JGI24133J20442_1000547_pt1 | contig 11654 bp, 10 predicted proteins | sample BarGraNGADG00311_2_FD_20442 | JGI IMG/M metagenome (IMG submission 20442)
GCCGCACCGGCGGGTGCGACGACCGGGACGCCTGCACCACAACCGTCTCCCCGGGCGCCTCGCGCGCGAACACGAGCACGTCGTGGTCCGCCGCGAGCCACCGCAGCCCTCCGCGGCGCAGTGCCACGGACGCGGCCCGCGCCCGGAAGAACTCCCGCACCGTCCCCAGCCGCGCCCGGTCCCACGACTCCGGCCGGTGCCACGGGAACGGCCACCGCCCGTCCTCGCCGTCGGCGCCCGCCATGTCGATCTCGTCCCCGGACCAGATCATCGGGATGCCGGGATAGGTGGCCAGTAGCCCGAGCGCCACGTCCACGTGCGCGGGGTCGCCGAGGCGGGTGGCCACGCGGGTGGTGTCGTGCGAGCTGACCAGGTTCATCACGTGCGCGACGGCGCGCCACGGCGTCGCGGCCGCAAACGCCCGCATCGCGGCGGCCACGTTCGCACCGGGCAGCCGCGGGATCGCCGGGTACATCCCGTGCGGCAACGGCAGCCGCGGCTCGTCCCGCAGCCACTGCCACACCGGCACGCTGAACCCGGCGTAGTTCATCGCACCGTGCCAGCCGTCGCCGGCGAGGTCGCCCGTGGCGTCGAAGCTGTGCTCCGCGAGCAGCAACGCGTCCGGCCGCGCCGCGGTCATCGTGGCGCGCACCGCCCGCGCGACGTCATGCGCCACGTCGACGTCCTTGTACCGCCCCGTCATGTTCGCGACGTCGACGCGCCAGCCGTCCAGGTCCCCCAGCCAGCGCGCCACCACGCGGCGGCGGCGCGGAACCAGTCGTGCCCCACCCCGCAGTGGTTCGTGGTGAGATCGCCCATCAGGCGCATGCCGCGAGCGTGCAGCGCCTCGCTGAGCCGTGTGAGCGCCGTGTCCCCGCCCAGCAGCGGGTCCACCTGCAGGAACGTGGTGGCGTCGTAGCGGTGTGACGAGCCGCCCGGGAAGAACGGGGTCAGGTAGACGGTGTTCGCGCCGAGGCTCGCGATGTGGTCCAGGTGGGCGGCGACGCCGTCGAGGTCGCCGCCGAAGAACTGGTGCGCCCGGGTCAGCCCGTCCGGTGCGACGGCGTCGTCCGGACCCATCGGGATCGCCCACGCGGGTGCCAGGCGGGTCTCGTAACCGTCGGAGCGCGCGAATCGGTCCGGGAAGATCTGGTACAAAACGGTGTCCGTACCCCAGGCGGGCGGCGGCGGGTAGGACGCGAGTCGGAAGTCCTCCGCGTCCGTGACGTCGTGGGGGTGCAGGCCGCTGCCGTTGTACCACTGGTAGTGGTGCGGCCCACCGTCAAGCAGCCAGCGGTAGCCCATCACCGGGTTGTGCATCGGCAGGTCCGCGCGGTACCAGCTGTCCCGCTCGTCCTGCCGGTCCAGCACGGCTTCGAAGAGCTGCCGCTCGCCGTCAATGACGGTGCACAGGTGGGCGCGGGTGATGTCGCTGCCGCGTGGCACCCGGAGGAACACCGCCACGTCCTCACCGGGGTCCGGCGCCGGGTTCGCGACGTACAGGGCGGACCCGTCGTGGTGGGGATCGGTCAGCATGGCACCTCCGGCCGCGCTACCCGATGAGGTGCGCGACCGCCTCGGCGGCGGTCCAGCCGTCCGGGTGGGTGGCCAGCAGCTTCGCGACGCCGTCGAGGTCGGCGCCGAGGGTGGCGAGCGGGGTCTCGCGGTACCCGTCCTTGCGTTCCTGCCCCAGCCCGACGTCCGCCAGCAGCGCGTTGCAGAGGCACTTCCGCCCCACGGTCTCCGGCTCGGCCCCGCCCTTCTTCAGCCACATGTGGACCGGTTCCGAGGGGCAGCGGTAGCCGAGCGAGCCCTGTTCCTTCTCGAACGGGACCCGGAGGTGCCCGATGTCGCAGAGACGGGGGCGCGCGGCGTAGACCTCCGGGTCGGACTGGGTGCCCGGGAGCGTGGCCACCTTGAAGGGGAAACCCGTGGGCGAAGCGCGCGGGTCCGTGCGGACCTCGAGCCGCCCCTCCGCGAGTTCGGCCAGCATCTCGCGGCGCAGGTCCTCCCGGAGCCCTGACTCCTCCGAGAGGGCGAAGAGCGACCCGACCTGCACACCCACAGCCCCGAGTGCCAGCGCCCGGTCGACCTGCTCGTGCGTGGAGTACCCGCCGGCCAGCCAGAACGGCAACCCGACCTCGGCGACCTTCGCGAGGTCCGCCTGGTCGCGGACGCCGAATACCGGCTGCCCGTCGTCGTCGAGCACCATCCGCCCACGGGGCGGGGCGTTGTGCCCCCCGGCCGGCGGGCCCTCGACCACGAAACCGTCCGGCCGCGTGATCTCGTCGCGCGCAAGGCGGGCGGCCAGCACGTGCGCCGAGATGATCGCCAGGAAGCGAGGCCGGCGCAGCGGTGCCAAGCCACCGCCGGTGAGCTCCTCGGGGTCCAGCCCGAGCGCGTACGGCTTGGTGGCGCCGTCGACGTGGATGCTCAGGGCAACCGGCTCATGCCGCGCGAGCCGAGTCAGGAGGTTGGGGATCTCGACGGGGATACCGGCCCCCATGAGCACGTAGTCCACCCCGGCGAGCATCGCGCCGTAGGCCGCGCTGGGCGTGGCCAGCTGGATCTTCTCGAGGAAGTTGATCCCCACGAGGCCGTCGTGCCCCTCCTTGGCAAGCCACACCTCGGCGAAGTTGGCGACCACCGCCAGCTCGGCCGCCCCGGGCTTGGGCTTGAGGCCGAGCTTCGGAACCGGCGCGTACGGACGACCGGCCCTCCCCTCGGGGCGGTAGTACTTGTGCAGCACGTGCTCGGCCATCGACGGCACCGGGAAGTGGTCCAGCGCGCGCCGGACGTGGCCATCCGGGTCGCCGTCCTGGAGCCGGCGGGCGACGACGAGGTCGAGCGCCGTGCCAGACACGACGCCGAGCTGGCCAGCCTGGGACACCGCCCGAGCCAGACGCCACGACGAGACGGCGACACCCATGCCCCCTTGGATCACGGTGGGAAGGCGACGGTCGTCAGGGACGGCCGAGACGGGGCGTTCGGCAGTGGCGGGTGGTGCGAGGGTCATGGGCTGAGGCCCCTCCAAACTAGGTACTGGTTACGCCAGCGTAACCTACGCCCCCGTAGGTTCAACAGACCCAAAAGGGCCATGCACCTGTGAGTCTTGGCACGTCCTAGAGCGCGATCCGGTCCCGGAAGGACGTGCCGTGTGCGCGCGCCGCGGCACAGGACTGGAGGTCGACACACCTGCCCGCGTCGGTCGGGAGGTCTCGTCGCCCGCACAGGACGCAGCGGGACTCACCGGCATGACAGAGGCACTCACAACGCCAAACGTACGCGGACATGCCCTTGCCCATCTCGATGTTGACAACGCAGTTCTCGTGGTTGTTCGAGATGCACGATCCACACCTGATCTTGCCCACGGACAGACCTCTCTGGTCGGGGTCCCCGATGGCCATTCGATGCGTGCGGACGCGGGGCGGCGGGATCGTCACCATTCTACCGCTCATGGGACGCGAGCGCCGATCGAGGTACCGTCATCACAACCAGTCCTGCTTCCGGAACACCACGTACAGCAGCGCGGACATCCCGACGATCGCACTCGCGCTCATCCACATCCCCGAGGAGGCCGCGAAGCCCGGATAGGGCACGTTCTGCCCGAACCACCCCGTGATTGCCGTCGGCACCGCGATGATCGCCGCCCAGGCGGCCAACTTCTTCATGATCGTGTTGAGGTGCGCGTCCTGCAGCGACAGGTTCGTCTCGAACAGTGAGGACACCATGTCCCGGAGCGAGTCCGTCCACTCGGACGCGCGCAGCACGTGGTCATAGAGATCGTCGTACCAGAGGTCGAGTTCGGTGCGGGCCCCCGCGCGGTGCCGCAGCAGCCCACTGATCACCTCCCGCATCGGGAGGACGAGGCGGCGCAGTTGCACCAGGTCCTTGCGGAGAAGGAACACGTTGCGGGAGAACTCCGGCCCGGTGCGCCCCTTCTCGAACAGTTGCTCCTCAAGGGTGTCGACGACGTCGTCCAGTTGCTGGATCGCCTCGAAGTGCCCGTCGACGACGACGTCGAGCAGCCCGTGCAGCAACGCCCCCGAGCCGTACTTCAGCAGTTCCGCGTTCTCCTCCCACAGGGCGAGCACCGGCGCCATGTCGAAGTTGTCGTCCAGGCGGATCGTGACGAGCGCGGTCGGGAGCACGATCCCCGAGATCCGGGCAGTGCGCAGCCGGCCCTCACCGTCCTTCACATCCGCGAGGGGTGCGAGCCAGGTGGAGTACACCGTGAAGAACTCGTGCGTCTCGTGTCGCACGATCTTCGGACGTTCGAGAGGGGCGAGCGCATCCTCGACGGACGTCGCCGGGATGCTGAGCTCCGCGGCAAGCGCGTCCATGTCCGCGACGGTGGGCCGGAGCAGGTCGATCCAGACCACGCCCTCGGGCTGGCGCACGGCGTCGGGGATCTCCTCGAGCAGGACGTCGTCGTCGACCACCCTGCCATCGCGCCACGAGCGACTCGCGACGATGCTGTACATCCGGCCCCCATCCATGGCTCAATAGTGCCGATCGAACAGGCTGCGCCGTGCCGTTCTCACGCGTGTTCCGGGTGCGGGCGGGCCTTTACGGCGCTTTCATGCCCGCGAACCGGCCCGCGGGGGGCGCGCACAACCGAGAATTGATCGTATGGACCGCACCGTAGGCGCTTCTGGCACGCACGAGCGAAGCCGGTGGACCGCCACCATCGCACTCCTCTTCGTTGCGCTGTGGATGGTCCTCCAGCCCGCGACCGCACAGGCCGCCCCCGACGAGCCTGACGATGTCACGCTCTACTTCTTCTGGGGCGACGGCTGCCCCCACTGCGCGGCCGCGGAACCGGTGCTGGCAGGTCTTGAGGAACAGAACCCCAAGCTCACCGTGCGCGACTTCGAGTTGTGGTACCACCCCGAGAACGAGGCGCCCTTCGTGGCAATGGCGGAGAAGTTCGGCTTCGAACCCTCCGGCGTGCCCACCATCTTCCTGGGTGACCAGTACTGGGTGGGCTGGAACGACGCGTTGCAGCGCGAGGTGGAGGACGCGGTCGCGGCCTGCGTCGCCGATGGCTGCCCGGACGCGGGCGCCGGCGTCATCGAGCCCCTCGACTCCCCCGACGGCGCCACCNCCACCGANGGCGCGACGGCGGTGCCCAGCCCCGCGCCGACGTCGCCGGCCGCGCCGACGGACGACGGCTCGAACGCCGCCTCCGACGTCATCACGCTCCCGGTGTTCGGGGAGGTGGACGCCGGCAAGCAGTCGCTGGTGGTGACCACGGCGCTGATCGCGCTCGTCGACGGCTTCAACCCCTGCTCGCTGTGGGTGCTCTCCGTGCTGCTCGCACTCACACTGCGCACGGGCTCGCGCCGCAAGACCGTGATCATCGGCTTGGTCTTCATCTTCGTGACCGCGCTCGTCTACGCGCTGTTCATCGCGGGCCTCTTCACGTTTTTCACCATCGTGAGCATTGCGCCCTGGGTGCGCGTTCTGGTGGCCCTGGTGGCCCTGGTGTTCGCGGTGGTCAACATCAAGGACTACTTCTGGTACAAGGAAGGCATCTCGTTCACGATCTCGGACGATAAGAAGCCGGGTATCTACCGGCGGATGCGCCGGGTGATCGCCAACGGCGACTCCATGCCCGCGCTCGTCTCGGGGACGGTGGTGCTGGCCGCGGGCGTCTCGCTGGTGGAGCTCGCCTGCACGGCCGGCTTCCCGGTGCTGTGGACCAACATCCTCTCCGACCAGGGCGTCGGCGTCGGGGTGTTCCTGCTGCTCCTCCTGCTGTACATGCTGATCTACCAGCTCGATGAGCTCGTCATCTTCGGCGTGGCGGTCGTGACCCTCAAGTCCAGCAAGCTCGAGGAGAAGCAGGGGCGCATCCTGAAGCTGGTGGGCGGGATGCTCATGCTTACGCTCGCCGTGGTGATGATCGTGGACCCGACGCTCATGACCAACGTCGGCTCCGCGCTGCTGGTGTTCGGCATCGCGGTCGCGGCGACGCTCCTCGTGCTCCTGCTGCACCGCGTGGTGCTGCCCCGCCTCGGCATCCACATCGGCTCCGAGGAGAAGCGGGCGCTGCCCTCCATGTCCGGGGCCACCGCCAGGAAGCCACCCACGAAGGCGGGTTCGGGGACGAAGGGGGCGTCCGGCAAGGGCACGGGCCGGTAGCCGGCCGCGCCGCGTCAGTCGATGTGGCGCGCGGCGCCCTTGTCGGCGGACATCGCCAGCGAGGCGTAGATCCGCAGCGCCGCTGAGACCTCCCGCTGCCGGTCGCGCGGGCGCCACCCCGCGGCGTCGCGCTTCGCGCGGCGCTCGGCGAGCACGGCGTCGTCGACCTCCAGGTGGATCGAGCGGTCCGGGATCGAGATGGTGATGATGTCGCCGTCCTCGATGAGGCCGATCGCGCCGCCCGACGCCGCCTCCGGCGAGACGTGGCCGATGGAGAGCCCGGAGGAGCCGCCGGAGAAGCGGCCGTCCGTGATCAGCGCGCACTTCGGCCCGAGGCCGGTGCCCTTGAGGTACGCGGTCGGGTAGAGCATCTCCTGCATGCCGGGCCCGCCCCGCGGGCCCTCGTACCGCACGACGACGACGTCCCCCGCCACGATGCGCTTGTTCAGGATCGCCGAGACGGCCTCCTCCTGGGACTCGGTCACCTTGGCGGGGCCCCGGAAGGTCCACTGGTCCTCGGGCACGCCTGCCGTCTTGACGATGCAGCCGTCCACGGCGATGTTCCCCTTGAGGATCGCGAGGCCCCCGTCCTTCGTGTACGGGTGCTCGGTGGACCGGATGCACCCGGCGACGGCATCGGTGTCGAGGGTCTGCCAGCGGTTGGTGGTGGAGAACGCCTCGGTGGTGCGCACCCCACCCGGAGCGGCGTGGAACAGCTCGATCGCCGTCTCGGTCGCCTTGCCGGAGCGGATGTCCCAGGTGTCCAGCCAGGTCCGCAGGTCCGGCGAGTGCACGGCGTGGGCGGCCTCGAGGTGACCGCCCCGTTCCAGCTCGCCCATGATCGCGGGGATCCCGCCGGCGCGGTGCACGTCCTCCATGTAGTAGTCGTGCGAGTTGGGCGCCACCTTGCAGATGCAGGGCGTGACCCGGGAGAGGGCGTCGATGTCGTCCTGGTCGAAGTCGACGCCCGCCTCGTGGGCCGCCGCGAGCAGGTGGAGCACCGTGTTGGTGGAGCCGCCCATGGCGATGTCCACGCGCATCGCGTTGGCGAACGCCGGCTTCGTGGCGATCGACTTCGGCAGGACCGAATCGTCGTCCTCCTCGTACCAGCGCCGGCACAGGTCCACAACGAGTCGGCCGGCGTTCAGGAACAGGTCCTTGCGGGCGGCCGCGGTGGCGAGGGTGGAGCCGTTGCCCGGCTGGGCGAGGCCGATCACCTCGAGCAGGCAGTTCATGGAGTTCGCGGTGAACATGCCCGAACAGGAGCCGCAGGTGGGGCACGCGTTGCGCTCGATGATGTCCAGCTGGGCGTCCGGNACGTTCTCGTCCACGGACTTGACCATCGCGTCCACGAGGTCCANGCGGGTGATTGCGGTGCCGGTCTCGTCGATGATCGCCTTGCCGGCCTCCATCGGCCCGCCGGAGACGAAGACCGTGGGGAGGTTGAGCCGCAGCGCGGCGAGCAGCATGCCGGGGGTGATCTTGTCGCAGTTCGAGATGCACACCAAGGCGTCCGCCTGGTGCGCGTTCACCATGTACTCCACGGAGTCCGCGATCAGCTCGCGGCTCGGCAGCGAGTAGAGCATGCCGCTGTGCCCCATGGCGATGCCGTCGTCCACCGCGATGGTGCTGAACTCGCGCCCGATTCCGCCGGCCTCGAAGATCGCGCCGGCCACCAGTTGGCCCATGTCCTTCAGGTGGACATGCCCGGGAACGAACTGGGTGAACGAGTTGGCGATCGCGATGATCGGCTTGCCGAAGTCGGACTCGGTGAGGCCGGTCGCGCGCCAGAGGGCGCGTGCGCCTGCCATGTTCCGGCCGTGTGTGGTGGTGCGGGAGCGAAGTTCAGGCATATGCAAAGGCTAACCCCGGTGCCCACGAGGTGGACAGGGTGTCTCGCCTCGTGTGCGGCGCGGGAGGGTTCCAGGCGGGCAGCCCCGGTTCAAAGTCCCTTGTCCGACGACGGCGCGCTGGGACGATGGTCCGACCGACGCGTTCTTCCGCTGGCTCCCGCTCATGAACATCGGCTGGGTGGCCGGCATCGCCCTCAACCTCGTGCACCTGCGCACCGGGAGGTGGACCCCCGTCACCCGGGCCGCATCCATCGCCGTCAGCATCCTGCAGCTTGTCATCCTCGTCCTGCTGATCACCGGGCCCGACATCGTCGCCCTCACCCCCGAGCTCCTCACCGGGGGCGGTTTCACGGATCCCGGTGCGGCCGAGACGGTGGTGCTCTGGGTGGGGCGCTCGATCCGCATCGGCCTCGCCTTCGGGATCCTGGGGACCACGGTGGAGATCGTCCAAGGGATCGTCCGATTGGTCCGCGCGGGAAACTCCGGGAGACTGGTCCCATGAGAATCTGCATCATCGGCGCCGGCTCGCTCGGCAGCACCATCGGCGGAATGCTAGCGCTCGGCGGGTCGGACGTCTGGCTCGTCAACCGCCGTCAGGACCACGTCGACGCCGTGAACGCCCGCGGACTCACCCTTCGCTTCGCCGACGGCGACCGGTCGGTGGCTGTCCACGCGGCCACGACCGCCGCGGGCCTGGGGCCGATGGACCTGGTCGTCATCCTGGTCAAGTCCCTCGCGACCGGGGCTGCCATCATCGCCGCCCGCGACGTCGTCGGGCCGGACACCGCGGTCATCTCCCTGCAGAACGGGCTCGGCCAGGAGGACCTCATCGCGGAGGCCTTCGGCGCGGAGCGCACCCTGGCCGGCAAGACCTACGTCGGCGGCGTCCTGTTGGCCCCCGGGCTCGTGCTCAACGGAGCGGCAGGCAAGGAGACCATCATCGGGGAGCTGGACGGCACGGTCACCGACCGGGTGGAACGCATCGCCGAGGTGTTCACCCACGCCGGTCTGGCCACCCGGGTCAGCACCAACATCCGCGGCACGATGTGGGACAAGCTGCTCGTGAACGTCGCCACCGGCGCCCTGTCGGCGATCACCCGCCTCACCTACGGCGAGCTGTACGCCGTCCCCGAACTGAAGGCCTGCGCCCTGGCGGCGGTGGACGAGGCCATCGCGGTGGCCACCGCCCTGGGCGTGGAACTTTCCTCCACCCACGCGGAGGACGCGTGGGTGCTCGCCGCAGCGGGCCTCCCGGCCGACTTCAAGGCCTCGATGCTGCAGAGCATCGAGCGCGGCTCCCTGACTGAGGTCGACTTCATCAATGGCGCGGTCGTCCGGGCGGGTGAGCACGCGGGGATCCCGACCCCGGTCAACCGCACCCTCGTCGCGTGCGTCAAGGGGGTCGAGGCGTCGCTCACCAGCCTTTGAAAGGCGCGGGGTCGCAGTTGTCGTTGTCCTCGTAGCAGCCCACCTGCAGCCAGTCCCAGAACGCCGCCGGGTCACCCTCGAAGGCGTACAGCACGTTTGGCACGCCCGCCGCGGTCAGCACGGTGTTCCCGAGTTGGGAGAGATAGATCGCACTCCCGCAGGACGTCGACGCGTTCGAGATCGTCTGAGCGTGGTTCACGAGGTTCACGTACGCGGTGTCGCCCACCACGCGCACGCCGATGAGGTCGTCCTCGGTGGCGTCGGAGAACCACGACGTGTAGCCCTCCGCATCCTCGGCCGGCATGGGGCCGGCCAACAGTTCGGTGAGCGCCGCTTCTGCGATCCCGGCGGGGTCGCTCGTCGCGGGCACCTCCCGCGGGACCGGGAAGGAGAGCGAGCAGTCCATGGTGTCTGGGTTGAGGGTCGTGTTGCCGAAGTAGACCTGGACCGTCATCGTGGACGGCTCGGTCGCGGTCGACGACGCGGTCGCGGTCGCTGAGGCCGACGACGTCGGCGAGTCGCTCGAAGTAGAGGCGGTGGGCGACGGCTCAGGCGTGGGGTCGCACGCCGCGATCCCGCCGACTGCAACGGCCGCGTGGACCGAAGTCGGCGCTTTCGGGAGCGTGTCGCGGGTCAGCCCGCACGCAGCAGGCGGTCGTCGCCGTCCCGCACGGTGCCACGCCCGTCCGTGTTCGAGGTCCCGACGAGGAGCGGCGCATCGTCCCCGGCGGACGCGACCGCCCGCAGCCGGCCGTACTCCCCCACCCAGTGGGCGATCGGGTCGCCGACGAGCCCGACGGCGTCGTCCTCGGCCGTAGCCGTGGCGTCGTCGTCGGGCTCGGGGAGCACGGGCACCTGCCACAGTCGCTCGCCGCGCAGGCCCGCCATCCACAGCGAACCGCGCCAGAACGCGAGCCCGCTGGGCGAGGCATCGGACGTGGGCCACACCAGCATCGGCGGGGTCATGCCGGCCACCTCGCCCTCCCCCTCCACGANCGGCCAGCCGTAGTTCNGGCCCGGTTCGATGAGGTTCAGCTCGTCCCAGGTGTTCTGCCCGAGCTCGCTGGCCCANAGNCGTCCGTCCGCGTCCCACGCCAGGCCCTGCACGTTGCGGTGCCCGAGCGACCACACCGCGGTCCCGGATGGGTTGCCGGGAGCGGGATCGCCCGCAGGGGTGAGGCGCAGGATCTTGCCCGCCAGCGAGGCCGGATCCTGGGCGGCCATCGTGTCCCCCGCGTCCCCGGTGGAGACGTAGAGCTGGCCGTCTGGGCCGAATCGCACCTGGCCGCCGTTGTGGTGGCCGGCCACCGGGATCCCGGTGAGCACCTCCTCCTCCGGCCCGAGGGTGTCCCCTTCGAGCGCGCGGCGCACCACCCTGTTGTCCGTGGCAGTGGAGTAGTAGAGGTAGACGAAGGCCTCGTCCGGGCTGAGGGTGACGCCCAGCAGACCCCCTTCGCCGGAGCCGCCCTCGGCGACAGTGCCCAATTGGGTGGCTGTCCCATCCGCCGCCACCCGGAGGACGCGCCCCGTGTCGCGCTCCGTCACGAGTGCCGTGCCGTCGGCGAAGGTGTCCAGCCCCCACGGCGTCGTCAGGCCGGTGACCCAGTCGTCGGCGACGAGGTCCGTCGTGGTCCCGGCCGGCTCCGCGGTGGTTCCGGCGGAATCGGTGCACCCGGTGAGGCCGGCCACGAGCACCGCGAGTCCCGCGACCCTGCGGCTCCTGGCGCTCATGGCCACATGGTACGGGGCAGGGCGCTCGGATGCAGCCAACCGCTACCCCCGCGGACCGCCGCCACCGCCGCCGGGACCGCCCGTGCCGCCGACGTGCTCACCCGCGGTGATCGTGCCCACTGACGTCCCGTCCACCACCACCTCGTACTCGGCTCCGCTCGTGATGTCCGCGTTGGAGAACACGACGGAGGCGATGACCTTCTCCGCGGTGTAGGAGGCCACCACGGTACCCGCGGAGACCAGCTCCACAGTCGTGCCGGCGGCCAACGAGCCGCTGAACGTCACGGAGGCCCAGCCCTGCGCCGAGTCCACCCCCGGCACCTCTGCCATACCGGAACTGCCGCCGGACATGGTGGCGGAGCCGTTCGAGTCGAAGCCGTCGCCCTGGGCATGGATCGTGATCGTGCCACCGGAGATGTCCACCCCGCCGGCGATGTTGATGCCGTCATCCTCCGACACGAGGTCCAGCGTCCCGCCGGAGATCGCCATGGTGGC
>JGI24133J20442_1000551_pt1 | contig 11554 bp, 10 predicted proteins | sample BarGraNGADG00311_2_FD_20442 | JGI IMG/M metagenome (IMG submission 20442)
TAGAGTGCCTAAAGTGACTAGAGTACTTAGAGTTGATATCATTAGTTTGAACTCTAGCTCACTCCAAACTTTAGCTCACTTTAAGTACTTTTTAGTTTCTATCTTTAAACCTTTGAACCTTCTTCCCCTCTAAGAAGAAAAGCAACATTGAAATTGGATAATATTCGGCCCGACGATAACATTTCTGAATTACTTAAGGAAGATCTGAATAAAGGTTTCCGGCTTTTAGTTGAAAAATACAGCTCGAAACTTTATTGGCACATCCGCAGGCTCGTAATTATCCATGAAGATGCTGATGATGCACTTCAGAACACTTTTATGAATGCATGGAGAAGTATTGATAATTTCAGAAGTGATAGTTCTCTTTATACCTGGCTTTATTCAATAGCAACCAACGAAGCACTGACGTTAATTAATAAAAGAAAAAGAAATGCCGCAGTCTCGATCAATGATTTAGAAAGTTATTTTGCTAATTCTCAGGAAGGTAGTACATGGTTCGATGGTGATGAGGCTCAAATTAAACTTCAAAACGCAGTACTTCAGCTTCCTGAAAAACAGCGTATCGTTTTTAACCTGAAGTATTATAATGAAATGACTTATGAAGAGATGAGCAAAGTATTGAAGACTTCAGAAGGCGCTCTTAAAGCATCTTATCATTATGCAGTAAAAAAAATTGAAAAAACAATAATCAAAGATTAAACCTTTTTGATACTTAACTATCTAAATCAATGATGCAAAAGTTAAATGACATACCAGATAAAAATCCTTTTAAAGTACCTGACAACTACTTTGAAGAGGTAAACAGAAAAATAATTTCTGCTACATCAGGTTTTGACGAGGAAGTCAAAGTGGTAAGTAAATCTGGCAGGTTAAGAACCTATTTTCTCATCGCTGCTTCTGTCACCGGCATTATTCTAATCAGTTATACGGCAATAAAGCTTTTTGCTCCTGATAAAATAACTCCTCAGGTATCAGAAGTTCAATATAATTTGAACCGGGATTCTTACCTGAATGATATTGACATTTCTTCACTTGAAGAAAAAGCATCATCAATTGTTTTTTCTGAAGAAAGACCAGAGGTAAGCAACAACGATATTATTGAATATCTTTTACTGGAAAACATTGAATTAAATGATATTTATGAAAAATTATAAATTTGAAGTCATGAAAAGAGTAGTCATTGTTATACTTATAATATTAGGGTTCCCGGGTATAAGATCGGCAGCCCAGAATCCGAACCTGGAAAAACTGAATAACTATAAAATCGGATTCTTTACCAGAAGACTGAATTTAACCTCCGAGGAGGCCGAAAAATTCTGGCCAGTATATAATGGATATCAGGGTCAGAGGAATCAGATACAATTGGAAAAGCTGAAACTTAACAGGAATTTTAATCAGAACGGAAGCACTCTGAGTGATAATCAATTGGTAGAAATGGGTGATGCATATATTGATTGTATTGTCAGGGAGTCGGCTCTTGCTGTAGCATTTCATAAAAAACTTAAAGAGGTATTGCCACCATCAAAGGTTATAATGTATTACCAGGCAGAAAACCAATATAAGGCTCAACTTCTTAATGAGTTGCAGAGTGTCAGGCAACAACAGAAAGTAAGACCGGGACGTAATTTCTAAGTTAGTGGATGGTGACCGGCGACTACAAGCTGATGATTTTTTGCCAGTTAAGATTTCGAACAAAGTCTATCGATTTTTCAATTTCAGGATACATAACCTTGTCATCATTAATAAACGGGATTAATTGACGGAAGGATTTTACTACTTCTTCAAGCAGTACTGATGATCTTAGTGGCCTCCTGAATTCCAGGGCCTGAACGGCAGTAAAGAGTTCAATGGCTATTATCTTTTCAAGGTTTTCTGCAACACGTAACAATTTTGTTGCCCCGTTGGCACCCATGCTTACATGATCCTCCTGTTCATTGGATGAAGGTATGGAATCTACAGATGACGGTGTACAAAGCTGTTTATTCTGACTAACGATTGAGGCTGCAGTATATTGAGGTATCATGAAACCACTATTCAATCCCGGATTTGCAACAAGGAATTCAGGAAGTTCCCTTTGGCCGGCTATCAATCTGTAGATCCTTCTTTCAGAAATACTTCCTAACTCAGCCAACGCAATAGCGAGGTAGTCGAATATGAGGGCAAGCGGCTGACCATGGAAATTTCCTCCTGATACAATCAGATCTTCATCAGGAAATATTGTCGGGTTATCAGTTACAGAGTTGATCTCCGTGAGAATTACTGATTTTGCATAACTTATAGCATCCTTGCTCGCACCGTGAACCTGGGGAATACACCGGAATGAGTAAGGATCCTGCACATGTGCTTTTTTTCGTGAAATCAGCTGGCTCCCTTCAAGCATTTTTCTGAAAGCTTCTGCAGTGGCAATCTGACCCTTATGTGGTCTGATTTTATGTACGCACTCGAAAAACGGATCGGGTCGACCATCATATGCTTCAAGTGAAAGGGCTGAAGTTATATCAGCAATTGCCGATAGTCTTTCTGCCATTGTGATAATATATACTCCGTAAGAACTCATGAATTGCGTTCCATTCAGAAGAGCTAGTCCCTCCTTTGATATCAGCTGTACAGGTGACCATCCTAATTTTTCAAGTAGCAAACCTGAATTTAATGTCTTGCCGTCATAAATCACATCTCCCAATCCCAGCAGTGGAAGAACAAGGTGAGCCAGAGGTGCCAGATCACCTGATGCCCCGAGCGATCCCTGCTCATATACTATCGGAGTTACACCCTCATTGAAGAAGTCAATCAGCCTCTGAATTGTAGTAACCTGAACACCTGATTTTCCAAGACTCAGTGCATGAATTTTAAGAAGCAGCATAAGCCTGACAATTTCCTCTCTTACAATGGGCCCGGTACCGCAGGCATGTGACATAACGAGGTTTTCCTGTAGTTTATTGAGCTGATCTTTACTGATAGTTTTATTTTGAAGTGAACCAAAACCGGTAGTGATCCCGTAGATAGGCAATGTGTTATTCTCCAGCTTATGATCAAGGTACTTTCTGCAAACTGTTATAAGATTTACAGATTCCTGCGAGAGAGAGAGTCTGGCTTTCTTATTGAGAATTTCCAGGATTGTTTCCAGCTTCAGATCTTCAGGTGATATTTTAAAATTCATTTATTTATCGTTTAATTGATAATAGGATTGATTTAAAGATAAAAGAGAAAAGTCACAAGATAAAAGTATGCTTTAATAGAACGCAGAAGCTACTGGAGCACTAAACTGATTCACTTTTGTCTTTTTACTTTTGTCTTTTGTCTTGTCTTAAATCTGAAGAACTAAGTTCCTCCTTGACAAATGAACTGAGATCAATCAGAGGGATGTTTTTCTGTTCTCCGGTGGACATTGTTTTAATAGTCAGACTATTATTACTTATCTCATCTTCACCAGCAATTATTATATAGGGAATCTTTTTGGAATCAGCATATGACATCTGCTTTTTAAGCTTTACTGTATCTGGATATAATTCACTTCTTACATTTTGGCTACGTAATAAATCAAGAATTCTAAGCGCATACGATGTTTCCTTCTCCCCAAAATTAACTACCAGTATCTCAGTAGAAGATACTCTTATGTCATCAAAAAGATTTAACTGATTGAGAACATCATAAATCCTGTCGGCACCGAAAGAAATTCCCACACCTGATACTCCTTCCATTCCAAAAACTCCGGTCAGATTATCATAACGTCCTCCTCCACATATGCTTCCTATGCTGACATCTTTCGACTTTACCTCAATTATGGCACCGGTATAATAATTTAAACCGCGGGCCAGTGTAAGATCAAGTTCAACCTCGCAATTCATAGAACCATTTTCAATATTATCAAAAAGGGTTTTTAATTCCTTTATCCCTTTCATTCCAATTTCAGATTCAGATAACAACTTATTGAGTCTCTCAAGCTTGGTTCTGGTATTACCCCTTAGTTGCAGGAAAGGTTGCAGATTCAGTATTGCCTCAACCGCTAAACCCTTGCTGCTCAATTCAGAATTAACTTCCTCTATTCCAATCTTATCAAGCTTATCGATTGCGACTGTTATGTCTATAATCCTGTCCGATTCTCCAATAAATTCTGCAATTCCTGCAAGGACTTTTCGGTTGTTGATTTTGACAACTGTGGCAATTCTGAATCTTTTAAATATATCATCAATGATCTTGATGAGCTCATACTCATTTAATAATGAGTCGCTTCCGATCACGTCAACATCGCATTGAAAGAACTCGCGGTATCTGCCTTTCTGGGGTCTGTCGGCTCTCCAGACCGGCTGTATCTGATATCTTTTGAATGGGAAGATAATTTCATCCCTATGTTGTACAACATAACGTGCGAATGGCACTGTAAGATCGTATCTCAAGCCTTTTTCGCAGATCCGGGAAGAGAGTTTACCAGATTCACGCTTAGCAAGTTCATCATCGCTTACTGATGACATAAAATCACCTGAATTCAGTATTCTGAAAAGAAGCTTATCTCCTTCCTCTCCATACTTACCCAGCAGAGTAGTAAGATTTTCAATAGCCGGAGTCTCGATAGGCTGATAGCCATATAACCTGAATATCTGTTTTATAGTTTCAAAAATATATTCACGTTTCAGCATTTCGTCTGTTGAGAAATCTCTGGTTCCTTTCGGTATGGATGGTTTTGAGGACATAATAAGCTAATAAAAGATAAAAGACAAAAGTATAAAGACAAAAGAACAATCAAAAGGTTTAAAACTAAATCTTTCACTTCTCAACTTTTATCTTTTTACTTTTATCTTTTGTCTTGACAATCAATATTTTTCCGGTACGAATGTCTGTTCTGTAACCGGAGGTCTGACATAAGCTACATCGTGTTTTAACGGAGGTAGTTTCAAGGGTCTGGGTGTAAGGTCCTCGTAAGGAATTAGAGATAGAAGATGGTCTATACAATTAAGTCTTGCTCTCTTTTTATCATCGGCATGTACAACATACCAGGGAGATTGTTTGGTATCGGTATAGGAGAACATTTTGTCTTTCGCCATTGAATATTCGATCCATTTATCACGCGATTCGATATCCATGGGACTGATCTTCCATCGTTTGGTCTGGTCCTTTATTCTATCCTGGAAGCGTTTTTCCTGTTCATGGTCGCTGACTGAAAACCAGTACTTAATAAGAATTGTACCTGACCTGATCAGCATCTTTTCGAATTCAGGACACGATCTGAGAAACTCCTCGTACTCATCATTTGTGCAGTAACCCATAACCTTTTCAACGCCAGCCCTGTTATACCAGCTCCTGTCGAACAGTACGATCTCACCCCCTGCCGGCAATTCGGAAGCATATCTCTGGAAGTACCATTGTGACTTTTCCTTTTCTGTCGGTATGCCAAGAGCAACAATTCTGCATATTCTGGGATTCAGACAACCTGCAATAGTTTTTATAACACCTCCTTTTCCGGCTGCATCCCTGCCTTCAAATACAACAACAACCTTTAGCTTATTCGCTTTTACCCATTCCTGCAGTTTTACAAGCTCAACCTCAAGATTCATAAGCAGCTTATCGTATTCCTCAGGATCAAGTTTTTTCTGCTTTTCCTGTTCTACATCATGATATAAATCATCATTTTTCTTGGTCACTTTGGTTGATTTCTTCTCTTTTTGATTTGCCATGACATGATGTTTTTATGAAACAGAAATTTAACAATTTTTTTTTGGAAAATGAAAATTAATCCTGGGAGTGTGTATAGTTATTGTATGAAGAGTATAACCAGCGGAACCTCACCCCCTTAAATCCCCATATGGGGGACTTTTAACCAAAGAGTATGCGCTAAAGCCCCCCATTTGGGGGGTTGGGGGGTATTATTGTATAAACGGAATAACAAGTGGATATCTGAAGAGTTCTCCCTTAGGCGCTTTTACACTGGCAATAATTACACAGATTACCTTAAGCGTTCCCAGTAACATAATGATTGGAATCCCTATAATGATGAAACATAAAGGAATAGCGAGAACTATATAAAGCAGCATAGATAACTGGAAATTAAGAGATGCCTTCCCATTAATATTTACCCATGATGATTCATCTCTTCTTGTCAACCAGCAGATCAGCGGACCAATAATACCTCCGAACGGGAAAAAGAAACCGGCAAAAGCCGAAAGGTGACATAACATCGCCCAATTTCTTTCTGTTTCTGATAATACTCTGTTCTCTTCCATGATGTTTACGCATTTATTAAAAAGACGTCTCAGCTTATCTAATGCTGCATATTATTTTTCGAGTCGTTTCAAATCTTCTGGTAATAAACCATTCGGATTGGCTTTGTCAACCATATGCAGGTTATAGTAGTACATTTCTGAATCAGTGATACCGATAAGCATTACAAAGCAATAACCCGATCTTCTGTCACCCCTTGGACCAACTTTATGTACGATCACAGTATTAGGAGTTTTATTATCTATTGCTTCAATAATGTCATCATTTGTAACTATCTTAATATTACTGGTATATATAGCTTTTATCTTTTTAATTGTAGCTATTTCAGGAGAAAGATCGTCTTGTTCTACGAGTATTGTTTTATCCTTGATGTCTGGTATATTTTTATTATAATATTTAAGGTATTTCCTCAATGTCAGTGAAGGATCTTCGGAAATCAGTTGTGCATGCTTCTGCATAAAACAGAGAATGGGACCTAGCTTGTAACTGTATTCGAGATCATTTACTCCGGCAAAAGAAAGTGGAATAGCACAAATTTCAGGCATCTCAGCAAGTTTATTGACATCTTTTCCCTGGAGCAGATTAATAAAGTTATAGAGACCATGTGATTTGTCCTTATCAAAATTTGTCTGGGTGAGAACTATAAATGAATAAGCGGGATTCAGTCTTCTGACATTAAAATCAGTTACTGCAATAAATTCATAAGGTGTAATTTTCCAGTTTGCTTCAACTGCTTCTTTTATATATAAGTTATAGGATGAAAACGGATCATCTTCAAGTACAACACAGGTTTTTGACTTTTCGAATTGCTTTATTTCCTCTTTATCCGGGAAAGGAGCCTGACCTGTAGATAGGTCAACAGGAAAAAGCAGAGCAAAGAATATAAGCAATGTTCTCAAGGCAAGGTTATTGTTCAACAGGTATATACAGGGGGTTTTTTTCATTGAATTTCCGTATATATACAAACATAAGTTCTTTTTTCTTTTTTCTTGACAATTGAACATACTCCTCATATAATTGATTATCCTTCATGAGCAGAAGTTCAGTATTTTCCACATCGAATTCCAGTACCTTTCCACTCTCAAAATCGATCAAATACTGTTTTAATTCATTACGTGTCATACTTGATTGCCTGTATGGTGAATAATATGAGCTATATGGATTATAATAATTAGAGTATCCGTAAGGTGAATAATATGGATCATAATACCCGTACGGAGAGCTATAGGCACGGGAATCATAAGTAGTTATATCAGCAACAAAATGACAGATGCTCCCAACAAATGTAATCCTGTTGAAATTCTCCTGGACCTGAACATATAGCACTCCATTGCGTGAATAACCCCAAATTGTATTTTTCGCAATCTCTTGTCTTACGCCCATATTGTCGTAGAAATAGATCTTGTCACTTTCGAGAATTTTATTAAAGAATTCTCTGTCGTTATAATCTATTGAGGTGAGAATTTTTGCTTTAGGTATAGGACTATTTAATTTTACCTGGTCAAAATTGAGGTAAATACCATCATTAAACCTGAAATCAGGAGTGTATTTAACCATCCCCTCTTTCTCCTGTCCGTACAAGTGGAGAAAAGGCATACATTGTGAAAACAGGCTGACCAAAAAAAATATCCTGAATATTTTCAACATAGCATTAGATGTTTTTCCTTTTCAGTTCAAAATTCGTACCAGATGCACAAATTTAACGTTTTCCTTCGAAGGTTGTTAATTTCAGTTAATGTATATTTATTACTTATTTTTTGTAAATTTACATTACCTCAAAATTCAGGTTTATGGTCAGTGATACTGAAAACAGGACTAACAATAAAGGTTTTAATATGTCTTCTGAAGAATATTTCGAAAAAAACCGGAAGATAATTGAAAAGTACTCGCTTATTGCACTTTTCGGCCTCATTTCTGCCTTATTGCTAATCTCTTTTAATCTTAAGCTTCCTGCAGGATGCATAATTGTAGCAGCTGCAAGTCTCAGTATAATTACACTCCGAAAAACATCGGTTCTTAACAATAAATTCAAAGAATCTTTAAAGGAGTTTTCTTCGCTGAATGAAAGAAAAGATGATGTCATTATCGATTTCTCACATAGGATAAGAGAACCCTTAAATAACCTGGTTATTATCTCTGATATGCTGATGGAATCAGGCCTTCAGAAAAAACAAAAAGAATTACTCGAAACTTTTATTGCTTCAACCAATAACATGGTAACCACTGTTAATGAATTAACAATGCAGTCTGCCGGGAACCTGAGTTATGAGCATAGAAAGGCTATTAAGTTTAATCTGTTATCAACTATTCAAAATACTATTGAGCTATATAGTCTTAAAGATAAAGCCAATATAGAATTCATTTTAAACAAAAAGGAATTCAGCGACTTTGAATGTTTTGGTGATCCGATAATTCTTAAACAGATATTTCTTGATCTTTTCAATACCATTGAGATTCAATCATTAGAAAGAGCTACTAAGGTCACAATAAACCTTAAGAAAACGAAAGAATCAGGTACTGAAAGTATTATTGATCTGAGGATACAAACCGATAATCCCATTGTCCTGATAGATGATATTGGAGTCGAAAAAAGTCTGGCTGCTAGATTTATATCATCAGATAAGGGCACTTTCAGTCAGGAGGTTGGAACAAACTCTACTGTTTTGAACATATTTCTGCCTTATGCCATTCCACTGGTTGAACCAAAGCAAAGTATAGCTTCTCAAAAGATTGAAGAGCTTTTACAGAAAGATAAAATTCATAAAGATCTCAAAGATCTTAAAATACTACTTGTTGAAGATAATCTGATTAACCAGAAGATCACTCTGCTCACCCTCAAACCTCTTGTTCATAGTATCGATACTGCTTCAAACGGGAAAGAGGCACTTGATAAGTTCGGAACCACTAATTTTGATCTGATTCTTATGGATATTCAGATGCCGATAATGAGCGGACTTGTAGCCGCTGAAAAGATCAGAGCCCTGGAATCCACAACCAGTTCACATGTACCTATAATAGCAATAACAGCTAACGCAATGATTGGGGATAAGGAGAAATGTCTGTCAGCAGGTATAGACGATTATATCAGCAAACCTTTCCAGCCGGCTGCACTTATTGATAAAATTAAAAAGATTATTTAGTTTTTGATAATAAAGGTCTGAATCCGATTACCATCATATCATCTACCTGTTCATTCACACCCATCCAGTTTTTGATGTTTTCATCAAGGATAGCTTTCTGATCATTCACAGGGAAGCAGTGAATGGTCAATAACAGGTACCTGAATCGTCTGTACATGAATTTCTTATTTTCAGTACCACCGAACTGATCGACATATCCGTCAGAAAAAATGTAGAATATGTCATCTTCCAAAAGATCTATTTCGTGATCGGTATATGGTATCCCTTCAGGGTTCATACCAATAATAATCTTATCTGCCATTATCTCAATGAGACTACCATCACGGATAAGATAAAGGGGTAAAAAAGCTCCCGAGTAGTCTACCTTTCTTCTTTTTCTATCAATTACGCATAGTCCTATATCCATTCCGTCGCGTATAATTGTTCCAATGTTTTTTTCTCTGCTGAAAGTTTTTTCCAACCCTTTATTCATTATCGCCAGAATCTTAGATGGAATTTCAATGTTATCTTCGTTGATGGTTTTTTCTATGATTTTCAGCCCAATCATAGACATCAGCGCACCCGGAACACCATGACCGGTACAATCTGCGGCCACAACAAAAACCTTGTCACCTTTCTCCCCTATCCAGTAGAAATCGCCACTGACAATATTTTTAGGCTTGAATAAAATAAAGGAATCTTCAAAGTGATTTCTAAAATAAGCTTCAGACGGCAGAAGAGCTTCCTGTATTCTCTGTGCGTAGATGAGACTATCTGTAATGTCTTTATCTTTTAACTCCAGTTCTCCTTTCTGAATTTCAATCAGATTGAGTGCCTGCTCTTTTTCCTTTAGAAGCTTCCTCGTTTTTACCAGAGTCCTTGTCTGAAGAAAAGCGAGCAATAGAATAAAACTTATTACTACTATGCTATATTCAATGAGATGGAATGGAGATGCGGGAGACGAAGTAATGCCTTCCTGAAATGTATTATCAACGGCCATTAAACCGCGAATAATATGTAAATTAAGATATGTTAAATACAAGAGTCTCATCAGGTAATACAAAAATAGGTTAATTATATTTATGTTATCTGGAGGAATTTAAAAATACCCAGGTATTAGTAGGTGTGAATTTCATCAGCACCTCTGCGTCTTAATCGAATATATTGTAATGAAGGAGAACTAATGAATTCACCTATTCCGAGTGAACTCCATTTTCTATCGATCGCTTCAATGGTTTCACTCGCAGAAGTAACAATATTCGGCCATTTTCTTGGAAAACCACCTTTTCTGTAAGCCTTGATTGTTCCATCTATCATCAGTGATTGGGGCGAAAGAAACTCATGATCGCGCTGAGGATCAGAATTGGCAAGAATTTGCCACGCCACCATAAAAATATCATTCACATCAACAGTATAATCAACAATTAAAATCAATCTAAAGCTACGGGGGGGGCAGTTTGTCCTGATCACGTTCTTTACCTTTTCAATAACACTTGTATCGGTTGATCTGTCTACTGATATTATCAGAATGGGAATACCTTCTTCAAAAAGGCTGAAATTATAACTCTTTATGCGATCATTTTCCAGAAAATCATTCTTGATCTTTGAAATGTCACGATTACCTGATATTGCATTTTTATCTCTTCCTGTACTTTCTTCAATATGCTTTATTGTAGCATCTATGCCCAGCTTACCACCAAAAGAGAAGCCATCAGATGAATGATCAAGCACGTCAAGCGGACCATGACTGAATAACAGGTCTGCACTGAGATCAACATTAGCAAATACATGAGCGGCCAGTTCCCTGTAATTTCTGATATCTATATCTCCACTCACTACAATCATATACTTTGTAAACATCATTTGTCCTGCTCCTGACAATGAGTTTATCACTTTCATACCCTGACCCGGATAACTTTTTCTAATCTTCACAATTACCAGATTATGCGCTGTACCAGTATCGGGCATATGAAAATCTTCAACTTCGGTTTGCAACGTCATTCTTACAGGTGAGAGGAATATCCTTTCGGTAGCCTTTGCAATCCAAGCATCTTCCTGAGGCGGTATGCCTACTATTGTTGCCGGATAAACGGCTTTTTTTGAATGTGTTATACACGTAATATGAAATTTAGGGTACCAGTCGGCCAGAGAATAGAATCCGGTATGGTCACCAAACGGACCTTCCCATACCGGATCTTCTGCCGGATCAACAAAACCTTCCA
>JGI24133J20442_1000553_pt1 | contig 11544 bp, 10 predicted proteins | sample BarGraNGADG00311_2_FD_20442 | JGI IMG/M metagenome (IMG submission 20442)
CCAAAGCTTTAATGAAACTCATACTATAAAACGAGGACGTCTTTTTCTGAGACTGATTCAGCGCATCGCGTGTGTGTATGTTTTGAGTGGTATCGATGAATGTCAAATCTTTATCTAAGGTGGCTTGGACGCTTGATCATTATAGTAAGCGCGAACCTGCAGTCTTCTACTATATATTAGTTTGTAATTGGCCGACGTATGAACAATTATATAGTAGATAACTCTTTTAATGCATTTTGGTGAAATTATGGCATTTAAAAGTCCTTTAGAAACGGCTAAAGCCGTGCAAGTCACCGGCACAGCGAAAACGCTAATGCCATGGGACAAACTCGTCATCATGGGATTTCTTGCAGGCGCGTATATCGCGTTTGGGAGCTTGTTAGCGCTTATCGTAACTGCCGGCATGACTAGAGCGGGATATCCAATCGGATTATATCGATTCGCGTTCGGCGCGGTGTTTCCCGTCGGCTTAATGTTAGTAGTGATCGCAGGTTCAGAGCTCTTCACGGGCAACTGTATGTTCCCGACAATGGCAGTATTTCATGGCAAAGCAAAACTCACAGGATTGGGGAAGAATTGGCTCGGCTCATACGTGGGCAACTTCATCGGTGCGGTGTTCCTAGCTGGAGTCCTGACATTCCTCACCGGCCTGATCGTCGCGCCCAAGACAGGTGCAGTGCCTAGCGCCTATTTCCTAAATTCTCAGGCAGTATACAACGCCAAACTGGCCTTACCGTTCTGGGATGCTTTCTACAGAGGCATAGGCTGCAACTGGCTCGTGTGTCTTGCTGTATACCTTGCAGTTGCCTCGGACGATACGATAGGCAAGATCTTTGGGATGTGGTTCCCAATAATGGCATTCGTCGCAATCGGCTTTGAGCACAGCGTGGCCAACATGTACTTCATTCCGACCTACATCTTCGCTAACGGGTGGGGCTGGGATATGTCAAAATGGGGAGAATTCCTATATGTTAACCTGCTCCCTGTGACCTTAGGTAACATCGTAGGCGGCGTAATCTTCGTAGCAGGGATCTACTGGTACGTGTTGCTTCGTGGAACTGCAACAGAGAAGATTATCGCTGACCAAGCAGAAATCGACTGAGCTAACTAGCTAGTCAAGGTCTAACTACTAGACGGGCTTCTGCCCGTCATCTTTTTTTTATTACTACAGATTTGCGCTATCCTAGCGCGAGGAACGGTATCCTAGAGAGAGATACTGTTCATGCCGCTCCATTTCAAGAAAGCTGCAGCGAACGTGCTGATAAGTTCTGCTTTCGACCCCGCTGCTAAGATGCCTGAGCTTATGGTCTGAGCAGCGGCTATTTAAGCTGCTTAGAGGAGAAGGGATAAATGCCGTGGCGCTGCACTTTGCTCCGGTTATTCAATCAAACGTGCTTTTCAAGTACCTCGACGACGCTAAGGACATAAAGCTCCCCGTAGTCAGCGTTAACTGCAAGTTCGAGAGCTGTGAGCTACACTGGATTACGATGGGGATCTCGCCTTCACCGAAGCTGCATTACACGAGATCGGCACACTTGGCTGCCGGACCGAACTCGCACGCTACATAAGATTGCAATTGGATCAAAAGCTCAGCGAGCAGTCGTGGCGATAAGGAGGGATATAGAAATAGGTTAAGAAATAATGCGGGGCCTTAGCCACCGAAGGGCCCCGCTTCACGCAAATTTAGAAACTAAGCCTTTAGTTACTCTATCTTCTTTTTAAGTATCAGAGCTATGCACAAAATCCCGGCAACCGCGAAAATAGCTTCGAACCCTGGAACGGGTGGTGCTGTAGTGTTATTATCAGCTGGTTGCAGGAAGCTTGTTACCCCAGCTGCTGTGGTCGTCGCGTTCGTAGTTGCTGTAGTCGTTGCATTTGCTATCGCAGTTGTTGTCGCGTTGCTCGTCGCCGTAACATTTGTAGTTTCTTGTGCCATTGATGGCAGACTAAAAACGAGTATTAATAAAAGTGCCAAAACGCTGCTTATAACTACTCTCTTCATTTTGATTAACCATCTCCCATATATTCAACAGATAACGCGCTTTGCAGAAAGACATAACACGGCCCCCCATATACCTAGGAGAGCAATCTGCCAAACAGATAAGAGAACAACTTATTAAAACGTTTTTCGATTCTCTGTTCGCGCACGAAGCTCAAATAGGAGTAAGCAAAAGCAAGGCAGAGCCAAAGCGGCCAAGCACAAATGAGTACGCAAAGCGCTTCACAAAGGGAACCTGCTTGTTCACTCGCGCTTAAGCCTCTAAGCCGTACGTAGCATACGTCTCCCGTTCCGTAAAAACGCTATTCCCGTGGTTTTAAGTCATAACCTGCTCCAGCGCTGCGCATAACAACCCAATATTTTAAGCCGCGGGCTGTGCAGTACCAGCCTAGTTATGAGCAACTTACGAGGGTTTACCATGAAAAAATCGTTTTTAGCAGGGACGCCGCGTTTCTAATGATGGCCGTTGTGGTCACTGCCGGATGCATAATGTCGACCTCACCGAGCCGCCACCAGGAACGCAGACGACGACCTCGCCGACGACGAGTGGGACCGGGTCAATCTTCAGAATTTTGGCTATCTCGATAGTGAGTGTGGCTAAAAAAAGCATGACGGTGATGCTATCGACAAAGGATGCGAGCAACCCAGCGAGGAGGGGGAACACAACAAGCATCCTCTTCCTGAAGACGTATACAGCACTTACATGCGACACTGGCGAGATGTTGAACTTACGAGTTGAGAAGGTTCTTCGTAGACACCACTAAGTTTGCTAGGAATCTATCAGCTTGACCCAGGGCCTGTATCAACGATCCTACGTCGCTAAGGTCCGGCGTTCGAATCGCCCCGAGCTATCTGTTTTTAGAGGATTTATAAGAAAAGCACGCCGCTGTTGCGGTTTTTTGGGTTCGAGGGTGAGGCGCCTCTGCGAAGTGGCGCTCAAAAATCACGAGGTGCAAAAACCTAGTGCAGCCTCGAGCGCGAGACGGTGCAGGAGGATTAAACGAAGAATTTTTTCAGCTAACATATATATATCTGACAAAACCCACATTCTTGCAGCTTTGAGCGACGGAGTTCCAATGGCTGATGAATCACAGCTTGAAACCCTCAAGAGAGGGGTCGATGTTTGGAATCAACTGGAGGCAACAGAATCCTTCGATAAGGCTAACCTAGCACAGGCTGACCTCTTGATACCACAACATTCCCGGCACGAAGAGAACAGCGAAATGTTTCCCGATCGTCATGGTGCCTCTTCCCGGTCAACAATCTCCATTTTGCGTCCCTTCATATGGTAGTACAGCAGCTCCAGAGTGAGCGCAAGGCCGAGCATGATTCCCAGGACCAGGAGATTCTTCGGTGCCTTCAGAATCGTTTCATAGACCAGGAATCCGATTGCACCCAAGCAGAGCCCGGTTCCTAGGGCTGATATAAAACGAATCGACCTGGTCTCCTTCCATAACCGCACATTCGCCCAGTTGACCGCAGCAAAAATGATTAAAAATCCGGCAGATCCCATCGTGGAGATATCCCGGAGATCGAGGACGTTGGCCATAACAAGGGTTATGCCCGTGGTGATGAAGAGGCCTTCGAGATGCCTGTCCCAGATTTCTCTCTCGAGGAACCGTGGAAGCTCTCCCTCCTTGGCGATGATGTAGCTCAGCCGTGCGGTACCATAGAGGGTGGCGTTGATTGCCGAAGCGGTGGAGAGAAGGGCGGCGACCGCGATCAAGACGAACCCAACCTGGCCGAGGAAAGGTTTTGCTGCTTCGGCTAGAGCATAATCGCGGGCAGCCACGATCTGGTCGACCGGAAGATTGCCGACAACCACGATGGCAACCAGAATGTAGAGCACCAAGACAAATCCGACTGTGATAAGGTAGGCCACAGGCAGAATGCGTTCCGGCTCCCGCACATCCTGTGCGGTATTGGCGATGAGCTCGAATCCTTCGTAGGCAACAAAGATGATGAAACCTCCGGAGATAAGGGTGATGGCCGGGGGCCATAGGGACGGGGAGAATGAGGCGGCCTGGACTGAAAAGAGGCCGACACCAACAAACACCAGCAGTATGGCCAATTTTATCGCCACAATGATATCTTCCGCTTTCCCGACAACCCCTGCCTTCATGATATTCAGCACCATAATCCCGATTATTGCTGCACTGGTGAGCACATGCTTCATCAAGAGCTGCAGATGTCCGGGGAAGAATGTAGCCCCGTAGGTCCCGAATGCATACGCGTACAGGGACAGCATGATGATGTAGCTGATCCAGAGGAGGAGGTTCAGGGTGCCGGATAAGAGGCCGGCGCCATACCCCTTGAGGAGGAATTTCACCGTCCCTCCCTGGCTCGGGTAGGCGACCGAGAGCCGGGCATAGGAGTAGGACGTGACCAGGGCGACCACTCCTGCGATCATGAAGGCAACGGGTGTTCCGCCTCCGGCGAGCTGGGCGGCAAGTCCGAGCACGGCAAATATGCCACCGCCAACCATCCCTCCGATCCCGATGGAGACAACTTCGGTAAGGCCGATCTCCCTTCTTCCTGGCATCCCGTTCATCTCATCTTTTCCGGGTGTTTAATAATTATACTTATTGGGGGGAATGCGGGCATACGGGCACGGAAAACGGAGAAGGGAAGTCGGGGATCTGCACGAAGGCTTCCCACGGTTCTTTCCTTTATAATGTCGCTTTCCAGGGTATCTGTTTGGAACGCGCACTGCATCAAGTTGAAGGTGTAGTCATCGCCTTTTGTGAACCAAAGAATAGTTTCATACCGACCAGAGAACCGTCGCCGCTCATGCATCCCAAGTTCGCTGAACAGTTTGGCGATATAATCGGCTGGGATGCGACGAACCGTAAGTATGTGGTAGCTCATGGAATGACGGGGGTAGACTAGGAACATTACAAACACCCACTTCCTGAAGATGTCTACGACACGTATATGCGGTACTGGCGAGATATAGACCTGGCAGATTAAGATAAACCTTTTTGAGAGCGCCAAAACATGCTGTTCTTGGGCTTGCGAAAAATGTTGCATTCATATATGAAAATAAGAACATCCGATCCAACATTATAGCCCCAGGTGGCGTTCAAACTGAAATGGAGAGCACTTAAGCAGTAAAGTATGGGTGAAGCGATACTCCAGGGTATTATACCAATATTAGCACAAAAAGGGCACTAATAAAAGGCCCAAAAACAACGGGATTACTGCGTGTTTATCGACTTATAAAAAAATATATTTTGTATCATTTCAAGGCTATGTGAATATGTATAACGAAGTGGATCTATCTCTCTGGCCGGCCTTATTTCTGCGGTGGCTTCTTAGGTGGTTTGTCGATTATTGTTATGCCGGCATCATCGGTAAAGCGTTTTAACTAGCTATTTCTTCATCAGTTAGTGCAGCCAATTTTAAACTGAATGATTCGTCAGTTAGCAGGACTGATCCCACCCTATAATGTCACTGTATTGCTCCGCAAACTTGCGCAGATCACGAAGCACGAAATGACTATTGATCTGCATCAGTGCGATTTTCTCGCGTTTCAACTACATCAGAAGCGAGTTGTATTCAAAGAGTGCTTCATCATTATTTCTGTCGCTTACAAGCGGCTGAATTACTTGAATAACCTGTGGATGAAGCGGCACGTAGGGTTGCATTTTGATCTTGTCTTGGTAAGATTGCACTTCAATGCACGATTTGTCTGACTGTTACGCTTCTCTGAATTGTCCTACCGTAAGCTTAGAAATTGTAGCTAAGCTGCGCTGACCTGTGAAAGCGCCGAACGAAGCCGTCGCTGAAGACAAGCAAGTTATCTCCATCTTCACGAGGGCGCCAGCCATGGCAGTGCTAGTTCCGTTACGGTCGAGAAGGCCGAACGATCATAACACACGTGTCTGCATTACGCATTACTTCGGTGAGCGTCCCGCCTAAGAGACGTCTTGCTGGGGAGGGGCTTTTCCTATCCCCAAGGATCACGAGATCGTATCTACCATCGCGCAACTCGTCCAATATCTCCTCGCCAGCTGGACCCTCCCGAACGATCGCGCGCACGGTAAGGCCGTGCTCGCGCATATACTCGCACAGGGGCAGAACAAAGATCTTTTTTGCCGCTTCTTTCTCTGAATCGACGTCTTCAAAGAGTTCTTCTATACGTTCTAAATCTTCTCTGAAGATTCTCTTGTAGCTGTCATAGATGCCGTGCTCTTCAAGCACGTACAAGAGCGTGTACTCGATATCGATCCGTAGCGCATCTACTGCGCACTTTAGGCCCTCATTTGTGACCGGTGATCCGTCAACGCAGATGAGGACTTTCATCTAACCACCACGACTAAGCTTTCCATTAGTAAAACCCCAGTAGGTACTTTACGTAAAGGAGGGTGTTGCAGAGCACGAGAGCCACCAGTGTTGGCGGAGCTGCAATTTTTATCCATCGGACCCACCCCATGCGTATCCCATGCTTCTCCAGTGAGCTGTAAGCTACGACATTCGCCGATGCGCCAATGGGTGTCAGATTGCCCCCGATGTCAGTGCCTAAAGACACCGTCCAAACCATCAAGGACGTCGCAAGAATCGAAGGGACAAACGACATATCCCGAATGACGTAGCTCATGGTCAGAGCGAACGGCACGTTATCGACTACGCCGCTAGCAAAGCCCGACCCCCAAAGGAGCAGGGACATAAGCACCACGTTGTTGCCAGCTGCGACGCTCACCATTCCGCTGGCAAACATTGATATAATGCCCGTTTTTTCAAGCCCTCCGACGATAACGAAGAGACCGATAAAGAACAGCAGCACGTCATAGTCGACCTTTTTGAGCGTGCCCTCAGTCTCTCGTCCTCCGGTGAGTAGGAGGAAAAAGGCGGGAATCAATGCGGCGAGGGCAACTGTTATCGGAATATGGTAGACCTGTTGAATGTATCCGTGAGTGATGAGGAGGACGACTGCCGCAAAAAGGGCGCCCAAACCGAGGCGAAGCATCCGCTTGTTGGTGATTGTGCGCTCTGGGCGGATCGCAGAGAGCGCAGAGGCGTCGATCTCAGCAGACGGGATCACGTTTTTTCGCTGCATCAGAAAAAGCACCCCCACTGAAATGAGCGCAGCAACAACGGCAATAGGGCCGTTATTCACAACAAATTCGTTAAATCCAAAGCCGAGCTGCGTCCCTAGTATGACGTTGGGCGGATCGCCAATTAGCGTAGACGCGCCACCGGTGTTGGCGATCACCACCTCGGCGACGACGAGGGGTACTGGGTCAATTCGCAGAATCTTCGCAATCTCGATGGTGAGTGCTGCCAGGAAAAGCATGACAGTGATGCTGTCGACAAATGAGGCCAATAAACCCGCTAGGAGTGGGAACACGATTAACATGGTCTGCGGGTTGTAATTGAGCTTCTTAGCGAGGACGAAGGCTAGGTATGAAAAGAAGCCGGAATCCGACAAAACGACGACGATGATGAACATCCCGAGGAGTAGACCGATCGTCTCCCAGTTGACATAATTTATGGCTTCGGCGAGATCTAATACTCCGAACACGAGTAGAACGAGGCTTCCGGCACCGACGATGATCGTTCTGTTAATCTTCTCCGTGGCTAAGATGCCGTAAGCTATGAGGAAGGTCAAAATGGCGATAATAGCGGATGGTTCCATACTATACTCACGTGTCCGTCGAAGAAGCGATTCCTGCAGCTTTGATGATCCTACAAGGTCCTTTAAGGTATAGGTGAGGAAGTTTCGAAGTTCTGAAACAAAGGTCAGATAACTTAAGCGTTGTTTAGCTGTGAGCCATACCGTTTTACTGACTCGCGCTTAGGCGTTGCGCATCTGCCAACAAAGTGAAAAATGCGTCAGGACACAATGCGCAAGCTCAATTTGCAAAAAATCACCTATTTCTCGACCTTTAAGGACGCCGAAGAGCACACTCTGAGTAAAAGGCTTTAGCACTTCGCACAGGAGAAAATCGACGCGCTTCCATAAAAAGAACAACTAATTTTCTGCAATCTGCTGGGCCTTGGCCTCAAGAAATGATCGTTTCATATCCTCAAACAGCGCGTCTTGCGAACACGCATCAAGGTTCATGAGGAATCGGTACTTCCCGTCCGATTTGATGAACACGCAGTAGGTTCCAAAGGGAGTCCCGGGAATGGTCATGGCGTACACGTAGTAATAGAATAGCCACTCGTTTGTAGTAACACGGGCTCCGATGGTGCGCGCGCCGTAAATGTCAACCCCGAGCTCGCTCTCGTGATAATGAAAGCCCTTACCATCAAGGTCAATTTCAAAATAATCTACCTCAGGCCCGATTATCTCTTTAAATAGCCTGAGAAACATATCGAACGCTGGGCCGACACTTTCATCAAAAAACTCGTTCATCTTCGGGCTCTGGAATCTACCAGCGCACTTCTCTCGTATCTCAACTCTCACGGCATCCTCATCCTCAGGACTCGCCAAATATTGTTGTTGATTGCTCATGCAGACAACCCCTAGTCTAGCATGCACTTAAAAAACCGGAATAGCTCTTAAAGTTGCCGAGTGGGTTCCTCTTAAAATCTTGCAAGTAGGACGCGAAGCAAAAATGAGTCTCAATAGTCCTTACCACCGTAAAACTGAAAGATACAATTCAAGCACTTTCTCGCCTTCTCAACTTTATCCTTGGCTTCCGCTTGTGTTATCATTACATCCACTTGGAACCTGACTAAACTGAACTTCATTAATCGTCAAGATGGTACCCGCCCTAGAGACAACGACAAGAAACGCAAGCACCCCATCACGCACCTTCAGATAGATACGCGTTGACAGCCCTACAAGCCCTGAGAACGTGAAGGGAAGGCGTATCGTTGGATGGCTGTAACCTTTTTTGGCGGTCGAGCGAGATTTTGCTGCGGTGAATCTCCAGGAGGTCGCGTTTTTGCAGCGAAACTTCAGCAAAAGGTTTAGGGTAATGTTCAGCAGTTAGCATAGTGCTGAATGTGGCCGGTGCTCCGCACCTAATCGTTATGATTCAGCTTCCACGACCAAACTTAAATTACATTCAAACCCACCCATCCTGGAAATGCTACTGCTTGATGTGTTGCGCCGCTCGACGACGGGCTGGCTGTGCATAAAGCACCAAATAATTAAAGCTCCATACTGTACATTATCAGCATAGTTATGAGCAACTTACGAGGGTTTACAATGAAAAAATCGTTTTTAGCAGGAACGTTGGCGGTGGTGATGATCGCAGCCGTCCTCGCTGCAGGGTGTACGAACCCTACGACGTCTTCACCAACGCCGACTCCCAGTGCCAGCACTGCAACATCGGCTGCAGAAGAGCAAGCCGTCACCCAGTACCTCACAAATACGATGCAGCAGCGGAACTTCACAGTCGTGACGCCGTTTTTGTTGCAGGCGAGCCCGCAGGCGGGGGTCGCGGTGTACAATGCCACTGTGAGCGACAGCAATGGCACCTATGCCGTGAGTGTCCGAGCCTTTAACGCAACACAGGCCGCTCAAGCACAATTCCTGTCATTAAGAAACACGTATATGGGGCAAGGATATTCCGCATTGTTCCAGAACACAACAGCGTGGTCAGGCTTCAACGCGAGCGCACGTATGGGGGCGGCCGTCGAATATGGCACCTCACCGCTCATCCCCTACTACATGATGGTCATCACCGGCGGTGCGGTCGGGCAAGCGCCCTTCCAACAGACTATGTGGCAGGACATGTGGGACGAGATGCACGAACATCTGGGCAACTACGGTGGTATGGGGCCGTATATGGGCTACGGACTCAGCAACGATACGATAAACGACATGCGGAACGAGATGCAGGAGCATATGGGCAGCGGTCCGTTTGGCCCGGGCATGATGGACGGTAGCTGAACACGAAACAGGCGAGAGCGGGTCTTCGCCGGCTCTCTCGCGGTTATGTCAGCGGGTGATGTTGCTGCTGCTCATATACTTGCTTAGCACTACAAAAAACTTGAATAACCCACCGTTGTGTTTATGCGCGGCTGCCCTTACATTCCAGCGGCAGGATGCGTCAAGTTGGCACTGTTCGCTTGATGGTATTGTTTGACGTTTTGAGTTGATGGCGCCTAATTAAGCGCATCTTCTTCGTCTTGCTTGCCGTAGCACCGCGGAAGCAAGCTGTAAGCCTCGACGCGAGGAACAACGCTGCATGGCGGTTACAAGGTATAGACTCACGTCGGTCGCCACCGTAGTCGTCGTCTGCGTCCTGGTGGCGGCTCGGTGAGGTCGACATTATGCATCCCGCAGTGACCACAACGGCCTCATTAGAAACGCGGGCGTCCCTGCTAAAAACGATTTTTTCATTACAACCTCTCCACCGTACGGATTGTTTAAACAGCAGTGCGTTGGGCATAATATATTCGATACCTGTGCGCTCGGCCTTCGTTCATATATCCCTTCACTAAGGGGTGAAAATGGCGGGATTTGCTATTTGGATTAAGCGTTATGACGTGGGGCGTTCGCCGCTCGTTTATATCCTGAGCCAAGAAAGGGAAAGCTATGTAACGTCGCGCCAACAACACTCAAGCACTGGAGGGGTTGACAAAATGAACGATGAAAATGTGCACGGCGGGCATGGTGAACACGAGGAAATGCCTGCGGAGAGCCATAATCACGCAGAGCACGGCGCCCACGCAGATCACCCACGTCCTGCACCCGGGAAAGGGTCATCATACTCACACCACGCGGGCCATCAGATCGCTGATTTTCGGCGACGGTTCTGGATATCACTCATCGTCACCATTCCTATCCTTATCCTCTCTCCCTCGATTCAATCGTTTGCCGGACTCGAAGGGACGCTGCGCTTCCCAGGCGATCAATACGTTCTCTTCATTTTAGCATCGTTTGTGTACTTCTACGGCGGCTACCCCTTCCTGAAGGGCATTGTCAACGAGCTGCGGGCGCGGCTCCCTGGCATGATGACGCTCATCGCAGTCGCCATCACCACGGCGTACCTCTACAGCACGGCGATCACGTTCGGGCTAAGTGGAGGGGTTCTCTTCTGGGAGCTGAGCACCTTGATCGATATCATGCTCCTCGGCCATTGGATCGAGATGCGGTCGGTTCTAGGCGCGTCACAAGCCCTTGAAGAGCTGGCGAAGCTCATGCCCTCTGACGCTCACAAGCTGCTTCCCGACGGAAGCGTGCGTGACGTTCCCTTGGATTCACTCGTCGTTGGGGATAACGTCCTCGTGAAGCCAGGCGAAAAGGTTCCTGCTGACGGTGAGGTCGTCGAGGGCGAGACCTCGGTAGACGAATCGATGCTCACCGGGGAGTCAACGCCGGTGACCAAAAAGCGTGGCGCGACGGTCATTGGAGGCGCTGTCAACGGGGAAGGTGCCATCACGGTACAGGTGAAGAAGACGGGCAAGGATTCGTTCCTCTCGCAGGTGATCGACCTCGTGAAGCAGGCACAGGAGAGCAAGTCGCGGACGCAGGACTTGGCCGACCGTGCGGCGCTGGCACTCGTCATTATTGCCCTTGCTAGTGGCGGAATCACCTTTCTCGTGTGGCAGCTGCTTATCAACACAAGCGTCGACTTTAGCCT
>JGI24133J20442_1000557_pt1 | contig 11497 bp, 13 predicted proteins | sample BarGraNGADG00311_2_FD_20442 | JGI IMG/M metagenome (IMG submission 20442)
GGCTCGCCGAGCTGGTCGAGCTGCTGGGGGACCGCCTGGTGGTCGGCCTGGACGTCAAGGCCGGCAACATCGCTTTGCAGGGTTGGATGGGAGCCGCCTCCGAGGCGCCGGCCGCGGCGGTGCGCAGGCTGGTGGGCGCGGGGGTCGCCAGGATCATCTACACGGACATCATGAGGGACGGCACGATGGAGGGGCCGAACTTCAACGGCCTGGAGTCGATCGCCAAGGCGAGCGCGATACCGGTCATCGCCTCGGGCGGCGTCGCCTCCACGGACGACCTGCTGCGCATAGCCTCGATGACTGACCTGGGTATCGAGGGCGCCATCGTCGGCATGGCTCTCTACCAGGGGAAGTTCTCGCTGTCCGAGGCGCAGGACGCCATCGGCGAAAGGGGGGAGCACTAGATGCTCGCCAAGCGCATCATCCCCTGCCTTGACGTCGAGGGCGGACGGGTCGTCAAAGGCGTACACTTCGTCAACTTGAGGGACGCGGGCGACCCGGTGGAGCTTGCGGCGTATTACGACCGGGAGGGCGCGGACGAGCTGGTCTTCCTGGACATCACGGCCTCCCACGAGAAGCGCGACACCAAGGTCAAGCTCGCCGGTCGGGCTGGTGACGAGGTGTTCATCCCCTACACGATCGGTGGTGGGATTTCGACCCTCGAAGACATCAGAGGTATCCTCAGAGCGGGGGCCGACAAGGTCTCCATCAACACCGCGGCGGTGAAAGACCCGTCGCTGGTGAGGAGAGCCGCCGAACGCTTCGGCAGCCAGTGTGTGGTGGTCGCGGTCGATGCGCGTGGCAGGGGAGACGGCACCTGGGAGATCTACACTCACGGGGGGCGCACCCCCGCTGGGATCGACGCGATCGAGTGGGTCAGGCGCGTGGAGGAGCTCGGCGCCGGTGAGATAATGCTGACCAGCATGGACCGTGACGGGACCAAACTCGGCTACGACATCCCGATGACCCGGGCCGTCTGCGAGGCGATCTCCATCCCGGTCATCGCCAGTGGCGGGGCGGGTAACCTGGAGCACTTGGCCGAGGCGATAGAGCAGACCGGTTGCGACGCCGTGCTCGCAGCGTCCATCTTCCACTACGAGGAGCACACCATATCGGAGGCCAAGGAGTTCCTGGCCTCGCGTGGCATAGAGGTCCGCATGCGCTAGCCTTCGGTCTCGAGTCTTGGGTTTTCACCCGCTATGGCTTATAGTTCTTAGCGTATTATCCGCAGGTAGGGTTCGCACGAAACCGTCGCTTCAGGTCCATCGAGGAGGTCCTTGGATATGTCTCGCAATAGAATTATCGTCGTGGCAGCCGCGTTCGTCTTTGCCGTAGCGCTTATCGCCGCCGGGTGCGGCTCGGCCGCCAAGGCAGGCAAGTTCAAGATCGGAGCGATACTGTCGCTCTCCGGGCCGGCCGCGCCGCTGGGCCAGTCGGAGCAGCGCTCGATTAACCTGCTCAAGACACAGCTCGGCAAGACCGGCATCAACGGGACGCCGGTGGATTTCATCATCCTCGATGACGAGAGCGACCCCGCCAAGGCCACAACGGCGGCCAACAAGCTCGTCACCCAGGAGAAGGTCTGCGCGATCATCGGCTGCAGCAGCACCGGTTCGACCCTGGCCATCATTCCCAGCGTTCAGAAGGCGATGATACCGGTAGTGGCTATGGCAGCCGGGACCAGGGTGACTCAGCCGACCCAGAAATGGGTATTCAGCGTCGCCCCCGGTGACGCCCTGGTGGTACAGCGGATCCTGATGTACTTCAAGAACGAGATGAAGCTCCATAGGATCGCGATACTGCACGACTCCAACGCTTACGGCACCGGCGGCGCCGATGAGGTCAAGGCCCAGGCGCCCAGAAACAACATCACCATCGTGGCCAACGAGAGCTACGGCTCCGCTGACACGGACATGACGGCGCAGCTCACCAAGATCGGCGCCACCAACGCGCAGGCGTTGCTGGTATGGGGCACCAACCCCGGGCCGGCGTCCGTGGCCAAGAACATGCAGCAGTTGGGGATGAAGCTCCCGTTCGTGGGATCCTCCGGGATCGCCAACAAGACCTTCATAACACTGGCCGGAAGCGCCGCCAACGGCGTGGTGTTCGCCGCCAGCAAGCTGATCCTGCCCGCGACGATCCCCGCCGGCAGCGAGTGGGCGAAGTCGGTCAATAGTTTCAGCGCCGCCTACAAGGCAGCCTACAAGATGGACATCGACACGTTTGCCGCGCACGGCTGGGACGCCTCCAACATGATTGTGAACGCGATCAAAGTGGTGGGCGAGGACAGCGCCAAGATTCAGACCCAGATACAATCGCTGGTCAACTATCCGGGCGTCGACGGCGTGTTCACTTACTCGGCGGGCAACCACGCCGGGCTCAAGGTCGATGCTCTGGTGATGGTGAAGATAGAGAACGGCCAGTGGGTCGAGGCCAAGCCCTGAGGACATCCCCCTGTGACCGACCGGGGCAGCGCCCGGATGATGCAGAAGCTCTGAGACCCGGGAGGGGACGCCGACCTGGCACATATGCGTTTTGTGGACAGCGTAGGCGCGTTGTGGTTAAATCTTCTACTATTCCGGCTGGTAATGGACAAAGGGGGAAACTAATGGCACAGAAGATCCTAGGCTGGAAGCTGCCCATCGCGCTATTTTGCGTGCTGGTCGCGGCGACCCTGGGGAGCATGGGATGCGGCACGCAGAAGGTGGACACGTCCAAGAGTATCTACAAGATAGGGGCAGTGCTCTCGCTGTCGGGCCCGGCGGCTCCGCTGGGACAGCCCGAGCAGAACTCGCTCAAGATGCTCGAGTCTCAGCTCAATGCCGGAGCGGGCGTGAACGGCCACAAGGTCCAGTTCATCATCGAGGATGACCAGAGCGACCCGGCCAAGGCGACCGCCGCGATAACCAAGCTGATCAATCAGGAAGGCGTTGCCGCGATCATAGGCTCGAGCTCGACAGGCGCGACGCTCGCGATGGTACCCGTCGCTGAGAGCACCCTGACGACGCAAGTCTGCTGCGCGGCCGGAACGGCAGTGACCAAGCCCGTAAAGAAGTACGTATTCCGCACGCCTCCGACAGACTCCATGGCAATCGACAAGGTGCTCGGGTATCTCACCGGCACCCTCAAGGCGACCAAGATCGCGATACTGCACGACGCGAACGCTTACGGCGTAGGCGGAGCGACCGAGCTCGCCGCCAAGGCGCCCACCAAGGGCATAACCGTCGTCGCCAACGAGAGCTACGGGACGACCGACACCGACATGACCCCGCAGCTCACCAAGATACAGGCCACACCGGCGCAGGCGCTGGTGGTATGGGGCACCAACCCCGGCCCGGCGACCATCGCCAAGAACATGCAGCAACTGGCCATGAAGATACCCTTCATCGGCAGCAACGGCATCGCCAACAAGACCTTCATAACCCTGGCCGGATCCGCGGCCAACGGCGTGACCTTCCCGGGCGGGAACATGCTCATCCCGAGCTCCATCCCCGCCGGCACGCCCTGGAGGAACGCGGTAGACAAGTTCACCGCCGACTATAAGGCGGCTTATGGCAAGGACGCCGACACGTTCGCGGCCCACGGCTGGGACGCGGGGACGATACTGACCACCGCCATGAAGACTGCTGGGACCAGCAAGGCCCAGATCCAGACCGCTGTCCAGGCGACCAAGGGCCTCGTGGGGATAGACGGGACCTACAACTACTCGGCCACCAACCATGACGGTCTGACGGCCGCGGACCTGATCATGATAAAGATCGTAAATGGGGCTTGGACTCAGATAAAGTAAGCGCCGCAACGACCGGAAACCGGACTAATCGAATCGGGCCAGGTCTTCAATAGGCCTGGCCTGGTTTTCTGAAAGGAGAAGCGCGCAGTTGAGGATGGGCGACAGAAACCAGGTGAGGCTCCTGTGGGGAGCGGCCGCCCTGGTCGCGGGAGTGGTCGTCTTCACCCTCATCTATAAAGGCTCGACCGGCCTGCAGTGGATACTCTCGGGCCTCACCGTAGGGAGCATCTACGCGCTGGTGGCCATGGGCTTCTCCGTCATCTACTCCAGCACGCACGTCATCAACTTTGCCCAGGGCGAGTTCACCATGTTGGGAGGGGTGATGATGTTCACCCTCTGCACAAGTGGCGGTCTGCCGCTCTGGCTGGGCTTCCTGCTCACGGTGGGGATAGTCACGCTGCTGGGGGCCGGGTTAGAGCGCGCGGCGATCCACCCGCTCAAGGACCAGTCGGTAATAACGGTCATCATCGTGACCATCGGCATGGCGATATTCATCAGGGCGCTGGCCAAGTGGATATGGGGGACCGACCCGGTCAAGGTCGCCTCGTTCACCGGCGACAAGCCGCTGCGCTTCTTCGGAGCGTCGATAGTGCCGCAGAGCCTGTGGGTCTTCGGTCTCACCCTGCTCGCGGTGGTTCTGGTCTTCGCCTTCTTCAACCGCACGCTGCTCGGCAAGGGCATGAGAGCGGCCGCCGACAACCCGGATGCCGCCAGCCTGGTGGGAGTCAGCGCCTCCACCAGCTCGCTGGTCGCCTGGTCCATCGCCGCCGCCGTTGGCGCCGCCGCCGGCGCGGTGATAGCGCCGATAAACTTCGCGGCGTACGACGCGGGGGCGATGCTTGGATTGAAGGGGTTCTCGGCTGCTGTCCTGGGGGGCCTGGGGAGCGCGCCCGGGGCGGTGGTGGGCGGCCTGGTGCTGGGGGTGCTCGAGATGATCACCGCGGGGTTCGCCCCGTCCGGCTACAAGGACGCGGTCGCGTTCCTGATCCTGATACTGGTGCTGCTGATCAGGCCGCAGGGCCTGCTCGGGAAGCCGGCAGATGTGAAGGTCTGACATGGACAAGCAGCTCGCCAGGCCTTTGGACGATGGCAGGGACTACCGGACGCTTGGCATAGTCACGGCTTTTATCCTGCTGATACCGGTATGGGCCAGGTTCATCCCCGGTGACGTGCTTCACATCGACATCGTCAACGTCATGGTCCTCGCTGGAATTTATGCCTGCGTGGTGGTCGGTCTCAACCTCCTGGTCGGATACGCGGGGCAGATATCGCTGGGACACGCCGCGTTCTTTGGTATCGGCGCTTACACCACCGCTATACTCTGCACGCGCATCCACGGCTTCCCGACCTGGCTGGGAGTAATGGCCGGCGCCGCTCTCTCCGGGGCGATTGGCTGGCTGGTCGGAAAGCCGGTGCTGAGGCTGAAGGGCCACTACCTGGCAATGGCGACGCTGGGCCTGGGGGAGATAGCCTTCATACTGTTCCAGCAGCTGAAAGGGCTTACAGGCGGAACCGTGGGGATACTGGACATACCCCCGCTGTCGATCTTCGGGCTGAAGTTCGATACCGACCTGAAGCTCTACTTCGTGGTCTGGATCATCGTCATGGCGCTGATGCTGCTCTCGATAAACCTCATGCGCTCGCGGGTGGGGAGGGGCCTGAGGGCCCTGCACTCGAGCGAGGTCGCCGCGGACGCCATGGGCGTCAACACCAGCACTTACAAGGTGCAGGTCTTCGTGCTCAGCGCGGCTTTCGCCGGGCTGGGCGGCGCGCTGTTCGCGCACTTCCAGAAGTACATAAACCCTGAGTCTTTCGTGCTGGCCGTCTCCATCATGTTCATCACCATGGTGGTCGTGGGCGGAATGGGCAATATCTGGGGCGGGCTGATAGGCGTGCTGCTGCTGACATTTCTGCCGCAGGTGATACAGGCGATGCCTCAATGGATACCGGGCCTGCCGTCCGCCCTCCAGAACTTCAGCAACTACGAGCTGGTGCTGTACGGGCTGCTGCTAATCCTATTCATGATGTTCCTGCCCAAGGGGGTAGCCGACGGGCTGGGGCGCGCCACGGACTTCACCGAGGTGCGAGCCAGGCGACTTGGAGACCGCCGCAGGGCGAAGAAGCTGGAGGGAAGATGATGGCCGCCGACACCCTCCTTCAGATCAAACAGGTGACCAAACAGTTCGGCGGGCTTGCCGCGCTCAAGGACGTCTCGTTCGACGTGACATCCGGCGAGATAAAGGCCATGATCGGGCCGAACGGCGCCGGCAAGACGACGATGTTCGACGTGCTCACCGGCATACTCCAGCCGACCGCGGGCGAGGTCATGCTGAAGGGGGAGAGCATCATCGGGCTGCGCCCCGACCAGATAACCGCGATGGGAATGATAAGGACGTTCCAGACCATACAGCTCTTCGAGGACATGACCGCCCTGGAGAACGTGATGGTGGGGTGCCACTGCAGGACGGCCTGCGGATTCACCTCCAGCGGGCTGCGCCTGCCTGCCTCAAGGCGAGAGGAAAAGGCCATCAGCGAAAAGTCGATGGACGTGCTCAAGGACGTCGGACTACACACCAGGGCGGGCGAGATCGGGACCAACCTCCCGTACGGGCAGCAGCGCATGCTGGAGCTGGCCCGCGCGCTGGCGAGCGAGCCGGACATCATCCTGCTGGACGAGCCCGCGGCCGGGCTGAACCAGTACGAGACGGGCGAGCTGGCGGGACTGTTGGCCAGGTTCCGCGAGCGAGGGCTGACCATCCTCATCGTCGAGCACGACATGGGCCTGGTCATGCAGATATCGGACGAGATAGTGGTGCTCGACTACGGGGAGATAATCGCCAAGGGGGCGCCACAGGACGTGCAGAACGACCCCAGGGTCATCGAGGCCTACCTGGGAATCGAGGCGTAGATGCTCAGGGTAGAGAAGCTTTCGACATTCTACGGAAACATACAGGCGCTGCGCGACATCACGATACGGGCGCGGCGGGGCAGCATCACCACGATCATCGGCGCCAACGGCGCGGGCAAGTCCACGCTCCTGCGCACGATCGCCGGCCTCAACAGGGCCCGGCACGGACTGGTTATCTACGACGACCACGACATAACCAACCTGAAGGCGAACAAGATCGTCCGCGACGGTATATCTCTGGTGCCCCAGGGCCGCCAGGTCTTCAGCGACATGACCGTGATAGAGAACCTCCAGCTGGGCGCTTACGTTCGCCGGTTCTCAAACCGCGGCGACACGGCTCAGGAGCTCGAGATGGTCTACGAGATGTTCCCGGTGCTCTCCGAGCGAAAGAAGCAGACGGCTGGCACACTCTCCGGCGGCGAGCAGCAGATGCTCGCGGTCGGCCGCGCGCTGATGTCGCGGCCGAGGCTGCTCTTGCTGGACGAGCCGTCGATGGGCCTGGCCCCCAAGGTCATCCAGTCCATATTCAAGACTCTGAACGCCCTGCACGAGCAGGGTCTCACGATACTGCTGGTGGAGCAGGACGCGAAGATCGCGCTGGAGACGGCCGACTACGGCTACGTGATGAAGACAGGAAAGGTCGCGCTCGAGGGACAGGCCGGCGAGCTCCTCGAGAACGACGAGGTGAAGCGGATCTACCTGGGATAGGTGAGCACCGATGAGCGAAGGCGAAACGAAGGTCGAGGGGCCCGACGACATCAAGTACGACGAGCGCGGGCTGGTCCCGGCTATCGTGCAGGAGGTCGGCACCTGCCAGGTGCTGATGCTCGCATACATGAACCGCGAGTCGCTGGGGCGCACGCTCGAGACCGGCAGGACCTGGTTCTACTCGAGGAGCCGCCAGGAGCTGTGGCCCAAGGGCGAGACCAGCGGGAACATCCAGAGGGTCAAGAAGGTACTTTACGACTGCGACGCGGATACACTGCTGGTCCTGGTCGAACAGATCGGCGCGGCCTGTCACACCGGCGAGAAGACCTGCTTCTACCGCGAACTGCCTGGCGGCTAGCGCGCGGGATGTCCCGACGGGCGCTGATGCTATAATCCAGTTGGCACTATTCTCCTGACAAACGGTGGGAAAGACTTGCCGCTAGATGACCTTGCTCCGGAAATCTTGGGTTTCGTTGACGAGTACATCGACCAGTTCGTCACGTGGGACGTGCTTGCTTATTTTCACGAGAACCCCGACGTCGAGCGCAGGGTGGACGGCATCGCCATGGACATCGGCCGCAGGGTAACCGCCATCAGCCCGGTCCTGAAAACACTCGAGGACAAAGGAGTGCTGGAGGCCGATACCGACGAGGCCGAGGACCCAGCCTACAGGTACTCGGCGCCCGCGGAATTCCGCAAGAACATGGACGGATTCCTTGCCGCCACGCGCGACCGGACCAACCGTCTCGCAATCGTAAGCCGCATTCTTCAGAAAGAGGCAAAGAGGCTTTAGGAAGCGGATTTGCGGGTTTGACACTGCCTGGAGCCTTACTTAGAATCAATGCCTGAGCGGGAGTAGCTCAGTTGGTAGAGCGCGACCTTGCCAAGGTCGAGGTCGCCGGTTCGAGTCCGGTCTCCCGCTCCACTCTTATCTCCACTACACATCCTCCGGACTCGAACCGGCGACCCATGCTCAATCATTTCTGCTTTGGCATTTGCGACTCGTCAAGCAGATCCTGAATGGACCTCTGCAACTTGGCCTGCCTGGGGCCTTCCTCGACCTCCGCGACCACCACGACCTCCAGCAGGGAATGCAGCGTCTCTCTCTCTTTAGGGTCGAGCTGCGCCTTGTCGAGGAGGATGTTCAAAACCTGTCGCAGTGCCTCCGACCCTTGCTCGAGTTCGAGGATGCGGGTCTTCAATCCTTCGAGGGTGAGGACCACCTGATGTTCGTTCATTGTTGCGCCCTATTCATCCAGGCCCTTCCTGTAAGCATCCAGCAGCAGCATGAGCCGGTAGTCGCGTCGCTTTATGACCTCGTCGGGCCTGGCGCCCGCATAGTCGTAGAATCCTTTGCCGGTCTTGACCCCCAGGTCACCGCGCTCGACCCTCTCCGCCAGCGGCGGCGGGGGAGGCACGCCCATTGCCTGGGCGGAGGCCGCCATCACGTCCAGCCCACCCAGGTCCATGGTGGCGAACGGGCCACCGACGGCCAGTCGGAGGCTGATGGAGTTCTCGATCGCCTTGTCGATGTCCTGCGGTTCGACGATTCCTTCGTTGAGTATCATGTAGGCCATGGCGTTTATCGAGAGCTGGATGCGGTTCACGACGAAGCCCGGCAGNTATCGCTNGAGCAGCAGCGGGTACTTTCCCACCGCGCGCAGCAGCTCCATNGCCGTNTCCACGGCGCCNTCAGAGGTGCGTTCTCCCTTCACGACCTCTACCAGCGGCACCAGCTGCGCCGGGTTGAAGAAGTGNGTTATGAGGACGCGACCGGCAANGTCGTCGGGCATCTCGGACATGACGTCGAAGGTGGAAGTGTTGCTGGCCAGGACCGCATCTGGCGGGGAGAGTTCGCCCAGGCTCGCGAAGACCTCTTTCTTGAGGGCGAGCACCTCGGGAACGGCCTCGATCACAAAGAAAGCCTCCGCGACCGCGTCCGACAAGCTGGTGGTCGTCTCGATGTTACCAAGCGCTCCAGCGACGCCGGACGGTTCGATCCATCCGAAGTCGGACTGCATCTGAAGGTTGGTCCGCGCGCGCTCGACCGCCCTTGCCAGAGCATCCTCGCTCAGGTCATGCAGGCGCACGGCGTAGCCGTTCTGAGCGAACAACTGGGCCAGTCCCGTGCCCATGATTCCCGCTCCGATAACCGCCAGAATCTTTTTATCAGACGCCATCAGCGCCTCCCTTCGCGCATACGCAGTAGCCTTACAATATCACTACCTGCACGCCCTATCGGTCAGAAGGGTGGTGCAGGAAAAGGTTCACCACCCGGAGTCGCATCTCAGACGGCGTCTCCGCTTACCAGCGGATAAGGATTGACCGCGGTCGGCCGGTGGTCGGCGTCACAGAGATCGCTGGAGCGGTCGCCCAGATAGAGCTTGTCGTCTTCCAGCTTCACGATGTCGTACTCGGTCGGGCAGTCCCATACCGAAGGCACGAACAGGCAGCCTTCCTTGCTGACGTCGTGCTCCTCGTCGACGGCCCAGGAGCCAGAGCACAGCGACCCCCTGAACATGTCAACGTACATCTGGTTGTGCGGAGTGAGCGTACGGGTCTCGAAGTTGAAGTCGGCTATCCTGGCGCCCGGCGCGTCGAGCGGCTCGCCGCCCAGGTCCAGGGTGCCCGCGCCCCGTATGGAGTAGGCCTTTTCCCCGGACGAATCGCCAGCGAGAACGGTAAACGTTATCGACCACGAACCGTCCTCGATAGAGAGCTCGCGGCTGACGTAGACCTTGCCGCCGCTGGCCGTGAGGAACTCCTCGGTCGACTCGCTCGCCCAACTGCCATCGAGCTCTTCTTTGGTGAACACTGCTGCCTCCTCGGACCTCTCGGCCGGTCGCCCAGGTGCTTCTTCGATACGCGCGTCGCAGAACCTACAAGCCCTCCTCGCCAGGCGGCGGTGCGTATGGCTTTGTAGTAAAATGGGCTGCGCCAGGCGGCGTAGCCAAGTGGTAAGGCAGAGGTCTGCAAAACCTCCATCGTCGGTTCAATTCCGACCGCCGCCTCCAACCGATCACCACATGCCTGTCAGAGAGTATGTCCTTTTAACCCGCTGTCGCAGTGTACCGTGACCCTGGCCTGCTGCTGATTCGACGGATTTGAGATGCCGGAAGACTTGAGGATGTAGTCGTGCCCGGTGGTGGGGCAGGTGGGGACGTTCTTGATGTACCTGTCCACGACCAGCGGGCTCTGGGTGGTCAGCTTGCCAGGGGGCGGGTAGAGGTGGCTGTTCTGGTAATACTTGTCGATCGCCTGCTGGATGCTCACCAGGTTGCGGTGGCAGATGTTGGCCTGAGCCTCGGTCTGGATCTTCTTGCTGTTGGGGAGCAGGGTGAGCATGGCGTACCCAAGCCCACCGATGATAGCGAAAAGGACCACCGCCAGGACTATGAACGAGACCGTGTTGTGCTCTCTGCGCGGCTTGTAGTTGCTCTGCGGTCCCGAGAGCGCGTCCCGCATCTCGCGCTCGCCCAGGGCGCCACATTCATCGCAGAATTTTCTGGGCGGGTCTATCTCTTTTCCGCACTTCAGGCAGACCGGCATCGGCACCTCGTTACGTTGAAGTTTATAAGACCATAAGATACTATAAATCAGTCTGAATCAATGACTTTCATGGTGAAGACGTGGGCGCGTAGCTCAGTGGGAGAGCGCTTCCTTGACGCGGAAGAGGTCGGTAGTTCGATCCTACTCGCGCCCACCATTTTTTTTGCTCTGAAACCCTGAAAACAAGTTGGAGAGCCGCATGGGCGAAGAGATGATAAAGGTTTCGATCCCAGATGGCGCCGTCATAGAGGCGCCGGTCGGGACCACACCGGTCGAGATAATGAAGATTGCGGGGGAGAAGCTCCCCAGGGCGGCGTGCATCGCCGAGCTTGATGGGGAGTCCGTCGAGCTCAACAGGCCACTATCCTCAGGTGGAAAGCTTGCCTTCCCGGGATTCGACGAACCCAGGGGAGCCGAAGCCTACCGGCACACCACCGCCCACGTCATGGCGCAGGCCGTCAAGAGGCTCTATCCGCAGACGAAGCTCGCCATCGGCCCGGCTATCGAGGACGGCTACTACTACGACTTCGCGCTACCTGACG
>JGI24133J20442_1000559_pt1 | contig 11458 bp, 7 predicted proteins | sample BarGraNGADG00311_2_FD_20442 | JGI IMG/M metagenome (IMG submission 20442)
AACGGAAAGGAAACAGGTTCATCTTCTCATGTGCTGTGATGGGAGAACCATTTGACACGGTTATGATCACCAATGATGCAATGACCGGGGAAGTATATGCCGGGCTGTTCATCTGCTCTCACGACAATAATGTAATTGAAAAAGCGAGATTCTGCAACGTACGAATAACCAGGCCGGCAAAGGATGACTTTGTGCCCTACAGGGATTTTATCGGCAGCAACCTGGAGGTCATGGATGTTGAGACCGGCCTCCGTAAGGTAATCTACCAGTCGCCCGTATCAATCCAGGCACCCAACTGGTCTGCAGACGGCAAATATCTTATCTACAACAGCGGCGGCCTGCTTTATAAATTCGACCTTGACAAGGGTGAACCTGAAGTGATCAACAGCGGTTTCGCCACAAGCAATAACAATGATCATGTTCTCTCATTTGACGGGAAGATGCTGGGCATCAGCCATCACGTCGCCACCGAGGAAAACAACTCAATCGTCTTTACTCTGCCTGTTGAAGGTGGCACGCCGAAAAGAATAACCCCGCTGGGTCCCTCATATCTTCACGGATGGTCACCCGACGGGAAGTACCTGACCTACACTGCTGACAGGCATGATAACTTCGATATTTATAAAATATCTGTCAGGAAAAAGAAAGAGATAAAGCTGACAGATGCTCCAGGACTGGATGACGGCCCGGAATATTCACCGGACGGAAAACATATATACTTCAATTCAGTCAGGACAGGAACCATGCAGATCTGGAGAATGAAACCAGACGGGTCACAGCAGGAACAGCTGACCTTTGATGAGTACAACAACTGGTTCCCGCATGTCTCACCTGACGGTAAGCGGATCGTATTACTATCCTTCTCTCCGGAGGTAAAAGCCGACGATCATCCCTTTTATAAACATGTATATATCAGGCTGATGCCTGTCGATGGCGGGACACCATTGGTCATAGCCTATCTTTATGGCGGACAGGGTACGATCAACGTTCCCAGCTGGTCACCCGACAGCAAAAAAATAGCTTTCGTCTCCAACTCAGACAATGTTTTACCCTGACAGCCAGCACAAAAAACCCTCCAGCAACATGAAAACCTTTAAGCATTTCATTGTAATTGCAGGTTTTATTCTGCTACTCATATCATGCAACAAACATGATGATGTGACCTTAGAGAGCCCCGGAGGCAATATAAGAGTAAGCATACAGGTCAGCAAGGATGGAATGGCCGCTTATTCTGTACTCTACATGGATCTGCCGGTGATTGAAAATTCATCGCTCGGAATTATCAGGGAGGATGGTGATTATTATGACGGACTGAAACTTGATTCAGTATCAAAGATCCTGACTATCCGTGATGATTACTCTTTGTTGCACGGCAAGAAGAAAGAAGCCCATTACACAGCCAACAGGCGTATCTTCCACCTTTCCAACGCCTCCGGCGGGCTAATGGATGTGATTTTCCAGGTGTCTGATGACGGCGTTGCATTCTGTTACTCATTCCCCGGCACCTCTGATGCCAAAAAAAATATCACCTCTGAAAAGACCGGTTTCAATTTTGTTGCGGGAACCACAAGCTGGATACAGCCCCGTGCAGCATCAAAATCAGGCTGGAATCAGTGTAACCCGTCTTATGAGGAGCATTATCTGGAAGAAGTACGACTGGATAGTATCCATTATGAAAAGAACGGTTGGGTTTTTCCGGCGTTGTTTCATACTAGCACGTGCTGGATAAATCTGACTGAGAGCTGGCCTGACCGCAATTATTGCGGCAGCCATCTTAACAAGGGTGAGGGAGCCAATGAGATGGTCATTGCATTTCCGGAACCCACGGAAGGTTTCACCGGCGGTGTTGTGTATCCGCAGTCAACCCTGCCATGGACCACACCATGGCGCATTATAACATTGGGTGGTACTCCCGGCGTAATAGTTGAATCGACGCATGGCACTGACCTTGCAAAACCTCCTGAACCGGGCGACTTCTCATATGTTATGCCGGGCAGGGCCTCATGGAGCTGGGCATTGATGAAGGACGGCTCAGTGAATTATGCGGTGCAGAAGGACTTTATCGGTTATGCTGCGGAAATGGGATGGGAATACTGTCTTGTGGATGTCAACTGGGACACGACGATAGGATGGGATAAACTGACTGAACTGTCACACCTGGCAGCTGAAAAGAATGTAGGACTGATAGTGTGGTACAACTCGGCAGGCGACTGGAATACAGTACCTTATCACCCCAAGGACAAGCTGTTGACCCATGAAAGCCGGGAGGCGGAATTCTCCAGGCTTGAACAGATGGGCATCAGAGGCATCAAGGTCGATTTCTTCGGAGGCGACGGACAGTCTATGATGGATTATTACCAGGACATACTTGCTGATGCTCATAAGCACCACCTGATGGTGAACTGCCACGGATCTACATTGCCGAGAGGCTTGCACCGCACGTGGCCCAATCTGGTATCCATGGAAGCGATACGCGGGCTCGAATACGCGACATTTGACCAGGAAAGCGCCGATAAGGTGCCGTCAAAGGCAACCACTGTCGCGTTCATACGCAATGCCTTTGACCCCATGGATTTCACACCGGTATGCTTCACCTCCTATGACAATTTTGAAAGGGTGACAGGCAACGGTGCTGAGCTGGCGATGGCGGTGCTTTTCCTGTCCGGAGTACAGCATTACGCTGAAACACCCCGCGGAATGGCTCAGATGCCGGATTATGTAAGAAACATGATGAGCGCAATACCTGTTTCCTGGGATGAGACAAGGTTCATCGACGGCTTCCCCGGAAAATTTCTGGTGATAGCAAGAAGAACCGGAGAGGCGTGGTACGTGGCAGGTGTCAATGCAGGCAAAGAGCCGATGGAGCTGAATATGAAGCTTCCGTTCATTGATCAGGCAAATGGCCTTCTTGTCACTGAAAATGATACTCCGCGATCATTTGCTCTTAAGAAGGTGACCCTGGAAGGCGAAAAGTCTGCAAATGTCACCCTCAGACCAAACGGTGGATTTGTCATGAGATTTGATCCGTCAGAAAACCTTAAACCTGAAAATGAATAAAAACACTCTTATCCTGCTGATCCTAATCTTTTTACTGTTGTCAGGCTGCGACTTCGGCCATAAACAGCAAGGAGAATACGTAATGTGGTACGAAAATCCCGCCAGGGAATGGACAGAAGCACTGCCCGTAGGGAACGGCCGGCTCGGAGGGATGCTTTTCGGAAACCCTGCGGTTGAAAGAATTCAGGTAAACGAAGAATCACTCTGGGGCGGAATGAATATTCCCAACAACAATCCCGGAGCTCTCGCACACATGCCTGAAATACGCAGACTAATTCTTGACGGCAGGATACCCGAAGCTTTTGATCTCTCGGAAAAATACGTTGCCGGCATTCCCGGAAAGATCAGGTCATACCAGACTCTCGGTGAGATTTACTTTCAATTTGCCGACACCGCCGGCAAAATCACCAACTACCGCCGGGAGCTTAATCTCAGAACCGGAATAGCTAAAGTAAGTTTTAAGAGGGACGGAAACAAAATAGAGTATGAGGTATACTCATCGGCACCGGATAATATACTTGTTATTTCGATGCGATCGAAGAAGGCAGGTGGCCTCGACATGTCAATATCATTGCAGCGGCAGCAGGATGCTGTAATCAGTGTCATGGACGGCCGCATAGACATGGAGGGACAGGTGATTGACAGTGACGACCCGGCCCTGGGATTGGGAGGAGCCCACATGAGGTTTTTTGCATCCCTCCTTCCAACAGCATACGACGGAAAGCTGACGCATGACAATAACTCACTGAAATATACCGGAGGAACTGAGCTGGTAATGTTCTTCAATGCGGCTACTGATTATAATGTTGACGGCCTGAATTTCGACAGAACGATCGATCCGCGAAGGAAGTGCACTGATGCCATCAGCACAGCCTCCTGGAAATCTTTAGAGCTGCTCAGAAAAAATCACATCGCTGAGCACTCTTCAATGTTTGACAGGGTCAGTCTGCGTCTTGGAAAGGATAACAAAGCTGATACCATACCCATTGATGAGCGCCTAAGGAGGTTCCAGGCAGGCGGAGATGACCCGGGACTCATCGCGCTATATTTTCAGTACGGACGCTACCTGCTGATGGGCTCGTCACGCTATCCGGCACAGCTCCCAGCAAACCTTCAGGGTATCTGGAACAAGGATTACTTGGCTCCCTGGGGTTCGGACTACCATGTCAACATCAACCTGCAGATGAATTACTGGCCCGCGGAGGTATGCAACCTCAGCGAGACTGTCGACCCGGTGACAACATTCATGGAAGAGCTCACTGTTCCGGGAAGTGTCACTGCCCGCGAGATGTACGGTGCTAAGGGATGGACTATGCATCATACAACTGATGTGTTCGGTAAGACTGCAGTGATTGACGGTGTTTACTGGGGCATGTTCCCCCTGGGAGGAGCCTGGATGACTCTGCCGCTATGGGAACACTTTGAATTTACCTGTGACACTGCCTATTTGCGTGAAAAGGCGTATCCCGTNATGAAGGGAGCAGCCGACTTTATCCGGACTTTTCTTATCACAGATAAAGAAGGGTATCTTGTCACCGCTCCCACTTACTCCCCGGAAAACAGCTATATCGATCCTGTCTCCGGAAAAGAATTCAAGCTTACCTATGCCCCGACGATGGACAATCAGATCATACGCGAGGTGCTCACAAACTGTCAGAAAGCTGCTCATATCCTTAAAACTGACCCCGGGTGGGCTGACAGCCTTCAGTACACGCTGGACAAGCTCCCACCTGTCAGGATTGCTTCCAACGGAACTATAATGGAGTGGATAAGGGAATATAAAGAGGCTGAGCCCGGCCACCGGCATATGTCGCATCTCTTCGGGCTGCATCCGGGCACACAGATCACACCGGATACACCTGATCTCTATGCCGCAGCACGTAAAACGCTTGAGCACCGGTTGGCGAACGGCGGTGGGCATACCGGCTGGAGCAGGGCATGGATCATCAATTTCTATGCACGGCTTCAGGACGGTAATGAGAGTTATAAGCACCTGAGACTACTGCTTGAGAAATCGACCCTGCCAAACCTGTTCGATAACCATCCCCCCTTCCAGATAGACGGTAACTTCGGAGGGACGGCCGGCATCGCAGAGATGCTGCTGCAGAGCCAAAACGGCGTGGTGAACATACTGCCTGCACTGCCCGATGCATGGCCTCAGGGCGCTGTAACAGGACTAAAAGCCAGGGGCAATTTTGAAGTTGACATTGAATGGGAAGCAGGGAAAATGAAAGAAATTGTGATCAGGTCCCTTTCAGGAGCACCTCTAAATATGGTCTGTGAAGGAAATAAGATTTTCATGGAAACAGTTAAAGGTACAACATACAGGTTTGACAAAGATTTGAAATGGATAAAGTAATCTTGTTTATCGCACTTAGCCTGCCCGTCATCTATCTCTCAAAACGGACTCTTTTTGATATAAAAAGCCACGGCTTCCCGCGATTTTTCAGCTGGGAGTGCATCGTCGGACTCTTCGTAGCAAACTACAAATTCTGGTTTGCTGAGCCATTTTCAGTGAACCAGGTTATTTCGTGGTCACTGTTTGCGATTTCTGCTTACATGCTGATAGCTGGTGTCTTGCTTCTCAGAAAAGCCCGTAAGCCCGGAATAGTAAGGGTGGATGATAATCTCTTTAAATTTGAGAGGACCACTGAGCTGGTAACAACAGGGATCTTTAAGTACATAAGGCATCCGCTTTACTCATCGCTGATCTTTCTTACCTGGGGTATTTACTTCAAGCACCCGACAGTCATCACAACAATCGTGGCCCTGCTCTCATCGGTCCTTTTATGGTTTACTGCAGTGGGGGACGAAAAGGAGTGTATTGCTTATTTCGGCGACAGTTACAGGGAATATATGAAAGGAACAAAAAGATTTATACCATTCGTTATCTGAAATAAGATCAATACAGCATCCTGACCCGTATAGTTCCTTCTATTGACCTTAGCTCTCTGATGATACTGTTGTCAAGCTTGCTCTCCGTATCAATTATCACATACCCCACTTCAGCGTCAGTCTGAAGATATTCAGCTGCAATGTTTATGCCTTTTGACGTGAACACATAATTCACCTCCTTGAGCACTCCGGGTTCATTCTTATGGATATGAAGGAACCGCTGGGCCTTGAAGTTAGGCTGAAGAGATATCTGCACAAAGTTAGTAGCGCCTATGGTATCGCCGGTGTCGCTGTACCTCACCAGCTTTTCAGCCACTTCAGTGCCAATGTTTTCCTGTGCTTCGGTGGTGCTCCCTCCCACATGAGGTGACAGGATGACATTCTCAAAATTCCTCAGGTCCGAGACAAAAGTATCTCCGCTTGAGGCCGGCTCATCCGGAAAGACGTCTAATGCTGCCCCCAGGATATGTTCGCCTTCCAGGGCAGACACAAGATCAGGGATGTTCACAACCGAGCCCCTTGATGCATTAATAAGACATGATCCTTTCCTCATCAGGCCGATCTCTCTTTTGCTGATCATGTTTCGCGTCACGGGTGTCTCAGGCACATGCAGGGTGACCAGATGTGCAATAGACAGTAACTCATCAAGAGATGAGCAGGCGACTGCCTTTCCCAGGCTGAGCTTCTTCACAATGTCGTAATAATAGACATTCATTCCCAGGGCTTCTGCCAGAATCGATACCTGTGATCCTATATGGCCATAGCCTATGATACCCAGGTTCTTGCCGCGAACTTCAAATGAATTGCTGGCTGACTTAAGCCACTTCCCCTTATGGGCAGCAGCGTTTTTTACTGGTATGTTCCGCAGAAGAAGAATGCATTCGGCTATGACTAATTCAGCTACAGAGCGCGTATTTGAAAAAGGTGCATTAAACACCGGGATGCCCCTGAGCCGGGCAGCACGACCGTCAACCTGGTTGGTTCCTATACTGAAGCAGCCAATGGCAAAGAGCTTGTCAGCCACAGCCAGCACTTCTTCAGTAATCTCAGTGCGCGAGCGGATCCCGATAATATTTACATCTCTTATTTTGGCTTTCAGGGCAGCATCATCAAGTGAGCCTGAAAGGGTTTCTATATTTGTGTATCCATTGGCTGTAAAGAACTCACCAGCACTTTTATGAATTCCCTCAAGTAACAGGACTTTAATTTTGTTCTTATCAAGTGAATATTTCTGAGCCATCCATTGATGAAGTTAGTACATACTGCCAAACAGGTGTAAGAAACAAATCAGGCAGGTAAGGTAATTAAATATGTCACTCATTATGTGAGAGTTGATTTAATGTTGATAAATTAGCAGAATGACAGACTTAAGTTACCGGTGCTTAAGGATTGGCTCATTCCACCGGTGATAAAATGCAGGTCAACCAGAATCAGTTTCTTCATGCTTTAATCTTTTGCTTTAAAAACAGCCAGAATGAAAATTCTTCTTACCGGGGCAACCGGATATATCGCTAAAAGACTTCTGCCGGTGCTGTTGGCAGAAGGGCATCATGTTGTGTGCTGCGTCAGGGACGCTAAAAGATTTAATACCTCCGGATTAAGAAATGATAACCTGAATGTAATTGAGGTTAACTTCCTCGAAAGGTCTTCGCTTAGACGAATCCCTGAAGATATTGATGCCGCATACTATCTCATTCATTCCATGTCAGCATCAACTGGCGATTTTGATTCATTGGAAAAGACCTCTGCAATAAACTTCAGGGACAGAATAAACGAAACACAAGTCAAACAGGTTATCTACCTGAGCGGAATTGTCAACACCGATAAGCTGTCAAAGCATCTTGCATCGCGCAAGGCTGTGGAGGAGCAACTGGCTGCGGGCACATATCATCTTACGACCCTCAGGGCAGGAATAATTCTTGGTTCCGGCAGCGCTTCCTTTGAAATAATCAGGGATCTTGTTGAAAAGCTTCCCGTTATGATCGCTCCCCGGTGGCTTAATACCAAATCCCAACCTATTGCCATTCAGAATGTTATAGAATATCTCAGCGGCGTATTGCTGAGGGAAAACACATTTGATAAAAGCTTTGACATTGGCGGTCCCGATATTATGACCTACAAGGAGATGCTACTGAGATTTGCGGCAGTAAGAAATCTCTGGCGCAGGGTTTATGTTGTTCCGGTTATGACCCCGAAACTTTCTTCATACTGGCTCTATTTTGTGACCTCCACATCATACAAGCTGGCTGTAAACCTTGTTGACAGTATGAAAGTAGAGGTCATCTGCCGCGAGAACGATCTTCAACAGCAACTTAAAATAAGGCTGCTGAATTTTGACGAAGCTGTCAGGGTGGCATTTGAAAAAATTGATAATCACAATGTGCCATCAAGTTGGATAGATGCCCTGTCAAGTCCTACTCTTGAAAAAGGAATAACAGATCTGATAAAAGTCCCTGAATACGGTTGCCTTTATGACAGAAGAACAAAGAAAATCACGGATGAAGAGGTGGTTCTGAACAGACTGTGGTCAATAGGCGGTAAGACCGGCTGGTATTATGCCAACTGGCTATGGGGAATCAGGGGTTTTATGGATAAACTGACCGGCGGTGTAGGCCTTCGAAGGGGAAGAAAGAATGATATCCAGATTGAACCCGGTGATGCACTCGATTTCTGGAGAGTGCTTGTTGCTGACAGAACAAAAAAGAGACTCTTACTCTACGCGGAGATGAAACTTCCGGGAGAGGCATGGCTTGAGTTCAAAATTGAAAACGATTTGCTGATACAGACTGCCACATTCAGGCCGCTGGGACTGAAGGGCAGATTGTACTGGTATTCTGTTATGCCATTTCATGAGCTGGTTTTCAGAGGAATGATAAATCGTATTACTGCTTGATATTGCCCTTTACAATATTTTTGTTTTATGCGGAGGAAGTCAGGGCAATATATATTTTGAACTTTCATATTTCAAAATGATCGTTACATTTGACAGAATTTCCAGTTACCATGAAAATTGCTGTTACCGGTGCTTCTGGGCACGTTGGCGCCAACCTGTGCAGAATGCTGATTGACCAGGGTCATGAGGTTAAAGCCCTGATCCACAATAGTACAAAAGGAATTGAGGACCTTGGACTCGAATTTGTTTACGGTGAAATTAACAGTGAAGCTGATCTCAGAAAACTCTGTTCCGGCTGCGAAGTAGTATTTCATCTTGCAGCTTGCATAAGCATCCGGAAAAATGATAAAAAATGCCGGATAATAAATACTGACAGTTGTATTACTCTCCTCAAAGCAGCAAAGATTGAAAGGGTTAGAAAAATAATTCATTTCAGTTCAATACATGCTTATGAACAGGAGCCCCTTGACATTGAACTGGATGAGACACGAAGTCTTGCTCTGGAGGGCGGGGCATCGTATGAAAGATCAAAAGCCATGGGCCAGAAGATAATGACGGAGGCATCATCACCCCAACTTGAAGTAGTTGTACTAAATCCGACAGCAATTTTAGGACCTAATGATTTTCAACCATCCCTGCTCGGCAATGCAGTCATCAGATTCTTCAAAGGCCAGAACCCAAGCCTGCTGCCCGGGGGATATAACTGGGTTGATGTCAGGGATGTATGCTCTGCAGCAATAAATGCAATAGAACTCGGCGTTCCGGGGGAAAGCTATTTACTAGGCGGGAGCTGGCAAAGCCTGAAGACCATGGCGGCCACGATTGAAAATCTTGGAGGTCATAAAGCTCCATGGCTGTATCTGCCAATGTCAATAGCGTATTTAGGTGCGATATTTCTGAACCTTCATGCTACTATCACAAAGAGTATCCCGTTGTATACTGCAATGTCACTTGAGACACTGAAGCACGGTCATAAGAATATCTCAAGCAGAAAGGCGTCGAAGGCTCTTGCCTTCCATCCCCGCCCGTTTGAAGAGACCATGGCTGACGCAATAACCTGGTTTAAAGAAAACAAATACATCTGATGGATAAACCAACTTTTGACCTGTTAGTCTGGCTTTGGACGGTTATTGCCCTGGTAATTTTCCTCATTCTTATGTTCGTGACCGCCCCCTATGGCAGGCACTCGAATAGAAAATGGGGAGTTACCATTCCCGACAGGATCGGGTGGTTCATTATGGAGGTTCCGGCACTCATCATTTTCCTGTATTTCATTATTACCGGCACAGCTGAAAAGACCGTGACCGTCTGGATCATTGCCTCCTTGTATATCGCTCACTACCTCAACAGGGCGGTGATCTTTCCCTGGCGGATACGCGTCCGCGGCAAGCAGATGCCGCTGATGATTGCGCTCATGGCTGTCTGCTTTAATTTTGTTAATGCCGGTTTTTTGGGTTATTATGGAGGTTCACTTAATACACATTTCACAACCGGCTGGCTGAGAGATCCGCGCTTTATTGCCGGACTGATTATCTTCATAACAGGGATGGCGATAAACATTTCTTCCGATGAGAAGCTGATCCATCTGAGGAAGAAAAGCAGCGGNGACTACCAGATACCGCGCGGCGGGTACTTCGAGAAGGTATCATGCCCCAACTTCTTCGGCGAGATAATCGAATGGGGTGGCTATGCAGTCTTATGCTGGTCACTGCCTGCGTTTTCCTTTTTCATCTGGACTTTCTGCAACCTGGTGCCGCGGGGACTTGCACATCACGAATGGTATAAGAGCCATTTTGCCGATTATCCTCAGGAGCGAAAAGCCGTTTTTCCATATATTTTGTAATTTAACGGCACATAATTTCTGTCGTGAAAAACTTTGATTTAAGTAACCGGTCCAGGTTTGTATGGCTGGCCATTTTCGCCATGGCAATGGGCTTCCTGGAAGGTATTGTTGTTATTTACCTCCGGGAATTGTACTATCCTCAGGGATTTGGTTTTCCTCTGACACTGATGTCGCCGGAGTTGGTCAGCGTTGAGTGGATCAGGGAGATCACTACGCTGATCATGCTGGCAACAGTGTGTATCATTGCAGGCAGAAACAATCTCCAGAGGCTGTTGTATTTTCTGTTTACATTCGGAGTATGGGACATCTTTTATTATGTCGCCCTGAAGGTTCTCATAGGCTGGCCGGCCTCCCTCCTCACATGGGACCTGCTTTTCCTGATACCTGTGTCCTGGCTTAGCCCTGTTCTTGCTCCGGTAATATGTTCCGTGACCATGATCGCGATGGCACTGCTGATAACAGGAAAGCAGGAAAAAGGTTTTACGATTGATCCGAGGACGATTGACTGGATATTGATCGCCGGAGGTGCGGCAATTATTCTATACACCTTTATGATTGATTATATGAAACTGGTTTTCGATGGCGGCGTACTTGCACCAGAAAACTCATCCGATGTCAGGGGGCAGTTGCTTAATAAGATAACAAACTATTTACCTGGCACCTATAACTGGTTCCTCTTCATCATCGGAGAATTGATGATTATAGCCGCTACAGTGAAAATACTGATCCAGGCAAAAAAAGCTGATCCGCCGCAAATGATGAAAGAAGGC
>JGI24133J20442_1000561_pt1 | contig 11444 bp, 10 predicted proteins | sample BarGraNGADG00311_2_FD_20442 | JGI IMG/M metagenome (IMG submission 20442)
CTATTCTCCCTGAAATCTGTCTTTCCACAACCCCAAAGCGGTTCGTCCCACCGTCCACAGGGCGGCGGGAGCCCGGGCCGCTCGGCCGACGTCGGAGCGACTCTGGTCGCATGAAGACGGCACACATCATCGGAGTGGTTGGCGGGTCAGGTGGCGTCGGCGCCTCGGCGCTCACCGCGGCCATCGCGGTCCGCGCGGCCCAGGCGAGCCTGCGCCCGGTCTGCCTGGACGGCGACCGGCTCGGCGGGGGACTCGACGTCACACTCGGGGTCGAACAGGAACGCGGTGTGCGCTGGCCTGATCTGGCTGGGGCCAGGGGGCGTATCGATGGTTCTGAGCTGCTGGCGCGGCTGCCCTGCGTTGACGGGGTGTGGGTGCTCTCGTTCGATCGCGCGCGTGACGTGCCTCTGGTCGCCGAGGTCGTCCGGGAGGTGCTCCTTGCGCTCAGCGCTGCGGCGGATGTGATTGTGGTGGACCTCCCGCGTCCCGATCACGAGCTCTTCGAGGCGCTCGCGCCTTCGGTCGATGCGATGGTCCTGCTCGCAGGGTCGGGCATCTGTGACCTGGCGGGTGCGAGCGCGATCGCCGAGCACCTGATCCAAGCCTGTCCCGACGTATGGCTCTGTCTGCGCACCAGCGGCAAGGGCAGTCATTTCGCGGACACGGTGGCGGAAGCCCTGGACCTGCCTCTCCTGGCAGTGGTCCGTGAGGAACCGTCGCTGGCCGATGACGTGCTTCACGGCATACCGCCAGGAAGCTTCCCCAAGGGCGCCCTGGCCGCTGCGGCCGACACAGTGCTGGCGCGGTGTGTCGCCGGTGCGCGATGTGATGCCTCGTGAGCGTGTCGCCCACGGTGTGGGCGCAGATCAGGGCGGGCAGGGCTCCGACGTTGGGTCTGGTTGCGCAGGTTCTCGATGGTGAGGCGGTCGTTCTCGGGGAGACAGGTGCCGTCTGTGCCCGCAGCGAGCTGGCTGCCCAGGTCTTGGGGGCCGGCCCACTGGAGCCGTTGCTCGCCGATCCGCAGGTCACCGATGTCCTGGTCAATCCCGGTTCGGGTGTGTGGGTCGATCGCGGCGAGGGCCTGGTCCGCACGGACTGCGAGGTCGGTGATGAGGCAGCGGTGCGCAGGCTTGCCGTGCGTCTGGCCGGGATCGCCGGTCGTCGCCTTGATGACACCAGCCCGTATGTCGATGGGCTGCTTCCCGGCGGCGTCCGCCTGCATGCCGTGCTCCCGCCCATCGCGGTGGAGGGCTCCCACATCAGCTTGCGCGTCCCCAGACGGGTGGCTCCGAGCCTTGTTGAGCTGGCTCGATGGGGAATGTTCGGCGCAGGCTGGCTGCTGGTGCTGCAGGCCTTGGTGAGCTGCCGCTGTTCCTTCGTCGTCAGCGGCGGCACCGGTAGCGGGAAGACCACTCTGCTGGGCGCTCTGCTGGGCGAGGTCGATGTGCGAGAGCGGCTCGTCATCGTCGAGGACGTGCGCGAGCTCGCCATCGTCCACCCGCACGTCGTCCGGCTGCAGTCGCGCCCTGCCAACGTCGAAGGTCGTGGCGAGATCGGGCTCACCTCACTGGTGCGTCAGTCGTTGCGGATGCGTCCCGATCGTCTCGTGGTGGGTGAAGTCCGCGGCGCAGAGGTGCGCGAGATGCTGGTCGCGCTCAACACCGGGCACGAGGGCGGATGCGGCACCCTGCACGCCAACACCGCTGCCGACGTCGTGGCCCGTTTCGAGGCTTTGGGCGCGCTCGCCGGGCTTTCGCCAACGGCCGTGCATTCACAGCTGTTGAGCGCGGTCCAGGTTGTTGTTCATGTTCGCCGCAGCTCAGGTCGTCGCTTCGTGGACACGTTGGCCGTTCTGGCCCGAGGAGCGGATGGCAGACCCGACGTGAGGTCGGCGCTTGTCAGAGGGGCCGATGGGGAGACGGCAACTGGTCCGGCCTGGCACGTCCTCGCCAAGCTGCTGAACCTGGCTGAGTTGCCGGACCTTGCTGAGTTGTTGAACCTTGCTGAGCCGCGGAACCTCGCATCGGGCCTGGTCCCGTGAGCCTGGTGGTGGGGTTTCTGGCCGTCGTGGGGATCCTGTTGTGGCCGGAACGCTTCGGCCGGCACCGTCTGGCGATTCTGCCCGGGGCGTCGTCAGCCTCCGTTTCCGTCGAGGGCTCGCGGTCTGTGTTCGCCTCGGCAAGGGGACGTGCGCGTCGGTGCCTGTCTGGTCGCCCGGCCGCAGGCGTGACCGCACAGGACCTGCTCGGGCTGCTCGAGGCCGTTGCCCCGGCCTTGGAGGCAGGGATGGCCCCTGCTTCGGCCTTGCGGATCGCGGCTGACGCCCGATCCGGCTCTGGCCACCTCGACCCGCTGGCCCTACTGGCGAGCGACATTGCCTCGGCCGAGGCCGAGGGAGCCAGGCTTGGTCCCCTGTGGGGCAAGACAGCCGAGTCGACGGGTTCTGCGGAGCTGCTGTTGCTGGCGCAGGCATGGTCGCTCACCGAGGACATGGGTGTGCCCCTTGCCAAGGCGGTGCGCACTGCAGCTGGGCTGCTGGAGGCTCGAATCGCCCACGAACGACGCTTGGCCGGAGCTCTGGCCGGACCCAAGGCGACCGTGAATGTGCTCACCGTCCTGCCCCTTGGAGGCCCTCTGTTGGCGCTGGTCCTGGGCATTGGGCCGGGAGAGCTCTATGGAGGTTCGCGGCTGACTCAGGCAAGTCTGGTGCTGGGGTTGTGTCTGGCGGGCATCGGTCGCTGGTGGGTACGCCGGATGGTCGGGGCCGTGGCACGCGGGCCGATGATCGCATCAGGGTCGATGACGTGAACGTCAGTGACATGGACATCGGTGACATGGACATCGCTGTCATGTTGTTGGCCGCGGCGGCGGTCCTCGTCTGGCCCGGGGGGTGTCCAGCCAGCGTGCATTCACACGGGGTCCATGCACTGCGTGCCGCGGCGCCGGGCTGTGCCGGAGCCGCAGCCGGCGAGGATCACGTGGGCGCCGTCGCGAACCCTGATTCCGGGGGCATCAGGACCGCCGTGCCCGTTGCTGAGGTGGCTGGAGTCATCGATCTGTTGGCCCTGACCTTGCGAGGAGGGGTGGGTCTGGTTGAGGCGATGGAGGCCGTGGCCAGCCGTGTTGGTGGTCCTTTGGGCCTGCATCTGCGCACCGTTGCCGCAGCTGGTCGCTGGGGTGTCGAGGAGGCCGCAGCCTGGGCGAGCGTCCCGTCTGCGTGGCAGCCGGCGGCCAGGGCTCTGCGGATGGCGGCCACCGCCGGGGTGCCCCCGGCTGATGCCCTGGTCGGCGCGGCCGATGAGGTTCGCCGTTCCGAACAACAACGGCTCGAGGTGGCAACGGCGACCTTGGGCGTTCGCATCGTGCTGCCTCTCGGGCTGGTCTTCCTGCCCGCGTTCATCCTCACCACGGTCGTGCCGATCGTGCTGGCTCTCGCGCGGCAGGTGCTGGCCAGCCAGTGACACAGCGCGGAGGTCACCTGAGGGCGACCAGTTGGGACCTGTCGTCCATCAGCACGGCGTGGTCGCCGGCCGCCGACAGGCAGGCGCGGGACTCGGAGTCGACGTTGATGCAGAGAAGGCAGCCCCCGCGACGCTCGATGTCGCAGGCTGCGTCCTCGATGACCTCGCCGGCGCGGGGGCTGCGCAGCCAGGCGGCCTGCAGGTCCAGCACGACGATCGACGCGCAGGCCGAGAGCGCGTCGAGCAGCGCCCGCAACCGGCTGGTGTCGTTGCGACCGAAGGTCCCCGCGGGCCGGATCATGGCGGTGAGCCACGCTGTCTCGGGTATCCCCGCGGCCAGTTCGGTGCGCGCAAGGACGGTGCCGGTCGAGCCGGGCGTCGGGGCGGGGACTTCCAGGCTGCTCGACTCCAGGACGGTACCCATCGTGACCTCTTCCTGGCCGACCGCTGTGGTCGACCGCTGTCCCGACTGTCGTCGCCCTCCCTGCAAGCGACCTGTGAAGCCGGACAGCTTTTCCTCTGAACCCCCTCGCAGCGATTCGCACAGACTCCTCACAGGGAGGGAACAGGTTCGCCACAGGTGGGCGGACCACACTTAGCTCTGTGACCACCACTGCAGCCCGCGGACGTGACCACCTCACCCGCGCGGACGGCTCGCCGATCCGGGCCCTTGTGGTCGACGACGAGCCGAGCCTTGGCGAGCTGCTCTCGACCGTGCTGCGGTACGAGGGCTGGCAGGTCGAGTCCGCCCTGACGGGGCACGCCGCGATCCGGGCCGCGCGTTCGCTCGATCCCGACGTGATCCTGCTCGACATCATGCTGCCAGACCTCGGCGGTATCGAGGTCCTGCGCCGGATCCGTATGACGCAGCCGCACGTCCCGGTCCTGTTCCTGACCGCAAAGGACGCGGTCGAGGACCGCGTCGCGGGTCTCACCGCGGGGGGCGACGACTACGTGACCAAGCCGTTCAGCCTCGAGGAGGTCGTCGCGCGTCTGCGGGCTCTGCTCCGCCGCGCCGGGACGACTGCGGAGCGCGAGGAGTCGACACTCGTCGTCGGCGACCTGGCGATGGACGAGGACAGCCACGAGGTCTCGCGAGAAGGACAGGAGATCCGGCTGACCGCCACCGAGTTCGAGCTGCTCCGGTACTTCATGCGCAACCCGAAGCGCGTGCTGTCCAAGGCGCAGATCCTCGATCGCGTGTGGCAGTACGACTTCGGCGGCCAGGCGAACATCGTCGAGCTATACGTGTCGTACCTGCGCCGCAAGATCGACACCGGCCGCGAACCCATGATCCACACGCTGCGCGGGGTCGGCTACATGCTCAAGTCTGCCGAGAGCCCGACGGCGCAGTGATGGCCGGAGCCCCGGCTGCGGTCGCGACGTCGCGCGGTCGCCGGCGCACCCGCTGGACACTGCGGCGCAGGCTCGTCGTGGTGCTCATTGCCCTGCTCGCCGCGGTGGCGGGGGCAATGGGCGTGGTATCGACGCTCGCGCTGCGCGGGTCTCTGGTCGGTCAGCTCGACTCTCAGCTGCTCGCCGCGAGCGGGCGGGCAGCGGGCGCTCCCGATAGGCCCGGCGGTTCGACGCCGACCGTACCCGCCGGCGGACTCTCCACCGGCGAGATCCCCCCCGGCCTCAGCGTGCCCGGCCAGGGAGCGGGCACTATCAATCTCTTTGTACGAGACGGCAAGACACGCTCGGGCTACATCGATCAGGCCGGCAACTTCAGGGAGCTGACCCACGCCCAGGTGGTGGCGCTGCAATCGTTGCCGACGGACGGAAGGCTGCACACTGCCCGCCTCACCGGGCTCGGCGACTATCGCGTGCTTGCGACGACCACGACGAGCGGCGACGTCGTCGTCACTGGCCTGTCGACCGCCGAAGCGACGGCGACGGTGCGCGACTACGTCGTCGTCGAGGCCGCCGTCGCGGCACTGGGGATCGTGCTCGCACTGGTGGCAGGCCTGGTCCTCGTGCGTCGCGAGCTGCGCCCGCTCGAGCGGGTGGCCGCGACCGCGATGCGCGTCTCCGAGCTGCCGCTCGATCGTGGTGAGGTCGACCTGCCCGAACGGGTGGCGGCAGTCGACACCGATCCCGGCACCGAGGTCGGGCAGGTCGGCGCGGCCCTCAACCGGCTCCTCGGCCATGTCGAGCAAGCCCTGGCCGCGCGCCATGAGAGCGAGACCCAGGTGCGCCAGTTCGTGGCCGACGCCAGCCACGAGCTGCGCACCCCGCTCGCGGCCATCAGGGGCTACTCCGAGCTGGTCCGGCACCTGCCTGGCGATCTACCGCCCGACGCGCTGCGGGCAATGGGCCGGGTCGAGTCGGAGTCGCACCGGATGACCGCGTTGGTCGAGGACATGCTGCTGCTCGCCCGACTGGATGCCGGGCGCCCGCTCGGCAGCGATGAGGTCGACCTCGCGGCGCTCGCCGCCGACGCGGTCACGGACGCTCACGCCGCAGGTCCCGACCACATATGGGAGCTGGACCTCCCGGGCAGCCCGGACTGGCCCGACGACGAAGACTCGGACGGCGACGGGGACGAGGACCGTCTCGAGGCACCGCGCGCAGTAGTCCTCGGTGACGACCACCGACTGCAGCAGGTGCTGGTCAACCTGCTCTCCAACGCACGCGTACACACCCCACCCGGGACGATCGTCCGCACGACGGTCAGGGCCGACGGGGACCGCGTGACCGTCCGCGTCCAGGACGACGGCCCTGGGATCCCCGAGTCGCAGCGCGCGCACCTGTTCCAGCGGTTCACACGCGGCAGCGCCGCGCGTGAACCGGGCGCAGGCTCGACGGGGCTTGGACTCGCGATCGTCGACGCGGTGGTCGGCGCGCACGGCGGCCGTATCGAGGTCGACACGGCCCCCGGCGCGACGGCCTTCACGGTCAGCCTGCCCGCCGCTCCCTGACCGCCGCACGCCCCGCTGCTACCGCACGCCCCGTTCTTTCCGCGCACCTCACAGCCTGTCCATAGACGGGTCACAGGGGCATCGCATCTCCGTCCGCGAATGTGAAGGCATGAACACGACAACGATCCTCGAGCCACGAGAGAGGGCGGCGTGGACCACCGCGCCCGGCGGCATGGTCCTGGACCTGGTGATCCCGGTCTACAACGAGGAGGTGGGCCTGGAGCGTTCCGTGCGCACCGTTCGGGCCTACCTTGACCACTGCTTCCCCTACCCCGCCCGGGTGACCATCGCGGACAACGCCTCGACAGACGGCACCCTTGACATCGCCCGCACGCTCGCCCAAGAGCTGCCGGGGGTGCGGGTCGTGCACCTCCCGGCCAAGGGCCGCGGTCGTGCGCTGCGGACCGTGTGGCTCGTCTCGGACGCGCAGGTGCTCGCCTACCTGGACGTCGACCTCTCGACGGGCCTGTCCGCGCTCCTCCCACTCGTCGCACCGCTCATCTCGGGGCACTCGCACCTGGCGATCGGCACCAGGTTGAGCCGGACCTCGCGCGTTGAGCGCGGTCCCAAGCGCGAGGTCATCTCGCGCTGCTACAACCTGCTGTTACGCGGGGTACTTGCTGCGCGGTTCTCCGACGCGCAGTGCGGCTTCAAGGCGATCCGGGCCGACGCCGCGCGCGAGCTGCTCCCGCTCGTGGAGGACACCGGATGGTTCTTCGACACCGAGCTGCTCGTGCTCGCCGAACGCGCCGGGCTGCGCATCCACGAGGTCCCGGTGGACTGGGTCGACGACCCGGACTCGCGCGTCGACATCGTCCCCACGGCAATGGCGGACCTGCGTGGCGTCAGCCGCCTCGGACGCGACCTGATGACCGGACGCCTTCCTCTGCGGGAGATCGGCGAGCATCTGCCGCTGGTCGGCGGCGGTGGCCCGCGTCTCACCGGCAGCGCGTCGGCGGGTGCCCCCATGCCGGGCGACGCTTCGCTCACGGCCCGCGCAACGCTGCTGCACCAGCTTGTTCGTTTCGCTCTCGTCGGGGTGGCCTCGACCGCCGCATATGCGCTGCTCTTCCTCCTGCTTCGCGGGCCGCTCAGCGCGCAGGCCGCAAACTTCGCGGCGTTGCTACTCACCGCGATCGCCAACACGGCCGCCAACCGGCGGCTCACGTTCGGGGTCCGCGGCGCGGACAGAGCGATCCGCCATCAGGGTCAGGGCCTCGTGGTCTTCGCCCTCGGCTGGGCGCTGACCTCGAGCGCGCTGGGCATGCTGCATGCGGCCACCCCGAGTGCACCACGCGGCGTGGAGCTCGCCGTCCTCGTCGTCGCGAACCTTGCCGCGACGCTGCTGCGCTTCGTCCTGTTGCGTCGCTGGGTCTTCCGGCAGCGCACCTCCCCTGCCGGCGCCGCCCGGCAGGCCCCTGTCAGCGCCACCCATGAGACCCACGCCACCGCCGATGCTCCGGCCACTCCGGCGCGAGCCGTCACCGAAGGAGACCTCCGATGAGCACCCTGTCCCGCAACGTCGACGTCCTGTTGGAGTCAGGCACCCCCGACGCGCCGCCGTCGAACACCCCTGTTGCCGCGTCATCAGACACCCCCGATGCACCGCTGACAGGCAGACCTGACCGACCGCCGCGCACCCGCTGGGAGCGACCCGCACTCGCGGGCTTGCTGCTGGTGACCGCAGTCCTGTACTTGTGGGACCTGTCAGCGTCCGGCTGGGCCAACTCGTTCTACTCCGCAGCCGCCCAGGCAGGCTCCAAGAGCTGGACCGCATTCCTCTATGGCGCGTCCGACGCAGCCGGGTCGATCACCGTCGACAAGCCCCCCGCGTCGCTGTGGATCATGGCGCTGTCGGTGCGGGTGTTCGGGCTCTCGTCCTGGTCGATCCTCGCACCGCAGGCACTCATGGGGGTCGCGACGGTCGCCACGCTCTACGCCAGTGTCCGACGCCGGTTCTCCCCCCAGGCGGCTCTGCTTGCCGGCGCGGTGCTCGCGCTCACCCCGGTCGCCGCGCTGATGTTCCGGTTCAACAACCCGGACGCGTTGCTTGTCCTGCTTCTCACGCTCGCCGCGTACGCGACGCTGCGGGCCGTCGAGAACGGCCGGACCCGCTGGATGCTGCTCGCGGGCGCCCTCGTCGGGCTCGGGTTCCTCACCAAACAGCTGCAGGCGTTCCTCGTCCTGCCGGGCTTCGCAGCTGCGTTCCTGATCGGTGCCCCCGTGTCTTTGGGGCGCCGGATCCGCGACGGCCTGCTCGCGGTGGGCGCCATGGTGCTGGCCGCCGGCTGGTGGGTCGCGCTCGTCGAGCTCGTACCTGCCTCGACGCGTCCCTACATCGGAGGGTCGCAGACCAACTCGTTCCTCGAGCTGACCTTCGGCTACAACGGGCTTGGCCGTCTGACCGGCTCAGAAACCGGCTCAGTCGGCGGTGGTGGTGGTGGGGCCGGGGGCTTCTCCTCGCAGTCGGGTATCGGTCGGATGTTTGCCAGCGAGGCGGGCGGGCAGATCGCATGGTTGATCCCGGCCGCCCTCCTGCTCTTCGTGGCTGCCCTGTGGCTGCGCCGCCACGCGGTACGCACCGACGCGCGTCGGGCCGCCCTCATCGTGTGGGGTTCGTGGCTGGTCGTGACCCTACTGACGTTCTCGCTGATGGCAGGCATCTTCCACGCGTACTACACCGTGGCACTCGCTCCGGCGATCGCCGCCCTCGTCGGCATCGGCACTGCCCTCCTCTGGGAACGGCGCGCCGAGCTGTGGTCCCTGACCGTGCTCGCCGGGATCACCCTGGCGACGTCCGGGTGGGCGTTCGTCCTACTCGGTCGCAGCACGGACTGGCTGCCCTGGTTGCGCTGGGCCGTGCTGGTCGCGGGCCTCCTTGGCGCCGTCGGCCTGCTTGCCGGGCACTGGGTCAGGGCCCGGGTGCTGGCCGCCTCCGCAGTCGTCGCGATCCTGGCAAGTCTTGCCGGGCCGACCGCCTACACGTTGCAGACCGTGGCCACCGCGCACACTGGCTCGATCGTCACCGCGGGGCCCACAGTTGCCGGCGGGATGGGCGGCATGCCGGGCGGCGCTCGGGGCGCTATGCCTGGTGGCCGGGGCGGCCTCGGAGGAACACAAGGGGCCCCCGGCGTTGCGCCGACCATGCCAGGCGGCACCGGCGCTGTGCCTGGCACCCCACCCACCGGTGGAACCGCGCCTGGTGGGACGGCTCCGGGTGGTGCAACCGGCGGCGGGGGCGGGATGGGCGGCCTGCTCAACGGCTCGAAGGTCGGGGCAAAGCTCACCACGTTGCTGCTCAAGAACGCTGACTCCTACACCTGGGTAGCGGCGACTGTCGGCGCGAACAACGCGTCGAGCTACCAGCTCGCAACAGAGAAGTCGGTGATGCCGATCGGCGGATTCAATGGTTCCGACCCTTCGCCGACCCTCGCGCAGTTCAAGGCCAAGGTGGCCGCAGGGAAGATCCACTACTTCCTTGGCGGCGGCGGGATCGGGCAGTCCTCTGGCGGCTCGAGCGCGTCGGGCGAGATCTCGGCGTGGGTCAAGGCCACGTTCACCGCGCAGACGGTGGATGGGGTAACGCTCTATGACCTGACCCAGCCTGCGGCGTCGGGTACCACCGGTGCGACGACCACGACGAGCACGACGACCACCTGATCCGTCCCTGCACCTCAGCCGTCGAGCGGACTTCCGCCCACCCAAGCACCATCCGGTGGGCGGAAGTCCCGCACGTGGGAGTTATTCTCCGCGGACCACAAGCCAAGGCGTCCGGGATGCCGGCTTCGGGTCACAGTCACCGCGCGGTGAATCGGTTGCGGCCCTTTTCCACAGGGGCAGGGCAGGTCGTCCCACCCTCCACAGGTTGGCGACGGGGTCCAGCTGCGACTGAAGGCGGCGCCCAGGATGGGTGTCGAGCCTGGACTGGCCGGGCTGCGCGCTCCTTCGGAACGCATTGAGTGGCAAGGGGATTCAATGAGACGTTCATTCACTATCCGCTGTCGGGCCATCCCCGCAGCGGCCGACGCTGGAATGACCACAGCCGAGTATGCCGTGGGCACACTCGCCGCCTGCGCGTTCGCGGCGACGCTGCTGGCCGTCGTGCGCTCTGGTGCGATCAAGGCCGCACTGTCCGCGCTGATCACCTCTGCGCTGTCGATCGCATCCTGATGCTGGCGTTGCGGCGTCGGTNGCGCGCAACCTGTCAGGGTCTGGCCAGGCCACGCCCGCCCAACCACGTCGCGAGCTGCCCGTCGGGGGTTGGCGAGCGGCTGGGCGAACGGCTGGGCGAGCACGGCATGGTCACAGCTGAGTTCGCGGTCGTCCTACCCGCCGTCGTCCTTGTGCTGGCTCTGTCATTGGGCGCATTGGGGTTGGCCTTGGACCAGATCAGGTGTGTGGATGCGGCGCGGGCGGGGGCTCGCGCCGCATCGCGGGGGGACAGCGATGGCGCGGTGATCCTGGTTACCCGTCGCGCTGCTCCGTCAGAGGCGCTGGTCTCGATGGCTACGTCAGGCGACCTCGTGCGGGTCTCAGTGGTGTCCCGACCCCGTGTAGCCGGGAGTCTGTTCCCCGCGTGGCTGCGTGCGAGCTCGACGGCGTCGGCAGCTCGCGAGCCGTCGGACCCGCCGCAGTGACAAGGCCGCAGCAGTGACTACGGCGCCGCGCATCAGGCGGCACCCGTCAGATGAACAGGGGTCCGCCACAGTGGTCATGCTCGGAGTGATCGCGGCGGTGTTGATGCTGACGATCTCGGGGCTCTTTCTGGCCAGCGCGGTCTTGGCAAGTCACCGCGCCCGGGCGGCGGCGGATCTTGCGGCCCTCGCATCAGCAGGTGTGCTGATGCGAGGCGAACCACCTGCCGCTGCCTGTCAGTCCGCAGCCCAGGTGGTTGCCGCCAATCACGGACGGGTGCAAGGGTGCATTGCCATCGGAACGGAGGTGCGACTCACCATCGCCGTCCCGGCGGGGATGAGGGGCCTGGGGGTCGCCACGGCCAGGTCGCGGGCCGGACCTGGTGTGAGCGGGGGGCCGAGGGTCTCGCGGTGAGGCCAGACCCGCC
>JGI24133J20442_1000564_pt1 | contig 11437 bp, 10 predicted proteins | sample BarGraNGADG00311_2_FD_20442 | JGI IMG/M metagenome (IMG submission 20442)
CCGGCGGCAAACAGGCCCGGCAGCGAAGTCCTAGTATCCTTGTCGATCCTCACGCCGCCCATACAGTACAGCGATCCGATTCCCACCTCAACGGGCTTCTGCCATGGCATAGCTTCCATATCGTCAAGAATCTTGTTCCGGAGCTCAGTGATCGGGTCCACCTTGCGGGACGTATCCCTCAATTGACCTGTCAGATCCATGATGACTGGCCCGCGGCCCTCCGAAATCTCGCGCCAAATATCACGGGCAACGATATCAGAGTAAGGCCCCTCCCCAGGGGTCACGAATTCTTCGCCTTTTGCGTTGACCATCTTGGCCCATGGCAAGCAGCGCATGCCCCGATTCGGTCCTCGGGCAGGCGTAATCGCGAATTGAATCTCCTCCATGTCCACCAGTTCGGCGCCAGCCCACGCGGCCATGGCGTATCCCGTCCCCGTGCTTCCAGTGGGGACACCCATCGGCTCCTGCGAGGTTAGAGGGTATAGTTCCCCGAGGCTTCCGGCCGCCAAGACGACCGTCTTGGCGGTACAGACACGTATCGTCCCATCCGACAGGCCGAGCGTCACGGCACCGACCACCCGACCCTTGCTAACCAGAAGTCTCGTTGCCAGATGGTTTTCGAGGATGGTAACATTAGACATACCCCTCAACTTGCCGTTCAGCGTACGCAATATCTCCCGCCCAGGGCAGAATAGTGATCTTGGGNATCTCATCTGGGGTTCGGCAGGCTTGGGCGGAATGTTGAAGTTGACCTTGGCGCCAAACTCAGCCAGTTCCTTGGCTCTCATAGGCGCCTCTGACGTCATGGTGTACACCAAGTCGGGATCATTCAGGTAGCAGCCCATACTTATGAGGTCTTCAGCGTGGATTTCGGGCGAGTCGCCGGGCCACATGGCTGCATGGTACCCTCCGTTACCAGATGGAGTGAGTCCCCCTTGCCCCAGGGGAGAACGGCTCACGAGGGTGACGGTGGCCCCGGCCATGGCGGCCGCAAGGGCCGCTCTGGCACCGGCACCACCTGCGCCGATAACAAGTACATCGCTCTTGTTGGTGTCAGTATGAAATCTATCGCTCACTGCAGCCACCTCCCACCCTTTGCTCCGCAGAGCAGCATGCCCGACGTTATCATCGTCCCAACGCCCTTACCGAATTCAGAACATAGAGAGACAAGGAGCACAGTATCTTCTTCCACCTTGTCGGTCTCCTTGGACGGGTACTCGTCCATATCGAACCCAATGCCTTCAGCCACGGGTACGTCTGAGACCAGCGTCACGCCAATTTTCTTCGCTACGCTCTCCGCAGCAACCCTTACCTGTGCCAGGGTCATCCCGGCCTTGACTTTTGATGGTAGCGTTGTTTTCAGACTCTCCAGAGCACTTAAGGCCTCTGCCTCCTTGTCAGTCATGGGGCCCAGTTTGAAGACCTCGGCAACAACTCCCCAGTGCCTAGCGTACTGGGCTCCGACGAATGCCATCACAATGTCGCCGACGTGGAGGTTAGAGCCGTCGGGGTAGCCGACCCTCTGCCCAACCCGTGAGCTGGGACTGGTTGCTGTGCTGATGAGGATGTTAGTGTCCTCACATCCCTCGCGTCGAAGCACGAAGTCCACGTACGCCGCGAGCTGAGTGGAGTCCCGGGCGACATCAGCACCCGTCTGAGCCTTCTCTCTCAGTGTATCAAAGCCCATTCTTGCTCGTTTGAGAGCGGCACCGATGCACTTGAGACTCGTAGAGTCCTTAGATGAGATACTCTTCTCAAACTCGGCAGTAACGTCCACCACAGATCGCCCTTCTAGGTTCTTCTTTACAGCGCTCGATCGCCTGACGGGCATGGCACTCGTACCGACGAGGCCGATCGCACCTCCCTCCCCTGCGAGCTCTTTCGCTTTGGCGCAACCGTCCGCGATGAACTTGCTGGCAGGATTGACCTTCTCGACTGGGCACGTTGTGAAGAGGTCGACTTTGGGAAGATTTCGCAGCGGCTCGGTAGTGAAGAGAAACGGCCCTTCGTTCAGCCCAAGGACTGTCACACTCTCTCTGCCAAGGCCGTAGCACGGGTAGTTGGTGAGGTAACATCCTGGCGCGTTGTGGATGGCGTCCGAGAATATGACCAGCGCCTGGACATTGTTGGACTTCATCATGGTCCTTACGATCGAGTTGCGGACCGCGATTGTCTCATCTGGGATCAGGTGATGGTGGCGCACCATAAGCCCATGACGGAGTACTGGGAGTTTCGTATAGCTCATTGATTTCCACCTCCACATGTGTAGATCATCGGTTTCGTCTTGAGAAGCCGTTCGAAACCGGTCTCGGTGACGATGATGTGGTCACCCAAAGCCAGGTAGCCGGTCTCGGGGATAAATTGGTTCGGGTGGATCACGATACTCATGTTCTTCCGGAAAGTGAGAGGGCATTCGTCGTCCACTTCAACGCGACCGAGGCCGAAGCCGTGACCTCTCGACCGCATGTAAGGCGGACGGCAGTACTCAGCGTATCCGGCTTTGCTGATGATGTCGTTCTGGATCTTCGCCACGTCAGCGATCCTGGCCCCCGGCTTTATGATCTTCAGGGATTCTTCCAAGGCCCTTACCAGGATGTCGTACTTCTCGTAGAAAAGGTGGGGTAGCTCGCCGTACACGGCTGTCCTGCAAAGCTGGGCGGAATATGTAACCGACCTGTACGCCGGAGTCATCTCGAACAGGAAGATGTCGCCTTTCTCAAGCTTCTTCCCATACGGGAGGAGCATACCGGTGCTGTCCCGCCCTATAGACGACATCTGGAAGTTGTCGGTCGCGCCCATCTTCTTCATCGTGTAATCAATCTCGGCCATGATGTAATAGTCAAGCATCCCTTCCTTGGCGGTCTCCACCACTTTCAGAAAAGCCGCATCCGCCATTTCGGCAGCCTTTCGGATCAGACCCAGTTCAAAGTCGGTCTTCACCAAAGCAACCTCTTCCAGGAGGTCCGTGCCTTGGACAAAGTTGTCGCCGAACTCAGTCTTGAATTCAGCCAGATCCTTCTCGTTGAGCATCTCCATCCCGGCTACAGCAATCTTGCCTTTCGTCCCCGCCTTCACGACCGAGATGATCTCCTTGTTGGATCCACGCGTCAGCGGCCGAACATCTGAGAGCCCTGATTCCAATACTGCATGTTGGATATCCCACGTTGCCCCGATCAGAAGCGTAGGTTCGCCGGCTAGGGGCAGAAAGAAGTAGCTCCTGTCCCCCAGCAAGGTATAGTTGGCTACGTAGTGGATGTATGTCTGGTTGATTTGGTTGGAAAAGACCAATAGACCATCGAAGCCGCCGGCAGCAGCCCGTTCTCGGAGTCGTTTCCAGCGCAGCTCCAGTTCTCCTTCAGGTACCGACATGTGATTACCCATCTTTCAGCACCTTCGTCGGCGGTTCAGATTGATCGAGCGTCTTGTACTCCTTCCGCCTGCTGCGGATCCACCCGACCATCCCGCCAGCCTTATAGATGTCCTTGAGAATCCAGGGAACCTCTTCACACTTGAGCACCTCGCCGGTCTTCACTACTCGAACGAGCCCAGCATCGATGTCGACCTCTATCTCGTCGCCTTTCTCGAACTTCGACCGAACTCCGGGGCAAACCAACACCGGAAGCGCCATGTTCCACGTGTTTCGAAAGAAGACGCGACCTGCACTTTCACAGATGATGGCCTTGATGCCCTTCTCTCGAATCACCTCGCCCGCAGGCCTGCCAGACGAAGCTCCAAAGTTGCGACCCCCAACGATAAAGTCGCCTGGCTTGGCAAGCTTTGGGAACTCAGGATCGTAGAACTCGAGCACGTGCGCCAGCGCAAGATCCATCTGGCCCTCCATTCCCGACGCCAAGATACTCTCCGAGTTGATGTTGTCGCCAAACGTCCACACTTTGCCTCTCAAATAACCCATTCTAGTCACCTCTCAAGTGTATTTGATCCGGGGTCAAGGAAGGAAGGCCCTGGGATCCGTGATCTTGCCCTCGACAGCCGAAGCAGCTACGGTATAAGGCGAAGCGAGGTAGATCGAAGTAGCCTTACCAGCGCGGCCCGGCAGGTTGCGCGGATGAGTGCCAATCTCGGTGTCCCCGTCGGCCAGATTACCCACGCAGAGCTGCTGGCACGGCCCGCAATATGCCGGAGTAACCAGGGCACCGGCCTGATTGAATACATCCACAAGCCCCTCCCTCATGGCCTGCCCGTACATGTCTCGAGTCCCGGGAACTACTATGAGCCTGACGCCTGGATTGACCTTCCGACCCTTCAACACTTCAGCAGCCATCCTCATATCCTCGATACCTCCTCCCGTGCACCCTCCGATATACGCCTGCTGGATTGGCTTGCCCACGACCTCTGCAAGGAGCTTCGTGAAGCTAGGCTGCGGTGGTACAGCCACCTGGGGCTCTAGGTCAGAAACGTCGATCTCGACGACCTTGGAGTACTCGGGATTGGGATCGTTATAGACCGGCTCGAAAGCCTTTTTGGCGCGACCTTTCATGAATTCCAACGTTGTCTCGTCGGGTTCGACCAGCCCGAAGGTGCCGCCAGCTTCAATAGTGAGAAGGCTGAATATCATGCGCTGCCAAACAGAGAGACTATGGATGTAAGAGCCACCATATTCAACCGCAGACCACAACGCCCCATCGGCACCCAACTCTCCCAGGACGTACTGGGCAACGTCTCTGGCGCTGACTCCTCGCTTGGTAGTCCCTTCAATCTTCACGAGAATGGTCGGGGGAGCTTTGAACCAAGCCTTTCCCGAAAGCATCACTTCGGTTATCTCGAAATTCATCGGCGAAGACAAGCATCCGATGCAGCCATAGGCCGTAGTATGCGAGTCCGACCCCACCGCTATTGCGCCCGGCCACACGTGCCCCTGCTCAACCATAAGGTAGTGACCGATTCCGGTACCTGGTCCATATATGTACTTGACGCCATAGCGCTCACCTTGTTCGACAATATACTTTACCGTGTTCGCATCCTTCTGGCTCGCAGGTAGGAAATGGTGGTGATCCGGACAAATCACGACCTTCTCACCGTCGAAGACGCTCTTCACTCCACCGATCTGCTCAAAGTGTTTGAACTTGTAGTCCGGACTATGCATGAATACAGCATCCACATCAACGATGACAATCTCGCCTGGAACAACTTCTTTCTTTTTGGCACCACGTGCCAGAATCTTGAGAGCCATAGTACGACCCATAATCTCACCCCTTTGTTTGTTGGGTTTATAAAGAAGTCTGTTTCTCGTGCTCCAGCTCAGCCTTCAGGAGCGCCAAAATCCCGCCGGCCTCGACGACTGAGCGCATTACTTCTGGGATAGGTTTACCGAAAACCTTGGCTCCCGTCGTGATGTTTGTGACTTCGATGGCCTCTTCGGTTACTTTTACCTGCACTTCGTCGCCCTCATTGACGATCTTGCTGACGCCCGGAGCCGAGAATACCGGTATACCCATGGCGATACCGTTGCGAAAGTAAAGCCGCGCCACCGAGTCAGCGACGATTGCTGAAATCCCCAAGACCTTCATGACTGAGTTGGCAGGCTCTCTGTGTGAACCACACCCGAAGTTCCGACCAGCTACAATGATGTCTCCCGGGTTAACATCTTTGTAGAAGTCCTTCCTAACTGCTTCCATGGTGTGGAGCTTGAGGACCTCGAGACCCTCTCTCATCCAACGTCCAGGGGAAATGACGTCCGTGTTGATGGAGTCGCCGAACGTGTGTGCCTTGCCCTGATAAATCCTTGTTCCTATCTTTGTTTCCATAACCTTCACCTCGCAGAGTCTCCCCACAGTCAAAGGTAGCGGTAGGGAGGATTTCTTGTCTTTACAAGAAGCATCGGGGATCAGTGATGTGCCCAGTAACTGCGGAAGCTGCCACCGTGGCTGGCGAAGCAAGGTAGATAAACGCTTCAGGGCTACCCATGCGACCCTTAAAGTTCCTTGAAGTAGACGTGATACACACCTCCCCAGGAGCTAGTGTGCCCATCACGCCTGTGCATGGTCCACAGTGAGGGTGAACGACGAGGCATTCAGCCTCGATCAGAGTCTGAAGATATCCGGCTTTCATTGCTGCCATGTATATCTCCCAGGAAGCTGGCCCGATGATGCAACGGACATCATGGTGGACCTTCCTGCCCTTGAGTATCTTTGCAGCCATCGCAATGTCCTCAAGCCTACCATTGGCGCACCCGCCGACGATCGCCTCATTGATGAGTACGTTTTCGTACTGATCTGCAGGCTTCACGACCTCAAATCCATGTGGTTGGGCCACGAGCGGGACGATCTTGCCACCGTCAATTTCTATGACGCTCTCGTACTCCGCATCAGCATCGGGAGCCACCGGGGTGAACGGTCTGCGGGCTCTCGGAGTCACAAAATCGAGGACCTTCTGATCACACTCAAATAGGCTGAACTTTGCTCCGAGCTCGACCGACTGGTTCGCAATACAAATGCGACCGTCCAGACTCATTGCACTTATGGCGTCACCACCCCATTCCATGGATTTGTACGAACCCACCTCGACACCATAGTCACCGGAGACCTTGAGAAACACGTCTTTGCCCATGACCCCAACCCCGAGTCGTCCACTCACGTTCATCTTCACTGCCGGCGGCACCATGAACCATAGACTCCCCTTGGCGAGAACCCAGGCAAGCTCCTGCTCACCTACGCCGGTCCCTCCACAGTTGATGCCGCCGTAGATGGTGGTATGGGAGTCTGCCACGAGATCCAATTCGCCGGGGGCTACAAACCCCTTATCGAGCATGACCTGGTGACAGATGCCGGCCTTAACGTCGAAGAAATGGGGAAGCCCCAGCCTCTTCACGATTTCGCGTTCCTTGACGTGCTTGATCGCAGTATTGACGTTCTTGTCCATGGCGGGGCATGAGTGATCAATCAGTACCACTATCCGATCCTTGTCCCAGATCCTAGTGAGACCGCCCTCAAGTCCTGCGTGTTCCATGTCCTCATTTAATTCAACAATACTGTCATAGATACAGACCTGGTCTATCTCAGCGGTAACATAGTCGCCTGCACTCACTACTTTGCGCCCGGAGTGTCTAGCCAAGATTTTCTCTGCCATCGTCATACCCATCGTCGATACCTCCAATCAGTTACGCGAGGCCTACTAATAGAGCAGGGGAGAACAGCAAGGGGAAGAACCGTGGGAAAGATGCAATGAATAGTACCGTCAGAACAACCATTACCCAGTACAGCCCAGTTCCCAAGATAACTTCCTCCATCCTCTACGCGCATACTCCTCAGTGCCTCAGTCGTTGCGGAACACATCCGCCATACTCCCATCGACATTCACATGCAAGTACCTTCCTTCTATCCAGGAACTTCCGTACCATCTGACTTTGCCTAGTACTTGGCAGAAATCGGCCAAGTACCGGATCACATCTCCCCCCCCCATGCCGGCGGTGCGCCTCTGCGGGATGCTGCCACCTGGGATCTACCCCTCTGCCGTTTTCCGGTACCGTTTCAGTCATCGCGGCGATCGAGTGGCTGCTGTTCAGTGCGTTCTCCATGTGGTAACCCTCTGTCTCGATCACGCATCCACCTCTTGACATCCCGAATTGGACTCTATCCCGCCCTTGCAGACGCCCTGTACAGCAATTGTGTGACAAATCAACGGTAGTACAAAGAATCTGCATGGGCGATTCTCTTCTTCAGGTACGGCAGTTCAAGTTACGGGGTCCATCCTACAAACAGGTCTCTCTTGCCTTTCAACCGATTCATAGTTGAGCCTAGTAGTGTAAAGTCGGCGACGGTGTCTACTGAAAATTGTCTGCGAACTGCAGGACTCAATGACCGATCGCCGTCAGATACAAAACGGTAAGGGGGGTCATGAGTAACCAAAGCGCAGCCGTAACAAACCCCGGTTTCAGTAAGTCTTGGCTGTTAAACTGCTTGAAACCAAAGGCAATCACGGTTTGTGTTTGTTGATAAACCATTATTGCTGCAGTATAGGACGCCAGAAACACAACCACCGGTATAAGGATACTGAAGTGCTGTGCTTGAGCTGAAGCTATGAGAACTGGTACGAAGGTGGCTGCTGCTGCCTGTGGAGCAGGGAGAATGAGGTGAACCAAATTGGCAAGCAACCACACTTTCAGGCAAAAAACGAGCAAAGAAGAGGAACCCAATACTGGATGAGCCAGGTTTGCTAAGAACTTGGTTATCCCGGTGGCTGGCAGGACTGAGCCCAGAGTCAAACAGAAGCCTGTAAAGAAAACGGCCTCCCATGGTATCTTTTTGCTGAAGTCATCCCCATTCAGTACGCCAATGCCAGGAAACATAAGTAAGACTCCACCGAGCACGCCTGCAGTAATGAGACTCAGCTTAATGAAACTGCCAATCATCCACAAGACAAGTGTAATCGCAACGACGATTGCGGCTTTCTTCTCTTGCGTCGTCATCGGCCCTAAACCGTGGAGTGTCGCCTGGAATTCTTTATATTTTTCGACACTAACTACTTTGACTTCTGGCGGAAATATCATTGATATGATGAGTGCCAGCAATATACAAACGATCAAAGCTTGTGGCGCAAATGCGACAAACCATTGTAAGTAGTTCATGGTAAGCCCGGCTTTTGCGAGAAGACCGCTTACTAGGATGGCACTCAGTCCAGCAAGATAAACCTGCGACGTGATATAGGTGGTGAAGCCCAGCATAGTAAAAATGCTCCGTCCGATATTGCTCTTCTTGTCTTCTGTTTGACCGAATACAGGGAGGATCATCATTCCTATCGTCCCCAGGACAACTGTGCAAGCGTTCGCCAACGGGATAATGGCACCGAGAACAAATCCCACTAGCACAAGGGAAACCATGATGCTCCTAAAAGAAGGCTTACTCCGGGCTATCAACGAATAGGCTAGCCTTTTGCCGAGACCGGTCTTTTGCACAGCGACAGCTATGGCGAAAGCAAAGATCATGAATATGAAGACATTGCTCGAGAAACCGGAGAAAATGGTCGGCATGTCTGTGACGTTGAAGAGAAGCATTAAGACCATTCCCAGAAAACCCGTAACAAGGACACTAGTAATCTCGCTGATCCACCATGTAAGCATAAGAAACAGGATTCCCAGCGTGGTTTTCCCCGCTTGCGTAAGTCCAGCGCTAACCGGAGCAAACCGGGCAATCAGAATGAAACCAATGACCCCGCACGCAGCTACCACATATTGCCAAGAATGGATTGTCTTCTCTACCTTCTTTGGTGAGCCTTCACTTTGCACGGTTGGAGCATTTGTACTCATGAATTCCCCCTCTTATATGTTTAGGTACCAGAAGTCCAATCTCAAAACGACTGCAACAACAGAGATGGAAAGCGTACTCGACACAATTACTCGAGCACGTGTTGCCTTAGTAGCCGCCATCGCGGGCCGTGGTCAGAGAGTTGCCAAACATACTATGATTGCTGGTCACTGCATCGTTGAGGATCTCGATCCCATAATCCGTCATAGGCGCACCAACCGGAGGAAAAAGCTCTGTAATCCATGGCACAAGAGCAGCTAAGAATACGGCTAAGGAAGCTCTCCCCGCAACTTTGAGTCCTCCCCTGTAAGCCAGTACAAGCGTCATAGTAAGGACAGAAATGGGGATATTGAGAATTGTCACGACTACTTTTGCTTTGCCATCTCCTTTTATCACCACGTTTCACCTCCCCATCAGTTTGGCTAATACACCTGATAGCAAATGTTACAAGAGCCATATATATTTGTCAAATTAATTCTTCTAATACATTGGATAAGAATAACTTATACACTAAGCAGAGAATAGAAAGGAATACCGAGAATTCCTCAAAGACGGTGAAACTAGCTATTTCGGCGAATTGCGCATCATTCTCGAAAGAGACTTGGAACGTCTCGTGGCAAGACAACTTCTCTTAAGGTGTATCCCGGGCAGTCGGTACCTGGGCCTCGCGCTGCAATTTGGTACGGCGTTTGCGATAGAGAACAATGGGCGAATCACCGCGAATCGGCTGTTCGCCGCCCTGCAATCTTCTGATGAAGTCAAGCCGTATCTGAACCATCCAAGGGTCCTGATAAGCAGAGTATAATGTAGGAGGTTTCCGCTGAGAAATCTGTACAGCGTTATATATAGACGATAGAGGAGGTTGGGCGCTTATGGATAGGCTTAAGATATTTTACACCGTTGCACAGTACAGAAGTTTCACAAAGGCAGCGGAAGTCCTTGGTTTAACACAACCTGCAATCAGTTTTCAAATAAAGGCACTTGAAAATGAGTACTGTACAGAGCTATTTGAAAGGATAGGTAGAGACATCTTCATCACAGACTCCGGCAAAACACTGATGATCTATGCCGAGAAGATACTATCAGCATTGGAAGAGGCTGATATAGCCCTTAAGGAATCCAATAACCCTCTAAAGGGAAGGGTAAATTTCGGGGCAAGTATAGTTGCCGGTATCTATATCCTTCCCCGAATACTTGGAAATTTCAAGAGGAGGTATCCAAACGTTGCGTTGTCCATGAAAATGAAGTATGCAAGTGCAAGAGATATTATAGTAGGGGACATTGCACGCAATGAGATAGATTTCGGCATCATGGTGGAGGACAATCAAGCGCAAAATGAAAAGGACCTCCTCTCAATTCCTCTGCTCAAAGATGAGTTGGTCTTCGTAATGTCTCCAAGACATAAATTCGCTAACAGAAAGATACTTCCAGTTAATGAGATATTGAGTGAAAATCTGATATTAGGGGCAAGGAATTCTGCAACACGGAATTATATAGACAGCGAGTTTAGCAAACTCGGATTCCATATCACACCGTACCTTGAACTTGAAAATCTTGAGGTAATTAAAAGGATGGTTGAAGAGGATTTTGGCTCAGGTATCCTGTCATGGGCTTCTGTAAGAAGCAACGTAATGAATAAAGAGCTTTGCGCCAGAAGACTGGAAGGGGTGAAACTCATAAGGAACATCTCGCTTGTTAAGAGGCAGCAAAAGACTTTCTTTCCTGCCACCAATCTTTTCATTGATTTCCTGAAAGATGCAATAGAATTGACCGCAAAAAGCTTCATATTCGAACAGTGATTTCATTACCTGTGAACAGTACCCCAATCGTTGGACAGAAAGCCGGGTATATGAAGGTGGGTTCCTACCCTGTCCTCTTTGCTAATTTGTCTTAACGTACCTCCTCCTTTATGTCAAGCACCTCTCGATCTATCTTTTCCGCCGTTTTACAGCCCAGACTCTGGTGCGGTCTTACCTCATTGTAAAAGATGAAGTAATTCCTTAAGCGATCTCTTCAACTCCGGTACGCCCTCGTATGCCTTGAGATATACACCTCTTCGTACTTCACCGTTCTCCACAGCCTTTCCACGAAGACGCTGTCGAACGCTCTGCCTTTCCCGTCCATGCTGACTCGGATCTGCCGGGTTTCCAGTGCCGTGATGAAACGATCGCTCGTGT
>JGI24133J20442_1000566_pt1 | contig 11391 bp, 9 predicted proteins | sample BarGraNGADG00311_2_FD_20442 | JGI IMG/M metagenome (IMG submission 20442)
TAACAAACTTATTTTCCCGATTACAATATGTCAAAGAACTTTATAAACTTTTTTCAAAAAAAACAAACTTTAAACGAAATAACTTTGTGGTTAATGGATTTTATTTTACCACTAAGGCACACAAAGGTTATCACTAAGGATCACAAAGGATGTTAATGAGTATTCAACAAAATTTAAAGGAAATGAACAGGAATGATCAGATATTAATGACAGAATCGTTTGTAAAGCAAAATTTGAAAGATTATGATAGCGGCCATGACTGGTGGCATATAGAAAGAGTAAGAAAACTGGCACTATTTATAAATGAAATGGAGGTACTTGCAGATCCTTTCATTGTAGAGATTACAGCACTGCTCCATGATTCGGCTGATTCGAAATTTGCAGCCGAAAATACTGAAAAAGGTTATTTATTGATCAGTGATTTCGTGGAGAAGTCCGGAATGTCAGAAATCAGTGATCAGGTATTAAACGTAATAAAGAATGTTTCCTTCAGCAGTAAAAATAAATCGGGCAATCTGGATGATCCGTTACTTTGGGTTATACAGGATGCAGACAGGCTGGATGCTATCGGAGCAATAGGTATTGCAAGAGCATTCAACTATGGAGGTTTCAGGAATAACAAGATTTATAATCCTGATATAATAAGTTCAGATGAATCTGTAAAAGAATATCCTAAATCCGGGACTTCATCAACTATAAGCCATTTCTATGAAAAACTTCTTCTTCTTAAATACCGGATGAATACTCTGACAGCAAAAAGACTGGCTGACGAGCGACATGATTTTTTGGAAGTTTTTCTGAAGCAATTCTATAAAGAATGGGATCTTAGCACAGGTATAAGGAATTCCCGGTAACAAAATAAAAAGGAAACTCAGCTGAATTCCCTCCTTCAGGTAAACTTGAGTTGATATGTGTAAATAATAATGAGGTTGTCTCAAAAGGGCAGCTGATGGGAAGTGCTATTAAAGCTAAATAATAAATTTGCTGAAATGAATCTATTCATTATTTTTGTCAGGCTTTTAAAAATCTGCGGGAGTAGCTCAGGGGTAGAGCATCAGCTTCCCAAGCTGAGGGTCGAGGGTTCGAATCCCTTTTCCCGCTCATATTATAAGGAAGCCAATGACTTCCTTTTATATTAGTGATTACTATTAGCCAGATATATTTATCAGATTTTTTCAGAAAAAGGAAATGCAAAAAGGAAATGTAAAATTATTCTCAGCTCTACTGTTTTGTATAGGATTAACAGGATGTCATACAAATTCATTGAAAGATATTGATGGCAATTCATATAAAACTGTAACAATCGGATCACAGGTTTGGATGGCGGAGAATTTAAAAACCACTAAATACAATGATGGTACATCAATACCGATGATTCCGGAAAATAATGCATGGACAGGATTAACATCCCCTGCTTTCTCATGGTATAATAATGATTCAACTGAGAATAAAAAGACATATGGTGCTTTATACAATTGGTACACAGTTAATACAAATAAATTGTGCCCGACAGGCTGGCATGTACCTGCAGATGCAGAATGGATGACACTGACAACTTATCGGAAGGATTTGGAAATGCAAGCGGTAAACTAAAGGAAACAGGTACAACTCATTGGAAAAGTCCTAATACAGGAGCGACCAATCAAAGTCGTTTTACCGCTCTCCCTGGTGGTTATCGAAGCCTCGACGGTGCATTCAACTTCATCGGGATCTCTGGCTACTAGTCTTTACCAGTTTGAATTTCTATTTTCGGAAAAAGTTTTTTTAACCCTTTATAAATAAAAATTGCAGGAGTTGTCGTAATCAGAGATAAAACAATAATAAAAAAAATCAAGTCTTTGGTGAACAATTTAGCCACAATTTTGGGAAATAGGAGTTGTGTTTTGATAAAAAATTCAATTAGAATTAGTAGAAATAACACTAGTATCAATATGGTCAATGTAATTATTAAGATCTGAAACTTTTTAACGAACGTAGACTGATTTCTGCAAGTTGAAAGAAAGTCCTCTACTAATCTGATTGTCCCATTTACCCAGGTTCTGTCTTGCCCTTCAACTGATACATAACTTGGAGATGAGTCTGACTGTATGATTCTTATTTTAAATTGACTATCAAACACATACTCAGCAAAATATAAATTAATTTCAGTAATATTTATGTTACGGAAAATCGCATCTTCATCTAAAATTTGATCTAATGATCCAGTGTAAGTTGAATTGTCAGAAGAAGTAAACTCCAGTCTTGAGTGACTTTGATCAATATCCCTCTCTTCAATATTTGATTCTTTCCATCCTTTCTGAATTAATTCTTCCCGTTTGATTTTTTTTGATTTATCAAGTATCTCATTTGAGAGTTTATTAAAAAGCTTAAATAGTGATATTATATCATCTTTATAAAATATTTTATTATCAATCGAAATTTCTCTTTTCTCTTCTAATTCATTCATCAATTATAAAGTTTAATTTAATTTTTTGTTAGATACTACTTCTCGATGCAGTCTTACTCAAAGATAACAAAAATATAAATCCCACAGTTATGCCGGAATTTGGTATTTCTATAACATTTATTTCGGAATATATACATAGATCACTACGTTCATTTACAGAGGCTTTCTTGTCCTTTGTATGTCAGGCACTGAATAACATTGGAGAGATATTAAAGGTCGGATTTGTACTGTTCTAGAGTATCGGGTTTCCCGACATTAGTATCAAAAACCGTTCCGTCAAGGAATTTCCCGGTATATTTCACATAAGCTGCATGATGTGCGACCGGAGCAGGTCCCATCCTGGGTTTTGTTGTCTGATATTGTGGGTAAAGAACTTGTACCCCAACATACGCCACAAATTATTATTGAGTTCGAACCCTCATCAATAATGGTTCCTCCAACTTTGGCAGAATTTCACGTGATGCTGGTTATTTCATTTGTGGTTAAAATGGGAACTTTGTCCTCCTGGCAACCAAAATTCAAAATGAGAAGTAACATGATTACCCATGAATCAAATAGATATTTCTTTTTCATGTTTAAATAATACGAACATACTACTTATAAAAATAGGAAAAATAAATCAATTGGTGTAATTAACTTTTCACACCTTACATTCTATCATCTATTTACAGCTCTAACCATATGCTTTTCTGAAATATTATTTCTCTGGTAATTGATCGGCTGCACCTTCTTAGACATACGCGCTAATTATCCAACAATATCATGACTAATTGTGAATAGGCATTACTGTTTGTTGAAGACCGTTGAATTAATTGTGTTTTTTGCAAGTTCTGAATATTTCTTAGCTTGTTCAGTTAATCCCATTTTAGTAAGATAATCACTCAGCTCAATACAATCCTCTGAGAAAAGAAATGGTTGCTGATTTTCAAGTTTGTAGAAAAGTTGTTTTGCTTTTTCTGTTTCACCGGCTTTCAACGCTCTCCTGATGTGTGCCAATTCAACATAATCATACTCCATAACAAATGTATCTTCAGGTATCCGGTTTACAAATTCGGGATAGTTAGTTACTTTATAATTTACTCTGGCTTTTTCAACCAAAACCGGAATGGAAGAATTACCGCTTTCGTCAATATGTGTAAGAAACATATCTGTATATGGACTTAGGCCTTTTGATGTATAGACTATCCATCTACTATTGGGCGACCAGGCATGCCATGAGTTCATTGAATTAAAATTGCAATTAAGTACTCTTGTTTTTCCTCCTTTAACAGAAACAATATAAAGCCGGCTGTCAGGCATTAAGAGCATGAAATTTTCAGCCTGGCAATAAATAAGCCATTTACCGTCAGGAGATACAGCCGGGAAATAATTGCTTTTACCATTATCGGAAGCACCTTTTATTGGTTCGGCCATTCCTCCGTTTCCATTGTTAAAAGGGACAATGCACAAGTTGTATTTAAATGACTTCTTTCTTTCAACAAACTGATTAATGAGGAGATTATTTTGCACATTAATTTCATAAAGATCGCTATCCATCGGCAGGGCATTTGCTCTGGAAAAAATGATAGATCTCCCGTCAGGAGTCCAGACAGCATTTGTTTGCACATATTCGTCAAGATTTGCACCCGGAAGTTCTTTTAGAATGTTTAACTGCCGGTCGTAAACAGCTAAATGACCATTTACAGGGAAAAAAAGCTGCGAAAATGCAAGATGTTGAACCTGACCATATGGGAAATTCTTGATTACCACCCGATCTTTTACAGTTGTGACAATATACCGCCCATCGGGAGATATTTTTGAAAACAGACCAAAAGTTCTTCTCTTTTCAATTTTCGACCATGACCTGTAATTGTCAATATTAAATAAAATTGTATCCTTTATTGACGATATAAAATAACCTCCTTTGTCCCTTAGCCCGGCATCTAAATCTAAACCAATAGTCTTTCCGTCAGCACTGAATGAATGACAATTACCACAAACAGGAAATCCTTTCATAGCAATATGAGGCCGGTTTTTACTACCGATATTTATAAGCATAAAATTCATCGAATCGAGTTTATTTTCAGCTAAAACAAATGGGATAGGCATTTGCCTGTATAAAATTGGTGCGCCAACTTTATCTCTGCTTATCTTGAAAAAAATTCTTTCTCCCGGTTTATTACTGTCTGATTTTTTTAAAGTAAAATAAATTTTATCAAAATCTGACAAATATTTAATACTATCCCATTTTGACTCTTCAGGAGTCCATCTGGTTTTCCGGGTGATGGAATTTATTAAGTATTTTTTATTGCGGGTAATCAAAGTAACTTCCCATGATGTAGAATCTTTAATTCCGTTATTCCATTCAAAGGTAGGAGCAGGAAACTCAGGTGGGAAAAGTGCATTATTGAAGGGATAATTAATTAATGTTCCCGTAACTGAGTCTTTCTTTCTAATAAAAACCAATACTATTATACTTATTACAGCAAATAGTAAAACTGATATGATTATTTTAAATTTACTCATTAGAATTTGTAAAGCAAGGTTTTCTTAAACCAGGATTTAAATTTATGGATAAATAAAACACGGCCTCTCCATAATCGAAACAAATATACAATATCATTTGTATTACAATTGACCTCTCAAATATCTTCAAATTAATAATGTCTGCCTTAAGTATTATTGTTTTACTAATTTGGCATTAAACACCTGACACTTTAATAATATAACCAACAACAACTATGTACACAAGAAAAACTCGTGAGTGTATAATGTTGCCACATTTCATGGTTTAAGAAACCCGCTGTCGCTGAGCCAATCTGCCATTCGCTGAGGCCAGGTTTTTACCGTTATTAAAGACGACCTGTCGCCCATGTTGAAAGCATGTTTTCCACGAGCTAAAAAGATAGCTTCAACCGGCACTTTAGCATCTCGGAATTTCTGTAAAAGATCCAAAGTCACTTTGTCGCATCCATATTCGTCATCGTTGGCACAGAGAAGGAAAGCCGGCGGTGCGTCGGAAGAAATTTTCTCTGGTGTGTTTCCTCCGGGATAAACCATCATCTGAAAATTCGGCCGTCCGTTTACACGGTCTATTAAATCAGTAGCAGCAGGATCACCATCACCTTTGTCGAAAGAGACCATCATTACAACAGCTCCTCCGGCAGAAAAACCAAGCATCCCTATTCGGTTCGGATCGATGTGGAATTCGCTCGCCCGGCTACGAACCAGTCTTACAGCCCTGTATGCATCCTGACGAACATTTTCAATTGAGTAGGGAGAATTCTTTTCACTTGGCAACCGATATTTTAAAGCGAATACCGTCACTCCTATTGAGTTAAGAAATTCAGCGGCCTGTACTCCTTCTGCATTAAAGACCAGCTCGCGAAATCCCCCGCCAGGGGCGACTATCACTGCGCAACCGTTAGCCTTTTCTGCATTTGGCATGAAGACAGAAACGGAAGGATTATTAATGTTACGGACCCAATAATCCTGAGCCTGTTCAGGAATATCTTTGCGATTTTCGAAGCCCGGTGCTCCTTTCTCCCAGAGGGGTATCACCTCCGGTTTCAATTGTGCCTGTGCCAATACTGGCAGCATCAGGGCAACAAGAATAGTTTTAATACTTTTACTCATAATGTTTTACTTTTTAGAATAAGCTGTTTTATTAATTACCTTAAGTAATGACTTTGAGCCAGGGCTTTGTCAGAGAACTGGTTCTTATAATATAAAGCTATAGCCGCTGTCATCAGTTTTTTCTGAGATTTTAATACTTGCCCTAGTTCCACAGCGAAAATTTCGTAATTTTCATCTATGTCGCTGCCTTCAATATCGACATCTATCCCATCCAGGTTATACCTAAGTACCAGTGACACTAAATTCTGAATAAAGGCAGCTCTTTTATCTTCCTTCAATAGGTTATGATAATAAGGGTGGCTGCTACACCCGGCGATTGAGAATAACACCTTTACATTTTTTTTGTGGGCTCTGGTAATAACAAGGTACCAGGACTGAAAGATCCTTCGTGAAATTTCCAAGTGAATCGGGGTTCAGAAAAAATAAATTAACATGAGTTAATCTTTTAAACGGGAACTTTTTAAAATCATTCATTGCTGACCGGAGAGAATAATATCCAATCACTCTGAAATCAGATTTTAAATGCTGGGCTTTCAAAGGAACAATCAGAAAACTGATCAGCATTATAATGAAAAATGTTTTTTGCCTCATAGCCAAGGATTTAAAGACAATATTTAATACGATTTTCCAGTTGTTTTTTACCTGCTGACTGGAACAAATACTTCCTGTTTACTATGGTAATTAACCTTGATTTAAAGTGATTTAGTGCTTATGATTGGAGCCTCCAATGGGACTCGAACCCACGACCTGCTCATTACGAATGAGCTGCTCTACCAACTGAGCTAAGGAGGCAAAATTGTACGCAAATATAAGGAAATTCATTCCAATTTTTCAAGTCTGCGAAGTAATGGAGGATGGGAATAATGAAAAAACACATAAGCCGGATGAGGCATCATATTTGAAAGATTTTTTACTGTAAGTTTTTTTAATGCTTCCGCCAGTATCTCGGGTTTGTAGTTATCTTTTACGAATCTGTCAGCCGCAAATTCGTTTCTTCGTGAGACATAATTTGTCATCATTCCTATTATTAGAGACACAGGGCTATAAAGAATTCCAAATACAATCAATCCAAGGTGGAAGCTGCTGTTATGCGACCCTAATGCCTGAGAGAGCGACGGGCTGTTTACAACTACAGAGAGAAGAAAAAGCATTAAACCTGAGATAATAACAGAAAAAAACAGGCTCAGTAATACATGCTTCTTCTTATAATGACCAATCTCATGAGCGAGAACTGCAACTATCTCTTCTTCTGAAAGTTCCTTTTGTAAAGTATCATACAGAACAATTCTTTTCTTGGGGCCAAATCCGGAAAAATATGCATTTGTCTTGGTGCTCCTTTTTGAACCATCAATAACATAAATGTTTCTTAGTCTGAAGCCTGTTTTTTGAGAAAAGGCCTCGATTTGAGTTCTTAATGATCCTTCCTCAAGTGGTGTCTGCTTGTTGAACAGAGGAACTATTAACTCAGAATAAAAAAGATTTATGAAAACAGAAAAAACCGTAATTAATCCCCACGCATAAAGCCAGAAATTCTTCCCGGTTTTATAGTAGAACCATGTAATTAGTCCCAGCACCGGGATCCCTACAAGAAGTGCAATAAACCACGATTTAATATGGTCAGTTATGAATGTTCGTAAAGACATGGTATTGAATCCATAATTCTTTTCAATAATAAAAGTATCATAAAAGTTGAAAGGTATGTTAATAAGATCAGAGGCGAAACCAATTATTCCGAAAAAAACCAGAGAGATAATAACCGCATTCATACTTATTGTTCTGGCAAGATTATCAACCATTGCAAAACCTCCTGCAATAATCATAACCAGAATAACTGCCAGATTAAAAGTTGATGACCAGAATGACAATCTCTTGTTATCTTTTTCATATAGCTGCGTCTTCTTGTACTCCTCCCCGTCGCAAATTCCTTTCAGTTTTTCCGGAAGGGTATCCGACCACATTGACGAATTAAGATGGTTAAGATATCTTTCAATAATAAAACCGGTAACAGGAATTATCAGAATCAGGAAGAAAATAAGGTTGTGCATTTATCAGCAGTCTATAAAAAAAGAAGCAGGGCGCCCTTTTAAAATAAGTGTGGAATAAATATGTCTCGCTGCATTTCCTCGTGCTAGAAAGGATAGGCACCCTGCGGTTCAGTAAAGATAATAAATATTTTTAAGTTAACATGCCTCCACAGACATGAATTGTTTGTCCTGTAACATAGGAAGATAAATCCGAAGCAAGAAACAAAGCAGTATTGGCCACATCCTCAGGTGTTCCGCCGCGTTTTAAAGGTATTTTATTTGCCCAGTCATTTTTTACCTCTTCAGTCAATTTCTCAGTCATCTCGGTAAGAATAAATCCGGGAGCAATAGCATTGCATCTTATATTTCTTGATCCGACTTCTTTTGCAACACTCTTTGTAAATCCGAGGATTCCTGCTTTTGAAGCAGAGTAGTTGCTTTGTCCGGCATTTCCCGAAACTCCAACAACAGAACTCATGTTAATGATTGAACCGCTTTTTTGTTTTATCATGGTCATAAGAACGGCTTTAGTGAGATTGAATACCGACTTGAGGTTCACAGCTATTACAGAATCCCATTGATCCTCGGTCATCCTCATCAGCAAAGTGTCTCGGGTTATTCCGGCGTTATTTACCAGGATGTCAATCTTATTGAAGTCTTTGACTACTTCATCTATAACACGTTGAGAATCTTCGAAACTGGCAGCATTTGAAACGTAACCTTTTGCTTTGACTCCCAGCGCTTCAATCTCTTTGATAGTTGTTTTGAACTCTTCGTCATCCACAATATTGGTAATTGCAATATCAGAACCCTCCAGGGCAAACCTGTGCGCAATAGCTTTGCCTATTCCTCTGGAAGCTCCTGTTATAAGAGCTGTTTTTCCTTCAAGTAGTTTCATATTTGTAATGTTAAAATTCATGCAAATATAAAATAATTAATTATGTCTCCCAATCCTCTGCCCCCAACCCTCCTTTAGGGGTCGGAGGGCCTAACACCTTCGCCACAGTTATTCCGATATCGGCTGGTGATAGCACAACATGTATCCCACAATTTTTCATTATTTCCATTTTAGCTGCAGCCGTATCGTTTTTTCCACCAATGATAGCACCTGCATGACCCATTCTGCGACCTTTCGGAGCAGTTTGTCCTGCTATAAAGCCAATAACAGGTTTGGTCGCGTTATCTTTTATCCATTCAGCAGCCTCATTTTCCATGTTACCGCCGATCTCTCCTATAATTACAATTGCTTCAGTCTGAGGATCATCCATCATAAGTTTTACAGCATCAAGAGTGGTCGTCCCAATGATAGGGTCTCCACCTATCCCTATACCGGTCGATTGTCCGAAACCTTGCTTTGTTACCTGGTCAACTGCTTCATAGGCCAGGGTGCCTGAACGTGATATTATTCCAATACTTCCTTTCTTATGAATGAATCCGGGCATTATACCCACTTTTGACTCACCCGGTGTAATGATACCCGGGCAATTTGGTCCGATAAGTCTGCATGGCGTCGATTTAAGATATTCTTTTACCATAACCATGTCAGATACAGGGATTCCTTCAGTTATGGCAACAATAAGTTTGATACCTGCATTTGCGGCTTCCATTATTGCATCGGCCCCAACTGCAGGTGGTACAAAGATTATTGAGACATCTGCCGAAGTTTCAGCAACAGCTTCCCTGACAGTATTAAAAACAGGCAGGTTGAGATGTAACTGCCCTCCTTTGCCTGGTGTGACTCCCCCAACCACTTTTGTTCCATATTCTATCATCTGGGTAGCATGGAAAGTGCCCTCACGTCCGGTAAAGCCCTGAACAATTACTCTTGAATTATTATTTAACAGAATACTCATAAACTGAAGGTATTAAATGATGCATGAATTCCAATGTCAAAAATATCAATTTATTATTGCGTTTTCTTATTTTTTAAATGATAATTGCAATTTTGGATTTCGGTTTTTTGATTTCGGATTAAAACCAGTCAATCGAACCTCACCCCTCACGCATCACACCTCCTTCCTTACTCCTCTTTCCAAATAAGTTTCATACATTTGCATCACATCGGATTTCAATAAATGATAAGATCAGAAGAAACGATATGTGCACCTGCAACAGCGATTGGTGGTGCAATTGCAGTAATAAGAATCAGTGGTCAACAGTGCATAACCATCTGTAATATGATATTTTATCCGTTTAATAAGAGTATAAAACTGGATGATCAAAAAGGATTTTCAGTTATTCTCGGAGATATACGCTCAGGAGACGAAATAATAGATGAAGTTCTGCTGAGCATTTTCAGGGCGCCTCACTCCTACACCGGTGAAAACTCTGTTGAAATTTCTTGCCATGCCTCACCATACATAATCAGGAAAATTCTCGAATTGTTAATTATTAATGGAGCCATCTCTGCAAAACCTGGTGAGTTCACTCAAAGAGCATTTTTCAATGGAAGAATAGATCTTTCTCAGGCTGAAGCAGTAGCAGACATTATAGCTTCAAAAACCAGTTCATCTCATAAAATAGCGTTAAATCAAATGCGCGGTGGATTCTCAGCCGAGATAAGTAGGATAAGATCAGAATTGCTGAATTTTGCCTCATTGATTGAACTTGAACTGGATTTTGGAGAGGAAGATGTTGAGTTCGCTGACAGGAAAGAACTTAAAGCTATTATTACTGTTGTTAAAGAGCTCACAGACAGATTAGCAACTTCGTTCATGCTTGGGAATGTCCTGAAAAATGGTATCCCGGTTGCTATTGTAGGGAAACCTAATTCAGGTAAGTCTACACTTTTAAATTGTCTGTTGATGGAGGAAAGGGCAATTGTCTCAGAAATACCGGGGACCACACGAGATACTATTGAGGATACAATAATAATTGATGGAATAGAATTCAGGTTTATCGATACTGCAGGACTTCGGGAAACAACGGATGTTATTGAGGTCCTGGGTATTAAAAAAACACATGAGAAGATAAACCAGGCTTCCGTAATATTGTTGATTGACGAAATATCTGATCCTGCTGAATCTATCAATAAGCGGGCGAAATCAATCAGAGAGATGATCAGAGAATCGGATAAGCGCTTAATTATTTTGATCAATAAAATTGACACGGCATCATCTAATCGTCAATCAGAACTTGCAGAAGAGATTTTTCTGGAAGAAAATGACACACTTCTTTTTATCTCAGCAAAGGAGAAATCAGGTCTTGAGGATCTCCGGTTCAGACTAAGTGTTGCTGTTGTAAAGGAAAAGTTAAGTTCTGAAGATGTAATAATCACGAATATAAGACATTATGAAGCTCTGCTAC
>JGI24133J20442_1000568_pt1 | contig 11374 bp, 11 predicted proteins | sample BarGraNGADG00311_2_FD_20442 | JGI IMG/M metagenome (IMG submission 20442)
AAGGGCGCCGTTCGTCCGATCCTCCTCGAGACAAACGGGAAACTCCAGCTCTCCCAGGCAGACCCTCAGAAGGCCGGGAGTCTCGTGACAGTGCCTCTTCGCGCGGCTGTGGAAGGCCTGGGCGGCCAGGTCACGTGGGATCAGGCATCCAAGACGGCAGAAGCCAAACTCGGCGGCCATTCGCTCAAGGTCAACGTAGGCTCGGCTCAGGTCACTCTGGACGGCGCCGCCAAGACCGCAGCCGCGGCGGCCTCACTCCTGAACGGGAAGACGATGGTCTCTCTGGACGCTCTCACCCTGCTGGGCATCAAGGGCGAGTACGTCGATGCGACCAAACTTCTGAAACTGACGTTCTAACTCGCCCGATCCGAATCTGAAGGCCTCAAGGAAGAACCCGGGTCGTGGACTCTGGTTCTTCCTTGACCGGCGGCAAAGGAATGCTAACTCTCCATCTCCAGTTCATCCAGGCCGAGACTCTCCCTACGGCGGCCTGTCTTGAATGATTTGCCGGAACCGGGGCCTCCGCTGCCACCCGCACCCAGCTGAACAGGGGATTGGCGCTTCCTGGACGTCTTCGTTTCCCCATTACCTTGAGGAACTCTTCGTACCTCCGTTCCTCAATCAGGCCTCACTGGATGGCTGCTCTCACGACGCAACCTGGTTCGTGCACGTGGGTGCAGTCCCTGAAGCGGCATCCTGCCACATACGCCTGTACGTCCTCGAACTCCGACTTGGCTGTCTCCTCCTCCAGGTTCCAGAATCCCACTGCGCAGAGCCCCGGTAGGTCGGCAACATACCCGCCATCGACTCTATCAGCGACGAAAATGTGGTAGAGTGCCGGCTCTTGCCAGTCACATTGCTGATCACAAAGGTCTTGGCCTCCAGGCCTGGCCAAATGCGCTTGAGCAGCGATGTCTTGCCTACTCCTAAAGGCCCCGCGAACACTGAAGTCTTGCCTTTGAGCAGGGCTTGTAGTTCCTCCACGCCCAGGGCCAAGGCTGCCTGGACCGAGGAGTACTTTGTCTGACGCCTTGGCCAAACCAGAGGTAGCTACGTCCGTGATTGCGACCACATACGCCCCCGCCTTTCTGGCCAGTTCAGCAGACTGAATGGCTGCCTGCGTACCGCCGCTATGGGAGAGGACGATCAGCCCATCCTTCTTGCCAAGCCCACCTTGGGGATAGTGGACAAACTCGTACGATGTGATGTAGCGGCTGGACATGTCAGCAAGTTCTGATACAGCGTAGGTGCCATAAATGGAAGGTCCGAATGAACTACCGGTTCCAGTGAATGTAAGGCGATCTACACCGCTGTCGATCAATCCCTTAGCAGCATCGAGCGCATGCTGACATCGAGGCGAAGGGCCAGCACGAAGCGATCCTGCGCTAACGCCGGATACCTGCGAACGACGAAGAAGCCCCTCCTAGTGAGGGCTTTTTTGGAATGAGAGATCAACGTACTTGCATGTTGGCCCTTCTCTCCCACCGATTAGCAAAAACATGGTCATCGTGTCATACTTATCAGAGAGAGTATGATCTCCGCTGCAATGTTGTATGCATATGGCGTACTGTTCCTACTGAAGGAGGAACTCATGAGAAGAACGCATCTGCTGAAGATCCTGGTAGCGATTCTCCTGGTCGCAGGACTCCTTGTCCCCTCGACCGTCATTGCTTTGACATCGCCAGCCGATGGCAACAACCTGCTCCTTGGCAATCCCAGCAAGGCATAACAACGACATACATTTTACCACACAACCGACATTGTTGGCTCTCTTCTGCGTCTTCTGCAGAGCTTGCATCGGTTCATCTGTTATGCACCCGGGATAGCCCAGCGCCGAGCACAGGAACTGTGTAGCTGGCGGGCGGAGGACTCCCACGGTGTAACAGATGACGTGGCGCCACGCACGGGCTATCTCCACCCTGCCAGCCATCAATGGCATCCTGGATGAGCCCCTATCCGCGGAGGTCGAAAAGACCCACACAGAAGTCTCCACGATCTGCCCTTCCTATCGTCGTTTTCAGAGATGGCAAGAGTTTCTGATCGATGTTGTCGTATATTTTTCTGGCATAGTGTTCTCCTAGGCTAAGCCCGAGTTCTGCAGGCATTGCTGTGACGTGCACCATACAACTCATATGCTAGTCCTCTCCCATGGCAAGTCCAAAGAGATGAGCTTCCTTTCGAAGTTGTTGTCCAACGCCGTATCCGGCTATACTGGTCATGAACAAGCCAGTTCAGAGAATATCGGGGGCAAGGGAGGCCAATCACGGACATGGATAGACTCTGTTTCGACTGTAGTCGATACGGCGCCAATGCACACCTGCTACCGTTTCGAGAAGTTGGACATGCGTTCACTGCCGTCGACATCGCGACGCTCATAGACTCTTGCGACAAGAACACGACCATCGGAGATGCATCGATACAGATGATGGAAGAGTCTCTCGAGGAACGCTACAGCGACTGGTTCCTCCTCGTCAAGGATGAGGAGAGGACGGTTGGGTGGCTCTGTATGGAGGACTTGGACAACGACGGCACCGACGACGGGACAGTCCCTCTCGTCCCCATTCAAGTGGACGAGGTCGTTCCTTCTTCGATGCCTCTCCTCGACTTGCTTCCCGTGTTTGAACGGCACTACGCCGTTCTGGTTCTGACAGGGAACGCAATCACTCATGTCCTGTCATTCCAGGATTTCGACAAGCTGCCCGGCCACATCTGTCTCTTCTCGCTGTTTGCAGAACTAGAGCTCGAGATGACCGCGAGGCTGACACGCATGCTGCTATCAGGAACGAACCCACTGGAGACACTCCCCGAAGGTCGCCTAGCCAAAGCGCGTGAGTTGTACGCGCTGAAGTATCCGACCGAGGAGCCAAAAGAGTTGGATCGTCAGCGCCTTCTCCAATGCACGAATCTTATCGACAAGGTCACGATGATAAGAAAGGATCAAGGTCTGGCTGCCAAACTCAACCAAGCCACCTCTGGAAGCGCAAAGAACCTCCTCAAGACGGTGGAGCGGTTGCGCAACCATGTTGCACATGGCAGCTCTCTGTTCGAAGATATCCGATCGCCACAGGAGCTCAATCAGCTCGTCACCGAAGTCGAAGCAATGATCTCAACTCTCTCCGAGCCATCTTCACTTTGACGTCGCCAATCCTGCCGATTCGTTGCATCGTCGATGAACCGCAGAGCAACCGATTCTCCGCGATCCGCTTAGCAGTGTACAAGGCAGCGAAAGGATGCTAGGGGACTACCAGGCTGCAACAGGAGGAGTAGTTAATAACCTCAACAGCGAGATCGTGCGTGGGGTCAAGATCCCCCTTCCACCCCTCGCCACGCAGCAGGCCATCGTCGCCGAGATCGAAGCCGAGCAGGCACTGGTCGCCGCCAACCGCGAGTTGATCGCCCGCTTTGAGAAGAAGATTCAGGTCACCCACGCCCGCGTCTGGGGTAGCGACACCGAGGCAACCGTTGGCACTCAAACACCATGAAGATCCTCTACGTCGATGAGTCCTATGACAAGAGGAGCTATGTTGTATGTGGTTTTCTCATCAACGATATCAACTACCGGAAACTCAACGAGACTTTCAACCGATTCCTCGATAAGGAGCTTGGCTTGCCGGAAGACGAGGAACTCAAGGGCGATGAACTCTTTAACGGCAGGAATCACTGGCGTGGTCATACAATGCAACAGAGAGCTGAGTGGATGACGAGCACGGTCCAGTACCTTGCTGCAACGAAGGGCACGAATTTCCTACTGGCCCAGCGTTTTCCCGACAATACCAACACACATGAAGAAGACTACCTCGCGTTGCTGGACGCAATTATCAAGAAATCTGGTTCAATAGTTGCTAAGCTGGGCAAGACAAACCGCCAGCTTCTCTTGGTATTCGATGAGAGGCACGACATCAGCAAGACCATACACGAGACAGTAGCATCAAGGAAGCATGATATTGTCAGGAACCTCGGGAAATCATGCACAGTCATCGACAACGGTTACGAAGGAATATCCAAGTACAGCCGCATGCTTCAGATTGCCGACTTCGTCGCGTACGCCTATCACAACTACTGCTGTCTGAACGACTGCTCGACTCTCTTCGAGCAGGAGACTGATGAACGGAAACTCAACATGTTCAAGGTGTACTTTGAGACCACTCTCAAAGCCAAGTGCAAAGTCGTCCACGCTGGCGCATGATGCCAAAACTGGTGAGGCTCTCGGCCCAGGTTGTCTTGACGGTTCCTCTCGGCGCGTAGCCGGCTATGAAAACACCTGAGCCACCAAGCCCTCGGTGCACGAAGGCGTTTTGCACGTCACTGCGCGCTTCGCGGCATCGTACGAAAACCATCTGTGACACGAAGAGCATCGAACCACGTTCTCAAGTTCGTCGACGGCATCGCTGAATTCTTGAATCTCCTGTATCCCCAACTTCTCTGCCTCCGGGTTGTCGTGAGACAGAAGATTCGTCATAAATTGGGTGGCCTCCACTGGCCTCAATGCCGTGTCCAACTTCGCATGATAGAGTTCTGCCGAGAACTCCTTCATGCGCGATCTTAGGGCACCGACCAGATCCCCCGCTGAATAGCGAGGTCGTTCACCAAGATACCTGACCGATGCGCCTGTCGCTAAGCATGCATGTTTCAACACGGACTCCAAATGAGTCCTTGCCAGATTGCCTGCTGGGCCTTTCCTTCCTTCTGAGAGTAGTTTCCGAATTTCGGTGACTTGGTCCTCCGGCGATTCAATGACTGGCCCCCCAGCCAATGTCCACCCCGTGATCTCCCTCAGCACGACGCCCTGTCCCCAGCCATACGCCGAGGCCTCGGCCTCGAGTTCATTGAACCAGATCGGATCGTGTGTTGTGACGATGACTTGCCAATCCTTGAAGCGTTCCCTCAGGAGCGTGCAGATTCGCTGTCGATGCTGTACATCGATTGCAGTGACAACGTCATCGAGCACAATTGTGCGGAAAGGAGGTTGGAATTCCTTGGCGAAGGCCAAGAACACACATAGACCGAGCGAATCCAGGTGCCCTTCGCTCGAATACGCACGAGGATCCTGATTCTGCTGTCCGAAGGAGTTGATTGTTAACATTGCGCTGGCACGTCGGCCTTCCAACACCGACAGTTCCAAGTCAGCGTCCACTTCGTCGGGATGCAAAGAGACGTAGAAGTCGGAGCAGTCTTGTTTGATATCGTCATAGACCGACTGCACGACTGCCTTCTTGGACGCGCTGAATGCATCATAGACAAGGGATGCAAGAGCCAGCATGCGCTTGTGCCTCTCCATGGCAGCCTCGGCTTTCCGGAGCTCGGTGAGTTTTTCGACAACCGAGCTCACGAGTGTGACGGCATCCACCACGAGCTGGTCTTGTGGACCCAAGTCCATGGCCTGTATCTTGGCCTCCACCGCCCCCTCCACCGCCCCCCGAAGAGTCCTCAGGTTCTCCAACAGACATTCCAAGGGTGACAGATCAAGGCTCCCCTGTAGTTCGCCGCAACTCCTGAGATTGACAACGAAGCCATCCAGCGACTGATTGCATGCAGAAGCTGCCTTTGCAATCTCCTCAACACTGCCGAGAACTCCCAGCTTCGATTCGACACTCGTGACGGCGTCGGATATGCCCTGCACAGTCCTCATGAGATCACGGCATCTCCGAGAGATCTCTCCTGCAGTCGTGCTGAGTGCCAGTATCGTGCCACGGCGGCGCCTGATGTTCTCAAGAAGCTCTGTTCCATCAACTGAGTGCTCGCAGAGAGGGCACTTGGATACGGTAGCTGGGTCTTTCGAGATAATGTCGTCTGCAGCTGCAAGCAACCTCCCCAGAGCGAGCTCTCCTTGATGCTGCACAGCGAGAAACGACTCGATGGTGTGAGCCAAGCTAGCTGCCTCGCCAAGGACTTCACTTGGAAAATCAAGCGCGCCCCCCACGCCACGGAGGTGCAGGAGATCCTTCGTGCTTTCGGTCCTCAGTTGCGCCTGTCTTGCGTTCTTCTGCAGCGACTCCAGAAGGGCCGGGGCCTCCCCAAGATTGCCAACACCGGGGATTCCCCACTTCTCCAAGGTCCGGTTAAATGCATCAAGAACGTCATTTTCGCCACCGATGGACTCGCCCAAGAGGCTTGTCAGCATGCCCAACGCAGCTTGGCGTTGGCTAGTCGATCCTGACAGGTCTGCGTTCTCGCTCTCCTTCGCCCGGCGCATCTCTAGCTCAATGTTGTCGAGCCTCTCAACGCCCATGATTTCCTCGAGAGCTCGAAATCGAACAGCTGGCTCACTGTCAATGAACTGAAGAAGCTGACTGCGCCTCAGTACGAAGGTTCCCCTTGCAGCACTCCCAAAATCTTCAACGTGTGCAGCCAGAACCTGTGGTGGCACAAGGGCGTCGCAGGTGCGCTTGTAGACCGTTTCGGACCGGTCGCTGAACGATACCGAGACGCTCACGTCATCGGATGATGAACCGACATGGGCGAGATGTCGCTTGAGCGACAGTGTCTGCACTCCAGTCAGACGCTTGAGCGTGCCAGTGAAGAAGAACTCAAGACTGTCGACGACGCAGCTCTTCCCGGTGCCATTCTCGCCGTAGAGGAAGAGCGATTTTCCTCCAAGGCTGAGCGTGGCATCCGGAATGCCTCGCAAGTCCCTAATCACCAATTGGTCAATTTTCACGATCGACTACCGCTTGAAACAGGTCCAACAGTTCCTTCTCAGTGACGGACGTTCCCCTCACCAGTCGTGCAAGTTCCTCTTGCAGCGGATGTTCAATACTTGGAGAATCCGCCAACGTCTTCAAGAACACATCCACTATTCTCTGACGAACATCCACGTATGCCTCCTCAGCTTCTCCCTGTCTCACGTGCCATCAAGCCGAGTCAACAGGTTGCATGACTGTCTGTGCTCGGTGAGTCTGCCGTGAGGTCGACCCCGACTTCGGTAGCGCTCGTTTCCATCGGAAGGGCCACTCCTTCTTGCTCACGCAGCCTGTCGAGTTCGTCGATCTTGCTTTGAAGCAATCTGGTCCGCGTACTCGTGAGCGCAGCGTAGTCGTCTCTGGCTTGGTCAAGGTGCTTCCCTAGTTTCTCGAACTCCTCCACGAATGCCTTCCATTGCTTCCTGAACGCACCGAGGATCACGAGCATTTCCTTGGAGCGCTGCTCCACCGTAAACGTGTCGACCGCTTGTCGGATGATGGCCAAGACGGCAAAAAGCGTACTGGGCGAACACAATACGACACGCTGCTGGAGGGCGTAGTCGACGAGGTTCGGATCGTTCTCCTGGGCAAAAGCAAAGACTGATTCAATCGGAACAAACAGCAGAACGCACGACACTGTTCCATGTTCTTCGTCGATGTAGTCGCGCGTCGTGATCTCCTTGACGCGAGCACGGACATCACGCACGAAACTATCGGTGTGCTGCTTGACATCACTGGTAGCCTCGGCATTGATGGCCTTCAGATAGTTGTCGACCGGAAACTTCACATCCATGTTGAGAACCAGACTGTTCGGCAGAAGAAAGGTAAAGTCAGGGCGATTGCCGGTGTCCTGCACCGTCTGTCGGCGGTAGTTGAACCCTTCCTTGAGTCCCGAGACACGGAGAACATCCTCTGCCATACGCTCTCCCCATGCTCCCCGAGCGTGAGTACTGGCAAGAGCCTCGCGAAGAGCGCTGGTCGTTTGGCTGAGGAGTGTCGTTTGTTCGCTCGCTGTCTTCAACTGACCTGCAAGTTCCCCGAATTTTTGTTCACGGTCTATCTCTAGAGAGTGCATCAGCTTCTGCACGGAATCCAGCTGTGTGGTCATGTTGCCTAGCTGCTGGTCAATCAAGCCCTTCTTGGCGTCCAGGTCCATTGCTGACTGCTTCTGTTGTCCACCCAGAGTCTCCCCTGCAAGCTTGATGACCTGGTCCGAAACCTTCGTGAGAGCACCGACGGACAAACTGCCAAATGAATCCTTCATCTGGTTCATAAGCGCCTGCGTCGACTGATCGGACTCTGTCTTCGTCTCTGCAATCAGCTCCCTTGACGTTCTCAGCTGGATGATNCGGAAGAGGACCGCTACACAGAATCCCAACACAAAGCCTACAAGCAGCGCCGGTANCCAAATCTCATAGTGCATGCGACCTCCTTGTCCTATCGAGTCTTACAAACTCCACTATAGTCTTCCACGGTTGCTCGGCTTGCCCGCGCACCCATATCCTCTGCCAGCACGATGCGCTCACCGCACGCCTGGTGCCAATATTGCCACATCGCTGGGTACCCAACAGACGACGACTTTTGTCCCGTGCCTGTCGATAAAATTCTGGAAACCCTCGAACGAGCATGGGATCGGGGATCGAAGCATTTCCGAATTCACCCCGGTGTAAGTTCCATGGTGTTCACCTGGAAGGAGAGGCCCTGTCTTCGGGGCTACTGCCGGATTCCTGTGCCTCGACAAACATCGTCCACGCAGTTTCCGGCGAGATGGGCATGTACTTGTTGCGGACACGCGCGGCGTTCTTGAGGAAGAGACTCCTCTCCGTGTCTTCGTCCAACTGGAGCTGTGACAGAAGCTGTCGTATCCTGTCAAGAAGAGCCGGGGCAAAGATGGGGAGGAACTGGAATGGCGTGAACGGGGGATACAGGGATACCATGGAGGAATCCGTATTGTTGGGACCGTTCGCGTCGATGTAGCAGACGATAAGTAACTCCTCCAGCTCTTCCGTGTGCTGTTCCTCAACCTTGTAGAGTTCGCTGACGGCGTAGTGATCGTTGCGCCACAGCCCCCACGACATGCCTCGCGCATGCTCACGCATCTTGGCGGTGTATAGGGGCAGGAGCACTTCGCTGTAGAGCGCTGCTGACTCTCTCTTGCGCGAGAGTTCTTCCCTTGCCGTATGGACGTCGGCGTACTTGGTGTCCAGATAGGATGCTGCATTCTCGACAAAGGAACGTAGACGGCGCTCCTTCAGGCGCGCGTCACAAGCCATGACTTGCGCTTCAGTCATGAGACTGCGCACGTGCGTGTCCGGGTCCGTCCGAAGCCGAAGAACGGCGCCACAGGAAGGGCACGGGCGTCCGCTGACGGGAGTACGGGCGAAGTGCGCCCCGCATGCGGGACAGGTTGTCGTCGGCGTGTCCAGCAGAGGCTCGATGGGGACAGGACTACCGTCGGAGCCTTTGCGCGCCAATTTGAGGCGTTCCTTGACCGTCTCATGTGTTTCGGAAAGAACCGAGGCGATGCGGTCCAGGAACGGCTGGCACTGAACGATGTTCAGGATGGCTACGGAAGGAACGAGAGACTGGATGGATACGTTGGCGAAGAGCCCCTGCTCAGCGGTCGAGCCTTCGACGAGTTCGAGAACATCCGCGAAGGGCATATCGGTCCGCTTGAAGCGCTCGGAAAGTATCTCCTCGAGACAAGCGCGGTACAGGGTCGGGTGAGAGCTCATGTACGTTCTCTTGATCCCCTTGCTGTCACCTTTGAAGAGGCTCGCTGAGCCCATGAGTTGTTCTGGCGTGAGACCCATGCCGAGTCTAGACATCACGAGCAGGGCGAGGTTGTTCAGGCGCACGCAGGGGAAGCGAACCAGGTACTCTCTGGCGCAGTCTGGGCGGTTCCGAATGGTGCATCCCGCAAGCACGGAACGCTCGGCGAACTCCGGGAACGAACCTTGTCCATGATGCTCGCGTAGGAGCATTGCCTCCTGGAATGCCGGGTCGAACTCCGACGTGAGTAAGCGGCGCTCCAGACCGTAGAAGTAGAGGAAGACGTACCCGAGATCGACGGCAGCGGCTGGGTCCTGAAGCCACGTGAGATACATCCAGCGCTGCTCTTCAGAAAGGTGTACGTAGGTTGGCCAGTAGGGTGGCTTCTCAACGAGCGAGGGATCTCTCGGCGCCCTCACGGGAAGCGTCGTGAAGATGGTGCTGCGTTCAACGGTCGGTCGGTGGTTCTCGGTTGACGTGACACCAGTTGTTACGTTCAGAGTGATAGTTGTCCCGGTGCGGAAATCGTCAGGATTTGGAGGGTTGGATGAAGTGTACACCAGAGAGAATGTGCGCCTGGAAAGAGAAAAGGAATGAGAACCAGCATGGAGCGCCGTACAGCCAGCAGAGTTGGGAATGGAGGTCGCGATACTGTCCTGTGCCCTTCGACGAAACCAATCACCTAATCCCATATCCCTCCTTGTCCCTAGTATCTCCAAGCCCGCGGGGGCACCATTACCAAGAAGACAAGTCCTCAAGGCGATAGGCCCTGACATCACTTCCCATAAGCGCTTCGAACTTCCACGTCTCATTAACGCCTAGGTTGTCCACGACATCATACGCTTCACCAAGTTTGTTGCCAACTGCGTCATAGGTTGCAAACGTTACGCGAACCATGGCCAGTCCTTTGCCGGACGTGTTGTGGATCGTGCCGGAGATAGTGCGCGTTCCGCCCGTCCCAATGACTGTCGGACCACTAGCAATCAACAGACCTTTGCTGATGGTTGCATTGGAGGAACCAGTATATGAAGGCTGTGGCGGGCTATACGTGTTGCCGGCGGGAGTGGTTGTTGTGGGCTTGAACGTCTGAGCGATTCCGACCCACGGAGAAGCGGTCTTGGTTTTTGTGACTGATTGATTTGACTGGACAGAGGCTGAAGGAAACACCCGCAGAAGCGCAACTCGGTCAAGGACGACGCCAAGCACAAGCATGACAAGCATCCCGAACACGATGAAGACCTGAGACTCGCCGTGGCGAGACTGTCTACGCATGAAACCCTCCCCTTGGACACAACAGTGTCCTAACCGTTGCTGGCCTGCATGTCACAGTCTCCGCCTAAATACCCTCTCTCCAGCAGAGGATGTTTTGCTCTCCCACTATGCCCGTACCTGCAGAAGAATCGCATCGTTTCATAATCAAGCCCTCCTTCAGGCTCTGTCTTCTGCTCACAACACTATCATAGCCACACGTGCGGCAACGGTCAATCGTCCGCTCATCAGCTGAATGGTCTCGGCAACTTCCGTTGTAGCGTAGCTCCTAACGAGTGGCACACCTCAGGATCGCATATCTTCTCTCCGGACCATCTACGCCTGATCTGAGTCATGAGGGCTCCAGTACCTGCAAGGGCTCGGGTTCTCCCTTCTGTGAAAGCAATCGGCAACGCCAATCACTACCTCCAGAACCAGCTTGAAGAGCAGCGTTGTGGATGGATCGCAGGACTGCCTGTTCGCCCCTATCTCCACCACGTACTCCAAAGCCGCTCTGGGACCTACTCTCGAGCGTGGCTCTTTCGCGACTTCTCCCCGACATTCGCCCCCACGTGACCACCTTGAAGCACAACGGGAGCATCAATAGTGCCACTGCCGGAAGCTTGGCGCCCCGTCAGGGAACCAGCTCTTCCATGTGCTCTGGAAACTCCCAA
>JGI24133J20442_1000570_pt1 | contig 11366 bp, 11 predicted proteins | sample BarGraNGADG00311_2_FD_20442 | JGI IMG/M metagenome (IMG submission 20442)
CCTGCCATGTGGCCTCGACGTCGGCATTCGCATTGGACAGCAGCTGCCCCGACGGGTGGCGGTGGTGCCACGAGAGGGGCAGGCGGAGGTACTGGCGGGTGACCCGACGTCGATACAGGGCTGCGAGGTTGTTGAACGTGATGCCGGCGGCGATCCTTCGCACGACGATGCCGACGATGTTGACCAGGGTGACGGCAGACAGCAGGAGGCCGGCGTACCAGAGCTGGTCCGCGGACACCTGCCTGGCGGTGATGGCGGGGCCGACGACCTCGCGAACGACCTTGCCGATCATCGTGGCGGTCGCGACCGTCATGACGCCGTAGACCGAGCTGCCCAGCACAGCCAGAGCGAACCACCGCGGCTGCTCGCGAATGCCGTGACCCACGACGCGTAGACCGCGCCGCAGGGTGGGTGACGGCGCCGACGCCAAGGCTGCCTCCAGGGGGCTGAACAGGGATGCTCCACCCTCTCACGTGCCCGGGTGGTACGGAGCCCTCAGCGGACGGGAAGCCCGTGGGCGCGCAGAGCATCCTTCACCTGGCCGATGGTGAGGTCGCCGAAGTGGAAGACGCTGGCGGCGAGCACGGCGTTGGCCCCTGCGTCGACCGCAGGAGCGAAGTCGGCGACGGCGCCTGCGCCACCACTGGCGATCAGGGGCACTCTCACCTCTCGCCGAACGGCCGCGATGAGCTCCAGGTCGAAACCGTCCTTGGTGCCGTCAGCGTCCATCGAGTTGAGCAGGATCTCCCCCGCGCCCAGCTGAGCGGCCTTGGCACACCACTCGATGGCATCCAGCCCCGTCCCCTGCCGGCCGCCGTGGGTGGTCACCTCGAACTCGCCCGTGGGAGAACCCGATTCGTCGCGCCGACGCCGGACGTCAGCGGACAGGACCAGGACCTGAGATCCGAAGCGGTCCGCGATGTCGGCGATCAGCTCCGGACGGGAGATCGCGGCGGTGTTGACTCCCACCTTGTCGGCCCCCGCGCGCAGCAGGCGGTCCACGTCGTCAGCAGTACGCACGCCTCCGCCCACGGTCAACGGGATGAACACCTGCTCGGCGGTCCGGCGGACGACGTCGAAGGTTGTCTCGCGATCTGCGCTGCTGGCGGTGACGTCGAGGAAGGTCAGCTCGTCTGCACCTTGCTCGTCGTAGCGCTTTGCCAGCTCGACGGGATCACCCGCATCACGCAGGTTCTCGAAGTTGACCCCCTTGACGACGCGGCCGGCGTCCACGTCAAGGCAGGGGATGACCCGTATCGCGACACTCACCCCGTCAGCGTAGCGAGCGCACGCTGAGGTCCNTGGCTGTCTACAGTCCAGACATGCAGACCACGGCCGCGGGCGAGGCGATCACCGAGGCACTCCGGGTCATCGGCCATGCCCAGCCACGCTGCGGCGCCACGAAAGTCGTGGCGATCGACGGACCAAGCGGCGCCGGCAAGACGGACCTCACGGCAGCACTTGCAGAACATCTCCCCGGCGCCCACGTCTTGCACATGGACGACCTGTATCCCGGCTGGGACGGTCTGGCACAGGCCGTTGCCGACCTGCACGACAAGATCCTGGCCCCTGTCGCACGTGGCGAGCTGGCGGCATACAGGCGATGGGACTGGGAGCACGATCGATATGCCGACTGGCACAGCCTCCCCGCCACGCCCCTTCTGCTCGTTGAGGGTGCGGGCTCGGGCGCGGGACGGAACGCGGACCTTGAGTCGGTACTCATCTGGCTCGAGGCCGACCGCGACGTCCGCTTCCGGCGGGGCATCCGGCGCGACGCCGAGGCATATCGGCCCCACTGGCGGCGTTGGGCCGAGCAGGAAGAGGCCCTTTTCCTCGCCGACGCGACCCGCAGTCGCGCCGACCTCATCGTGGACACCACGACGCCGTGACCCATCGTTGGGCATGATGGGCGGCATGATGGGCGGCATGGAACCGGCGGACAGAACGGCTGCGGGCACTGCGTCGATGCAGGAACGGACCGGTCGAACGCTCGACGAGTGGGTCGACCTCGTGCGGCACGCTGGGCTCGATCCGTTGCAGCAGGACGATGTTCGCCGCTGGCTCAAAGACGTCCATGGCATCCCGCAAGACCTCCAAGGGACCATTGCGGATGCTGCGGCCCGTCGCGCGGGTTGGTTCGAACAGACCCGGGAGGACTACGCGGACGCGATGTATGCCGGGTCGAGGGCTGAGCTACGCCCCCTCCATGACGGCGTCATCGCCCTTGCCGTGGGGTTGGGCGATGACTGCGCGGTCGAGGGTCGCTCGACCTACACACCTGTCGTCCGGCGAACTCAGTTCGCCGCAGTGGCGCCCGGGCCACACGGCACGCTGCGGGTGGGTTTTCGTTTTCGCACAAAGGTTCCGGCCGACAAAAGGCTCAGCGAAGCCAATGCTTTCGGGCAGTCAACACACTGGCTCCACCTCGCTGCCGACTCCGACGAGAACGACATTCGTTCGCTGGAACCCCTGCTGCGTGCGGCATACGACCAGAACGGTTGAGCGCATGACCTCGTCGATCGGTCAGTGGCGTTCTCGAGGCGCGTCCCTGGCTCCGCGTGCGGCACGACGTTCCAAGGCGTCGGTGCATCACCGGCTCACCCGGCTTCGTCACCGGTCGTTCTTCATCGTGCAGTGCGCCACGGCGGCGGCGGTGGCCTGGTGGATCGCCACGGCCCTGCTCCATCACCAGAGTGCGTTCTTCGCGCCTGTCACAGTCATGATCAGCCTGGGCATGTCCTACGGGCAACGACTCCGACGCGTCATCGACGTCACCATCGGGGTGGCNATCGGGGTATTGGTCGGGGACATATTTGTTCATTTCTTCGGATCCGGAGTCTGGCAGATCGCGATCGTGGCCATGACGGCAATGACCCTTGCCGTGCTTTTCGGGGCGGGCACGATGCTGGTGTCACAGGCCGGCGTTCAGTCGATCATCGTCACGACGTTGGTGGCCCAACCGGGGCTGGGCCTGAGCCGCTGGCTCGACGCCGTGGTCGGGGGCAGCGTCGCGCTCCTCGCCGCAACGATCACCCCAGCCTCCCCGCTACGCAGGCCGCGCGCCCAGGCGGCCGTCGTCGTCGTGGAGCTGTCCGCAATCCTCGACTGCACGGCAAAGGCCTTGCGGCAGAACGACACGGACCTGGCCGCCAGCGCATTGGCCCGGGCACGCAGCTCCGAGCATGCCCTGGATGAGCTGCGCGACCTCTCGGCCGAGGGCATTGCCGTGGTACGCCTCTCACCATTCCGGCGCCGTCATCTGCCGGGCGTCCAGGCGATCGCCGACCTGCTCGTACCGTTGGACCATGCAATTCGCAACATCCGGGTCCTGGTCCGGCGTGCCTCGGTTGCACTCTGGGAGGGCGAGGATGTTCCGCCGACCTACATCGACCTGATCTCTTCGCTGGCCGACGTCACCACCGAGATCGCGGGTCAGCTCAGTGAACGACGGTTGTCCAGGCGATCTCGTGACGCCCTCACCGCGATCGCGCAGTCAAGCTCGCTCGTGGCGGCGCACCCGGGTCTGTCCGCCGAGGTCATCCGCGCCCAGGTACGGTCGGCCGTCGTGGATCTGCTCATGCTCACCGGCCTGACGTATGACGAAGCTCGCGCGCGCGTCCCAGCCTCAGCGGGCACTCTCGAGGGAGACTTCGAGGAGGGCGACTGACCGCTCGCGACCACAGCCCAGCCACCACCAGGCCAGCCACCACCAGCCCGCGGGAATGCGAGACTGCTCCGAATGCCAGCTCCAGCCCCCACCGATGACCGGACCAGCGACAAGGTCACCTTGCCACCGATCTGGCTCATGGCGTTCTCGCTGGTCGCCGTATCCGCAAATCTGCGAGTGGCCATCGCCAGCGTCCCGCCACTGGCCAAGACCATCGCTGCCGATCTTGACCTGTCCCACGCGTGGATCGGCGCAGTCACCACACTTCCCGTGCTCTGCATGGGACTCATGGCGCCAGCGGCGCAGCGCATGGGCGCACGACTCGGTGCCGCCGTCTCGGTCCAGATCGCCATGATCGCACTGTTCGTGGGTGTGCTCCTGCGGTGGTGGGGCGACCAGGTCTGGGCTCTGTATGCCGGCACGCTCGTCGCCGGCTTGGGCATGGCAGTGGCCGGGACGCTGCTCCCCCGTCTGGTCAAGTCCGCGTTTCCACCCGAACGCACCGGGGCGGTCACCGGTCTCTACATGTTCGCCTTGATGGGCGGGGCCGCAGCTTCATCGGCGTTGTCCGTGCCTCTCGCGGCACGGTTCGGATCGTGGCAGGGCTCCCTTGCGTCATGGAGCGTGCTCGCGGCGGTCGGCGCGCTCGCCTGGGTGCCGGTCGCCCTTCGACATTCGAGATACCAGGCCGCCAATCCCGATGCGGCCACCAGCCATGGACTTCCCTGGCGCCACCGCACCGCGTGGCTCGTAGCGGCATACCTCGCCATCCAGTCCTGGCAGTTCTACTCGAGCCTGGCCTGGATAGCTCCCTCCTATGTCGCCCGCGGATGGGACCCCACGACCGCGGGCTACCTGTTGTCGGCGTTCGGCGGCGCCCAGCTGATCTCGGGTCTGCTCGGACCGGTGCTCACCGACAGGATCCATGACCACCGGGTCCTCTTGATGCCGGCCGCCGGCCTTGGGCTCGTCGGCATGCTTGCCCTGCTCCTGGCGCCTGACGCGGCAGCCTGGGTGTGGGTTTGTGTGCTCGGGCTTGGCCAAGGCGCGGCTTTCTCACTGGCCCTCGTGCTGCTGATGGATTATGCGCAAACCCCCGCCGGCAGCGGGCGACTGACAGCAATGGCCTTCCTGGTGAGCTACACGATCGCTTCATTCGGGCCCACCGTCACGGGAGCCCTGCGCGATCTGACCGGCGACTTCCAGGTGATCTGGCTGCTCATGGCTCTGATGATGCTGGTCCAGATGGCCCTGGCGATGCAGATGAGGCCGGGTCTGGCGAAGGTGCCCTAGCGTGGTCGGCCATGGACCTGGACCAGCGCCGACAAACGCCCGGCATCCGCCCGGCCAACGGCACCATCAGCCTTCTGGATCGCCATGACCGCAACGGTATCGGTGTCATCGAGATCCAGGCTCACCCACGGCGCACCGCCTCCGAACTGCACCCGGACGATCTGCGCCCATTCGAGCTTTCGCGTCGTGATCAGGTTGCGGATCACCAAACCCTCGGGCGATGGCGTTGCCCGGATCGAGGCGTAGCGCCACAGTGCCGCCGCGACAGCAACCCCGCAAAGAACCAGGAAGAACCGGTCAAGCAGATCCCAGCCACCGTAGAGCGGATCGACGACAGGCAGCGAGATCGCCCCGCCGGTGAAGATCACCAACGACAGCACCGCCATCACCAGCGCAACCCCCCGTCCCCGCCGTGGACGAAACACTGCGTACGGGTCGCGCGCAGGACGACCATCGGCTGACGAGCTGGACATCAGATCCGGCAGGCCGCGATATCGGTGACCAGGATGGCGCGTGCGCCGAGGTCGTACAGCTCGTCCATCACCTGGTTCGTGCTGTGACGCGGGACCATCGCACGCACCGCGACGTAGCCCTTGTCATGCAGGGGCGAGACGGTCGGTGACTCCAAACCGGGAGTGAGCGCGCAAGCCTGCTCGACCAGCTCGACGCGCACGTCATAGTCCATCATCACGTAGCTGCGCGCGGTGATCACGCCCTGCAGACGTCGGGCCAGGATGTCCAGGGAGCCCTGGGCCACGCTGTCCGCGCGCTGGATCAGGACGGCCTCGCTGCGCAGGATCGGGTCGGCGAAGATCTCAAGCCCCTGCTGCCGCAACGTCGTTCCGGTCTCGACAACGTCCGCGATAACGTCTGCGACGCCCAGCGTGATGGCCGTCTCGACTGCGCCGTCGAGCCGAACGACTTCGGCTTCGACTCCGTGCTCGGCCAGATAGGCGGACACCAGCCCGGCATAGCTCGTGGCAACCCGTTTGCCCTGGATGTCCTTGACGCTCTTGGCAACCCCCGGCCTTGCGGCAAAGCGGAAGGTCGAGGCAGCAAAACCCAGGGACATCGACTCGACCGCGGCAGCGCCGGAGTCCAGCAAGAGGTCACGACCGGTGATGCCGCCATCGAGGCTGCCCGAACCGACGTAGACCGCGATGTCACGCGGGCGCAGGAAGAAGAACTCGATGTCCTGTTCGACATCGATCAGGACGAGCTCCTTGGGCTCTCGGCGTCCCCGATAGCCTGCCTCGCGAAGCATCCCGGCAGCGGCTTCGGACAGGGAGCCCTTGTTGGGCACGGCAATTCGCAACATGTGATGGGTCCTTGCGTAGAGGACGAGCGCTCGGGTCGGAGGTGGGTATGGGTCAGAGGTGGGTGTGTCAGAGGTGGGTGTGATCAGAGGTGGGTGTAGACGTCGTCGAGAGTGATGTCAGCAGCAATCATCATGACCTGCAGGTGATAGAGCAGCTGGCTGATCTCCTCGGCCGTTCGCTCCTTGCCCTCATACTCGGCGGCCATCCACACCTCGGCGGCCTCCTCGACGATCTTCTTGCCGATCTCATGAACCCCGGCGTCCAGCGCGACCACGGTGCCCGACCCCGGGGGGCGCGTGGCAGCCTTGTCGGTCAGCTCGGCATACAACTGCTCGAAGGTCTTCACGAGGGTCAAGGTTACCGGGCGCGCACGGTGCGGTGCTCAATGTGTTTGTGTGCGGCTTGCTCGGGCGTCAACGCCAGGACCCTCTGGACATAGATGCCCGGCAGGTGGACCGCGTCGGCGTCGATCTCGCCCGGCTCGACCAGGTGCTCGACCTCGGCGATCGTGATCCGCCCCGCCATCGCAGCCACGGGGTTGATGTTGCGGGCCGACAGACGGAACACCAGGTTGCCGTGCCGGTCGCCCTTCCAGGCCCGCACCAGAGCGAAGTCAGTGCTGATCGCGTGCTCCAGCACGAAGGTCTGGTTCTCGCCGTTCCAGGTCAGCTCGCGGGTCTCCTTCGGGGGCGACGCCTTGGCGATCGACCCGTCAGGGGCGTACCGCCACGGCACCCCCCCTTCGGCGACCTGGGTGCCGACCCCGGTTGCCGTGAAGAACGCCGGTATGCCGGCCCCACCAGCCCGCATCTTCTCAGCCAGGCTGCCCTGTGGCGTGAGTTCGACCTCCAGCTCACCGGCCAGGAACTGGCGCTCAAACTCCTTGTTTCCGCCCAGGTAGGAGGCGACCACGCGTCGGATCTGCTTGTGCTTCAACAGAATCCCCAACCCCCAGTCGTCCACACCACAGTTGTTCGAAACCACCTCAAGATCGGTGACGCCGCTGTGATGAAGCTCGGCAATGAGAACGTTCGGCACACCACAGACGCCAAATCCACCCACCGCAAGCGACGAGCCGTTGACGATCCCGATCACCGCTTCGGCTGCGCTGGTGACAACTTTGTCCATGACCTTGCTTCCTGGTTGATCTCCGGAGGGTGTTCTTACCGGGTCTTTCTAGGCGAGCGAGCGCACCTCCGGCACGGCATACGTCGTGGACCGTTGGCGGACCGGACGGCCGATGCCCTCGGCGATGGCGGTCAGCTCTTCGACCGTCTTGGCGGACCCGTGCTCCGACCCGGCCATCCGACTGATCGTCTCTTCCATCAGGGTTCCGCCGACGTCGTTGGCACCGCCCTGAAGCATCGAGCGGGTGCCGTCGACACCGAGCTTGACCCACGAGGTCTGGACGTTGTGGATGCGTCCGTGCAGCATCAACCGCGCCACCGCGTGGACCGCCCGGTTGTCCCTCATCGTCGGTCCCGGGCGAGCGAGTCCGGCCAGATAGACCGGCGCATTGGTGTGGATGAACGGAAGCGGNACGAACTCGGTGAAGCCACCNGTACGGTCCTGCAANGCCNTNANNGTGCGCANGTGCCCGACCCAGTGACGCGGGTGGTCGACATGGCCGTACATCATCGTGCTGCTCGACGGAATGCCCAGCTCATGGGCCGTCGCGACGATCTCGACCCATTGCGCCGCAGGCAGCTTGCCCTTGGTCAGGACCCACCGGATCTCGTCGTCGAGGATCTCGGCGGCAGTTCCCGGTATCGAGTCGAGCCCGGCGTCCTTGAGCTCCTCGAGCCAGGCACGGGCCGAGATGCCGGACTTGGCCGACGCGGTAGCGATCTCCATCGGCGAGAAGGCATGCACGTGGATGCCGGGCGCAGCCGACTTCACCGCCCGGACGATGTCCGCGTATGCCGTCCGGCCCAGTGACGGGTCGATGCCACCCTGCATGCAGACCTCCGTGGCACCAAGGGCCTGGGCCTCGGCTGCGCGCTGCCCGATCTGCTCTAGAGACAAGGTGAAAGCGTCCGCGTCGGTCTTGCGCTGGGCGAAAGCGCAGAACCGGCACCCGACGTAGCAGACGTTCGTGAAGTTGATGTTGCGGTTCACGACGTAGGTGACGTCCTCACCGACGACGTCCCGACGCACGTCATCGGCCAATGACGTGACTGCCTCAAGGTCGGCGCCATCGCAGGTGAGCAGCGCCAGATAGTCGTCGTCGGTCAGGCCGGCCGGGTCATTCTGGGCTCGAAGAAGGGCAGCCCGAACATCGGTGTCGAGCCGCGGTGACGCCGTCAGTGCATCCGGAGCGCGGGTCGCGACCTCCGCCCAGCTGCCGTAGACCTCGTCGAAGTCACTGCGGCGATCGGCGCTTCTGCCCTCCAGGTCGACCGTGCGATGAAGGTCCACCCGCCCAAGACCCGTCCCGCTGACCTGCATACCGCCGTCCGGCTCCTGCCACGGCAGACCTTGCGGCTGGGCGGACGGGTCGGCCAGGCCGGTCTGCAGATCGGCCAGCGCCCGAACGTGCGGATGCAGCCGGGGGTCGATCCAGGGCTCGTCCCGCTGAAGCGCCCCGAGGACATATCGCGCGCCGGTCGTGAGCCGCTCCGACAGCGCGAGCCCGGACTCCGCGGTCCAGCGGCGCAGGTCGTCGATCTCGGGCCAGGGACGCTCGGGGTTGACGTGGTCCGGGGTGACCGGCGAGACGCCGCCCCAGTCGTCGACGCCAGCAGCGAGCAGACGGGGGATCTGCACCGGTTCGGACAGGTTCGGCGGCGCCTGGACGCTGACAGAAGGCCCGAGCAGGAGCCGGGTCACGGCAATCGTGGCGAGATACTCCTCCTCGCCGAGATCCGGGGTCGAACGCATGGGCGTGTCGTCCTTGGACCGGAAGTTCTGGACGATGAACTCCTGGATCGAACCGTACTCGCGCGCGACCCGTCGGATCGCCAGGATCGAGTCGAGCCTCTCCGCCGGCGTCTCGCCGATACCGACCAGGATGCCCGTGGTGAATGGGACCCCCACCCGCCCTGCGTCCTCGAGCACCCGCAGCCGGACGGCCGGATCCTTGTCAGGAGAACCGAAATGCGCCTGCCCCTCATCCTCGAAGAGCCGCCGGGACGTCGTCTCGAGCATCATTCCCATCGACGGCGCAACCGGCTTGAGACGCTGCAGATCTGACCACGACATGACGCCCGGGTTGAGGTGCGGCAGCAGGCCCGTCTCCTCGAGGACCCGGATGGCCATGGCCCGTACGTAAGCCAACGTGTCGTCATACCCGTGGGCGTCGAGCCACTCGCGAGCCTGCGGCCAGCGATCCTCGGGGCGGTCACCGAGGGTGAACAACGCCTCTTTGCAGCCCTGGGCCGCGCCTGCGCGAGCGATGTCGAGGACCTCGTCAGGCGAGAGGTATGCCGCGGGGAGACGATGCGGGACGGTCACGAACGTGCAGTAGTGGCAACGGTCCCGACACAGACGAGTGAGCGGGATGAAGACCTTGCGCGAGTAGGTCACGACCCCGGGTCGGCCGGCTGCGGCCATCGCAGCATCGCGGACGCGAGTCGAGAACTCGAACAAAGCGTCGAGGTCGTCGCCACGGGCGCCGAGCAGGACCATCGCCTCTGCCTCGTCGAGCGCCTTACCGTCACGGGCACGGGCCAAGGCGCGACGCATCGCATTGTCAGGCAAAACATTTCCAGTCAAGACCACAGAGTCAGTCACCCGCGCAGATTACTTGTCGCCGCAAAGACTCCATCGAAACGGGTGCCGTTGAGCCGGGCTGGCGCGTCGGCACGCGCAGAGGACAATGCGAATCGATTGACGGGTCAGTACCCGGGCAGGAAGAGTCGACCCATCCGGGCACGCCGAGAATCGGAGCTCTCGAACCGAGGGGACCACGCACGTTGTCCAAGAATGGCGAGCACACAGAGTCCGCGCCGGAGCGAGATCGCCCTGACCTGCGTGCGGACTGCGGGAGCTGCTTCGCGCTGTGCTGCGTCGCTCCGGCCTTCTCGGCCTCGGCGGACTTCGCGATCAACAAGCCCGCGGGGCAGGCTTGTCGCCATCTGCAACCGGATTTCCGCTGCGGAATTCACAAAAGCCTCAGGGAGAACGGGTTTCGGAGTTGCACGGTCTACGACTGCTTCGGCGCGGGGCAGAAGGTCTCCCAAGTCACCTTCGGCGGACAGAGCTGGCGGCAAGCCCCGCAGACCGCCCAGCAGATGTTCGAGGTGTTTCCGATCGTGCGGGACCTTCATGAGCTGTGCTGGTATCTGACCGAAGCGCTGACGCTGCAAGCTGCCGGTCCGCTCCACGATGAGCTCCGCCTCGCGCTGCGGGAGACCAACCGCCTTACCCAGGGCAGCCCTCACGCCCTCCTGGGACTCGACGTGGCAGCACACCGACGAGACGTCAATGCACTGCTGCTGCAGACGAGCGAAAACGCGCGATTCGAGATCCGGCACACAAAGACGGACCACAGGGGGGCTGACCTCATCGGGGTCAAGCTCGAGGGCGCCGACCTCCGAGGCGCCAGCCTGAGAGGGGCGTACCTCATCGGTGCCGACCTCAGGCGTGCCGACCTGAGAATGGCTGACCTCATCGGTGCCGACCTCAGAGGTGCCAACCTCGGGGGTGCCAACCTCACTGGGAGCATCTTCCTGATCCAGTCACAGCTGGATTCGGCGAAGGGTGACGACGAAACGAGACTGTCCCCGTCGTTTGTTCGTCCAAGACACTGGTCGGCTTCGGGAACGTAGGTGACAGCGGCCGACAGGATCGGCAAGGCGCCGTTGAGCTCATCCATCGCGCACGCGAGGTGTTGGCCCCCTACGCTTTCAGGTCACGCAGGCTGACCACGGTTGCCACCACTGCTGTCGCGGCCTCGTGGCCCTTGTCCTCGCTGGAGCCTTCCAGACCCGCGCGGTCGAGCGCCTGCTGGTCGTCGTCACAGGTGAGCACGCCGAAGCCGACTGGAACGCCGGTCCGAAGGCTGACGTCGATCAGGCCCATGGTGGCTGCCTGGCAGATGTAGTCGAAATGCGGTGTGCCGCCCCGGATCACGACGCCGAGGGCGA
>JGI24133J20442_1000573_pt1 | contig 11350 bp, 9 predicted proteins | sample BarGraNGADG00311_2_FD_20442 | JGI IMG/M metagenome (IMG submission 20442)
GGTAGGGAGCCGGTGGGACGGGATAGCGTGCTTTGGCCTGGGTACCGTCCGAATGGGGCCTGGATCTCATCCGAATAGGTGAGGGAAAGCGGACCACCGCCCTGGGTCACGCTTCAGAGCCAACGAGCCGCTCGCCGAGGTGCCCTGCCGTATGCGCGGTGAGGGTCGCGGCGATCGCCTGACCGACCGCAGGCCCTTGGGTCACGCACCCTGGAACAGCTCATAGCGAAACTCCAGGAACTCCGCCCCAGGTCGCTCGGCCCGCACCTTGGGCAGGACCATGAGTCTCTGGTTGTGACGCTCCTTCAAGCCGTACTGCAGCATCGGTCCGTCCACCTCATCAAGCAGGTCGGACTTGATCTGAACGACTAGGTCAGGGCGAATGCCGAGAATGTTGCTGTCGTATGCAGCGTGGTGGATCTTGCACAGCGCCAGGCCATTACGCACCGATGCGAGCCCATGCTCATGGCTGTCCGGGATGATGTGCGCGGCGTCCAACAGCTGCGTATGTGCGAGCGCGCAGACTGCACAACGCGTTCCATACGCCCGCATGATCGTCGCGCGAAACACGGGCTGGTGTACACGCTGCTTGGTCTCGCGCAGGATGTAGCGGCGCACCGCGTCCTCCACTGGACTGTCCGCCCTGACCAGTCCGTGTGCCACNTTGGGGTCTACGACGAACTGCNGTGACTCCTGTTCCTCATTAAGCAGGAANACTGGGAACACCGGTTTGTACATCCCCGAGCCAACGCCGAAGAACCAGATCAGCGGGAGCCCAGCGACCATCGCGGCCCGCAGTGCCCGGTTCTCCGGATGGCCTGCCTGGTCACCCCGCCACTTGTAACGGAAGAGTCCCTCAGGGCCAGCGGAGTCCTCATATGGTCGCGTCGCTCCCTCGGACCGGAAGACCGTGCGGATCGAAAGAGCAGCGTCAAGCTCTGCCGGCTTCCTGATCCCCCGCTGGGCGTCCATGAGCCGAAACCGACGGCCGTCAATCTCGAAGTCCAGCAGATCCGTGGTCGATATGGGATCCAGTCCGTCATTTGTCCTCACAGTCAGCCAGGCCATTGCCTCGCGCCGCAGACGCGCGTCGAACTCGGCCACAGACTCGATCGTCATCGTCGACTCTTCTCACTCGGACGAGGCGACGACTCCGTGACCACCTCGAGGCGAGCTTAGGAGGCTTCGAGCGCGAATGCTGAGTCGACGGCTGCAACCGCGTGGCGGAACCGCTCTTCCTGCCGCCGAACACGTCACTTGGCCTGGCCGCGTAGCACGCTGATGAACAACAGGACCGAGGTGTCAGGAGCCGGGCGGCAAGATGACCGCTTGCTCTCTGGCCAGTTGGGCAGAGCAGAGCAGGTATGGCGCCCGCGCAGCCAAAACGCCCCCCTCATCGACATACCGCCCAAGAGCCAGTGCGCCGTCCAGGGCCGTGCCGACCGAGACGGTCAGATCGATGCCGCGCCGCCGGGTCTCGGCCTCGAACGCCGCCGAGACTGCCGCAATATTGAGCAACCCACCGACGGCCGTCACAGGAGCCCCGATGACCGACGAGGCGGCCGACTCCAGGGAGTCGGTCAGATGCCTCGCTGCCCGAGCCACAACCTGCGCAGCCACGCCGTCAGTGTCGACCAGCGACGCCACGACCGGTGCGAACGCCGCCAGCCTGGCNTGGGCGTCCGGAGTCGTCATGACCTTGCGCGGCCACANGCGTGGTTCACCCCAGGCAAGGATGGCCGCTTCATGCAGGAACGTCGACCCGCCAGGAACATTGTCCTCCGTCGCGAGGGCGGCTCGTAGTCCCTCGAGCCCGATCCAGGCACCGGAGCCGCGGTCGGCGAGCACATGCCCCCACCCGTCGACCATCCGCCAGACGTCGGCGAAGTCGGTGGCGAACGCGACCACCCCCGACCCTGCAGCAAGCACGGCCCCCGGTCGTACCTCACCCAGGGCTCCGACCAGACTGGTCACGGCGTCGCTGGCCACCACGGTGCGTTCTGCACCAAGTCGCGAATGGACCTGTCGCAACACCTGTTCGGGGTCGCTCAGGCCCAACAGTCCGCGCATGGACCACACGACGACGTCAGGGCGTTGGCGATGCCGTGAGTCGAACCTGTGGACGTCGACGAGCAGCACTTCGAGGTCGATGCCTCCGGGCGTGATGGCCGCCCCCGCACTCTCGAACCGCTCCGTATTGCCACTGGCGACATCAACGCGCTCAGCGCGCAGACCCGAACCACCGACGTCAACTGCAAGGATCTCGCTCACGTGCGAGAGCCGATCACTTGCTCATACCTGCAGTCAACCCGGCGACGATCTGCTTGGTCGCGAGGAGGAAGAGCAGTATCAGGGGCAAGGTCGCGATGACGAGGCCGGCGAACAGGGACGACCAGTCGGTGGCGTACTCACCGAAGAAGGTAGTCAGGCCGACTGGGACGGTGTACTTCTCCCGGGTTCGCAACAGCACCAACGGAAACAGGAAGTCGTTCCAGATCGGCACGAAGCGGAACACCACGACGGTCGCCACTGCGGGACGCACCAGCGGGACCATGATTCGCCAGAACATCTCCCAGCTGTTGGCACCGTCGATCTTGGCGGCCTCCTCGAGCTCGGGCGGCAGCTGCCGGAAGAACGTGGTGAGCACGAAGATCGAGAACGGCACACCGGACGCCGCATAGACGAGCATGAGCCCGAGCCGGGAGTCCACCAGACCAAAGCCGTCGAGCAGGTAGAAGATCGGCAGGATCGCCAGGTGGATCGGCAGCATCAAACCACTGATGAACACCGACTCCAGGATCGTGAAGAGACGAGATCGGGTACGCGCCAACGCATATGCCGCCATGGTCGCCACCACTGTGGAAAGAGTCACGGCTCCGATGGTGACGAGAAGGGAGTTGGTGAAGTACTCACCGAAGTGGCCCTCGGTCCAGGCCTTGCGATAGCTGTCGAAATTGATCGGCCACGGCGCGCCAAGCGGTTCGGAATAGAGGCTGGAGGTGGTCCGGAAGGAGTTGGCAACCATGAGCAGCAACGGAATCAGCGCCGCCATGGCATAGATCCACAGGGCCGTACTCCCGACGATGCCGCCAATGGGACGCTGCCCACGACGCCGGGCCGGTGTGGAAGGCATGGTGTCGGCCGCGGNGNTCGAGGCCTGCTGGGTTGTTGTCACGCGGCAACCCTGTCCTGATGTCGCCGAAGCACGCGAGTGGCCAGGACTGCNCCCCCGAAGATCACCGCGAACAGCAGCGCCGCGATGGCCGACGAGCTGCCGATGGCGTTGGCCGAACCGTTCTCGAAGGCGGTGCGATAGAACAACAACGAGATGAAGTCGGTTGCACCTGCCGGGTTTCCGGTCGAACCGCCGATGGCGTAGGGCAACGCGAACGCCTCCATCGCGAAGATGAAGGTGAGGATGCTGACCGTGCCAATGGCCGGCACAAGCAGGGGGAAGACGATCGACCGGAAGGTCTGCCAGTGGCTGGCACCGTCGACCCGCGCCGCCTCTGACAGCTCCTCGGGCACTCCGCCCAACGCGGCGCCATACAACAGGACGGGGAACCCGACCCACTGCCACGCGCTCACGAGCACCACCACCCACAAGGCGGTCTTGGGGTCACCCAGCCACGGGAGGGCCAGGGACTCCAGGCCCACCTTGCGCAGCAACGCGTTGACCGGCCCGAAGGTGGGCGAGAGCAACAGCGTCCACAGGTAGCCGATGACGATCGGGCTGACCAGGTAGGGCATCGCGTAAAGCGTCTGCAGCAACCGGCGGGTGCGAGCCCGCCGGTGCAGCAGAACCGCGATGCCCAGGCCCAGAGTGTTCTGGATGACCATCGTCCCCACGAAGAAGGCGATATTGTGCCTGAATGCGCGTGGCAGCTGGGTCGTGAACGGCTCCTGGCTGAACAGCGCCGCGAAGTTCTCGAACCCGACGAACCCGCCACGCGTCGTGCCCTGCCAGGTGAAGAACGCGTAACTGAGCGCCGAACCCATCGGGTAGAGGACGAAGATCCCGAACAACAGCAGCGCCGGGGTGACGAAGAGCAGCCCGCTACGTCGTGACATCCGTTGTCACGCTGTGGGCTTGAACCACTGCGAGACACCGGTCTGCAGGTCAGCGCTGATCTGGGAGGCGTTCTTCTTGCCCAGCAGCATCTCTTGGACGCCGGTGCCCATGAGATCGGTGCCCGAGGGGGTGCCGTAGCGGAAGTCGACCAGCAGGAGGTACGGCGTGGGGTTCTTGGTGTAGTTGTCCTTCATCTCCTTGAGCAACGGGTCGGAGTAGCTGACGCCGGGCACTGCGGACAGCTGCTTGACGTTGTCCGCGACGAGCTGGCCGAACTCCTTGGTGGCCATCCACTTCACCAGGTCCTTGCTGGCGGTCTGGGCATCACTCTTGGCCGAGATGCCGAAAGCCCCATCGGCATAGCCGGTGGTGGTCGGGACCATCGTCGGCGAGCCCTGCGGGGCCGGGACCTGGAAGACGCCCATCTTCAGCGCGGGATTCTGTTTCTGGAAGAACCCGAGCTCGAAGGAGCCACCGGGGAACATGGCCGCTTTGCCCGAGGTGAACAGGATCTGGGCATCGGTGTAAGCAACCCCGACAGCGCTGTCCGGCAGGTACGGCTTGAGCTTGTTCAAGACGTCAACCGACGCGATCCAGTCGGGGTCCTTGAAGGTCTTCTGGCCGGTCATGACTGCCTTCTCGAAAGCGCTTCCGCCAAAGCGGGGAGCGGCGAGCACCTGGTGCAACATCGGGAGGGTCCAGGAGTCCTTGGCACCCACAGCCATGGGCACGACGCCCGCCTTCTTGAGCTTGGCGTTGACCGCCATGAACTCCGCCCAGGTGGTCGGCGGCGTCAGGCCGTTCTTGGCGAAGACGTCCTTGTTGTAGTACATCTGCAGCGTCTGCTGAGCCAGCGGAACGGCGTACAGCTTGCCGTCATCCTTGCCCTTGGCGCTCTTGACAACGTTGGCGTCCCAGCTGCTCAGGTCAACGACACCGTCCAGCGGCAGCAGGCTCTTGGAGGCGATGGTCGGCTGTAGCTGTCCGTAGGACCGCACCTGCGCGACGTCGGGACCCTTGGCTCCGGCCAGACCGGTGGTGAGGATCAGGTTGTACTCGGTGTTCTTGAAGGCCTTGAAGTCGACCTTGGTTCCCGGGTGCTGCTTCTCGTAGACCGCGAAGATCGCCTTGTACGCCGCAACGTCCTCCGTCCGCCAGGACCAGACCGAGAGGGTGACATTCTTGCTGTCACCCGAGCTGCCCGATGAGCTTGATGAGCTGGAAGGCGAGCAGGCGGCGAGCGCCACCATGGCCGAGGCCATCGTCAGGGCGGTGAGGTTCCGCCGGATCTTGCCGTTCATTGAGCTGTCTCCTGTCGTTGAATGCCTTTGCCATCATGACTTTGGAAAAATCGCAACGCCTCTGCCACCGACCCCTGATAGTGCTCGAGTGCCCCTTTGGCCGCGTCCGGGTCGACGCCGGCCAGCAATGCGACCAGGGCTGGTTTGAGCTCGCCCGAGGCAAGCTCCAAAGCGTGGCGGGCTGCTGTCTCGTCCGCCCCGCTGGCCTCGCACAGGATCCGTATCACGCGTCCGCGCAGCTTGGCGTTTGTGGCCACCATGTCGACCATGAGGTTGGACCAGGTGTGTCCCAACCGGACCATGACGGCAGTGGAGAAGCCGTTGAGCACGAGCTTCTGTGCCGTGCCGGCCTTGAGCCGGGTCGACCCGGTGATGACCTCCGGGCCGGTGTCGACGACCACAAAATGCTCGACCTGACCGGCCAGCTCGGCCCGCGGGTTTGCGGTGACCAGGACGGTTAGCGCCCCCCTGTCGCGAGCCACAGACAGGGCGCCGGCGACGTATGGAGTCCGGCCAGAGGCGGTGATCCCGACCACGACGTCAAGGGGTCCGATCGCGGACGCATCCTGAGCGCCGAGGTCGGCGTTGTCCTCAGCGTTCTCTATGGCCCTGAGCAGCGCCTTGGCTCCTCCGGCGTGGTGGGCGACGAACAGCCCGTCGGGGGCGTTGAAGGTCGGCATCAGCTCGGCAGCGTCGATGACCGCAAGTCGCCCTGAGGTCCCGGCGCCGAAGTAGTGAACGACCCCCCCGGAACGGATTCGCTCGACCGCGAGGTCCACCGCGACGGCCAGCTCTGGCAGGACCGTCAGCACAGCCGGCGCGACGCGGGCGTCCTCGGCATTGAGCGTCTCCAGCAGCTCGAGAGTGCTCATCGAGTCGAGGGCATGAGTGCCTGGGTGACGTTCCTCCGTCGGCGCGTTGACCGAGGCCTCGCGTTGCGGCTGCTTCATTCCGTGATCACCTCGCGATGTAGTTTATTCGCACTGAATGTGTCAATCATGTCAATCATTGTCGACGTGATGCGCGGAGACGGCGGCATGCGTGGACTTCACGGCCTTGCGAGTGATACGCAGATTCCGTTGGGCCACAGCGATATAGAGGCAGTCGACAACCGTGAGGGCCGCGATCCGACTGGCCGTGGCGCCGGAGCGCAACGACGTCTCGCTTGCGGCAGTGGTGAGGACCAGGTCGACGGCCTGAGCCAGTGGCGACAGGGGGAAGTTGGTGATCGCCATCGTGTGTGCGCCGTGGGCCTTCGCGGTAGCCATCGACTCGATCGTCTCGCGCGTCGTTCCCTTGTGTGAGATACCGATGGCAATGTCGCGAGAACCGAGCAGGGCCGCGCTCGTGAGCGCGATGTGCGGATCGTCCCAGGCGAACGCGAGACACCCGATGCGGTGCAGCTTCTGCTGCAGATCGGCGGCGACCAGAGCGCTCGCTCCGGAGCCGTAGATATCCACGCGAACCGCATTCGCGATGATCTTCGCCGTCTGCGCCAGCGTGTCACGGTCGAGCTGGTCAGCCGTCTCCTCCACCGCACTGGCATTCGCGAGCGCGATCTTGCGGATCACGTCATCGAGAGAGTCGGTGGCGCTGATGTCGGTCCGCGAAGCAGCCAGCGCACGTGGCCGGGCCGACTCCTCCGCGAGAGCGAGCCGCAGACGAGGGTAGCCCGACAGGCCGAGACGCCTGCTGAAGCGGAGCACCGTCGTCTCGGATGTCGCTGCCGCCGTGGCCAGCTCGCTGATGGTCTTCGCGGCGGTTCCTCGCGGATCCGCGAGGACCTGTTCGGCCACCCGGTCCTCTGCAGGCGAAAGCGAGGGACGCAGCGCCCGGAGCCGAACGAGCAGGGGTGCGGTGCCCGTGCCGGCTCCGGACACGACCGGTGAGCTGGACCTCATGGGCGGCACGCTACGACGTCATCGGTCTGCATCTGTCCAGCCTTGCGCAACAAGAGCCTCGGGGTGTCGCTCGCCATCCAGCACGACGCCAAGCTTGCCTGCGATGCGCACCCCGTCGACGTAGACACCTCGACCGACGTAGTTCGCGTCAGTCGTATAGCGCCAACGCAGCTGTTGGCGACCAACGGTGAGGTCGGCACGTGCCTGCAGCCAATGCCTCGTCCCGCTGATCGCGATCGAACCGCTGGTCTGCGACACCGCGCCCCGGTCATCCACGGTGAACGGCACCGGTCGCCAGGTCGTCCCGCCGTCGGTCGAGGACTCCAGGGTCATCGGGTCAGAGGACTCGGTGTCCACGAACAGGTCGAATGCCAGCGACGCCTGGCTGGGCACGTCGAGAGCCCCGGTCGTCAGCGTCGCCGTCGTGGCGTCCTTGGTGCCGCTGAACCACGCGGTACTGCCGTGCTGCGGCTTCACGCCCAGTGAAAGCGCCAGGCCTTGCGCGGCTGCACGGCGAGCGGGGTTGTTGCTGCCCCAGCTGCGGCTCGGGTGAACGCGGTTGGACAGCACGATCGCAAAAGAGCGCGACATGTTGTCGATGACGATCGAGGTCCCGGTGTATCCCGTGTGACCCGCCGTCGTCGGACTCGACAGACCCCCCATGTACCAGCGCTGGTCCAGCTCAAACCCCAGGCCATGGGAGCCGCCGGCGAAGGCGGTGTTGTAGTTGGTCGTCATCTTCTGGACACTGCTCTGCGACAGGATGCGGTGGCCGCCGTAAGTGCCACCGTTGATCATGCTCTGGGCGAGCACGGCCATGTCCTGCGCCGTGGAGAAGACACCGGCGTGTCCGGCGACGCCACCGAGTGACCACGCGTTCTCGTCGTGGACCTCTCCCCAGACCATCCCGCGGGGTGGGCTGGCCTCGAACTCGGTCGCCGCGATCCGCGGTTTCAGTGAGGGATCCGGGTTGTAGCCGGTGTCCTCCATCTGCAGCGGAACCGTGATCCGCTCGCGGACAAGCTGGTCGAGTGCCTTACCGGTCTGCCGCTCGAGCAGGACGCCGAGGGTGATCAGGTTGAGGTCGCTGTAGACGTAGGTCGTCCCAGGCGGCGAGGTCGGCGCGACGTCAAGGACCGCCGCGATCCGCGATGCCTTGTCCGGCCAATCGCTCCACAGTGGCATCCACGGCTTGAGGCCGGAAGTGTGCGTCAGGAGCTGACGCACAGTGATGCCNCCCTTGCCGTTGGCGGCGAACGCTGGGAGGTACGTCGCCACGGGCTCNTCGAGGCGTATGGCGCTCCGCTCGATCTGCTGCATCACCAGGATCGAGGTGAACAGCTTGCTGACCGAGGCCATGTCGAAGATCGTGTTCTCGCGCATGGGGACCCACTGGTCACGCGGCAGCTCGGTCCCGGCGCCGTCGGCATAACGCAGTGCATAGCCGCTGGCTTTGCGGGCCACGACGTGACCGTTGTGGCCCAGCAAGGTGACGGCACCGGCATACAGCGGGTGCGTGCTGCCAGAAGGCTCTTCCCAGCCGGCGATCTGTGCCAGAGCGTCGTCGATCGGCTTGGCGTCGAGTCCGGCTTTGGCCGGCGGCATGTCAGTCAACATGGTGCTCGAGCTGGCGAAACCCGTGAAGGGCTGGTCGAAACGAGCCTGAGGTGTGTTGTCCGCCACAGCCGTCGACGGCGTGAACAGCGACGCACCGAGCAGTGCGGCACTGGCGAATGCAGTGGCGACACGTGCCGAAGGTCTCCAAGTCAGGGGTCTCCGTCTCACGAGACCCGACGTCATTGGCCTCAAAGTCGTGCGGCCGGATAGAGAAGGTAGTCATCTCGACGCCGATTCCATTCGGAGAGCTCCTTGCGCCAGGCACCGACGATCTCCTCCGCAGGTGCGCCGGCCGTGAGCATGTCACGGAAGCGGGTCGAACCGGTGAGCAGGTCGATCCAGCGCCCGGCGTAGGTATCACCGAGGCGCCAGTCGAACTCGGCATACAGTCTCTTGGCCTCCACCATCATGTGTGTCGCGACAGTGATCGCCTCGAGAGCGGACGCGTCCGTGACGTGGATCTGGACACCGCCACACACCTTGCCGAGGTTCTTGCTGAAGGTCGGGGTGAAGTAGGCCTCCCGGAACTCCACACCCGGGATCTCTTTGCCTGCCAACGCTTCTGCCCACTTGTAGTCGATGTAGGGCGCCCCGATGATCTCGAAGGGTCGCGTCGTGCCACGCCCCTCGGACAGGTTCGTGGCCTCGAACAGACAGGTTCCCGGATACAGAAGAGCCGTTTCGGGCGTGGGCATGTTCGGGCTGGGCATGACCCAGGTCAGCCCGGTGTCCGCGAACGTCTGCTCACGGCTCCAGTCCGACAGCTGCAGGACAGTGAGCTCTGAGAGCCGTGCCCCGACCTCGGCCTGCAGGAACTCACCGTCGAAGAACCGGGCCAGCTCCCCCACCGTCATACCGTGCTGCTGGACGATCTCCTTCTTGCCCACCCCGGAGCTGAAGGCCGGCAGCAGCATGGGACCCCGCGCCGAACCACCCACCGGGTTCGGTCGGTCAAGGACCACGAAACGTGCGCCGGTCGCGACAGCCGCTTTCATCGCCTCGTACATCGTCCAGATGTAGGTGTAGAACCTGGCGCCGACGTCCTGGATGTCGAACACCACCGTCTCGACGTTCGCCTCGCGGTAGAAACCGGCCAGGGTGGCGGCGGTGGCTCCGTACGCGTCATAGACCATGACACCCGTCCGCGGGTCGACCTTGTTGCCCTCGGCCGCACCGGCCTGCGCGGTTCCCCGGAAGCCATGCTCGGGGCCGAAGACGGCGACAACGTTGACGTCGCCCGAGCCGACCATCCGGTCCACCAGGTGGGTCAGGTCGTCCAGGATGCCGGTCGGGTTGGTCACCACGCCGACCCGCTGACCACTCAACGCTGCCCAACCGCTGCGTTGGAGCCGTTCGGCCCCGGTGGTGACCTTGCGCGGCACCGGCAACGGAGCGGATCCGGGCCCTGTCGCCGTTCCCGGAAAGGTCGAACCGGGCACGGTCGCGCTGGCGCTGCCGGCTGTCAAGGGCAAGGCCGCCAGGGTGAGGCCGGCTGCCCCGAGCAGCTGCCGGCGGTTCAGGTTGCTCATCGGCGGCTCTCCGATCCGCGTGGTGTCTGCAGCATGGCGCCTGCCGAGATGGGGGTCACCAGGTCAGCCCGAAGCCGAAGGGGTACAGGACGGTGGCCGGGTCGCCGGCGACCGGGATGTCGACCGGCAGCTTGCCCGTGGGGGCAACCTCGCCGACCATGACCCGAACGGCCGACTCGATCGCGACCGGGCTGTAGGAGTACGTCGCCAGGTAGGTCTTCACGCCAGGCAGGTAGGCGATGTCGTAGGGGTCGCGCACGGCGACCACCACGACCGGGATGCCCGTTGCCTTCAGTGCCGCGACAAGCTTCTTCTGCCCACCGGTGGGGTCGGTGACCGTGGTGTCCCAAGCCTTCATGGTCGTGACAACGACGGCGTCCTGGCCAGCAGCGTTGGTCACGGCCTCCGCGATCGCCGCGTCAGAAGGAGCAGCACCCGTCACGGTCGTGGTCACGGTCGCGCTGCGACGAGTGAGAGCGTCAGCCAGGGTGGTGGTGGTCGCCACGCCGTAGCCGGTGACCAGGATCTTTGTGCCGCCGACGGCCATCGGCAACGTGGCGTCGTCGTTCTTGATCACTGTGGTGGTGCGGTCGGTGATGGCGTCTGCCGTGGCCAGGTGCGCGAGCGTGCCCACCACCGAGTCAAGACGGGATGCATCGGTATACGGATGGAAGAGGATGCCCTGCTTGAGCTTCAGGAGCAGGATCCGCGCCACACTCTCGTTGAGCCGCTTTTCGCTGATCCGACCGCTCGCGACTGCCGCGAGAACTCCGTTGTATGCCTTGTCCATGTCGGGAGCCATCAGGAGGTTGTCGACACCAGCGAGAACCGCCCGGACTGCGACCTCAGCGTCACCGTACTTGTCGCGAACACCCTGCATGGCCAGCGAGTCGGTGATGATGACGCCCTTGAAACCGAGCTCGCCCCGCA
>JGI24133J20442_1000575_pt1 | contig 11346 bp, 14 predicted proteins | sample BarGraNGADG00311_2_FD_20442 | JGI IMG/M metagenome (IMG submission 20442)
TACCAGGTCGGCAACTTCCCGCCGCTGTGGACCGAGTGGAACGGCAAGTACCGTGACACCGTGCGCGACTTCTGGCGCGGAGAGGCTGCTTCCTTGGGCGAGTTCGCTTCGCGTATCACGGGATCCAGCGACCTGTATGAGCACTCGGCTCGGCGACCGATCGCCTCGATCAACTTCGTCGTCGCACACGACGGTTTCACCCTGCGGGACCTCGTGTCCTACAACGACAAGCGCAACGACGCCAATGGAGAGGCCAACAAGGACGGCGAGAGCCACAACAGGTCCTGGAACTGCGGGGTCGAGGGCGAGACCGACGACGCCGCCATCAACGCCCTGCGCGGGCAACAACAGCGCAACTTCCTGACCACCCTTCTGCTGAGCCAGGGTGTCCCGATGATCGCCCACGGCGACGAGATCGGCCGAACCCAGGCTGGCAACAACAACGTCTACTGCCAGGACAACGAGCTCGCGTGGATCGACTGGACTCTCGCGCAGAACGAGAGCCATCTGCTCGCGTTCACCAGCGCCGTGGTCTCACTTCGCAAGGAACATGCGGTATTCCGTCGACGTCGCTTCTTCGCCGGCGACGCCGCCCATGGCGGCGTGAGCGCCCTCGGAGACATCGTGTGGTTCTCCTCGGACGGTACCGAGATGGATGAGAACGCCTGGCGAAATGGCTATGCCCGCACCCTCATGGTCTTCCTGAATGGTGGAGCCATCCCTGAGCCGGATCCGCACGGACAACCCATCCTGGACACCGACTTCCTGCTGCTCTTCAACGCTCACAGCGACCCGGTCGACTTCGCCTTGCCGCCGGCACAGTATGGAGCCGGGTGGCGCGTCCGGTTGGACACCGCCGTGGCAGACCCATCGAGCTTCAGCGACCAGGACTGGCTGGCCGCAACCTCACATGCGGTCACCGGCCGGTCCATCGTCGTGCTCGAGTCAGAGCCAGCAGCCAAGAACTGAGCCCCCCGAAGGACGCCCAGTGTTGGGTTTGCCGTGCAGTTCAGCCGGCGCGACCGGCGCGGGCATTCCGACGTTTCCGGGCGCGGCGTTCGTCCCCGGACATTCCGCCCCAGACCCCGGTGTCCTGGCAGGACTCCATGGCCCAGTTCAAGCAGGTTTCAACGACCTCGCAACGACCGCAGACGACTTTTGCCTCTGCGATCTGGAGAAGCGCTGGGTCGGCGTTCCCGATCGGAAAGAACAGCTCGGGGTCTTCGTCGAGACAGGTTGCTCCGTCGCGCCACGTCACTCGGATCGCACGCCTCGAACCGAGGTCATGAGACTCGTCATCGTGCCGGTCAGTTCCGCATGCGCATCGTTCGATATCACTGTTCTCCTTCGGTGTCGCTGTGGTCTTACGGGGGTGATCGTGCAGCAGTCAAGTCAACGCATGAGAATGGTAGTCACTAACCGGTCGTGGGCGCGTGTTCAAAAACGGTTTAGTGAAGAATGTACGACTTGATCAGCCCTGTTGCGCCCGTATCAGTCTCCGGGGCTGGACCGGGGGACCTCAGCCTGCCAACGACCCGCCGAAGATCTGCCAGGCGAGCAGGGACTTCGCCACGAGACTGAGCACCAGGTAGGTCTTCTCGCCGTAGGCGTAGTCGGTCCACTTGCCAACCCCGCGGTACTGGAGCCACTGGTTGCGCCCGAAGCTGAAGAACAGGATGATCTGGGTGACCACGATTCCGTACACGAAGCCGGGGACCGTCTTGGCCCCAAAGATGTTGAACCAGATGGAGATCCACGGGGCAACGACCAAAAACTACCATTTGGTGGAAGGATTGCGGCCATGCGTGTACTCCTGTCTGAAGACGGCCTGGGCCACAGGTCCCCCGGCCACAGCGAGGAGATGGACTCCGAGGCGCTTGCTCTCGCCTACGCCTACCCGCTGCTCTCCGAAGAACAGATCTGGGTCAGGGCCAACTTCGTCTCGACCCTGGATGGTGCCGCAGCCGGCGACGACGGTCGTTCAGGGTCCATCAACACCGGTGCCGACCGTGACGTATTCGCACTCCTGAGGGCATTGTCCGATGTGGTCCTGATCGGTGCCGGGACGGCACGCACGGAGGGGTATCGGCGGGCCACCGTCCGGGCCCCCTGGCTGTACCTGCGCCAAGGCCGGCCCGCCCATCCCACCACCGCGGTGTTCAGCCGCTCGGGTGACGTCCCGCCCGGGTTGAGCCAGGCCCGAGAGGACTCCGGTGAGGTCCTGTTGGTCACCTGCCATCGCGCCGGCGCTGAGGCGATCGACCTTGCCCGACGCACGCTGGGCGAGGACCACGTGATCATCGAGGGAGACGAGACCGTCGACCTTTCAGCAGCAATGGACGCCTTGGCTGGTCGCGGTCTCCGTCAGATCCTTTGTGAAGGCGGTCCCCATCTCATGCGTGACCTTACTGCCTCAGGGCGCCTCGACGAGCTCTGCCTCACGATCGTCCCGACCATCGTGGCCGGGGACCACCCGCACATCACGGCCGGCGCCGCGGCGACGGCAAACCTCATGCCCCGACTGCTGATCGAGTCACAAGGCACCATCCTCGGCCGCTGGGCCAGACCCTAACGTGAAGTTCAGCCGCACCGTGCCTCAGGTTTGCGGGTAGGCCAGCTGGCCCGAAGTGATCTGATGGCGTGCCGAAGGTCCCTGTTTCGGAGCCAGGCGCTCTAGCATTCTTGACACGTGCAACCGCGCGATCGAGCGACCACATGGACACGACATATCGGAGGTACAGGCGGATGAATCTCGACGCCATGCTGTTGGAGGCCGGGCAGGATGTGCTGGACGAGGCATACTCTTCCCTGCATTCTCGGCACGTGACCCACTACGAGCTGGAAGGAGAGACGTTCACGCGGAAACGACTTGCTGACCTGTTCGACCTGGTCGTGACCACAATCCGGACCCGCGACCTCGCAGGAATGAGCGTCTACTCCGAGGAGATCGCGGTGGAGCGCTTCAACGATGGCTTCGACATCTCCGAAGTGCAGATGGCGTTCAACTCCCTGGAAGAGGCGCTATGGCGTCGGGTGGTCTCTGCGGAGCCCCCAGATGACCTCGCCGAGGCGATCGGGCTGCTGACCACCGTCCTGGGCTATGGCAAGGACGCCCTCGCCCGCAAGTACCTCTCCCTCGCCTGCAAGCGGCACGTCCCCTCGCTCGACCTCTCGGCGTTGTTCGCCGGAGCGACCGCTTAGCCCAAACGCTCGATGGCGCCTGTCCAGCGGGACTCGATCCGCTCAGAGATCCGTGACGTCTTCACNGAGGAACTCGCGCACAACGGCATCCCATNTGTCCGGGTCGACATTCCACTCCTTGGTATGCCGCGCCTCTTGCCANGGCTCGAAGCGAACCAGGTCAGGGCGCTTGGCGGCCAGCGAGATCGACGGCCCGGCCGGGACGAACTCGTCGTCAAGCGAGTGGATGAGCAGGGTGCGGTGCTTCAGCTCGCCTGACCGGTTCTCCCAGTTCGTCAGAGCCACGTCGATGGGCTCGTGCACACCGACGAGACGACGGGCCCACCGATGGCCGATCAGTGAACGGCTCAGGCTGCCGATCGGGCCGGGGATCTTGTTCAGGGCTCCGTGGTGGCGCAGCACGTCGGCCCAGTCGATGACCGGTGCGTCCAGCACAACCGCCTTGACGCGATCCGAGAGCCAGGAACGATCCAGCGTCTGCAGGACGATCGCGCCACCCATGGACCACCCGAACAGGACGATCTCCTGCGCACCGGAGTCGACCGCATACAGAAGGGCCGCCTCACAGTCCCGCCACTCGGAAAGCCCCAGGCTGTATCTGCCGTCCGGGCTTGCCGGGGCGCCGATGTCGTTGCGGTACATGGGTATCAGTGCGGAGAAGCCAAGGTCATGAAGCACCGGCACCGCCCGAAGGCACTCTTCGCGCGGTGCTCCGCGGCCGTGCACAAGAATCGCCCAGCGACCTGTGACAGTGCGGGTCGCCGGCATCTCCGAGTCGGCCGGCACCTCCCAGGCCGCTAGCATCCCGAGCTCCGAGTCGATCTGCACATCACGCGACGGCAGTCCCAACGTCTCCTGCGGGTCGCCAGCGAAGTAGTACTGGTTCCATCGGCCGGGGCCGACGCGTAGCTCACCCTTGTCGACGCCCTCGAGCACGCGTCGGACGAGGCCGGACTCCTGGTCCACCTCCAGGATCGCGCCCACTCTGGCGTGGCCCTGACCGCCGTCGAACCACAGCCCATAGCGACCAGGTTGCTCCGTCTCAACGGTCAGCCCCAGGGTCACGCTGTCGTCCTGGACGCCGAGAATCTGCGTGTCCTCTGGCTTCAGCAGATCCGGCGTCACGACCTTGCGGGCGAAGTATGTCGCAGCACTAACGGCTCCGGCCGCGGACAGGGCCAGCGCGGCCAGGCCCGCCGCCCCGGCTGCGACGAGACTCTTTGGGGCAACTCGACGAATTGATGGCACAAAAGCATCGTTGCAGGTTCAGAATGCTTTTGTGGATCTGCCCATCGCGCTGCCTGTATCACCCATGCTGGCCAAGGCAGTGGCCGGCGTGCCAGCGCCCGACTCTGTCGCTGGCGGTCTGGCCTATGAACCGAAATGGGATGGCTTCCGCTGCATCGTGCTGCGCGACGGCGACGAGGTGGAGCTTGCCAGCCGCGGTTCCAAACCGCTGACCCGCTACTTCCCCGAAGTGGTTCGTGCGGTCCTTGAGCATCTGCCACCACGATGCGCCATCGACGCCGAGATCGTCGTCCGCAAAGGCCCGCCCGGCGCGCAGCGACTCGACTGGGAGAGCCTGTCCCAGCGCATCCACCCGGCGGACTCACGGGTCCAGCGCCTCGCCGCGGAGACTCCGGCCGAGCTCATCTGCTTCGACATCCTGGCCCTGGGCGATGACGACCTGACGGGCATGCCGTTCGGCATCCGCCGGGAGCGACTGGAGTCCCTGCTCTCAGGACTCGCGACTGACGCGCCCATTCACCTGACCCGAACCACCAGCGACGCCGCCATGGCCAAGGACTGGTTTGAGCGGTTCGAGGGCGCCGGCCTCGACGGGGTCGTCGCCAAAGCACTGTCCGCTCCCTACCAGCAGGGCAAGCGGGTCATGTTCAAGATCAAGCACTCCAGGACTGCCGAGGCGGTGGTCCTGGGTTACCGGATCCACAAATCGGGCAGCGGGGTCGGCTCACTCCTCCTTGGCCTGTATGACGAGCACGGCACCCTCTACCCGGTGGGTGGCATCTCGGCGTTTACCAACACCCGACGCCTCGAGCTGGTCGACGAGTTCACGTCCCTGGTGGTCACCGACGACCAAGGCGATCCGGTGAAAGGCACAACGGACCGCTCCCGTTTCAGCAGCAACAAGGACACGAGCTTCGTCAGGTTGCGACCGGAGCGGGTGGTCGAGGTGAAGTTCGACCAGATGGAGGGCCCACGCTTTCGCCATACAGTGACATTCCTGCGCTGGCGCCCCGATCGCGATCCGCAGTCCTGTACGGCAGCGCAGGTCGACCGGCCAATCGCCTACGACCTGGACGCCGTCTTCCAGCGCTGAGCGGGAAGGCGCGCGGCGTGTTCACCGCGCCACAGCGACTCATACATGGCATTCTCCAGGGATAGGGCTGGCCACAGCGGACGACTCCGGCCGAAGGATGAGCTCCGACCGTGGCCCGGTCCGATCACCAACCGGATGGAGAACGATCATGACGGAGGCGACGGCATGACCACGTACACCTTCCCCTCACTTGGCTTGGAGCCGATCACCTGTCAGCCGTGGTGCGAGGCCAGCGACGGACACCCTAATCAGAGGTTGCGCGAGGAACAGTGCTGCTTCGGCCCCGAGCACCGGGTTCCACTGTCAAACGAGCCAACGGAGCGCTTCGGCGAGGCGAGCACAGAGCAGCAGTACCTCAACACGTACCTGATGCGGCTTGCGGACGACACAGCTCCCCGCGTGTTCATCGGCTACAACGAGGCGCCCGGCAGGCCGGCCACCCTCGACGAGGCGCGGCGGTTCGCCCTCGAGATTCTCGCGCTCGTCGACGAGCTAGAGGCCTGACCTTCACCTGACGCAAGGTCAGCGAATTCCTTTGGGGTGGGACAAGGTATCGCGCGAGCTGTAACCGTGAGTCGGGGAGAACTCACCGCTCCATATCGATCCCTTGCGGCTGAGCGCAGATAGGACTAGAACAGAGCACGGCTCCCGACCGGTATGTGAATCCGCCCGGGGCCTAGACCGATCGTCTAACTGGGGGGGCACCCGATCATGAGCGCCATCATGCGCGAGACAGGGGTACGCGGCACAACCATCGGCCTGCGGGTCGTCACCATCGAGCGCACCGTCGCCCTGCTGACCAACGTGCGGGATGTACTGCGCCCGGCAACGGCGACGGCATGAGCGACCAGGATGTCAAGGACTCCCGTAGGGACCTGGCACAGAGCCTGATCGTCGAGGTCCAGTCCTGGGAAGNCTCCGCGGACGGTGATGGAACAGAACGGCTGGCATCACCAGCCTCGGAGCCGGTAGTGCTCGCGTGTTTCCATGCTGACATTGCGGCAGAGGCAAGGGATCAAGGTCAAGGCCTGACCCTCACCTGACACAACGTCAGCGAAGTTGGTTGGGATCGCGACGTTTGCGACTCGGCTGAACCCTGGGCGGCTCCCCCGGCATCTTCGGAAAGTCGGGAGGGAACGGCATCTCGCCCAGCCCTCGCTCGGCGATGTCCTGGTCCCAGAGGGCGATTGCCGCAGATACGTCGCCCACAGCGTCATCGATCCCGGCCCACGCGTCGCCCTCGGCGGCCAGAATCGCCGGCACCGTGCGAACCGTGAAATCGCCCGGTCCCACATCTGCAAGTCGCTCCCACGGAACAGGCATCGAAACCGGTGCGCCCGGCAGGGGTCGGGGGCTGTAGGCCGAGGCAAGGGTGCGATCACGGTTGGCCTGGTTGAAGTCGACGAAGACCTTCTGGCCGCGTTCTTCCTTCCACCACGCCGTGGTGACCTCGTCCGGCATACGACGTTCGAGCTCACGCGCGACCCCGATGACCCCGTGCCGCACGTCGAGGAACTCGTGGGTCGGCCTGATCCGGGCGTAGACGTGCACCCCACGGTTGCCGGACGTCTTGGCCCAGCCGGTGAGGCCGATCTCCTCCAGCAGGTCCTTCAGGACGCATGCCGCCCGCACGGCGTCCGCGAAGCCCGTTCCGGGCTGGGGGTCGAGATCGATCCGCAGCTCGTCGGGATTGTCGTTGTCGGCACTACGGACCGGCCACGGGTGAAAGGTCACCGTGTTCATCTGGACGGCCCACACAGCGGTGGCGATCTCGTCGATGACCAGCTGCGGGTGGCTCCGAGCGGAGGGGTAGGTACAGATCACCGACCCCGCCCACTCGGGCACCCCTCGGGGAGGGTTCTTGCTGAAAAACTCCTCACCCTCCACACCATCCGGGAAACGCTGCAATGTCACGGGACGGTCCCCCACTGCGCGCATCAGCCCGTCCTCGACCGCAACGATGTACTCGGCGAGCTGGAGCTTGGTGAGGTTGGCGTCGCGCCAGATCACCCGGTCCGGACTGGAGAGCCGGACCTCACGCACCAGACCTGCGGGACCCTGGATCTGAAGGACTGTCGCACTGCTCGCCATCGGTCGAGCCTAGTGCGACGATCCGCCCCGGGAACGTCCATCCGGCTCGTGCTGTTGTGTAGAACGTGAAGTGGTTTCCAGACCTGCGTAGGAGGATCCCTATGAACGACGGCCGCACCTATCCGGTGAGCAAGTCCGACGAGCAATGGCGCCAAGAGCTCACGCCACAGGAGTATGCGGTCCTCCGCCAAGCCGGCACCGAACGGCCTGGTGTCGGCGAGTACACCGACACCAGGACCCAAGGGGTGTACTCCTGCCGCGCCTGCAGCACCGAGCTGTTCCGCAGCGATACCAAGTTCGACAGCCACTGCGGCTGGCCCTCCTTCTATGCACCTCTTGCCGAAGACCGGGTCGAGTACATCGAGGATCACACCATGGGCACGAAACGGGTCGAAGTCCGTTGTTCCAACTGCGGATCGCACTTAGGTCACGTCTTCGAGGGCGAGGGCTACGACGTCCCGACCGACCAGCGATACTGCATCAACAGCATCAGCCTGCGACTCGAGCCGGCTTCGGAGTGAAGGCGACAAAACGCGGTGCGCGGGTCAGTAGGTTGAGCTCATGACGACTCCAGATGCAAGCCGGTTCCGCCACGATCCGGCCCGCGTAGCCGACGAGCGAACGATGTACCAAGGTTGGCTGGACTACCATCGCGGGACGCCCGGCACAACGGTCACACCGACCTGCTCCGCGAGCGCATCGACGGGGCCACGGGCGACTGATCGAGCCCGGGTTCAGCCACCGCGGGCAGACGCTCAGGGCAGACGCTCAGGGAGCCGATCCGGGCAGGGAGTCGACCAACGCCGCGACCTCGACCCGGGGGCCGGTGTAGAACGGCACCTCTTCACGAACATGGCGGCGCGTCTCGGAGCCCCGTAGGTGACGCATGAGGTCAACGATGCGGGTCAGGTCGTCGGCCTCGAACGCCAGGATCCACTCGTAGTCTCCCAGCGCAAATGAGGCGATCGTGTTCGCGCGCACGTCCGGGTAGTCGCGCGCCATCTGCCCGTGCTCGGACAGGAGGTTGCGGCGTTCCTGGTCCTCGAGGAGGTACCACTCGAATGAACGCACGAACGGGTAGACGCAGACGAAGTCCTTGGGGTTCTCGTCGGCCATGAACGCCGGGATGTGTCCCTTGTTGAACTCCGCCGGCCGGTGCAGGGCGGCAACCGACCACACCGAGTCAAGGTGGGCACCGAGCTCGGTGCGGCGGAGCCGGTGGTAGGCCGCCTGTACCGCCCTGATGTCCCCGGCATGCCACCAGATCATGAAGTCCGCATCGGCCCGTAGCCCGGCGACGTCATAGACCCCCCGCACCACGACACCCTGCCCGGCGATGTCGGCAAACAGCGCCTCAACCTCAGCTGCGATCTTTGCGCGATCCTGCGGCAATGGGGTGGTGACCTTGAATACCGACCACATCGCGTAGCGGATGCTGTCGTTGATGTCGCGGATCTGGCCGGCGGATGGCTTCGGGCTCATGCGCCCATCCTGACCGGACGGCCTCACCGCCTCGCAGGTGGGTCAGCATCTGCGCCTCACGAAGAATCGCCTCGTGATCAAATTGAAACCGCGGGGTATGGAACGAACATGCCCCTGCGCCGCTCCAAGGGACATACCGTTCGTCCTGCACTCGTCCCCCGGAGATCTGTCATGCAACGCGCGTTCACCCACCGCGAGTCCCCCCGGCGCACTGTGCCGGCTACATACACACAGGCGAGAAGCCTGATCGCCCTCGGCGCACTGTCCGCCTTGTTGCTCGCCGGTTGTGGCAGTGGCGGCNCAACGGCCACCAGCACCGAGGGAAAAGCGAGCGGCGCTACTGCCGCCCAGGACGGGGCCGGGGCCAACAGTGCCCCCGAGGCCAAGAATGGTGCTCCCGGAGTCGCGCCCGTCCCCGGTGCGTCGGCCGGCGCGTCCAAGTCCGGGGTACCCGTGGTTGGTGGTCCCAAGCTGACTAAGAGCGCGAGCCTCAACCTCCGGGTCAAGAACATCGACGCCGCCGCAGCTCAGGTGCGCACCATTGCCACGGGGATGCAGGCTCAGGTGCTCAATGAGCAGATCGGAACGGGGAACCCCGGTGGCCCAGTGCCCCTCCAAAACAAGTCCGAGGCCCTAAGTGGCTTTGGCACCCTGACCCTGTCGATACCGGCGGACAAGCTTGACACCGCCTTGGACCAGCTCGCCACGATCGGCACCGTGCTACAGCGCAACATGTCCACCCAGGACGTCACCGCCCAGTACGTCGACACCGAGAGCCGGCTCAAGACCATGCGAGCCAGCGTCGAGCGCGTGCGTGCCCTGATGGCTCAGGCCAAGGACATCGGTCAGGTCGTGGTCCTGGAGAGCGAGCTGAGTCGGCGGGAGGCCGACCTGGAGTCGCTGGAGTCACAGCTGAGCGCTCTCAAGAACAACGTCGAGCGCTCCACGCTGATGGTCTCGCTGAGCACGCCCGGGCACGAACCCGTGACCAACACCGGTTTCCTTGGCGGTCTGCGCTCCGGCTGGGACGCATTCACGGCGTCCGCTCGCGGGCTCCTCACAGTCATCGGAGCGCTTCTGCCATTCGCTGTGTTCCTTGCCCTGGTAGCAGCACCGTTCGTGTGGTGGTTGCGGCGGCGCCGGCCGGGCTCCGCGACTTAGGTCACAGACCAGCCCATAGTTGAGCCGTGACCGCAAAGCTTCTGCCTCAGTCAAAGCTCGGATGGTGGCTCTGGGGGCCACCGGCGCCTTTGCCATCTTGATCGTGGCAAAGATGTCGCCGCGCGGAATCCCCGTTCCCTCGTTCGCTCTCTTCGGCATCGGGATATTTGGTGTGGTGCTTTCGATAGTGTCCGTCGTTCGTCGTGACCGGCCGACCTTGCTCATCATCGTGGCGGGAGTTGTCGCGCTGTTCATTCTCCTTTTTGGTGGCGGAGAGCTGCTCTTCCCGCATTGACCGCCGCAGGGGTCAGTGCTCGGATGCCTCGTGCACCAGCTCGACGACACGGGTCAGCACCTCAGGATCGGTGGCCGGCAGGACGCCGTGGCCGAGGTTGAAGATATGTCCCGGTGCCTGTGCGCCCTCAGCGACGATCGATCGGACAACCTTCTCCAGCGCCGGCCATGGTGCGAACAGAAGCGCCGGGTCCAGGTTGCCCTGCACGGCGTACTGGTCTCCGATGCGAGCGCGGGCATCCGTCAGTGAGGTGCGGAAGTCCACGCCCACAACATCGGCGCCGGCGGCACCCATCGAGGCCAACAGCTCGCCGGTTCCCACACCGAAGTGAATCTTCGGGACGTCAAGATCGGCCACAGCCGACAGGGCCACCCGCGAGTGCGGCTGGACGAAGGTCTCGTAGTCCTTGCGGGACAACACACCCACCCACGAGTCGAAAAGCTGCACGATCGATGCGCCGGCCTGCGCCTGCACCCGAAGCATCGCTCCAGAGATCTGCGCCAGTCGCGCGCACAAGGCATGCCACAGCTCCGGGTCGCCGTGCATCATGGCCTTGGTGTGTTCATGGTTCTTGGACGGCCCACCCTCGACGAGGTACGACGCGAGAGTGAACGGCGCACCGGCGAAGCCGATCAGCGGTGTGGCGCCCAGCTCCGGGAGCACCATGTGCACGGCCTCGGTGATGTATGGGAGGTGCTCGGGCGTCAGCTCCGGAAGACGGTCGAGGTCTGCGCGGGTCCGGAACGGCTGGGCCACCACGGGCCCCACCCCCGAG
>JGI24133J20442_1000576_pt1 | contig 11335 bp, 10 predicted proteins | sample BarGraNGADG00311_2_FD_20442 | JGI IMG/M metagenome (IMG submission 20442)
GTCGTTGTCATCGCCACTCCTACTTATCATGAAAAACCGCCGTCTAGCGTGCGCTATTTTATGAAGAATTTTGATAATTTCGATTTCAGTAACAAAACAGCGTTTATTGTAGGTTCATATGAATTCCTGGGTGAAGCCATGGATCAGACAATGGACTTTTTTCGCTCGAAAGGCGCAACTGTTTTAGTCCCGCCTATCAGAGTGAAGGGAAAACCGTCTAAAGCTGATCTCGAATCGTGCCAGAAAAAAGGAGCGGAAATAGCAACGCTACAGCACAAATAACTCAGCCTTTGCGCCATATGGGCCATATATCAACTAACGGAATGAAATCGGAATACGTGTTCATTCGACACGACAAGAACGCAGCAGACGTTTGAACTCTTTAAGCACAGCTGCTTTACATCCCAAAGAGAAGCTGTCGGTTATATTAGTGCAATTTCTTGTCCGTCAGCAAAAACTCGAGGTTTGCGAATTATCGCGTCAAGGTGCACGCCTGCAACAACGTTCCCGCCAATCGTACTATTGTCGCCTAACGCAATATGAGCCGTTCCCCTTACCTTCTCATCCTCCAAAATAACGCCGATTATTCGCGCTCGCGGATTGGTGCCTATCCCAATCTCCGCAATATTCCTCGCTTCGTCCCCAAGCGGGTTAATAATCTTGAGAACCTCGTTCGCGCGGTCGCCTTGGACGTCAACAGCGACGCCTTTTTCAACTCGAATTTTCATTGGATGTTTTAAAAGCTCGAGCCCGGCCATTGAGCCATCGATCACAACGGTGCCTTTGCAGCTTTCCGGAGCCGTGTAGATTTCCCCTGCCGGCAGATTGGTACTACTACCTTTTTCTCGACAACATCCTAAGTCAAGGTTCCACTTCGAGTCTTTCACATCAAAACAGATATCAGTTCCAACCTCTGACGTGATCCTGACCTGCGACACGCCTTTAAAGGTTTCTGCGAGGCGGCGGGTGTGGTCCATCACGTCTTGAGGGTTGGCAGTCAACCCGCCTTCAATCATCATTCGCTCCGTGACGCCGGGCATACTTGCAGTTCGCACACCAGCTTCATTCGCCCGTTTTCGCGCCTGCGTATGTGTTATTGACATAGTTGTAGGGGCAATGACAACGTCAACGCTGCGCATCGCTTCCGCGACAGCTCGAGGAGGCTCTTCTCCGTGACGGGACCTAGGCGGCATGGTCATCATTATCGCATCGCAGTCCATTTCACGTGCCGTGTCGTATAACGACTTTGCAATTCTAAGTCGCAACGTGTCTGTGACAATGAGCACGGTCTCGGTTTGTTTCAAGCCGAGATATGTGTGCAGAATGGTCCACGAGCTTTGGTACCCACTAATAATGCCCACTTCCTTCGGAGTCCTTGAAGTGCTCCATCCTTATATAATTATTTTATTTCGTTTAGAAAAACGAGACCAAGCAAACGTTAACTGTTCGCGAGCGCCTTATATTTGATTTAATTTACAAAAACATTAAATTAGGAACACTACGATTAATACGTGTTTCTATGAGACAAACTGAGGGAGAAGCAGCCAATACAGTGCAGATTGAACGTATCAATGATCTGTGGGCGTATGTGCTTCCAGATGATGCTCTCGTGACAGGCAGTAGCTATGGCAACAAGAAATGCTTCGTAAACTCAAAGGCGACCGGGGCTATTGAGAACTTATTTTCGCTGGATCTCGGCAGAAACGTTATTGGCTCAACACTCATCCGCTACTATGACGCAGAATCTGGCATTTTGCTCGAACAAACGGGCTCGGGAGATTTCGTAATTCATCCTGCTTACCAGAAACACAAGTTCAAACTTACTCGAGGCCTGCGCATTTCAGAAATTTTTTATGTTCCAAACGCGCCGCAGGACAATCTCGACAAGTGCACGGCTGCCTATTTGGGACTAAAAATCGTGAATAAAACCTCTGAAGTTCAGAAAATAGCAGTCGTTGCGTACGCTGACCTGCGTCCGACGTACCTCGCGACAACAACTGACGTCGAGGTTCGTTTTGCCTACAAAAATAAGGCAATTATCGCTAACAATCGAAGTAATGAGCAATGGACGAGGTTTTTTGGCACGACAGCCAAAAACGCTGTCTGTTCCTATACAACTGATATTTCGGCGGTTACCGACAACTTCAACATCACTCCGCGTTTGGTTTCCTCCTGTGGGAAATACGTAGGAATCGATTTTTCAACAGAACACTGTTCAGTTCAATATATTCCGCTGACAACCGAATCAGCAAAAACGAATGTAACGACAGGAAGCGCTGACGATCGCACGATCATAGGAAGGATCCAAGTAGATATTGAGGTGCCCCCAGAAGGGGAAGAACAGTTCACTTTCATGATAGGGTTCTCTCCTTCTGGGCGCGACAATGCCCTGCATACGTTTGAACTATTGGAAGATTACGAAAAGGTGTACAGACTAACTATCAACAATTTCGTTCAAGAAGCAAGTTATTCTGTAGTAACAACGCCGGATCCGGTCATAAACAGGGGGGTGCAGTGGGCTAAGGCAAACATGGCTCGTGTGAAGGCAGAGTACCCCCAAGGTTGGGGGTTTACGAACGATCCAAGCCTGTCGAGTAACATCGTCGCCCGTGATACNGCATGGTTCTCATTTGGATGCGACTANGTAGCTCCCGATTTTTCCAAAGAGGCTTTAAAAGTCTTCAAACGACTTCAGTCGGCAGACGGCCTCATCGCCGAATACTATAACGGCGTAACAGGGGACGTGGACGACTATCAGCTCAACGTCAATGACGGTACACCGCTTTATATTCTCGCTGTCGCTCATACGTTCCAGATAAGCGACGATCGTGCTTTTCTCGAAGAGATGTACCCTTCTGTCGAAAAAGCCGCTGACTATGTCATCTCTCAAAAAGACGAACATGGACTCGTTTTCTGTCGATCTAATGGAGTAGGCGTTTATGGCATATGTGGCTGGCGTAATATCATTCCAAACTACGCTATCAACGGTGCGGTAACAGAAGTTAATGCTGAATGCTTCGCTGCTTTGCGAGCCACTGCACTATTGGCCGACTTCATGGGACGTGATGAGAAGGCAGCTTATTTCAGAGCAGAAGCAACAAAACTTAAGACCGCGATCAACAAACACTTGATAGATCCAAAGAGCGGCCTTTACTACCTAAACGTTGATTTAAACGGCAATGAGCATCCTGACGTCACGTGCGATTTGATATTTCCAGTAATTTTTAACGTAGCCACACCTGCGACGTCGCACCTGATCATTGACCGGCTTAATCGTCCAGATTTCCTGACAACGGCAGGTCTGCGGACCGTGCCGCGAACTGCTCTGAACTACCATCCCGAACGAGGATGGGGTTTGACAGGCGGGATTTGGCCTGATGTTGCATTCATGTTTGCTTATTCGTGCTCAACGCATCAGCCCGATGTTATGATAAACATCATGCGTGGAACATTTCGCCAGTACGAGCTAGACCCAACGAACCAAAACACCGTTCCTGGACAGTTCTCGGAGTGGTATCACGGCGAGTCTCTTGTTAACAACGGCATGAAACTATCGCCGTGGTTTCCGCCGAAATACTTGTGGACCGCTGTAGAAGGGGTGTGCGGCATTGGGCTATACCGCGGGCTGCATATAAATCCAAACCTTCCACTCATATGGAAATGGGTAAGCCTCTCAAATATGCCCTATCACGGGAGTGCTGTGACCTACTTTGCGTGCTGGGTCAAAGGGCGCTTGAATATATACGCAAACTACCCGTTTAGTACAAGTTTGCAAAACGCACAATTTGAACTCGATGATGACGTTTCAGCGTTGATTCACGAGAGACTCGAAGAAGTTCACCTAATCGCGCTCGCGACAAGGAGTCACGTGGTCATCTGTATTGGCAATATGGCCACTAGTTCGACTTCGTTCACCTTCAATGTAAGCGAGATCACTGAAACCTATATGACGCCTGGTCGTTACCGAATAAGGGTATTCCACAGCGAGATTGATGACTGGTACGATCAGGGAGTGCGAGAGAGCAGTAACATTCATGGTTTTTCCGTTGGACTCGAAGTCGGGGGTTTCAAGCTGATAGAGATGACACAGCAGGTCACCTAGCGCCAATATCAAGAGTCTCGAGCCATTTTTGAAGAGTGTTTTCTTGCGCTACAGCAGTGTTATCAAGCGTAAGCGGTGTTACGGAGACAAATCCATTGTAAAGTGCATAGACATCGCTGTCGGTCCGCTTGCTCTTTTTTAAGTCGATACCAAGCCAAAAATATGCGTTACCAAGCGGATCGAGTCGTTCTATGGTCCTGAAGTCAAAAATGTTTCTTTGGAGCTTGGTCACTCTAAATCGCGGATTACCTATATCCATCGGAACGTTGACGTTTAAAACGTCGACCTTCTCTGGCATGCCATAGCTGAGAACGTGTGACGCGAGTGCACTAGCAACTTTGGCTGCTAAGCCAAAATCCACTTCCGAACGTGCCTCAAAGACGTGCGCGCCTTTAGCCTGTAAAGAAATGGCAATGGACGGAATATCCTGGCTTGCTCCGGTAAGCGCAGCACCTATGGTCCCAGAGGTCATTACAGAATCTGTACTGAGATTCTCCCCGACATTAATGCCTGATACCAGCAAATCCGGTTTCCGTTTGAGGACTGCGTGCTCAGCTAAGAGCACCGCATCAGAAGGTGTTCCGGCGACTGCATACGCTTCATGTTCCTTAATTCGAACGCCTGAAACTCGTACGGGTTCGAACAGTGATAATGATCGACCGACGCCACTTTTTTGAACTGAGGGCGCAACGATAACAACTTTCCCAAGGTCTTTAAGTGCGTTGGCTGCTGCGATTAAGCCATAGGAACGTATACCATCGTCGTTCGTTACTAAAATCGTTTTTTCCTGTGTCATCAAACACCTTAACTGCTGTGACGCATCCCGAACTCGTGGCAACAAGCGACCAATGATTCGGTGCGAAACGGGGACTTATTGATTTTTATACCAAATGTTGCAAGCGCCCTCAGCTGACACCATGCACGGCCCTACAGCTTTGTGAGGGGCGCAAACCTTCGCAAAGAGCCTGCAATCCGTCGGCGCTTTGAGACCCTGTAATATAAGATTGCAGATGCATCCTGTTTTCACTTCTCTGCTTGTGAAATCGAGAGAGTAACGACGTTGAGCGTCGTGAAGCTCAAAATCGTGCTTTATGGCATAGCCGGAATCAGGGATGACTGGGAAACCGCGCCATTCGAGATCAACTACGTCGAATGTGCGACGCATTAGCGCCTGCGCTTTAACGTTGCCCTCGTAATGGACGACACGAGGATAGGCGTTTTCAACTTTATGTTCACCTTTTACAATCTGCTTCACAATTAGATAGAGTCCGTAGAGCACGTCATTAGGTTCAAATCCCGCAACGACCTGAGGAACCGGGAATTCTTCAAAGGGACGCAATCCGATAATCGTGCAAACGTGTCCTGGTAGCAAGAAGCCATCTATTTGCGCTTTGGACTCACTCACGCGCTCTAGCAGCCAGCGTAGTGCGGGAGGTATGAGTCGATGGGAGCACATTATTGAAAAATTGTTCGGCAACTTTTGCAAGAGCGCAACTGACGTCGTAGGGGCTGTGGTTTCGAAGCCGACGCCGATGAAAACCACGTCCTCGATCGTCTTTTTTGCGAGCTCTATTGCGTGTGTGATGCTGCCGACCATGTGTACGTCGCCACCTGAATCTGAAAGCGAACCTTCAGTCCCGGGGACTCGCATCAGATCCCCATAGGTCGCAACTTTTATTCCGTCCTTGGCCAATTTTATGGCCGCGTCGATTTCACCTTGGGGGGTTATGCAAACTGGACAACCCGGACCCATCACCACTTTCAAGTTGTCAGGCAATAGAGATCGTACGCCAAACCGGGTAATAGATGCTTCGTGTGTCCCGCAAACGTGCATTATCTTGATTTCTTTGCCGTGTTTGTGGACGAGCTCACTGATTTTTTTAGAAAGCGCAAGTGCTGTTTCGTGACCCCGGTAATCAACGTTCAACGTCTCACCTCCGTAAACAGACGCCGTAGAAAAATTCGCTCAGAACGGCTTTATTGCTCGATTTGTTAATTACAAACGTGAACCTATGTTAGAAATATTTAGCTATAAAATGCTCGTCGTGCGTGGAGTTACACACTAAGTAGTAAAAGCTCCACCTGCAAATCCTATTAGTGGGCGCTATTAGCGCGAACAGCAGTTTTTACCTACATACAGTTGGATTCCATATAAGCTTGGGATGAGCGCAGCTGAGCTTAAGCTTTGATCTGCGCAGCAGAAAATCCTCTACCTGCAAGGATCTCTTTTACTCTATCTCTGTGATTCCCCTGCAATTCAATGAGGCCGTCTTTCACAGTCCCTCCGCATGCAAGTCTTGCTTTGAGGTAGCTCGTAAGATCTCCGAGATCAATTTCATGAGGATCAATTCCCTCGATGACGGTGACCTCCTTTCCGTAGCGCCTTCTGTTCACTTTGACTGTTATTCGTTGTTGTTCCTTCGCTACTTCTTCACAGATGCACAACTCGCTAGGGAGTCCGCAAACGGTACACATTCCAGAGCTCATGCCTTTTTGGAAACCTCCGATTTCTCGGTATGTAAGTGCTTATGGCGCCAGATTATATAAACATTAGAGTTCTGTTAGGGCCTTTTTCGGCTTCCTGCCACCCAAACTACGCGAATTGAGCCGCGTCACAGAACACAGCAAAACAAAGAGCGCCCTTAAGGAGTAATCCTTAACGCGCTCCGCGGGATTAACTCGCAGAGACCGTTGAACTTGGGGGGTAGCATATGCTTCCACTTACAAATACTTTATTCGCGTATAGCGCGTTAAATACCTATCATGCACGAATTGCCCCAAGACAAAGCTCTTGAGTTTATCAAAACGAAAAAATACGGAAACCTCGCATTGTGTGGCAGAAACCAGCCTTACTGCATTCCAATCGCTTATACACACACCGACGCCGCGCTGCTCTTATATCAGAGCTCGCGTGGGCGGGCCCTGGAATATCTTGAAGAGAACCAACGGGCTTGCTTCGAGATTCACGATATTAATGACTTCAGAGACTGGAAATCGGTTATTATTGAAGGCTGGATCTGCCGAGTTACCGATCCTGCCGAACTGAGGGACGCTATTCGGAGGATTGAGGAGAACATCAATCTAATAGAGGGATCATATGAGGACGCTGCACAAGCAATAACAAGCGGAAAGGCAGGCGGCGTTTATAAGATCCTTATAGAAAGACTCAGTGCGGTCCAATCCTGATGAAAACCGCCGCTGCTTGCAGCAATTAGCTCTTGCATTTCGCACCGCGTGTTTGTTTCGGGATAGTTTTACGCGTCACGTCGGCCGATACTGAAAGCTGCCAGAGTAGCAGGAGGAACAATGAATAATAGTCGACTCAACTGGAAAATTGGGGGCGAAGCCGGATACGGCATATTGACCGTTGGTGAGATCTTCTCAAAGACATTCGTTAAAGGCGGCTACCACGTTGTTGCGCATCCAGAGTACCCTTCGCTGATCCGCGGGGGGCACAACACGTTTCAACTTAGGATCGATGCACAACGCGTGAGGGCTCCGATCTTACCTGTAGACGTCCTTGTCGCACTAAACGCTGAGACGATTGTAATGGATTTGAACGATGTAGTCCCTGGAGGCGTGCTCCTCTACGATGCGAAGAGCTTCAACGTTGCACCACAGCGAGGGGATATTGCCTTGTGCGATGTACCCCTAACAAAACTGGTAACCGACTTGCACCTGCCCAAAGTGGCCGCAAACGTGGCCGCAATGGGGGCCTCTGTTGCCCTGATCGGATATGAGCTTAGGCTCCTAAATGCCGCAATTCAAGATGTATTTGGCGACAAAGGCGAGAAAATCGTCGAGCAAAACGTAATCGCGGCAAAAGCAGGACATGATTACGTGACGCGCTCGTACCCAGAACCTTACAAAGGCGGACTAAGACCCCTAAAAGGCCCAAACAGGATGACTTTGACCGGAAACGACGCGATATGCATGGGTGCGTTCAAAGCCGGGATGAAGTTTATTGCTATTTATCCAATGACGCCGACGCATAACGTTATGACGTATATCGCCGCTCATGCTCGGGAGTACGGCGTTGCGATGGTTCAGCCTGAAGACGAAATCGCCGGAATCAACATGGCGATCGGGGCGAGTTTCGCCGGCGCTCGATCAATGGTGGCAACTTCCGGTGGAGGCTTTTCGTTAATGGTCGAGGGTCTCGGACTTGCGGGAGCGACGGAGAACCCGCTCGTAGTCGTTGATGGCCAACGCCCCGGCCCTTCAACTGGGCTCGCCACCCGAACGGCCCAAGGAGACTTACGGTTCTGCCTTCATGCATCTCAAGGGGACTTCTTTCGCATAGTTATAGCGCCGGGCGACCCGAAAGAATGCTTCTTCGAAACGTTCAGGGCGTTCAATCTCGCTGATGCACTCCAAACGCCGGTGCTCATCCTTACTGACAAACATCTGGGAACCTCGTTTTTTACATCGGAACCCTTCGAGACGGACGGACTCAACGTCGATCGCGGCTTGCTGCTCACGGAGGGAGCAGTACCTGCTGACTATAGCCGATACGAAGCGACATCTTCAGGGGTGTCAGCGCGGACGGTCCCAGGAGTTGAGGGTGGCATGTTTAACTCAAACAGCGACGAACACGACGAGCGTGGCTACTTTTCCGAAGATGCCCCAGTAGTCGCAAAGTTAGTCGACAAGCGCTGTAGGAAATTCTTCACGGCGGCAGCACTGCTCGACGGAATCAAGTACCACGGCAACGACTCGTCAGGCACCGTGCTGGTTGGCTGGGGTTCGACGAAAGGTGCGATTCTCGACGCGATGGATTACCTTCGAGCCAACGACGACGTTGAACTCGGGTTCCTGCAGGTGCTCTTTATGAGCCCCTTCCCCTCACAACTCGTCAAAGAGCACCTTGAGGGGAGGCGAGTCATTCTGATCGAAAACAACCGGGGCGCACAGCTCGGCAGTCTCATTAAAGAACACGCTCAGATCAGGCCTGATCATACCATTTTGAGGTACGATGGCAGAGCTTTCAACGCGGATGAGCTCTATCAGAAAATCAAGGAGGTGCTTTGAAATGGGGGACATACATCGCTACGACGTGCCCGGAACGTGGCCTACGTGGTGTCCAGGGTGCGGGAACTTCGGCATTTGGAACGCAATGAAAAATGCTTATGCAAATATGGACCTTTCGCCGCACAAGACGGCGATCGTATGCGGCATCGGGTGCTCGGGAAACCTCAGCTACTGGATCAACACATACGTACTTCATAGTCTACACGGGAGGTCTATTCCCGTTGCACAGGGAGTTAAACTTGCTAACAGCGATTTGACGGTCATCGTACATGCCGGAGACGGCGACACATACGGAGAGGGGTTAGGGCACCTTTTGCACGCTGCTCGGCGAAATGTAGATATCACGGTATTCGTGCACGACAACCAGATCTATGGCCTTACGACCGGCCAGCCGTCGCCAACGACCTTCAAGGGCACCAAGTGGAAGGTCGCCCCGGAAGGCGTCTTCGCGTCGCCGGTCACCCCCTTGCCCCTTGCGCTTATAGCAGGCGCGACCTTTGTCGGACGCGGCTTTAGCGGCGAGAACAAGCACCTCATCGCACTAATGGAAAAAGCGATCCGGCACAAAGGATTCTCGCTAGTTGACATTGGCCAACCGTGCGTCACGTTTAATTACGTCAACACGTGGAAGTGGTGGAATGACCACGTTTACAAGCTTGACGAAACGAAGTATGATCGCTTCGATTACGAGCTCGCCCTAAAGAAGGCGCAGGAAGCGGGAGATAAGATCCCTATCGGGGTGCTATACGAGGCAGAAGCACCGACATTCGATGATGAGTACCGTTCATTAAACGCCGAAGCCCTGGCTTACGCTCCGATAAACGATATCGACGTCAAAAAGCTTATGGCACGGCACCTTTAGGGCGCGGCTTGACACGAGCTGCCGGCTTGCGAAAGATCATGACGTACTCGTGCTTGAAGAGGTAAAAGCCACCCACGAGCGCACGATACCTCCACAGGTTGTTATTCTTGCCCTTGCCCCGCTCGTTGTTAAGGATTTCCTTGACGTTGATCGCTTTAAGAACAAAGCCGGCGTCGATGCAGCGCTGCATGCACATAAACCCGAGCGGAACGAGCCGTGAATTAACGTACTTGTCGCCGATCACGAGCGCCATAAAGCCAGCGGGTTTCAGCATTTCATACGCGTGTTGCGCTACTAGACCGATCTTGTCCAGAAATGCCACTTCGGATGAGACGCTTGAAAGATCGCCGTCGCACTCGCTAAACTTGATGATGTCATGATAGGGCGGATGGAGGATGACACAGTCGGCTAGTTTGGTGCCCCATTCTTNAAGTGTGGCGTTTACGCGCTTCGCTGTCGCTGCCAGCGTTGAGTCCCCTACAAGNACGGCGACCGAAACATCGTACGGGTTTNCNGCGCTGTTTATGCGCTCCAGCGAACGTTCAGCCACCACAGGGTCGATCTCGACGCCGAGTCCGCTACGGCCGAGGCGCTTGCACTCGATGAGGGTGGTGCCCATGCCACTAAAAAGGTCGACGACCACGTCGCCACGCTTCGTGAAACGTGTCAAGACCTGGTGCGGGATCTGCGGGACGAAATTGCCCCAGTAATCTCCAACGTGAGGTCCGGTCTTGTCGCGTGGGCCGAGCAGCCACAACGAATCGAGGATGACGTCATCATAGTCCTTCCAGTGGCTCAGATCGATGTCGGAAAACTCGGTTGACTTGGGGTTGCCTTGCATGGGCGCGTTCCACTTGGCAGATGCTTAGAAAGCGGCTCTTATCGTAGTTATTTTAATGAATGGGAGAGGTAACTGAACGATAAACTTATCTGTTTGGCTATCGACGTGAAGATGAGGGCCTGTGGTCTAGTTGGTTATGACGTCGCCTTCACACGGCGGAGATCATGCGTTCGAATCGCATCGGGCCCACTGATTTTTGAGGTGCTTTGGTCGATCAAATCGTTGTGTGACTCTTGATCTTCTGTCTCCAGTCCTTCTACAAATTTGTCTAAATTGTCTAATTTAGGCATAACAAAAAATGCCAACGATCCACCCTTTTCTATCTGATATATGGTTACAATTTCACCTGCGAGCTTCTTTAGCGTACGCGGCAAACGAATGATTGGATAGGAGTAGGTGGGATTGGACGACTGAAGTGATATTTTCGTAGTGAAGATTTTCTTCATAGACCTTCAAAACGTAGGCGCGTAAGTTAGATAATAATGCTTCTCTATTGAAG
>JGI24133J20442_1000580_pt1 | contig 11315 bp, 11 predicted proteins | sample BarGraNGADG00311_2_FD_20442 | JGI IMG/M metagenome (IMG submission 20442)
GCAACGTGGCGTAGACGAACACCGCGGCCAACGCCAGGACAACGAAGCCGAGGGCAGCCTCGGGGATCGGCGCGGTGGCCTCTTCCACCCAGCCGAAGACCGATGCCAGACGTCGACCGAAAGCGACCTGGAACCCCGGGCCGGAGGTCATCGTCCCGCTGCCGGCGAGGTACATCACGAAGAGCCCCATGACGGTGAAGCCGGCTGCCACCACGAGGTTGACGGTGTTCGTCGCCAAGGTTCGTGCGCCCAGGTGCAGCCGGACCGGCCGCGCCTTGAGGAACCTGCGCTCGCCGAGGTTGAACCGGTCCCACAGCAGCGCCATCACGAACAGCGGGAACGCCATACCGAAGACGTAGGCCAAGCCCAGAACCAGGCCTCCTGCTGGGGACCCGGACAGGGCAGACAGGGTCATCACCCCCACCAGGACGGGGGCACAGCAGCTGCTGGCCACCCCTGAGAACACGCCCAGGGCGAAGAAGCTGGCCGTGTCTCCACGAGTGGTGTCCGGCGCCCGCACGAACGAGGGCAGGCTGACCATCCGGCCGGACAGGGTGAACACGGCCAGGGCCAGCATCAGCGCCCCGCCGGCGTAATACAGCGGCCGGTGGTAGTTGGCAATGGTCCCCGCCACCAGGCTCATCCCCAAGGTGATCGGGACCAGGACGAGTGCCAGCCCTGCTGCGAAGACGAACGTCAGCGGCAGCAATCGCCAGCGGCGGTTCTTGACCGCCACGGCAAGGTAGGAAGGGGCCAGGAACACGATGCAGCAGGGCGCGAACAGTGCTACGCCACCGGCGAAGAAGGCGGCCATGACGGAGCCGGTGGTCAGCAGGTCAGCCATCAGATTCACCGTGCCTTGCCTTCGCGAGTCGACTCTCGAGCTTGCGTCGGGGAAGTCGCCCTGAGCTGAAGTACTGGCCGTCCAGCAGAACGAGGGGACTCATCGGCGCCCGGTGTTCTTCCATCAGTGCCCGACCGGCCTCGTCGACGATCGACAGCACGCGGACGGTCATCGGAAAGGTCTGGGCCAGGACTGCGAGCGCGGACTTCGCGTCTTCACACAGGTGGCACGCGGGTGCCTCCACCAACGTGACCACAATCGGTATGCCGACCGCTTGGGCCTGTGGGCCGTGAGAGCCCCGTTCCGGACCTTGACTCCCCGTCAAGGGCGTCGTCTCAACTCGACTCATACGAATCACGGTCCGCTGGATAGACAAGGGTCTTTGACGGTTTTTCCATGAAGGTTTGCTGAAGTTACCTCAGAGTGGGGCTCCTTCCCCGGCTGGCTGCTGGAGGAGGAATGCGCAGTCAAAGGCGCACTGCCGGGACCATGGAGGTAGTCACCTCCAGCAGCCAGCTGGGGAAGGAGAACTCGTGAAGCCGGTGGTGCAAGGGCATTGCCCAGTCAGGGCAAGGTGGTGGTCTTTGTCGACGAACGGGTCGTGGTGTCGGTGGCTGGGTCGGATCGGATTGCACCGGTTCGGTCGCTGGGAAAGATCTGGGAAACCGCCCAGAACCCGAGCGCGACGTAGATCACGCAGATCCCGGCGAGGAAAAGCCATGTGCTCATCGCCATCGCACACCTCCGCCGGTTCCTTGTGTCTTCAACGTGGCCGCCGAACCCACGCCAATTGGTGTCCGAATGATGAAGAAATGCCTAAGTTTCACGNCAGTCGGGCAGTCGACCAGGTGACCGCTGCATCGTTGGCGCCACGAATCCCCGACACTGGACCCATGAGCCAACCCGCANGCAGCCTCATCCCGAAAGCAGCGCCNCGCAGTGNTCTTCGAGTCCTCGTCGTGGATGACGAGCGNGCTCTGGCTGACCTCGTNGGGTCCTACCTGACCCGGGACGGCTTTGAGGTGTCGATGGCCTATGACGGGCAGCAGGCGATCGACCAGGCCCGGCAGGTCGATCCCGATGTGATGGTGCTGGACCTTGGGCTGCCTCTGATCGATGGCGTCGAGGTCTGCCGGGTGGTGCGGACCTTCTCTGACTGCTACATCGTGATGCTCACCGCACGCACCGAGGAGATCGACAAGCTCATCGGCCTCTCTGTGGGCGCGGACGACTACTTGACCAAGCCGTTCAGCCCTCGTGAGCTGCTGGCCCGGATCCAGGCGATGCTGCGCCGTCCGCGCGCGTCCACCGCGAGTCGCCAGTCAGCGCAGGAAGCGCCGCCGCGCGCGTTCGGGGCGTTGAGCATCGACGTTGCCGGGCGCGAGGTCCACCTCGACGGTGACGCGGTGGCGCTGACCCGCACCGAGTTCGACCTCCTGGAGGCACTGTCAGGTCGGCCCAAGCTTGTCTTCTCCCGCCGCCAGCTGATCGATGCCGTGTGGGACCAGACCTGGGTCGGCGACGAACACTTGGTCGACGTCCACGTCGGGCATCTGCGCAAGAAGCTCGGCGACGACTCCAGCTCGCCGCGGTTTGTGCGCACGGTGCGGGGCATCGGCTACCGGATGGGTGACGGCAGGTGAAGGACACCGCGAATGAGCCCACCCGTCGAGGGGCAGGCCTGGCAGGTCGCCTGCTCGTGGCCCAGGCCCTGGTGCTGCTGGCGGGCACCCTCACCGCGTGGACGATTGCCTCCACCGTCGGCCCACAGCTGTTCCACGCCCACCTGGCCAGGGCCAGCATCGGATCGACATCGGCCCAGACCCTCCACACCGAGGAGGCCTACCAGTCGGCCAACGCGATCTCGTTGTCCCTGGCGCTTCTGGCAGCGCTGCTGGCGGCGCTGGTCGTGAGTGTGTACCAGAGCCGTCGGATCGGACGGTCGGTGGCCAACTTCGCCTCAGCGGCGAGCGACGTAGCCGGTGGCCATTACGACGTCAGGGTCCCCGGGCCCGGACTCGGCCCGGAGTTTGACGCGCTCGCCTCAGGTTTCAACCAGATGGCCGACAGGCTGGGCTCGGTCGAGCGGACCCGCCGCAGACTGTTGGCCGACCTCGGACACGAGATGCGCACCCCGGTGGCGATGTTGGAGGCCTACCTCGAGGCGTTGGAGGACGGCGTGGCGACGCTGGATGCTGCGACGGCCGAGCTGCTGCGTGCTCAGACCAGACGCCTTGCGCGCTTGTCCGACGACATCACGGCCGTCTCCCGTGCCGAAGAGGGGCAGGTCGGGCTGCACGTGCGCCCGGTGCGAGCGGAGTCTGTGGCGACGGCTGCCGCCGACGCGGCGGCCGAGTCATACCAGGCGAAAGGTGTTCACCTGGTCACCAACATCGCCACCGGGTTGCCCGAGCTGTCCCTGGATCCGGAACGAATGGGACAGGTTCTGGGCAACCTGTTGGACAACGCGCTACGGCACACCCCGACCGGGGGAGCTGTCACCATCTCGGCCACCCTCTCCGCTGGGACGGGTGACGTGGAGCTGTCCGTCGCGGACACCGGAGAAGGTATCCCGGCCGCGCATCTACCGCATCTGTTCGAACGCTTCTATCGGGTCGACACCGCGCGGGATCGGACCCACGGAGGATCCGGCATCGGGCTGGCCATCGCCAAGGCCCTTGTCGAGGCCCACGACGGGCAGCTGACCGCGACCAGCCCCGGGGCCGGGCACGGATCCACCTTCCGGATCCTTCTGCCCCCCCGCTGACCGGCCGATCTCACCCGAGCCGCTCCTGCCCGAGGCTCACATCCGGTGGGCCATGGGGAAGAGGAACATGACCACGTTGAGGGCCGCCAGGACCCCGATCAAGGCCGTGACTGGGACCAGCGTGGAGCGTCGGCGACCAGGGGTGAGGTACCTGCGGTGAGCGATCCGTCGGGCCGTGTACAGGGACCCAGCCAGTCCGAGGGCGAGCAGGGCGAACTGCAGCACCTGGATCTTCCCGGTCCCCACCAGCGCGGTCGAGCCGCCTTGATGCTGCCCGAACAGGGCACCCACGGTGTAGAAGACACCCTTGCCCTCGGCCAACAGGTGGAACAGGTTGTGCGCCACGTGCGCGGCGACATCGAGCGGGATAAGGGCGTACCCGAACCTGGCGAAGTTCTGGAACGTGTTCTCCAGGTTCCCGCTGGCTGCGACCTTGGCCGCCAGGGCGAGCAGTGCGACCGGGATGGACACTCCTACCGCGAATACGGCCGTGAAGATGACCGGGTAGCTGGTGATACCGGTGGTCTGGTTGACCCAGGCTAGCGCGTCGGTCCACACCGGCAGCATGGTCACGTTCTGGATGATGACGATGCCCATGATCGCCATGGCCAGGAACGACTCTTCGATCTTCGGGTTACGCAGGAACCACAGTTCCTTGGTGGGTTTGCGGACGGTGAGGGTGATCGCGTCGTTGGGGCAGGCCTTGATGCAGTTCGCGCACAGGTTGCAGTTCGCGCTGTCCTGCATCGTGCGGGGGAAGGAGAACAGCGGGCACGGCGCGACCGTGTCGGTGCCGTTGTAGCAGGCGGCCTTGGCCGTGCACGTCGCGCAGACCTCGGGCTTGGCACGCAGTGCGACCATCCCGGTTCGGGCGTAGTTGGCGGACAGTCCTCCCAGGAAGCACAGATAGCGGCAGAAGGTCCGCCGNTGGAAGAATGCNCCCGACACGATGACNGAGAAGGTNAGCAGCAGCAACAGGATTCCCGACCCCCACGGNGATCCGACGATCCCGAACACGTGGTCGGCCCAGGTGATNGCCAAGAACGTGGCGTCGATGATCCAGATGCCGTACCGCTTCAGGAAGGGCGGNACGGGCCGGTTCACGCCGACGAGCTTCTGGACGAAGTCNGACAGCGCCGCGAACGGGCACACCGCGCACCAGAACCGCCCGAAGAGCACGTACACGAGCGGGAGCGCGGGCCACCACAACACCCACATAAGGGCCGTGCCGGCGTTCTCATGAGCCTTCGAAGGTCCGACCAGCAGCTGGTAGGCGACAAGCCCGAACACGGCGGCGATCGGGATCTGGAAGGCGCCTGGGTACCACCGGCTGCGCATCACCGCGGATACGAACCGGTTCTTGAGCAGATCGCGTCCCAGGGGCTCGCCCGGAAGAAGGTCGAACTGCTTGTTGTCCCGATCGGTGCTGGGTTTGGTGGGGCGTTCCGGCCCGGAGGTGTTTCGCGGCCGCGTCAGGACGTCGTTGCTCATTTCCGGCTCCTACGTGCTGCGGTGGCGGCTTTCCTGGCCTGGCTGGCCGCGCGATCCTTGCGGCGCAGGAAGCCGGCTGCGAGCAGCACCGCCGACGTCCCCCCACCGAACGTGCCCAGGACGGGCGCGAGGGGCCTGGCCAAGGCCACCGTGGTGGCGTGTTCGTGACCCGCCCCGGACATGTCCATCCCCGGCATGTCGGCCGCCATGCTCGGCGTGGGCGTCGGTTCACTCCCGGACATGTCCATCCCCGGCATGTTCATCCCCGCCATACCACCGGAACTGCTGTTGGACTGTGCGCTCCCGGCCTCGTCGAACGACGTCGACCTGGACTCGAACGCCATCACTGCGGCGAAGATGGCAACAGCCACTCCGACGGATGAGATCACGGTTCGGCTGCTTCCGGTCCTGCGTGTCATAAAGAGAACTTCCCGATAATCGTCGTGTCGTGCCGGTGGCATGAGGAAGACCTGCGGGCGCAGGTCGCTGTGATCACTCTGGGCTGCGCACCCCACGATTGCCCCGGTTATTGCGTGAAGGTTCCGTGAAGGCTGTCCCGCCGCACGCGACCGGTATGCCGTCAAACGTGCACTACCCCCTGCATGGCTCACTTCCCGTGCTCAGGCATCAGGTCCGCGACCCCACACTGCACGTTTGACCGCAGCAAGCGGATAGGAACCGGGCATTGTTGGCTCGTCGGCGTTGGACGTGATGACGACGGCCACCACGGGCGCGATCGGCTTCGACGCGCCTCCCACGACCGACCCCGTCCTTGCTTCAGGCTGATCTCATGCCTGCCCGCCGCAGCAAGGGCTATGACGTAGCGCGACGCCGCCTGATCGCAGCCCGGTACGTCCGCTCCGATGCGCCACGGATCCGGGTGAGGTTGCCCCGTGATCCGATGGTGTGCACGTCCGTGCTCGCGTTCGCCCTCGGAGGCGCCCTGATCCTGGCTCGTCTCCTGCTCGACCCGGTCGACCGCATCCACCCGGAAGGGCCTGCTGGTTCCCGTACGACGCAGCGCCCCACCTGATCCTGCGCGCGGATCTTGGTGGGGCGCTTTCGTGCCCCCAGTGTGCCGACCGCCGCTAGATCTTTGAGTATCGCCTCGCGATTGTCGACAGTGCCACCGCGAGCACCAGGATTCCGCCCTTGAAGACAAACTGCCAGAACGTGGGTGTACCAAACAGGCTGAGACCGTTGAAGCCGATATTCACGACGAGCACACCGATGAAGGTCCCGATGATGTGGAACTCTCCGTCACGCAGGGTCGCGGCGCCCAGGAACACGGCCGCGAACGAGTCGAGCAGGTAACCGTCTGCCGCGCTCACCGTTCCGCTCCCGAGCAGAGACGCCAGAAGGATCCCTGTGAGAGCAGCGGAGACTCCCCCGATCACGAACGCGGCGATCGTCACGCGGTCGGTCCGGATGCCAGCCAGCCGCGTCGCGCCCTCCGTCCACGCGAAAGTTGGCGTGAACGAGCAGCTCGTCCGGAGCCTCGAGGCCGTGTCGAAGCATCTCGTCACGCCAGGCAGACGCACGCTCACACGCCGTGATGATGCTCGCGGGACCTGTAACGCACGCGATCCGGCGGAAACCGCGTTCGATCAGTGCGTTCACTGCCTGCCGCCCCACGGTGTCGTTGTCCTCGAGGACATGGTCGACATCATCGGAAACGGCGCGGTCCACAACCACAACTGCCTGGCTGTGGTTCATCAGTCTGCTCACCGACGTCGTATCGGCAGCGGGGGCGATGATCACCCCCGCCATCCTTTCGCTCACGGCAATCTTGAGGTAGCGAGACTCCTTGGCGGTGTCGTCATCCGAGTTGCAGAGGACGACTGAGTAACCGTGCTGCTGAGCGACGTCCTCCACACCACGTGCCAACGACGTGAAGTAGGGGTTCTGGATGTCGGGGAGGATCAGCGCTATGACCTCCCCGAGCTGCCGCCGCAAAGACCGAGCCGCGCGACTAGGTGAGTACTCGAGCTCAGCAGCGGCCCGACGCACCGACTCAGCGAGGTCCTCACGAACGGCAATTCCGTTGAGCACCCGCGAGACAGTTGCCTTCGACACCCCGCCCGTGCCGCCACGTCCGAGATCGTCGTCACGACTGTCCACCCATCTCTCTCACGCCTCAGCCCTGACCTGGCAAAACGCCACCGCCGCGTCGGCGATGAAAGGCATGAGATGGATCACATTAGTTCCTGCCGCCCTGAAGCACCGACCAAGGCGGGGCGACCCCACGCGGGACGTCGTCGGCACGCCCGAACGAACGTGGTTTCGTCCCGGGCTGGAAGCCCTGCCGACGAGTCCCGGTTCGCCGGGGTTGCCCGGGGCGGTCGGCCTTCACAGCGGAGACAACAGAGCCGAGGGGGGACTCGAACCCCCCAACCCCCTGTTTACAAGTCATAGTGGACGTATTCCGTTGCGTATCAATGCTTTTCGTCTCGTGATGCCGGAGTACGAAGTCAGGCGCCGTTGCTGTTGCTTGGTATCGGTCAACACTGGGCAAGCGTGCGCACTCTGCGCCCACGGATGCGCTCACACGTCTCGGCTTGAGGACGCCTGCGGCACTCTCCATCGCAGCGTGCACGTTCGTCGGCGCTGACGAGTCGGCGGCGGCGGCTCGTGCACCCAGCGATCTGATCTTCAATCGGTCGACTCCCCGAACACCGCGTACAACGGCGCGAGATAGGTCACCAGGTCGGGGCCACCCAGAAGCACTCCCGGCACGGGGAGCTGGCGCAGCAGCAGATCCGTCGGCAGCTCCGCCTGGACAGGCAGCGCCGGGACTGGAGCCCCGGTCCAGAAGTCACCATCAGCCAGCGCCAGATCAGCCAGCGCCATCATCGCTCCCACCCGGGGACCTTCGGCCGTCATCGCCTCCGGCTCCGCCGCAAGGTGGACCGGATCGCCACCGCGGAGCTCGCGAAGCCGGGTCAGCAGCGCCGAGCGGCTGCGTCCGCGCCACAGCAGGATGGCGAAGGGGTCGTCGTCGAAGCTCTCCGCGAGCAGGTAGAACGTGGCCGCGAGGTGCTTGCAGGGGACCTCCCAGTCCGGGCAGGAACAGCTCAGAGCCATGTCCTTGGCCCGCTGCGGGAACAGGGGCGCGCCAGCTGCCAGAAACACCTCCTCGAGATCGTGGGGCATCTCACCTGCGAGCAGCCGGGCGCTGTGGATCGCCTGCTCGGCAAGGGTTACCTCGACCTTGGCCCACACCAGCTCGCTGAAGGCGGGCAAGGCGATCGACACCTTGTACGGCGTCTTGCGGGAACCCTGCACCGACGCCGTGACCACACCCGGCGCCACCTCCAGGGACAGTACCTGTCCCCGTCGTGCGTAGTTCTTGCCCCGGGTCAGCCTGGAGCCGAGCGCGAAGGACTCCAGCACCTCGAGGAAGCGCCGTGACCACCAGTGCTCCCCGATGGCACCTCGCGCGCTTCGGGCAACGAGCCCGCCGTCCACAGCGCGAGGCTTGGAGGGTGGCGGGAAGGCTCCTGACCAGCGAGAACCGCGGCGACCGGGCGGGCTCACTCCACCACCGACCCGGCCTCGAGGGTGAACAGCGCGCGCAGGGCGGAGGTGGAGAGCTCGGTGAGCCAGCCCTCACCGGTGCCCACGACGCTGGCAGCCAGGCCTCGCTTGTCCTTGATCATGAGCGCGATCTTCTCCTCCAACGTGCCCGCGCACACCAGCTTGCGAACCTGGACCGAGCGGGTCTGACCGATACGGTATGCGCGGTCGGTGGCCTGATCCTCCACCGCCGGGTTCCACCAGCGATCAACGTGGATGACGTGGTTGGCCGCGGTGAGGGTGAGCCCCGTACCCCCTGCCTTCAGCGACAGGACGAACAACGAAGGCCCGCCCCCGGCAGGGTCCTGGAACCGGGCGACGAGATCGTCCCGCTGACCCTTGCCCAACCCGCCGTGCAGGTACGCGACCTCGCGGCCGAACCGGGCACCGAGGTGAGTGCGCAGCAGGTCGCCGAACTCGGCATACTGCGTGAACAGCAGGGCCTTCTCCCCCGAGGCGAGCACCTCCTCGAGGGTCTCCTCCACGCGCGCCAGCTTGCCTGAGCGGCCGCCGAGTCTGCTGCCGTCTTTGAGGAACTGCGCCGGGTGGTTGCAGACCTGCTTGAGCTTGGTCATGGTCGCCAGGACCAGTCCGCGGCGCTCGATGCCGTCGGCGCTCTCGATGCGATCCATCATGTCCGCGACGACCGCCTGGTAGAGCGAGGCCTGCTCGCGGGTCAGCGAGCACACCACCTCCATCTCGATCTTGGTCGGCAGGTCGGTGATGATCGAGGTGTCCGTCTTCAGCCGGCGCAGCACGAACGGCTGGGTCAGCGATCTGAGGCGGGTCGCCGCTTCGGCATCGCCGTGCCGCTCGATGGGTGTCGCGAAGAGCTTCTTGAACGACGAGGGCTGACCGAGCAGCCCGGGGTTGGCGAACTCCATGAGCGACCAGAGGTCGCCCAACCGGTTCTCCACCGGGGTCCCGGTCACCGCGAACCGGTGCGACGACGGCAGGGAGCGCACCGCAACCGCCGCCCTAGTGGCCGCATTCTTCACCGCCTGGGCTTCGTCGAGGACGACGCGACGCCAGCTCATCTCACGCAGCGCGTCGATGTCGCGGACCACGAGCCCGTATGTCGTGACGACCAGGTCGGAGGACGCCACGACCTTCTGGAACGCCTTTCCCTTGGGCCGCTCCGCCCCATGGTGGACGTGCACCCGCAGCCCGGGGGCGAAGCGTGCAGCCTCACGCTGCCAGTTGCCGACCAGGGACATCGGGCAGACCAGCAGGGTGGGACCCAGCTCCGCAGGAAGCTCGGCGCACATCAGGGCGAGAAGCTGCACCGTCTTGCCCAGCCCCATGTCGTCCGCGAGGACTCCGCCCAGACCGACCGACTCCAGGAACGACAACCAGGCCAGCCCACGTTCCTGGTACGGGCGCAACGCACCCTCGAAACCCTCCGGCGCGGTCATCGGCGCGATCCGGTGGTCGACCTGACCGGACAGGAGGTCGGCAAGCCACCCCTGCGCCTCGACGTCCACCACGGGGAGGCCACCCGGTCCGTCGTCCAGCGCCCCGAGGGTCGCAAGCACCTCCCCGACGCTCATCCGCCCCGTGCCGTGCGACCGTTTGGCCAGGAACGCGCGGGCCCGTGCGAGGCGGTCGGGGTCGGCATACATCCACTGACCGCGCACCCGCACCAGCGGCTGCTGGACCTCGACGAGGTCGGCGACCTCCTGCTCGGTCAGGGTGTGCTCCCCGACAGCCAGGTCCCAGCGGAAGTCCACGAGACCGTCACGGCCGATGACCGCCTTGGTCTCGGCCGAACCCGGCTGCGCGGGAGTCGAGACCGAGAGCTTCGCGCCCAGCCGCATGGCGGGGTTGGTCCACCACCGCGGGAGCAGTACGCCGAAGCCGGCGGCCAGCAGGATGGGCGCGGCCTCCGACAGGAACCGGTGCGCGCCCTCGACGTCCAGGGTCATCGACGAAGGCTTCGCGGTGCGCAGCGCGCCCTCGATCTCCGGGTAGAGGCGCACCGCCCGGCCGAGCTCACCGAGCAGGGTCTCCTGCGGATCTGCGACGTGGCGGGCCAGCGCGCGCAACGCCCCCTTGGCACGCCATACCTTCCCGGCGTCAACGACCAGGCTCGGCTCCTCCGTGGACTGCAACGCGAAGTCCACTCGCCACGCGGCGTCGGCCACCTGCTCGCCCGCCGTCGCCTCCGCCGTCCGGTAGCCCGTGGAGATCTCTCCCAGCGGTTCGACCAGCCGGAAGCAGGCACGAACCGCACCGGACTGGGTGACCTCCCGCTGCCAGTCGGCCAGTGCCTCGTCCATGGCGGCCAGGGCGACCGGGGTGGTGGCGAAGTACGGGTCGGAGCCCGTCAGCGCGGACCGGAACGACGCCGAGCGCCGGCGCGGAACGGGGCCAAGGCGCGACCGCACCGCCGCGTCAACCAGGGCATCGGTCGCGGCGGCCAGCAACCGCACCGCGGCCGCACCTCGGTCAACGTCATCCGGGCACGCTGCCGTGAACGAGCCTGGCAGTCCCCCGACCGCCGCACGCAGCCACACGGCGTCGGCTCCGGTCACCACCGCAGACCACATCGCCATCGCCCGACCGTCGCCCGCGTCCCGCACACCGGGCAGTACCCGGCCGCGTCCGACGAGATCTACGGCAAACCCAGCGAGTGCC
>JGI24133J20442_1000582_pt1 | contig 11293 bp, 10 predicted proteins | sample BarGraNGADG00311_2_FD_20442 | JGI IMG/M metagenome (IMG submission 20442)
GGCTCCCGATAGCTATCGGGAGCAAAAACCATGATCCGCCGGCTGGCGGACGCGTCGGCCAGTAGCCCTATTGACTTTGTCATGGTAGCAGGATTTGGCAAGGTACCAAAAGTTCAATAAGTTGGATTAAATTTACTCGCATAGACTTATAGAGCTGATTATTAAGCTGTCCGGGCTGCTGAAGGCAATTACCTATACCATCCGTGTTATGTTTTAGGCGGAATTTTAAAACTGTGAGTCCAAACGAAGTTGTCAATGGTAACGAATTTGTCACGTTTGCGTTGTCTCGGCGGCAATATATTGTCCTGTGAGATTGAGAAATTTGTCATTAAAAGATCGTCTTTCAGGTTAAATTCCTAATTTTGTCCCGTTGTAGCGATACAATATTTGACAATGATTAAAGCTGCCGGCAATGGAAACGCACCAAAGCCGACAGCTTTTTTAATTTTACTAAACTAGCATATTATGCACTATTTCTTTGTAACAGAACGGACTACGGCACCACTCATTATATTAAAGTAGACACTTACTTTAGCTCTACCTCTCATAGCAGGTTCCCAGTCGGGAATCTGAGTCAGGATTTTTTCATAAACAGCATTTACTTCAGGATAATCACTCCCCTTGTTAACATGACCATCCCTGGTTTTACCATTTTTATCAACAATAAAGCTATAGGATATTTTATATTCCTTAAACTTGGATTTAATGTCAGGATAATTATTTAACTGACTGTTCATCCAATCATTGAATTTGCCTTGTGTAAACTTCGCGGATTGAGGTACATCTCCCATAAAATAAACAATATCATCAGAACCAACTGTTGATTGGGTAACCAAATAAACCTTTGCATTAGCCAGAGTTTCCCTGACATCATCAATGCGCTTAAGAGGAATTGATTCGTCAATTAAAAGAAGTGTCCATTTATTTCCAGCCTTCATCCATTCTTGCCCTTTCTTAGCTATTTCTTCCAATGAAGATAGCTTATTGTCAATGTAATTGCCATCTTTTTTGATCTCAATGATTTGATTTGTCAGCTCATTTTGTTTCTGTACAATTTCGGATTGTGCAATAATTTTTTCAGGCAGATTACTCTTTTCGGGTACAATTTCGCCCCTTTTGCCGAAAGCCATCAGCAACAGGGCAAGCAATGGGAGAAAGGTCGCCACCTTCCAACACCAAGCTTTGCTGGTTTTTGATTTGTTCATCATAGTAATACGATTTTTAATTTGACAATGATTAAAACTGTTAGCAAGTGCGAACTGTTGATGTCCGACACATTTTTGAATAATAAGTAATTGGTATTTAGTTGCATCGATGCCTGAATTAAGGGTGTGTTCATCGGCTTGAAACTCGTGGATTTCTTTCATGTCGCTATCCATACGGTAAGCAAGTGGATTAAACCAGTAGATGATTTTAACCAGTTCCAGAAGCATAAGATCGTAAAAGTGCCCCTGTTTGATGTGCGACAATTCGTGTGTAAGGATTGCTTCGGAATTGGTTTCGTAATCTTGTTGTGAAATCAGAATATGACGTTTGAATGAAAAAGCCGGAATATCATCAATTACGATCATTAAACGTATGCCGTTCAGATCAGATTTTCTTGATTTTCTAAACAACAGCAAAACCGAACTAATACGATAGACCAATAGTAAGAGTGAAATGAAAACTCCCACCAGATACACGAATAGCACAATCGTTTTAGTTGAAATAACAATAGGTTTTATCGTATCTGATGCTGACGCAGAAGAATAAATTGCTATAGGGGTTTCATTACTCTGAACGGGCTCTTCTAAAATTGTATTGCTCTGAAAAATAGGGACCAACTTTATTGGTAATACAGGATAGATTGGTTGTGGTAATGATATAAATGGAATAATTGCTGAGGCTAACACAATTAATAACAATGTTATTCGGCTGAGTTTAAAAAACGCTTCTTTCCGCATCAGAAAACGGAAGAACAGGTATAACAGACTTATACTTATTGTCGATTTTAGCAGGAACAACAACCAGTTATCCATTTTTTTTGTTTTTACGGGATTTGACCTGACGTATTAATTCCTGAATCTCTTCGGTTGAAATTTTATTTTCTTCCACAAACATGGAAACAACCGAGGCATAAGAGGTATTGAAATATTTGCTCACAATATTTTTGATTGAGTTTTTGCTGAACTCCTCACGTGAGATGAGAGCAAAGTAACGGTATGTGTTTCCAAACTGCTCGTGACCAACAAAACCCTTTTCCTCCAACCCTCGTACAACGGTCGAAATTGTGTTATAGTGAGGTTTTGGACCAGCAAGCTGTTCGATTATGTCTTTGACAAATATGGAACCTTTTTCCCAAAATATTTCCATAATTTCTTCTTCACGGTTAGTCAGATGTTTCATGACAGTGTATTTATTTTTGCAAATATAACTATTGTTTTTAGTTTACAAACTATATAATGCAGTTTATCTACTAAAAATAATAGTTATTAGCTATTTCAAAAGAATTTGTTGAGGATAATCTTGATTTGTTATATGTAGGGTTAGTTTTAAAGCTGTCATAATATACGAGAACTCAATGGTCCAGTCCTTTATCAAGTCATACAGGCAGAGACGGACTTTAAACCTCTTCCTACAAACTTTTAACTTAACATTGATTTGGGATGTGAGGTTTACGGGATGTGGTTTACAGTAAAGGGTCGGCCCCTCTGGAAAAGTCAGTTTCCTTGATCACATCTGACCTTAACAGATTAATTATTCATGGTCGGAATAAGACGTTTGTTGAAAAGTTATATATGTTAATTGTGCTCAAAAAGGCCATATGTGGTCAGATTGTCCAGCTTTTGCACCATACCACATTATATGGTCATTAATTCTTTTTTATATATAGCTTGTTGTAGGCTGGCCATTTTCCATATTATTTAAATCTCATATATTTTTTCACAATATCTACATTTTCTGAATTTGTCAGCATTTCAAGAAGCATAAATGCAACATCTAGTCCAGTTGATGGGCCAGTTGAAGTAATAATATTTTTATCAACCACTATTCTCTCGTCCTGAATTATAGCTCCGAAATCTGAAAGTTGTTTTCTTCTAATTCCATCTAACAAATCATAAGTAGTTGCATTTCTTTCCTTTAAAACTCCAGCCCTGCCAATTGGTAATGCAGCAACGCATATTGATGCAATTATTTTTCCTTGTTTATCAAATTCCTGAATCAGGTTTAAAAATCGTTCATCATAAGCATCTTCGTAAAATCCAGCTTTTTCAAATCCTCCAGGAATAGCTAATGCATCAAAATCACTCACATTTATTTTATCAAAATCAATCTCTGGTTGAACAATAAAATTCCATGTACATTTTATCTCATGTCGCAATCCAGTTGTAATCAAGTCCACAGGTGCTATCCCATAAATCCTGCTCCATCCAATCACATCTGTAAATACACTTGCTTCATATTCTTCAAATCCTTGAGCAAGAAATAATAGTACTCTTTTATTTTGCATGTAATCCTATTTTTTAGGGTGGTTTTTCTTGACTTGCCTACAACGTTGGAGGTATGTGCAGGCCAGGATTTAATAGCTTCTGCTTATCTCGTTACACGAAAGCTAAGTAAAAGAGATTACAATCGCAAACCCGCAGCCCCCGGCTTGCATATACCACATGTTGTGTTTTCGTGCTTTTCACTCATTCTTATTTATATAGATTACAACTGCTATATTTTTCATCAATTATTGTTCTGCATTTGCGTTTCTCCTAATTGCATTTTTTCATATTTTTTCGCAAGTAAATAACTTGTGACCATAAATATAAATAGAATTGTATTTTTAATTAGAATCCAAATATTGCTTGTATTCCCTTCAGAATATCCAATGAGTGCCACTATGAAAAGTCCAGCCACAAGAATAGCCGTTAAAAGAATAATAAATCTCCTTTCAATTGGCTTTCTTACTGCCCATATAAGAAGAATTGTCCAACCTACCATTAATATCCCGCCAATGCTCATGATTAATCTAAATTGTAAATTAGGGTTAAAATCAGCCGTACCAGTCAGAATACCGAATATCTGAGGAAATAGCAGCCCAACCGCCCAAATTGTATCTGCAATTATACCCAGCCAGTATGCAGTTTTTATCAAGAATAACCGTTTCTTTTGCCCATTCATATTGAAAGATTTAGTTTTCTAACATTTATTGCTGTCCAGTTTGTAGTTTTAGCATGAAACACCACGATTTTGTAAACGCCATAGTGGTGTTTAGTTCTGACTTGTGCGTGGTGTCATTTTTGTTCATGTAGTAAATATAGGGAAACTCCAATACTAAAATGTTATGGTCAAAGGTCTAATGTGACAAGCGGACTTTTTATCTGATCGAAACCCTTGGTGGTTATATGGTATAAATATCAGTGGATTTGTTGCTCTAATACATCAACAAGTGACTAGTCAGCGAAGTCCAGGCAGGCAAAAAGGCACGTGTTTGGCAGCAGCGTGGGCTGTCGCGGTGGCGGCTGCCAAACTCTTGCTTGTGCGTTCGGAGTCCTGGCATATGTAGGGAAATTATGGCTTTTGTAGTTATATGTAGGGTAACTGTCATGCTTGTCTAATTGGCTGGTGTCTAAAACCTTACATATAACTTATATATACCCTTTCAAAAACTACTTTTTATTCGCTAAAATGTATCGATATGAATATTTAATGCCAAATTCCTGGTAGCAGATTTAGAGAAAAATCAGAAGGCAAAATAAAAGACAAAAGTAAAGATCAAGACAAAAGACAAAAGTAAAAAGACAAAAGTTGAGGATCTGTCTATTGCTGAACCGCTCCGCCCTTGCTGCTATCGTTGGCTTTTACATCATCGTTTTGAATACCACGACGGGCTTTCTTAACCTGTGTATCCATTTTTCCGAAATTGAACGTCAGACTGAAACGAAAATTTCGTGCCCGATAGGTATATTTATTTACCGAAAGGAATGTTATATCTTTCGATTCATATGAATATTTTTTATAGTACCAGAACGGATCAGTTGAGGAAAAATTTAACATCAACTTACGTTTTAGCAGGTATTGCGACACTCCAATACTGGTGTAATAATATGTAAAACCTTTTGCCTGCAGCATGACGCCGGTTGAAAATATTCCTATGTTGCTGCTTACTGAACCATCTTTCCAGAGAGTCCACCGTCCGCCCACATAGCTTCTGTAGTTAAACCCTTCGTTGCTAATGGCATAACCATTGTCAGCTGCCAGTTTGATGTAACTGCCGCCTCCGTTAAAAAAGATGCTGAGCTTAGGGGTAGGACGATATCCAAAATAGAGGTTTAAGCCGTAGGTTTGATCCTTACCGATATTTTTATATGTGCTGACTCTAGCCCCGTTGGTCTCAATTGTTGAAATATTCTCGATGGCATTATTTATAAAAGAGGCGGAAGAAGTAGCAGAGAAATTGAATTTGGGAGTAAAGTAAGTATAACCTGATTCGAACGAATGCGATATCTCCGCTTTCAACTGCGGATTTCCATAACTGATATTCAAAGAATCAGTATTGTTGACATACGGATTCAGATACCAGATACCGGGACGGGAAAGACGCTGGGTATAGGATAATTTTATGGTTTGTCCCTGTTTGGGCATCAGGGTGAAGGTGATATATGGCACCAGATTAAAAAGCCGGTTGGTAAAATCGGTATTGACGCCGGATGTTTTTGACGTCCCGTCGTTCCATGTCCGTTCGAGACGCAACCCCATCTTGGCGCTTAGCTTCTTCCATTTGAAAACATAGCCGGCATAAGCTCCCAGGATGTACTGAGTATAGTCAAGATCGTTCTGGTTATCGAGCTTCACAGTATCGTTACGGAAAGTTTCTGAGGTGCTTGTATTCTGCCTTAAGATGAATTTTAAACCGGCTTCTACCTGATGCATCGGGGTTAAGGGGTCATAATAATCCGCCTGGAAGGTTTGCTCCCGGCCGACAGCATCATTCTTTGATAACTGGCTATAGGAGGGATAATTAGTAATTCCCTCTACATTAGTAATGTATTTTGTGGTTGAAGGATTGTTGTCAAGTTTGTAGGAAAAGGTGAGTGACTTGTCGGGTTTTTTATAAGTCTTTTGATAATCGATATTTCCCGAAAGCGAGCCATTGCTGTTTCTGCTGTTTATCGTATTCGTGTACATCCGGGTAATATCATCTGTGGTGTTCATATATTGCGTTTCAGAAAAGCCATTGTTCCTGTAAAAACCCTGGTATCCCCAGAAGGAAAGGCTTATGAGGTTCAGGGAATCAATGTCGTAGCTTGCTTCACCTGAAAATCCGTTGGATAATCCTTTGTAAGAGCTACTTCCGTTAGAGCTTGAAAAACGGTAATCGGTATTATTAAAATATTCCGACGAACCGGCTGTCTTCGACTCGGGTTGTATAAACTGGCTGCCATAATAACGCGCTGAGAAACTGAACTTATTTATTTTTGTAGCAAGATAACCGCTCCAGTTTAAACTGCCCCGCGCATCTACACCGGTACTTACACTGCCGTTGTACCCGCTTAGCGTTTTTTTGGTGGTGATGATGTTGAGGATTCCTCCGACTCCTTCGGCATCGTATTTTGACGAAGGATTGGTTATTACTTCTATGTCTTTGATTGTATTGGCCGGCAGACTTTTAAGCACCTCCTTGAAATTTGTTGACATCATCGAGGAACTTTTCCCGTTTATCAGGATTTTGAAATTTGATTTCCCATTAATTGTGATGTTGTCCTCAGCATCCACAGTTACCAGCGGTATCTTATAGAGCATTTGCATTACATTGCTGGTCTGAGCTTCGGGATCGGACTCCATACTGTAAACTATCTTGTCCGGTTCCATTTTTACCAGAGGTTTTTGTGCAGTTACGGAAACTTCTTTTAATTCTACACCCGATTCCATTGATAGTTTCCCGAGGTCGGTTTTCAGTTCTAAGACATTAAATGGAATGCTGAATTCTTTATATCCTACAGAGGAAACCGTTAAAGTATATTTGACCCGTGCACTCACATTCATTGAAAAATGACCTGAAACATCGCAGGCCTGTGCTTTTTTCTCTTTAATACTATCGTTTTTAATAGTTACCGTAGCAAATGGAACACCATCGCCCGTCAATTTTTCTACAATCTGACCACTAACCTTGTAAGATACAGGCTTATTTTGTGCAAGTAGTGATAATGAAATCGAAAAGCTTAATAATAACAAACAAAGATATTTCATAACTTAATTAAATAATGGACGGATGAATGGAACATGAGGATTTCAGGTCTGAAGTGCCATTGATAAAATGTTTAATATCGGGTGATCAGAGATAAAAGGTTAATGAGTTTTTGCTGGTTCTGTTTTTATTTCAAATGTATAACGGATTTTTTAGTTAAACAATAGCCGGGCTATATTATTTTAATGCAGGTTACGCTATCGCCCCGTCAGTCACATCATTAAAAGGGCCAACAAGGAGGCTGAATAAAGTGGACGCAATGTCCTTTAAAACAGATCAGAACCGGTTTATCGCATATCAAATTTGCACATCCGGCTAAATTACAGGGACATTGTGTCAGATTATTTCCGGATCAGAATACAATGTTATATTCGGAATACATGTAGTTTGTTACTTCCTGAATCTTTACCATAGTTTCCTGTCCTGAAGCCCGATAAAAATGGTTGAGGCTAAGGTTGAGGTTGAGGGCGTGCGGCATGGGGCATGGGCGTCAGACCCGCTTACTTACTTCCGCACACATAAGAAAGGAGTGAAAATCCAAATACCCGGAACTTTGCCTGGGAAATTTGTATTCCCGAAAAACCAGATGACTCCATCATAGGCAACAATTCCTTTAAATCGTGCTTCAGCATAAATTTAAACAACACTTTTGCAACAGCTCTGGACACTCCATGAGCAGGTAAAGCAAGGTCAATCACCATGAGTCTTCCCTGTGGTTTTAAAACCCGAACGTACCTGTGCCACACCAAGTTTTTTTATATCCAATAACACCATTCCTGAATCTTTCAGCAAAACAACAGACCATCTGATAATTATGAAAGAACTAATGATTGCACCCAATGCATCGAGCCAGATAACATTCCAGATCCACGCAGCAGTTAATCCGACAATTGCTGTTACACTGGTCAGTGCATCAGCAATAACATGAAGGTATGCGGCTCTTATATTGTAATCAGAATGTTCATGTTCGTGATGCAAAATAAAAGCACAGGATATATTAACTAAAAGTCCGATGGATGCTACGAGGATAGCCATACCAAACTGAATGGGAGAGGGATTGGATAAACGTTGAATTGCTTCAGTTAAGATAACAAAGGCAAATATTAACAGCATCAGGCCGCTGCTATAACCCGAAAGAGAAAGTATTTTGCCGGTGTTGCCTTTAAATGACTCATTTTTTGAAAGACGTCTGACTGCAATATATGCAATCCAGCTCAATCCGATGGCTAATACATGAGAACCCATGTGAATACCATCGGCAAGCAATGCCATGGATTTAGTTAATAAACCATAGAAGATTTCAACAACCATTGTTACCGCAGTAATCAATACTACCCAACTGGTTTTCTTTTCATGATTGTGAGAATGTTCTGACATAATGAATATTTCTGAAAAATTGCTTCTACAAAAGTACAGGGTAGCAATTTTCTTTACAGGTACTATTCATTATGATGCTGGTACATTTTATAGATACCGCTGCGAAATCCGGTAGGACTGATTCCTGTTGACTTTTTGAAAAACCGTGCGAAATATGACGCGTCCTTAAAGCCTAGTTCATAAGCTATTTGTGTAATGTCGGTGTTTTTGTTTATTAATAGTCTTTTGGCTTCGAGTAAAATGCGTTGATGCATAAGTTCGTTTGCTGTAAATCCTGTAGTTTCTTTTATAATAATGTTCAGCCAATTCGGTGTAATACTTAAGAGTTTGGCATACCCGCTGATAGTAGTGATCTCCTTGTAATTAGCGTTTAATAGCCGCTTAAAATTGTTCAGAATTTCAGTTTTATTGCCTTTCGATTTTTGTATGGTTTCAATCCTGGATAAACGCTCTATCTCTGCAAGTATGATGAAGATCTGTGCCTGAATTATTTTGTCGGAATTCAGGTCATTTTTATTATTTTCAGTTTCAATTTTACATATAATATCGTAAATCAGGCTCGATTCTTCTGTCTGTAAATCAATGTATTGCTTTAAAGGTGAATGTATAGCTGGTATATTGTCAGGATTGAATAACCCTGCCAGATAATCAACTGAAAACTGAATTATAGCAAGTTTTGATCTGGGACTTATCTGCCAGAAATGGACTTGTTCGGGTTTAATAAAAAACAGGCGATTGGGTTTAATATCAATTTTCCCGAAATCTATCACATGTACTCCATTACCTTTAATGACGAGACACACCGTGTAGAAATTATGCCTGTGCGGGAAATTGGTTTCTATGCTTTTATCATCGAAATCCTCAGATATTTTTATCTTGAAATTATTATCAAAACCACGTTTTACATGTCCAATATCCAGGTTTTCAATTCTATTCACTATAATTTGGTTTAACGTATCAAATGTAATATAGTAAAGTTTAATTATTTTAAAAAAAACTCTTCTTAACCTCAGCCTCTACCTCAGCCTCAACCTTAACTATCCCCTTGAAATATATCACCCCCGACAATGGCTATATCTGACATGTATTGATGAGGTGAAAAGATAGATATTTATCTGTATTTTAGTACACTATAAAAACAAAAATACCCCAATATTTAAGATATTTGGGGCATTCAATTGATATTATGGACTTTTGTTTTAAAAGCAATCAGGTATTATTTTTCTCTATGAAGAGTGAAAGTTTATTTCTAAAATCCTCTCAACTCTCTTTCAGCATAATACCAATTGTCCAGTTCATTAGAAGAAGAGTTGTGATTCTCTTGATAAATCTCAAATGCTCTTTTGCGAATATCATCCTCAGTTATTAATTTTTTAGATTCTTTAGATTTTAATGTTAAGGCATCTTTACTTTTTTTCGTTTTACTAATTGTGTTTCCCATTTTAAAAATTTTAATTTATTAATAACAAACTTCAAAATACTTAATTTTGTAAGATACGGAAAATATATTGATAATAATTGAAGGTACTAATGCAATAACAAGTAATCCACCCACAACATATCCTAATATCATCTTTTTATCTTTATTCATGTAATACGTCTTTTCAGGTTTTTTAAAATCTAATTATTCTATACAGCCCGCCAGTATGATGGGCTGATGAAATGAAAGCGCCCGGAATAATAAATCCTGGAGCATATTTATATTCGAGAAAGCAAACTGAGTAACTTAAAACATCAAATGAATATTATTACAGTGCCTTGTTTAGTTTACCTAAATCCTCGTTATTTGGTATAAAACTTATACTGATAAAATCAATTAGCCAATCATTACCTGATTTAACGAGATGAGATACCATGCGGACAGGCATCTTCTGACTTATTGGCTTAATATAACATTGCTCAACAGAAATGGCTGTATTAGCATCAGCAGAAATTCTTATTTCACGCTTATCAATTGAATATGTTATCTTAAAGGAAGTATCAGCAACTGCTTTGGTAATCTCATTTGATATCGATGACTTATTAAAAAACTCCCTGGAGTCTGTTCCACAAACAAGACAGTCGGGTGCTAACAAGGAAATTATTTTATATCCCCCCATAACTTCTTGTATTCATCACCATCGGATATTGTCATAAAATCTTGCCCCTGAACCACTTTTGCTCCCTTTATTGTAAGTAAGGTAACTCCGCTATTAGAAAAACTCATTCCATCTTTATTGACTATCTCTAAGTCCCATTGAGCCGAGATAACATTGTTCCCTACTAAATCAAAAATATTTCCAACTCCTTAATGGTTTATGATGAATTTCATTTGAGGAAACTGGTATTGGAATTTCTCAAACCATTTTCGTACCTCATCTTTTCCAACAAATCGCCCACCGGCAGTAACTTTTCCAGGGTAAATCCAGATACAATTGTCTCCCCATGCCTTCATAAATTTGTCAAGGTTACGTTCGTTAAGTGCGTCAAATCCTGATTTAACGGCTTGTCTTGCAATAATTGCTCCAATCATCTTATTTTATTTATTTAATTAATGCAGATAGATTTTATACTTCAATTTATCTTAAGATTTATCGTAAATCATGATGGTATACTAATTTATTTAAGTCAAATAGCTACTTCTGTTTTTTTTACTTATTACCAAAATTACACCTTGTGGAATCTAAAGTCAATTTTATTAATAATAATTTATGGTAATAT
>JGI24133J20442_1000587_pt1 | contig 11260 bp, 8 predicted proteins | sample BarGraNGADG00311_2_FD_20442 | JGI IMG/M metagenome (IMG submission 20442)
CGTGTCGGGGATGGCTTCGGTGCGGGACTCGAGCAGGTCGCAAACGGCCGCGTCGACCAATGGAACGAACGCACGCAGCTTCGCCCGCGTCGCGATGCCGTTGGCCTCGTAGACCCGGAACGTGAGGCGTTCGCCCGGCTTGGAAGCATCGACGTCACCCCGGGAGAGGGGGTTGCCCGTCGCCTTGAGCGTCGTGACGATGACGGAGGTATCGGGCGTCACCTTCAGGAAGCTCCGATCGGGCTCACCCGTTCCGCCACTCGCGTGGACGACGGGGGAGAGCTGGTGGTTGTAGCCCTGGCCACGCCTGACCAGGTCGTTCGCTCGCCAGTCGCCGGCGCCGCCCACGAGGGAGTAGTCGAACCGGTGGGTCCAGTGCTGGAGCTGAAAGCCACTGCCGTCCGGGGTTGTTCGGGTCGGCGGATCGATCCAGCTCCCGGAGGGCCAACCGGTGCAGGAGCGCAGAAGTGACAAGTGCAGGACGCCGTCGACGTCGACCACGAAGCTGGGGACTCCCCGGTTGAGCAGCGCGACGGTGCGGTCCTCGAACGGCTCCCGCGGATGCAGCTCGCCGGGTTGGCTGATGTCGATGACGGCGTCGCCGAGGTCCTGGGACAGCGCGGCGAGCTCGTCCAGCAACGCTTTGTCGGTGTCCGCGGCCACCACCAGGACCGGCAGTGCGCCTGCTTCGCGCAGGTCGGCGTTGGGCACCCATACGTCGCGCAGCGGTGTGGCAGCCGACACCCAGAGCCGGGCGGCTCCGCGGTCTGCCAACTGTCGTGCGAGCTCGTCGTGGTAGGCCTGCCCGGCCCGGTCAAGAACCTTCTTGGTGAACGGGTTTCGGTCCGGTCCCCCGATCGCGACCCGGAAGTCCGGCAGGTTGGAATCGACGTCCAGGAGGCCATACCGGGGACCGTCCGCCGAGGACGTCGTGGCGGTGACNCCGACGCGNNCGAGGGCGATGATCAGGTCACGTGCCAGCGGCGCCCCGTCGTCATCGGTCGGGACGACGACGTCGGCCACACCGATCGCGCGGGTGGTGGTCGTGTCGTCCCCGCGCAGGCCGGACAGCCGGACCCGGGCGGTGGAGCCCAGACCAAACCACGTGTACGCCGGGTTATCCAGGGTCCAGGGTGCCTCGGCAGAGTCGACATCGGGGAAGCCGAAGCCGCGACCGATGACCGCGTTGGCCACTTCGCAGACGGGCAGGGCTCCCGGTATCGCGGTGGGGAACCTGACCCGGAGGAGCTGGTCCGATCCCTTCCAATCCTCCAGTGCGGTCATGAAGTCGACGCGGTCCACTCCGTGCCAGAGCGTGATCTGCTGGGTGTAGCGGGCCGGGCCGACCTGGCCGGTGACGGTGAGCCGTTGGCCCAGAGCCGACCTGGACAGTGACGGAATCCGCTGCTGTGCTTGCGGATCCGACCGACAGACCGCTGGGCACCAGGTGCCACGGACCTTCCTTGAACTTCGGGTGGTCGGGGTACTCCTCGTAGACCACGAGCTCGTTCGCGGTCCGACCCTCACGAAGCAGGCTCTGTCCGGACGCAAGCTCGACGAGCTCGCTGACCGCACCGCCTCTGGAGACGTCGACAGCGACACGATGAAACTCGTTGGTGATCACATGGCCGGTGCCATCGGCCCACCAGCTGTCGGCAGGCAGGTCCCCTGCCGGCACCAGGACCCAGGTGCGGTGGCCGACGCTCGGCACGGCGTCGGCCCGGAACCTCAGGGTCGCGTTCCCGATCATCCCGTCGGCATCGTGCTGCACGCCCTCGAGGGTGAACGGCCACTCGGCGCCGGTCAGGTCGCAGAGTCGGAGGCCACGGGTGGGCCGGTCGAAATGCACCGGGACCTCGACGATGTCGCAGCGCTCCCAGGACAGCGCGTTGAAGACGGTTACAGCCCATCCGGCGGCGTCGAGCCCGATCAACCCGGCGAGGTAGGTCGTCGAGCGGTCGTGCACGTCGTGGGCGAGGTCGTGCGCTTCGCGCCAGCCAGCCAGCAGATCGAGGTAGACCTGGTCGGACTCCGACCCGGTGATGCCGTCATGGTGGGCCCCGTAGATGAGCTGGCGCCAGGCTTTGTCCAGCGCGGCGTCGGGGTACTGCGCGCCGAGCAGCGAGGCGATGGTCGCCCACTTCTCGGCGTCCTGAAGTATGCACTCGGCATCGCGCTGTACCTGCTTGGTGTCGATGTAGGAGACGTCCTTGCCCGTGTAGATCGGGTTCATGTCGCGGGACTGAGGTGATGCCTTGACCCCGCGTTCGGCCATCTCGGCCCTCACTGCCGCGAAGAAGTCCCGAGGCAGTGAGCAGACGAACCGCGGCCAGACGTAGCGGGCGTTCCACTCGCGGTGGATCTGGGTCACCCAACGGTTGGGCGGGGTGTAGTCCGTACCGACGGGGAGCAGGACATTGCGGGTTGCGGCAACAGGTTTCAGCCCTGAGTAGACGGTGTAGGCGGCCTCCATCGCCTCGTCCAAGGTGGGCGCGGAGTCCATGCCCCAGCCGGCGCTGTAGTGATTGGCCATGTATGCCGTCAAGACGCCGCGACCGCTGGGGGAGAGCCACTCGAACTCGCTGGGGAACTGCATCACCGTCGCGTCGCCGGCATCAGCGGAGGGTCCGCTGAGCATCGGGCCCCACTGGTGGAAGGGGCCGCGCGCCCACGAGGACGACGTCAGACCAGCATCAGCCATCAGCCCCGGGAACTGAGGGTCGTGCCCGAACACATCGAGCTGCCAAGCGGTCTGCGGGTCCCCGCCCATGATGTCCCGCTGGAACCCGATGCCATAGATGGCGTTGCGGATGGTCAGCTCGGCACTGGTGAGGTTGGTGCTCGGCTCGTTCCACGTGCCACCCATCAGCTCGAGGCGGCCCTCGGCCAGGAGCCGGCGCAGGTAGCTGCGGTCCTCGGGGTACATGTCCCAGTAGGGCTTGAGGTAGTCGACCTCCGCGAGTACGAAGCAGTAGTCCGGATCCTCCCGGGCCAGGCCCATGTGCGCCCGGACCAGGTCGAATCCGGAGTGCTGGAATGCCGCTCGTGGGGAGTTCTCGAAGTCGAGGGCGTCCCATTCGCTGGTGTAGGCAGCCTGGGTGTTCCACCACACGGGGTCGTAGTGGAAGTGGGAGACCATGTGCATGGTCCAGCCGGGCTCGGCGATGTCGACGGTGCCCTCGACGGTGGTGCCGTTCTCGGCAAGGGCGATCCGTCCGTCGACCAGCACTCGTGCCGCCACGGACGTGCCGGCAGCCGGGGTGGTCGTGACCCCGATTTCCACGACTCCGGAGCCGGGATCGCTCACGGTGACCGGGGCCAACGTCCTCAGACCTTCGCCCTGGACCTCCAGACGGGCCGGGACATCGTCCGCATCCCGCTCAACGTGGACGCGGACGACCTGTAGCGGCTGCTCGTCGCTGCCGACGAAGAGGTCGGTCGACTCAATGGCGGTGATTCTCATGTGATCCTCACTGGGTCAGCCCTTGACAGCGCCGCCGAAGGCGAAAGCGCCGCCGAGCTTGCGGGACAGGAACAGGAACAGGATGACTACAGGCCCCGAGTAGAGCAGGGAGTAGGCAGCCAGCTGGCCGTAGGCAACCTGGCCGTACTGGCTGAAGAACGTGTAGATGCTGACCGACGCCGGGAGCTTGTCGGGGGATAGGAGCAGAACGAATGGGACGAAGAAGTTGCCCCACATGCCCACGAACGTGAAGATCGCGACGACCGAGATGCCAGGCCAGACGAGCGGGAGGATGACGTACCAGAGGGTCTTCATCCGCGATGCCCCGTCGGTCCACGCTGCTTCCTCGAGGGTCACCGGCACGCTGTCCATGAAGTTCTTCATCAGCCAGATCGCAAAGGGCAGACCGGTGGCGGCCATGAACAGCATCGTGCCCGAGATGGTGTCAATGAGGTTCAGCTGCACGAACAGTCCGTAGACCGGCACCATGATCGCGGTGATCGGCAGGCCGGTCGAGAACAGGATCGTCAGCAGGAACGGCCGCTTGTATCGCGTCTTGAAGCGGGACAGAGCGTAACCGGCGAGCGTTGCGCAGATGATCGTGAGCAGGGCGGCGCCGCCGCACAGGATGACCCCGTTGAGCATCGGCCGGTAGGTCGTCTCCGGGGTGAGGACGGCCCTGAAGTTGTCGAGGGTCCAGTGGTCCGGGAGCGACACCGTGAGCCCCGCAGTGCGGTTGACCGATGCGAGCAGCACCCAGAGCAACGGGATCACGAAGATCGCGGCGACGGCCAGGACGCCCACGTTCGCCAGGATGAGCGCCGCGAGGCGACCCCGTACGTGGGTCGTGTGGCTGCGCGGTCGCGGTCGGGTCGGGCCCACGCGGGCGGTCTGTGCGGTCTGGCCCGGGTTGGTGGCGGTCATCGCGTATCCACATCCAGCGCCCTTAGGTAGATCAGCGAGAACACCGCGCCGACGAGCAGCAACATGATCGCGATGGCGGTGCCGTAGCCGAGGTTGCCGAAGCTGAACGCCTGCTCGTACATGTACAGCGGCAGCGTCTGGCTCTTGGTCCCTGGTCCGCCCCGGGTCATCGTGAAGATGAGCCCGAAGACCGACAGCGTCTGCAGGGTGATGAGCATCAAGTTGGTCATGATCGAGCGCCGGATCATCGGCAGGGTGATACTGACCAGGCGACGCCAGCCCGAGGCACCGTCGACCTGGGCTGCCTCCTCGATCTCCAGCGGGATGTCCGAGAGCGCCGCGGAGTAGACCAGCATCGAGAACGCCGTGCCGCGCCAGATGTTCGCGATGGAGACCGCCACGATCGGTAGGCTGAACAGCCAGTCCTGGGTGCCCAGGCCCAGCCCTGACAGCACATGGTTCAGAGATCCGTCCTTGGCCAGGAACGCGTACCACAGGTAGCCCGCGACGACCTCGGGGAGCACCCAGGCGCCGATGACCACCGCTCCGCCGAGGGCCCGGACGAATCGCAGGGACTTGCGCATCCACAGGGCAAGCATCAGGCCGAGTGCGTTCTGGCCGATGATCGCCGAGATCAGCGTGAACACCAGGGTCAGGACGACCGAGTTGTAGAAGCCGTCAGCCGCGAAAGCCTTCTTGAAGTTCGCCAGCCCCACGAAGTGCGAGGCAGCCGCGCCCGCGCCGCTCAACGAGGCGTTGGTAAACGCCGCATACACGGACCACAAGATCGGGCCGAAGAGGAACACCAGGAGCAGGACGGCGGCCGGGCCCAGCGGCGCGCCCTGACCCACCGCCCGCTTCAGCTTGGCCGGCGGTGCCGTCGTCACTGCGTCGTGGTCTTGTCCGGACCGACGATTCCCTTGACGGCCTCGTCATACACCTGTTGTGCCTGTTTCGGCGTCTGTTGCCCGGTCATGACAGACTCCATCGCCACTTGGATCTGGTTGGAGATCTGCGGGTACTCGGGGTAGGCGGGGCGGTACTGGGTCACCTTGACCACGTCGGTGAACACCGGTGTCTTGGAGTTCGCCTTCAGATAGGTCGGATCGGCTGCGACGTCCTTGCGGACGGCGATCTGGGTGCCGGTGACGGTGTACTTCGCAGCGTTCTTCTCGGTCTGCAGCGTGGTGATGAACTTCCACGCCAGGTCGGGATTGGCCGACTTGTTCGAGATGGCCCACGTCCAGCCGCCGGAGAGGCTGACCTTGCCGGGGGCTTCACCGTTCTGCGTTGGCATCGCAGCCTGACCCATCACCGAGGACCACTGTGGCCACGGCTTGGGGCCCGTCGGTTGCCAGGTGTTGTTCATCCACGAACCGTCGAGCGCGATACCGATCTTGTCCTTCGGTAGCCACTGCTGTTGGATGGTGTTGCCCAGGTTGGCATCGGTCGCGTCCTGCGGGCTCGGGGTGAGCTTCTCGCCGAACACGGTCTTGACCATGCCGAGGGCGTCCAGGAAGCCCTTGCTACCGACGACCCACTTGTGGCTCTTGGCGTCATACAGCTGGTTCGGCGTTCCATAGAGCAGCATCTCGAAGCCTTGCATGGACGTGGCCTCGCCCGCTGCCTTGCTCGCGTAGATGTTGAGGGCGTGACGCCCGGCACCTTGGACTTGATCTGGCGCGCCGCGGTCAGCACGTCCGCCCACGTCTTCGGCTGCCAGTTGGCGGGGAGGCCGGCTTTGGCGAAGACGTGCTTGTTGTACCAGAGCCCTCGGGTGTCGGTTCCGTCCGGGACGCCATAGGTCTTGCCGTCTGCAGCTTTCGCCGCGCCCTTGGCGGTATCGACGAACTGGCCCCACGCCGGCCACTTGGCGAGGTAGCTGTCCAGCGGCTTGAGGTAGCCGGCTTTGATGTCGGAGTTGATGAGGAAGGTGTCTTCGTAGACCACGTCGGGGGTGGTCCTCGGAGAGCGCAGCATCAGGGCGAGCTTGGTGTAGTAGTCGTTCTCGGACGCGACGAGCGGGAGGAGCTGGATCTTCTTGCCAGGGTTCGCCTTCTCGAACTCGGTCTTCACACCGGCCAGGAAGTTGGCCATCACCTTGCCCTCGCCGAACTGCTGGTAGGCCACCTTGATGGTCGCGTTCCCGCCGGACGTGTTGCCTCCCGAGGAGGACCCGCTGCAGGCCGTCAGGCCCAGCCCCAGGCCTAGGCCCAGTGCAAGAAGCCCGGATCCGATGATTGGTCGTTGCATGCCCACTCCCGATCCGTACATCTGCCGGTCCGAACTGAGTTCGGCCGGGCTCAGTGCCGACCACTGCGGTCGACCGGTTCAGTACCCTAGACTCAAGGAACGTACAACCATTAGTTTTAATATGTCAATCGGATGCGACATAGACCGGCGAAAGAGGGCAGCATGCGACGCGGTACTAACGGGCCTCGCGTGGGCAACTACAACCGGACCGTGGTGCTGGATGCCATTCGTGAGTCGAACGGGATCAGCCGCGTCGAGCTGTCCACCCGCACCGGGCTGACCCAGCAGACGATGTCCAACATCGTCCGGCGTCTCATCGCCGAGCACCTGGTGGTTGAGTCCGGTCGGATCCAGGGCGACATGGGCAAGCCCCGCACGGTACTGCGGGTGAACGAGCGGGCACATCACGCAGTCGGCGTGCACATCGACCCGAAGGCGATCACCTGCGTGGTGGTGGATCTGTCCGGGAAGGTGATGGCCAGGGTGACCAGCCGCCCCCCCCTGCACAGCCGGCCGGCGACCGTCGTCAACCAGATCGTCCGAGGCGTTGAGCTGGCGGTGAAGAGGTCCGGCGCTGAACGCGACTCGTTGCTCGGCGTGGGCATCGCCGCGCCCGGGACGATCAACCACGCCGGTGGAGAGCTCATCGGGCCCCCGAATCTCCCCGGGTGGAAACGGGTCCCGTTGCGCGACGCCGTGGCGGAGCGTGTGGGACTTCCGGTGCTGCTGGACAACGACACGACCGCCGCCGCTGTCGGTGAGCGCTGGGCCGGCGGTTTCGCCCGTGGTGGCAGCTTCGCGTTCATCTACCTCGGCACCGGCATCGGCTGTGGCCTCGTCCTGGCCGACCAGGTCTACCGCGGGGAGAGCGGCAACGCCGGCGAGTTCGGCCACCTGTCGATCGACGTCAACGGGCGTCCGTGCCACTGCGGCAACCGCGGCTGTTTGGAGGCCTACATCTCGCCGGCGGCGCTGAATGCGGAGCTCCGCGCCTGCGACCATGGGTTATCGGCGGCGAGCGGCGTGGATCTGGGCTGGGCGGACCTCGCCTCCGCGATCGANGCCGGCGACGACGTCGTCCTGGCCGTGGTCATCGAGGCGGCCGAGCGGCTCGGCGAAGCGGCCGTGGGTCTGGTCAACCTGTTCGACATCAAGCGACTGGTGATCGGGGGNCGTGGCATCAACGGCCTCATGGNCCTGTTCCGGGCGNCGGTTACCGAACGCACGAATACGCGCAGCATCGCTCGAGGCACCCGTACCGTCTCAGTCGAGGCATCGATCGTCGGTGAGGACGTCGCGGCGATCGGTGCTGCAAGCCTGGTGCTGCACGGAAGCTACGCACCACACCTGTCTGTGCTCCTGGCGGACGTGCCGTGAAACGGCGTCGGGCCCGCCCCGGACCGTGGACTCGTTGACACCGAAACCTCCCGTGTCACCAACAACCGTTGGGGACAACTCGTGTGCTGAGTCAGAGGTCGCGAACGAAGGCGTAGAGTTTGGCGAGAATCTCGTCGGCGGTCTTGGTCCAGACTGGTGGGCACGGGCGCACTCGCGGTGGTGCGGGTCCTGGGGGTTCGCAGTAGCGTCGGCCTATGCAGACACGACGGCTCGGGCGAATCGGTCATGACAGTTCGGTTCTGATCTACGGAGCGGCCTCCCTGGCTGACGTTGATCAGGCCCGTGCAGACGTCTCCGTCCAGGAGGCGCTGGACGCGGGCATCAACCATTTCGACGTGGCGGCCGGCTACGGTGACGCCGAGCTGCGGCTGGGGCCGTGGATGCCACGCATCCGGTCCCGAATCTTCTTGTCAACCAAGACTGGGTGCCGCACCGACGCCGAGGCATGGGCGGAGATCAACCGTTCCTTGGAGCGGCTGCAGACCGATCACCTCGACCTGATTCAGCTGCATGCCGTGGGTGACTTGGAGACCCTAGACCAAGTGACGGGCAACGGGGGAGCACTGGCGGCCGCCGTCCGCGCCAAGGAGCAGGGACTGGTGTCGGCGGTGGGCATCACCGGTCACACGCACGCTGCGCCGTTGGTACACACCGAGGCATTGCGCCGTTTCGACTTCGACAGCGTCCTGACCCCGATGAACTATCAGCTGGCCAAGGACGCGATGTATGCCGCTGACTTCTCGGGGCTACTGGAGGCGGTCGTGGCACGCGATACGGCGCTGATGACCATCAAGACCATTGCCCGCCGCAACTGGCAGGACGACGAGCAGCACCGGTACGACACGTGGTACGCCCCGTTCGACGAGCAGCGCCACATCAGCGCGGCCGTCACATGGGTGCTCAAGACGTACCCACAGGTGACCGGGATCGCGACGGCCGGCGAAACCCGTCTGCTGCGGCGAATGATCGTGGCCGAGGCGGCGTTGGAGGGCATGTCCGTCCAAGACGCAGCGCGGGTCTTGGACGAGGTTCCGGACTACGCCTCGCCCTTCATCTCGATGCCGTTCTAGCCAGTCGCGGCGCTCTGACTCGGTTCCACATAGGCGTGCATTTCGCGCCGGCCGGGCGCGAGCTGAAACAGCGACCTGCTCAGGCAGTGTCGTACGACTCTCCGTGAACGGCCGCGTGGCGCACCACGCGCTCACACACCTCGTGGGTCAGGAGAGCGTCGGAGGCGTCGAGCAGGCGACCACTTCGGACCGAGCCAAGGAACTCCCCGCACATTGCCGCGAATCCCCGGAGCTCGGGCGCGGACGCCCAGCCGTCGCGGCGGGAGACCCGTTCCTCCCCCGCGAAGTCGACGATGTCGGCAAGGTCGATGATCTGGCGGCGGCGCCCGTCGCCGATCACGTCCAGGACTTCGTGGGCCATGCCCGCTGTCCAGCTCATGATGCCGACGGCGAGGCGTCCCTCCCCGGTGAACTGCACGGCAAGCCGTCGGCACCGGCCGTCGCGGGTGACGTGTGTGGCGACCGCGAGGTCGCCCATCGACGACGGGACCAGGAAGCGCAGCGTGTCGATCACGTGGATGAAGTCGTCGAAGACCATGGCACGCGCCGGTCCCGGTTCCTCGGACCGGTGCTTGTGGAGCGAGACCACGTCACGATCCGCCCAGTCCGCAAGGTCGTGATAGGCCGGTGCATAGCGGCGGTTGAATCCGACCATCAGGGACACGCCCAGCTCGGTGGCCAACGAGACGAGTCCACGTGCGGTGACGGCGTCGGTGGCGAGCGGCTTGTCGACGAGTACGGGCACGCCGCTGCGGAGGAGGGCCTCGACGATTTCCGGATGCGTCTCGGAAGGAGTGTGCACCAGCGCAGCGTCCAACCCGGACCTGAGCGCTTCGTCGACAGACTCGCACTGGTCAGGGGTGCGATAGGCGGCACCGACCGCAGCAAGAGTGTCGAGGTTTCGCGAGACCAGCACGGGCGTCACACCCGGCATTGCCGCCATCACAGGAAGGTAGGCCTTCTTCGCGATGGAACCGAGCCCGATGATGCCCACCCGCATGCGCCCTGCTCCTCTGATCGCCACCAACCTTGCCGGATGGGCCAGGTTAGCCCAGATCCTTCGTGCGCTTGCTCTGGAACGACCAGCCTGAGACATCGAATTCGTACACGGATCTCGGACACCGGTGCACGCCGGATCGCAACCGTCGCGCCGAGTCTGCGAGACGGGCCGTTTGCGCACACCTGGCGCAGGTGGAATGGTCAGGCCACACGTCGAAGACGTCGTAGAGTTGGTGTCAGGGAAATAGGGCACCAGAACGTGCCCGCCACCCACCTGTCCGAGGACAACCATGAGCAACACGATCAGTAAACTGAACTCTCAAACGCACCAGAGTGACGGCCCGGACTATTGGACTGCCACTGCCGCCGCCGTGGGTGGCGCAACAGGCCTCTTGGTGGCTGGTCCCCCCGGTGCCGTCGCAGGAGCGACGTGCGCCGCAGTCGCCACCGAACTCGTCCGCAAGGCTCGCTCCGGCGAGGACGCGGACCCCTCGGAGGAATGACTCTCTCAGCCCAAGGGAGATCCGAGGCGTTTCCAGCCGCTCACGAGCGACGAAGCCGCCGGCATGACCGCAGCGCGGCGGTTGGTCGCGTCCTACTACCCTGCCTCTATTGACGTATTTGCAGCGGAGGCGGCATCGCTCGTGATTGAGCACAGTGCCGCCGACCGCCGCATACAAGGAAGGTATCCATGCAGCACGGTGTCCGTTTCACGGGGTATGAACGTCGAGGGCGTCACCGTCACGGTGCGCAAGATCGTCCAATGAGTCTCCAACTGCCCATCGGTAGTCCCGGTCGGCGCGCGGCACACGGGACCGGTACTGCAGTGTGCGCGGCCGGGCTTGCGGGCGTCGTCGCACTGGCTCTCTCTGGGTGCGGGGCGTCGTCATCCGCGAGCAAGTCGACCGTCCGCGGCGGGGAGGCCAGCCTCGTCCTGCCGGACCTGGACTCGGTGACCGTCCTGGGTGGCGGCTCCGGGCGGGCGCTACTGGTGATCGGTCTCGCTGTGTGCGCGCTCGGTCTCGGCTTCGGCGCGCTCGCATTCATCCAGCTGCGCCGGCTGCCCGTGCACCCGTCGATGCGCGAGGTGTCCGAGCTCATCTACTCCACCTGCAAGGTGTACCTGATCCAGCAGGGTCGCTTCCTGCTCCTG
>JGI24133J20442_1000591_pt1 | contig 11233 bp, 8 predicted proteins | sample BarGraNGADG00311_2_FD_20442 | JGI IMG/M metagenome (IMG submission 20442)
CCCACGGCGTGGAGCGTTCTTTGCAGGAACCTTTGTCTCGACAGGATTCTTCTCGGCGACCGTCGGTGCGATTCCGGCCCGTGGCTTCTGAACGCTGGGTGTTTGAGGTGCAGGTTTTGTCTCAGCGGTCACCGGGCGTGATGACCTGTGGCCACGTCTGCGGGACGGAGCGGCGACGGGAGTGGTCGTGGAAGAGGAAGATCCGGGCTTCTCTGAGGGACGTTCTCTCATGGGGGCGGCAACAGGTGGCTGCTGGGGCTTCGTGTCCGTGGAGCCGATAAGACCGGCTGCCTGCATCGCTGCGCGTACTGCGGCGCGGAAGTCGACAACGGGTCTGGTGGAGCCGGCAGGTCTTGTCACGGGGGCCGAAACTGGAGGCACCACTGGGGTGATCTTGGCCTCGACGACAGGACGCTGAAGCGTCGTGGACGGGGCGGGCGTTGTGTGGACGACAGGCGCGGGTGTCGGCTGGACTGCCTCAGGTGTTGGTACAAGTGCCGATCTCTGTTCCCGGTCACGACGTTCAAAGCGGCCACGTCCTCGGCTACGATTACGGTCATGCTCAGGAGCACGCTGAGGCGTCGTGGACGGGGCGGCGGCCTGAACGGGAGCAAGTGCTGGAGCGGTGATAGTCGGCTTCGTTGCTAGTTGTGCAGCCACAGCGGGTTCGGCGACACCGTTTTCCTGATGGTGGACGCGTCCATGCACATCGATCAGATCAGGCTGCTGACGGGCGGGCGTCCCGGGACGAAGGCGCGAAAGGTCGGTCTTCACTCCCTGTAGCGACGGAAGGAACATGAGGCGGAGAGCACACCACCACAGGTACTCGGCATCGGGTCCCTTGAAGTCGTCGAGGTCCAGAAGGCCGTGGGCCAGCTCGTTGCGCATGTTGGAACCAAACTTCTCGACAAGCAGGCCTCTGAGGTCGAACATGAGGTCGCGTCCGAAGACGCGTTCAGCTTCGTCCATGTCCAACAGGGCTCCAAGGACACGCTCTTGCTCGATGTTGCGCATGTCAATCTTGCTGGTGACGACGCCGGCCTTCTTCAGGACGATGCGTACGGCATTTTCGACTTGTGGTGTCAGGAGTGAGACTGCGACAAGGAAATCGCCGTTCATGCCTGCATCCATGCCACGAGCAAAAATCTCCTCGCGACCGACGGGGACGAAGGGATTGTCCGTCGTGAAAGAACGCCAGTCATCCAGTCGAACGACATGGTCAGACAGGACCTGACCGCGGGCGGGCTCGATCAGCGCGAGCACAGCGATCTGACGGTTACGGGCGGCCTCTTGGTACAGTTCGGCTTCTTTGGCTGTGCGGATCTCGCGGGTATCGCCCGTGAAGGCGGCGGGAGCGTGAGAGCAGGCCTTTCCCTCCTGATCCATTCCAACCGTGCTGACGAGGTACTGGAACGGCATCCGGCCCGTCTTGGCGTCGACCTGCTCTTCCAGTTCTGCGGGCTTGGGCGTTTCGGCCAGATTGGCGAGAGCAACCAGCGCGCCGCGCAGGTCCTTGCTCTTGACCTGGTCACGTGCCCACTGGGTGATTCCGGCCGGATCCATGCGCGACGGCTTCTTCATGGGAGCATCGTTGCGCTTCAGCTCGAGCGCATCGACCTGCTTCTTGAGCTCGATGACAGACTGCTCGTTGCCTGGGACCTTGGCGAGCGATTCCATGGCGCTGCGCATCAGTTCCAGCGCGTGGTCGGTGATGGGCTGGGCCTCGGACTGTACGACGTCGGCCTGCTTTACATAGGTATCGGAGGCACGCTTGAGAGCTATTTCCCTGTTCTTGTCCTGCCCTGCGACGGTTTCGCAGCGAGCCTTGACTTGCCAGTATAGGCGTGCGGTTTCCCATTGTCCAGCGGTCTCGCAGCGCTGTGCGCTTGTCCCGCAGATGCTGGCGAACCGGGAGGCGTTGCCTTCGCCGGCGTCCAGCAGCAAGTTGATGAGCTTGGCCCACCAGGGCGTCGGCTCCTCAGCGCCAAACTCACTGAGTTGTTTCTGGAGGTAGTCGATGGTCTTGCGGTACGCCTTGGTCTCCTTGCCCAGAAAGTCGGCGATGTCGAAGGAACGCTTCAGGCGATCGTAGCCATCTGCCCACTGGACGACGTCCTTGAGATGCAGGGCGCTGCTTAGGTAGCTGTCGACAGCCAGGCTGGCGACGCTGGCGTCACCCTGGCGTACCCAGAGGATGTCGGCCAGGCGGGACCGCAGTTCCGCGTCCTGGACAGTTTCGATGAGCTGTTTGATCACACGCAGTTCGTCGGCGGAGAAGTCTTCAGGGAGCGGTGTGCGCGAGTACTGAAGATCGGCGGCGGGGACAAAGGGGTCGCGCGACGGGGTCTCGAGCTTGAGTTCGGGCGAAGCGACGGCGCCGAGGAACGTGTAGACGGCCTCTGTGCGCGAATCGTGCGCTTTGCCTGCTTCCTGCGCACGCTGGTAGAATAGTTTAGCATACACCGAGCACAGTTTCTGGTCGGCTTCGACCAGGACCTGTTGCCACGCTGTGCGGTCGATGTCTTCTTTCTTGATGACGAATCTGGTGATTGACACGGGTTCCTCCGAGTGGATGGGTGGTGTGGGAGATATCACGTGGAAAAGGGGAGACTAACGCCGGGAAGCAGTTTCTTGAGGGCGCGTACAAACGTCTTGAACTCGTCGGTCGAGCGCGACCGACCAGAAGCAGTGACGCGCTTCGCACCAGTATCCAGTGCGATTCGCCAGAGCACAGGCTGGTCGGCCTGCTGCATGCGATCCCAGTTCCAAACGTTCGCCTTGTCGGCGGCGCGCCAGAAACGCTTCCATGCTTCAAGGGACGGTTGAAATGCGAGCTGAGGCTCTGAGCCTGCGCGCGCATACAATGTCCCCGCCTCCCAGTGGACCGTAACGGTCCGCGAGGTGCCACAGCCGAGCGCCACTTCCACAGTGACGGGCTCAGCCGGCTCGATAGCAACAGTCATACAATCCTCCTTGCGGCCAAAACGCTGTCCCACGGCAGCGAACGGCCACACGCACGACTTGGGGGTGCGATCGCCCGTGCACTCGGCAGCTCAGGAGCCCCTTTCAGGACTCGCAGACGCCCGTGCACCTCTGCTAGTATAACGGATTTGTGTCGCGACAACAGGCACCGGTCTCTCACATGCGGCGTGGTCACAGTCGGAAAAGGAAGTCGCCCGGCAGGGAAGCCGGGCGATGTGGAGAGAGGAGAAGAGGGGAAGACGGTCTGGGCCTTCCTTGTGTTATCCTGTCGGCGCCTCTGAGGTCCAGCCCTTGCCGGCCGGGCTCTCAGGCTTCCGCTGACACCTGTGCTACACATCTCTCAACACATTCGTACATGGTCATCTTCATCCTCTGCTTTGTCATTCCCGCGAGGGCGGCAATCTAGTGTTGTCCTTGGGGCTGTCGTTGGAGTCAGCTGCCAACTATGGCCGGAGTCGTCATCTCGACGCCAGCAGTCCGCTCAACCGCCGTAGAGCAGCCTTTGCACCTTTTCCAGCAGCTGGTCCAGGTCGTACGGTTTGCCCAGGAACCCCTGGACACTGCCCTCCTTGAGCATCTGCTTGACGGCGTCGCTGGAGGTATACCCGGAGTTCAGCAGGATGGGGACCGTGGGGTCCAGGGCCCGGATGGCCTGCACGACTTCGCCAGAGGTCATGCCCGGCATGGTCATGTCCAGCAGGATGAGCCCGATGCCCACAGGATGATCCCGCAGGACGCTCAAAGCTGATGCTCCATCCGGTGCTGTCAGGACCGTATACCCGCTCCTGCTCAGGAGAGCCTGATTGACCGCGCGCACGATTGGCTCGTCTTCGACCACCAGGACCGTTCCGCTGCATACGTTCACAGAGAGGGGACTGGGAGTGAAGGACTGCATGGGTTCTTCCAGGCATCGAGGGAAATGGATATCGAAGGTCGCCCCGACACCTTCCGTGGACACTGCCGTGATCCAGCCTCCGGCCTGCTTGACGGCTCCATAGACGACGGAGAGCCCCAGCCCCGTCCCGGATCCTATTGGTTTCGTCGTGTAGAAGGGTTCAAAGAGATGCTGCATAACCTCCGAAGACATCCCGAGACCCGTGTCTGTGACACTGAGATGGACGAACTCACCCGTGCGCGCATAGGGGAGTTCGTGGACATAGGCCNTGTCGATAGTTACGTTCCTGGTGCGTATCGTCAGCGTCCCTTTGCCCTTCATGGCATCGCGTGCGTTCACGGCCAGGTTCAACAGAATCTGGGTCAACTGCGACCGGTCCAGCAGGACGTTCCAGGTCGTTTGCTCGTAGTCGCGGACGATATCCATGGTGGCTGGCAGGGACTGCTTCAACAGCGCCAGGTCGCATCAAGCGCGGCCGTGATATTTATGGGAACCGGCAGGACCATGGCACTGCGGCTGAAGGTCAGCAGTCCTTTCGTGAGGTCGGCTGCCTGACGGGCGGCGGTCTCGGCTGCGTTCAGGTTCTCCACCAACGAGTCTGCCGGGGGCAGGCTGCTGCGCATGATGGCGATGTTACCCAGGATGCCGGTCAGCAGATTGTTGAAGTCGTGCGCCACCCCTCCTGCCAGTTCCCCGATGGCCTCCATCTTCTGGGACTGACGGAGTTGAGCCTCTGCCTGCTTGCGTTCGGTGATGTCGCGGTAGATGGCGTAAGCTGCCTCCTGCTTCCCTGCAATCAGAATAGGTGCGCCGATGAGGGACACATCAACGAGGGTGCCGTCCTTCCTGCGCCGCACCGTTTCCAGAAGGTTTGTTTTCCCTTGGCCGGCAGATGCTGTCATCGCTCTGGCTTCTTCCTGGCGCGCGGGAGGTGCCACCAGGTTGTCGATACTTTGTCCGACGGCTTCATCGGCCCCATAGCCAAACATGCGCACGAACTCGGCGTTCACCCGCATGATCCTGCCTTGGGTATCGGTGATCGCAATGCCTTCCGGGGCTGTCTCCACCAGTCGGTCGAAAAACACTCGTTCCCGCTGAATCTCTTCTTCCGCCTGCTTGCGGTCCGTGATATCTCTGCTGACGCCCAGCGTTCCTGCTACCGAACCGTCCGGCGCGCGCAGGACGACCTTCTTGGTCAGAAAAGTGCGGAGCTTGCCATCATCACCCACAGCAGTGAACTCGCCCTCGCTCGCACCTGTCTCGATGGCAATACGGTCATCGGCCACATACACTGTTGCTTTTTCGGGCGGAAAGCACTCGGCATCCGTCTTGCCGATGATGTTGCCTTCAGCACTGGGGTCAAGGTGAAAGTACGTCTTGCTAGCCGCGACATACCGTCCTGACGCGTCCTTGATCCACATTGCGTCCGGCGAAGCTGCCAAAAACTGACTCCACTGCAGCTGTGCGATCCGTAGCTTGTCCTCCGCTCGCTTGCGCTCGGTGATGTCCTCGGCTGAACTCAATGCTCCGGCGATACGGCCATTCGTGTCTCGGAGCAGGGTGTTGTGCCAGAGGAGATCCAATCTGTTGCCGCTCCTTGTGATGATCGAGTTCTCATACGTCAGGACGTCGGCGTACTCGCCGTCCATGAGCTTGGCAAAGATTCCATGTACTTCCGTCCTCGCTTCTTCAGGTAGGCATGTGTCGAACCAATTCTTCCCGATAAGTTCTCCCGGCGCATAGCCGAGCAACCTGTGCCCGCTGTCGTTGAGCAGTGTGATATTCCCTTGCGCATCCAGACCGAGGATGACCTCGGCAGCTACGCTCAGGTACCTCTCGGCCATCTTTCTGGCCTCTTGCAGGCTAATCTCCATCCGCTTGAACTTGGTGATGTCGATGACGTTGCCGCCGACGCGGGAGACCTCCTGGGCTTCGCTGAGCAGTGCCTCGCTCCCGGCCAGTGCCTCCTCCGCCTGCTTCTGCACTATGGCAGCCTCGCCTGAACGGATTTCTTTGTCAGTCATGCTCTTCCCTCTTGCCTGTTTCCGGGCAACGGTTGGCCATGCTAGCGACGCCCTGCACTGCCGGCGACTGTCTTGTACATGTTTGTTCCATTCTCAGATCCTGAACTCTCCTTGACTTCGTCGAATGGTAGTTCTCTTGCCACACGCGCGAAAAGTGGGGAACTCGCACGATACTGCTCTCAGGATAGTAATGGCACAGAGCTGGTCAAGTGCCGCAATGCGCGCGATGAATGAGCTGATAGAGACTCCAGCATTGCCCGCCAGGTCGTCGGGTTCAGTTTGTCAGCCCAGCGACCTGGCCCGGCACGATGTCCATGATGATCTCTTGCACCATGCGCGCGCCATGACGTACACCACGGTGTCGGCCGACTTCGCGGAACCCGGCCCTGCGGTACGCGGCGACGGCCCGCTCGTTGAAGTCGTAGACATTCAGGATGACACTGCTCAGTCCCAGGATGTCGAAGGCGTATCGCGCCAGCAGGGCGACGGTCTCCGTTGCATACCCGCGGTTCCAGCAGTCCTTCTCGCCAATGATGAGTCCCAGTTCGGCTGTGCCTGCCGCGTGGTCGATATCGAACAGTGCGCAGTCCCCTACCAGGCGCATGCCGTTTACCTCATGGATATCGAAGTTCACACTGCCCCCACCAGCCTTGGCGACGTTGCTGTCATACCACTCGTATTCCTTCTCGATGGACACGCACGCCCCGATGTCGGTCAGTCCAACGTTGACTTCGGGGTCGCAGATCCACTTCCAGTACGTCGGCACGTTCTCCCGCTGCTGCGGGGTCAGTGCGACTTTTGTGCCTTTGATGATGACAGAGGCGCCACTCATCAGTCTGTCCTCTGGCCGTATCATGCGTGGATGCCAAACACGACTTGCATCAGGCGGCCGAAGGCGTAGGAGGCCGCTGCGGCGCCCAGACCGGTAATGACCATCTCGCGGATCTTGCGGCGGAAGGTATTGCTGCCGGCTGTCAGGGTGATGATGCTGCCGACAGTGGCAAGGGCAAGCCCTGCGAACAGGACGCTGAGGATCAGCGCCGTGAACGAATTCCGCGCGAAGAAGTAGGGGAGGACAGGGAACAGCAGTCCGATGGTGTACGCAGCGCCGGTGAACAGGGCGCTGCGGATCTCGTTGACGGAAGTGGTCTCGGTGAGGAGCCCGATCATCGCATCTTCGTTCGATGCCAGCTTGCTGGTGACCTCGTCGGTCAGGTCAGAGGGCATCCCGGATTCGGTCAGCTTCTTGGCCAATTCTGCCTGCGCCCGTCTGGGAGCCACATTGAAAAGGAGGTCGGTCTTGCGCCGGACGCCTTCGTTGACCTGGCGCTGACTGCGGACCGAGGACCAGGTCGCAAAAGCGATGGACAGCGCGCCAGCGAGGCCGACGACGAGGCCGTTGACGCCGACGATCTGCGGACGCGTCGGGTAGAGGGCCGAGAGGCCGGTGACCGCGCCAAGCAGTTCGACGAGACCGTCGTTCATGCCCATCACGAAATCGCGGACGTTGTCCTTGGGCAGTGCGTTGAACTGCGATTCCAGCTCTTCTTCGTGGCCCAGCTCTTCCTCGATGATGCGCGTGATGTCGGTCTTCTCGGTTTCTTCCAGAGTTGCGGAGTTCAGGAAGTCATAGTACGAGTCGACGGTGGTCGCCTCGGTGATTTCGAGGAAGGACAGGTAGTGTCGTGTTCCGAGTATCCGGCGCAGGAGTCGTGCCCAGGCGAACGAGAACCACGACGGCTCGACGGTGGTGATGCCGCGCTTGAGAAGGAACGCGCGCCAGAAGGCTATGTGGAGGTTCTCGACCCGAGCCAGTTCCGCAAAGCGCGCCCGGAGGGCAGGGTCCTTCTCGGACCCAGCCAAGTATGCATACAAGCGCGATGCACCTCGCTCGTCGGTGTAGAAGCGCATCGCTTTGGTTGTTTCATCCATCATGGAAGACTCCTTTCAGACTGACTGGAATTGTGAAGACCATGGTGCCTGACACCAAGGGAATTCACAATTCAGCGGCGGAATGTGTGTCGGAGGACAATTGCCTGCTGGGGACACATCTCGTGGCAGCAGTAGCAAAGCACACAGGTCCTCCGGTTGAACTGCGGGTACGGCGCGAGTTTGATTGCCTTCGCAGGACACCGCTGGGCGCAGATGCTGCACTTGACGCATTTGGACGTGTCGACCACCGGGATGGGTCGGTTGGAGGCGCCGACGATGCGCTGGAATGTTGCTGCGATCGACACCACCGCACCACCCATGTAGCTGCGGGGCCTCGCGAACGCCGGCTGGATGGGCGTGAGATCGCCTGCTGCGAGGGTGCCGTCAGGGACAGAAACGACATGCGACAGTGGTGTGAGTTCCCAGTCGATACCCATCATGCGGCACATGGCCCAGTCCGCGAGGACAGGATCATCCGCAACGACGACGGCCCGCAACTGTCTGGGCCTTCCTGCCGACGGTCCTTCGCCGTCCATACCGAGGATACCGTCCATGACGACCCGTTCATGCACGGGAAGGGCGGCGTGGAGGTCCAGCAGGCACCTGGCAAACTCGTCGCCGGACGGGATCATGTGGAGACCCGTGCGCTCAGCCTTGGGCGTGAGCCCGAACAGGTTCTTGACAGCACCCGTGACCAGCGTCAGCGAATGGGTTTTCGCCTTGGGCAGGTTGAAGAGAACCTTGCACTGCCACAGCAGGTCGGGCAGGGTCCGGGGGCTCCGTGGGTGCCCGAGGTACACGCGCCTGAACCCGTATCGGTCCAGGTTGCAGATGGTGAATAGGCCGGGGGCTCCGTGGGTGCCCGAGGTGCACGCGCCTGAACCCGTATCGGTCCAAGTTGCAGATGGTGACCCGCTCGTCGCCGGCGTATTCCTCGAGGCCAAAGTCGGCGGCCAGGCGTTCGCTGGGGACGTAGTTGCCCGGAATGTCGCCGACGATGACGCGGAGCCCGTGTCCGAGCAGAAACCGGACGAAGGCATGAACGAAGTGAGGGTTCGTCATCAGCGCCCGCTCGGGTTCTGCTTCCTGCAGGATGTTTGGCTTGACGAGGACCGTGTCACCGGGAACGAGCCCGCCCAGAAGAAACTCCTGGCGGCTTGCGAACACCTCGCTCAATCGTCCTTCGTCGTAGTCGTCGAGCCGGTCGATCCATGCATGCATACGTGCCTCCTGTCAGTGTATCAACAAGATAGCCACAGCAGCCCGTGACTCAAGCGTGTTCCTGTGCAGGGATGGGTTCGAGAGCGGCCCTGATCGCGTGGCGTGTCGGCAGGAGGAAGGCCAGTACCACCAGGACAGCCGCGACACCGAGCAGCAGGCGATACGCCGACGTGATGCTGGTGTGCTGCGCCCATTGACCCAGGATGATGACGGCGAGGCCGCCGACGCCCCAGGAAAGGCCCATGATGGACGCGGAGACCAGGCCGCGGTGGTTCGTGACCAGTTCGTGCGCGAAGACGATGTTGGAACTCAGTGTGAAACAGCTGAAGAAGCTCATGGCCGGGAACCAGACGATGCTGGTCGAACCGGTCAGGACGAACATCAGGAGGGTCACGGCTACGCCTGTCGCCCCGATGATGTTGATCGTCCTGCGGCCGATGTGGTCGGAGAGTTCGGCCCCGATGACATTGGCGACCGCGCCCACGAGCGAACCGACGGCAAGGTAGATGCCGGCTTTGCCCGGCAGGAACCCGAGTTCCTGGAACAGCAGGGGCAGCAAGATGGTGACGCCGTTGAAGATCGTCGCGGTAAGCGTGGCGTTGGCGACGAGCATGAGGTACCCCTTGAAGGCAGGACTGTCCATCATGCGGCCGCTGGTGCCGTTTCTTGCAGCTACCAGGGGATCTTCCTGCCGAGGGAGCGCGAACACCTGGAAGAACGCCAGTGCGATGCCGGGAATGGCCAGGATCCAGAAGCGCTCGAGATGCAGCAGTCCAAAGAGAGGGATGACGGTCAGCGAGCCGACAAAGGAACCCATGGACCCGCCGAAGTTGAAGACAGACATGAACCGGCCCTTATTCGTCAAGGACAGCTGGCTTGTACTGGCGGCCCCCTGCGGATGAAACATCGCAAGCGACACGGCTATGGCGGTGAAGATGAGCAGGAGCCAGCCAAAGCTGCGGGCGAAAGGCAGCAGNGCCAGCGAAACGGCGGCGAGAATGGAAGAGGTGACGACAAGCGCGTTGGCATGCCGCATGCGNTCGCACAGCAGGCCGAAGATCGTCTGGACCAGGCCCGAGACGATGGGGAGACTGGCACCNAGTGCGGCGGCGGCCCCAAGAGAGAAACCCAGACGNGTGCGGAAGACAGGAACGAGAGGGGGGAGGAAGGCGGCGTACCATTCGACGAGGAAGTGACCACCGGAGATTGCAAGCAGTGCTTTTCGTATGCGGCTCATCGTTTGACCTTCTCTCGTGGAACATGCGAAAAAGGCAACCTCGAAGCGAGCAGACGAGTCCGCCATGAACGCGAGCAATGTTCCGCGCGAGGCTACCTTCTTCTGTTATTAGTATAGCAAACCTTCAAACTATGTCAACTTCCGAAATACCTCAGGCTGCATGCTGCTTCCGGACATTGATGATGTGATATGCGGCATCTAGACTTCTGCCCGGAGGTTCCACGGTGGACGTGGCAGTTCGGCGTTGACGATCCCGGTCAGCCAGGTCACTCTCCCGCGACGAACCTGTCTCCGGCAATCCCCTTGAGCAATCGGCGCAGTTCGCGTGAGTTCGCGTGACCGTCAACCTGCAGGGAGATCTGTCCAGTCGTCGTGCTGAGCATAAGCTTGTGGGGAGGATCTCCGGCGGTGCGTGGCCCGAAGCGGCCCAGCGGGGTGCCTTGGACCAGCGCGACCTCCTGGATGTCGGCATAGCCCAGCACACGGGCTGTCGGCAGTTCCGCCAGGACATCGGGGATTGTCATCCCGACATACCCATCAATGAGCGCGAACGGCGCCTGGGCCGCGTGCCACATCTGTTGGAAACGGCTTGCCCCCTGTGCTCTTGCATCGGCCGTTCTCGTCTCGCGAATCCTGCGGACTTTCGCCTGGTCGAACGGGGCAAGTACGACAAACGAGCGGGTCAACAGCATAGTCAGCTCGACGGACTTGAAGGCGCCCAGCTGGTCGACCGTCTGACAGGCGAACAGGACGGTCTCTACTTCAGGGGCATCCATCGGAACCTCAGGTCCAGGATGAGCACGAGGGCGGAGACGAGAACCATGAGCACCGAATAAGGGATGGCAGACACGGACTCTTGGGCACGGCTCGCGGATTTCCAGCTTATGTAGAAGACAAGGAACAGCGCAGGGACGAGCAGGCCCCAGTAGTCGGTGCGCGAAC
>JGI24133J20442_1000594_pt1 | contig 11210 bp, 9 predicted proteins | sample BarGraNGADG00311_2_FD_20442 | JGI IMG/M metagenome (IMG submission 20442)
TTGGTGCGCAGTTCGTCGATCATGGGGATGGACAGCTCGATCCCGGTGACCGGCACGCCGCGCTCGGACAAGGGGATAGCCACGCGGCCAGTGCCTATGGCGAACTCGAGTGCTCGGCCTTGACCTGCGAGCTCGGCGAGTCGCTCGACGGCCGGCTCCAGCACCTCGGGAGCGAACATTCCCGTGCCCGGCGTGTCGTACGTTCGGGCAGCGTCCGCGTCCCAGATCTCTTCCTGACGCATGGCATCCACCTTGGCAGCGGGTGTCCTGCCTGTCCAACGATTATCCGGCTCGGTGCACAGTCACCGATGCTCGCTCATGCCGCGTTGGGTGTGCGTTGTTGTCCGGGGAATCCAGTCTCAGGATCCAGTGATTGCAGTGTGGGGTGGGCGTCCCGAGTAGGTTCACGGGCGTGGACAGCACATCGAACAGAGAACTCATCAACACGGCGCAAGGCGTTCTCAACCCTCATACGGTCGGTGGGCGCCTCTTCGGAAATGTGGCGTCAGTACTCATTACAGCAACAGGCAACCGTTCTCAGGCGTCTGCATCGACACGGGGTCGGGGACCGGCTTTTGTGCAGAGCACAGCGCCATCGCGGCCATGGTGACAGCTGGTGAGTACCAGATCACCAAGATTGTCGCCGTCTGGCGAGACGACGACGGCTTGCTCTACGTGTTACCTCCGTGCGGNCGCTGCCGCGAGTTCATTCGGCAAATCGACCCAGCCAACCTGGANGCAGAGGTGGNCCTTGNCCAAGATCGATCCGCGTTGGTGCGGGAACTGCTGNCAGCCCATGACTGGCCAGAGCCACTGGCTTCTGACTAAGACGCGCTGTTACGCGATGGCTGGCGTGACCGGTGGTCCCAGTTCGCGGTCTTGTGGACTCACTCTCATAGCCGCTGCGCGGTAGTTCAGTCGTTGATTGCCTCGATGCCAAGCCACTTGAGCTTTTCAAGGTGGTTCCGCATGTCCTGGAGCACCTCGGGGGAGTGTGGCTCCCAGTCCAAGATCTCGGCAACTACTCGCAGTGGCTCCCGGGTGCGGTAGGACCTCGTCGGGTTGCCCGGGAACTTCTTGTCCGTCAGGTTGGGGTCATCCTCAAAGGGGCCCGTGGGTTCCACACGGTAGATTCTGCTTGGTCCCTCGCCCACCGCGAGTTCCGCTCCCCAAGTAGCCGCATCCAGGGTTGCGGTCAGGTAGCTGTAGTTCGCCTTCCTTCGCGCGCCGAAATTGGAGCTATAGCCGGGTTCCAGCAAGTCCCCCGGCGTTCCTCGGAGTCGCCGCCCTGACATTCGCCCCGGGTAGCGCCACAGCTTCCCCCACCGCTGCGCCCCGCGTCGCGCCCGCCGCCAAGGTTGCAACCAGCCAGCATCCGTCATTCTGCGACCACAAACCGTCACGGGACGCCAAGACCAAGAACGCCACGTACCTCTGTGCGAGTGCAGGCGACCTGGTCGACGTACGCATCGGCGACGTCCACGCCACCCAGCCGTCACTCGGCTACGACGAGGTCTACTACAAGCTCGGGCGCTACTCGATGGGCAAGGACACGATCAACAAGAAGTACGACGACTGGTGCGAGGCCAACGGTCAGGAGCTTGCCGCCACCGTCTCCGCCACCGCGAAACTCAGGGACCCCAAGTCGTTCACCTACACGCTCCCGGTCGGCCAGGAGACCCCCGCAAGTATCGCCTTGATGAAGACCGTGGTGATCGGCCCCAAGGGGAGCCTGCACCTCACTGATGGGCACCACACGCTGACCTCGTTCTACGAGACTGCCGATGGCGGCCCCAACACGCACGTGCGCCTGCGAGTGCTCGGCAACCTCAGCAAGCTCGACAAGAAGGCCTTCTGGGCCGAGATGCAGCGCAACCAGTGGGTCTGGCTGCGCGACGTCGCGGGCAACCCGATCACAGTCAACCAGCTCCCCTCCGGTGTCGGACTGGCCAACTTCGCAGACGACAAGTACCGCAGCATCCTGTACTTCGCCCGCGACATCGGCTACACCCCCGGCAGCCTGCCGTTCCAGGAGTTCTACTGGGGCTCCTGGGTCCGCGACGCGCAGCCCGTCGACCTGAGCGGCTGGAACCAGAACGACGCCGCGAGCTACCTCGACGCAGTCAAGAAGCTCTCGGTGGCCCAGACCGCTCTGCCCGCCAACACCGTGATCGACGGCGGATTCACCGCAGCTCAGCTCGGCGTGCTTCCACTGTGGAACACCGGCGCGGCCGAGACCGCAGGCGAGTTCGCCAAGCTGTCGAAGCCGTACTCCGACGCGAAGCCCGGCAAGATCGCATACGCGCTGCAGTACAAGCTCAGCCTCACTCGCTGACCCACCCCGGGTCTGCGCCCGCGCGAAAGGTCAAGCCCCCAACGTCCCTTGTTCTCAAGGCGGTGGGGGCTTGATGTCGTCAGCCAAGCGCCCCGGGCTGCCAACCACTCGTGTGACTCCCCACCTCGAGGGCCGCGATGGGGCGCCGCTAAAGACCACTATTTCACCGCGATCTGTCCTTAGACAGTCGTTCAACCTCGTGAGACCGGGCGTCTGACAGGACGTTTCGGGACGTCGATCGGTCAGCGGGAGGGCGTGCACGCGGTGGTCGTGTCGGCCAGGAGATCAGCCGCCGAGGCGATGGCGCTGCTGAGCTCGCCTGGGGTTGTCCCGAGGTGCGCCAGGATGCGCTGGGCCCGCTCCGCGAAGTTGTCGGGTGCCTCCGGCAGTCGACCAGCAGCGGCAACGGCCCCCTTTTCGTTGATGAGCCATAGTCCGGAGACTCCGTGCAGCGCGTGGGCGCACACCTCAACCACCCGGAACAGACACCCCGCGACGTATGCGGTGTCGCCGCGCGTGACTGCCTTGCGGGCGATGTCGATATCGAAAGACGCCTCCCACAATCCGGCGACCAGAGTGTCCCGGAGGAGAGGTGGGAAGTGGCGGGCTGCCTGCTGCAGCGCTGTGATCTCACCGGATGGGTCAGCCAGGACGACGCCGAGGGCGACCTCACCGGCATACATGAAGTCCGGCACTCCGAACGGATGCCCGATCTGGAAATGGAAGTCGTACCGGCCTGCCTGGGCGTCCTCCCACGACGTGCGGATGCGGTCGAGGTCGCGGTAGAGCCAGTCCACCGCGGTCCCGCCGATGTGCAGCCAACCCCCGCCGTCGACCCACGGTCCCCACTCCCCCGGACGGGTCACTCTGGCCTCGGGGCCGGCGACTTCGCGGGCGAGGTCTTCGAGCGCATCAACGTCGAGCGCTCGTCGGTAGTAAATGCCAAGGTCGAAGTCTGACTCCGGTGTGTGCTCCCCACGAGCCCGGCTACCACCGAGCAGCACTCCCGTCACGCCCTGAACCTCACACAGTCGCCGCCCCAGTTTCCGCAACTCCTCGTCATCAATCACCCACACATCATGTCGGACCAACCGCCTACCTCCGTGCCGCGGGCCCAGCCGTCACGACGTCCAGCGGCGACGCCGGAGCACGATCGTTCACTTTCAGATAAGGAATCTGTTGACGCGTGGTGCTGCAGGGCCACGAGGTCAAGCGGCAGTCTTCGTGGCCATGAACTCAGCCCTGGCGATCACGCCGATGTCGCACTGGTCGGTGAACAAGCCGTCGATCCCGGTTTGCAGGAACCGCACCTGCTCGTCGATGGCCCGGCCGTATGCCGTGGCGTCGGTCCCGACGCGGTAGTCCACGGGCAGGAACGTGTTCTCGGCGCGGAACGTGAAGGGGTGAACCTGCAGGCCGGCAGCATGGGCTTCGGCCACCAGGGTGGTCGGCTGGCCCAGGGTGCCGTTGGAGTTGCGCACGATGATCTGGCTCTTGTCGGGGCCGATCCCGTTGACGATGCCGGAGATGGAGCGCAAGCCGGCCGCCGTGGTCAGGTCGGCGTAGGAGGTTGGGTCGCCTGCCGATGCCAGGTCGTAGGGCGCGCCGCTGGCCGCCGTGAGAAAGATCAGTGGGGCGTTGACCCCGAAGTGCTGTCGCAGGTCCACTAGGTTGGTGAGCTCGAACGACTGGATGAAGATCGGCGCGTTCGCGGTGTCGAGTCCGGCGCCGCGGACCTGCTGCACCAGGGGTGTCTCGAGGTCCAGGCCGATCGAGCGGAAGTAGCTGGGATGTTTTGTCTCCGGGTAGACCCCGACCTCACGGTTCAGCTCCGTGCTGAGTCTCTCGCGCAGTGCCAGGATCTCGGCGAAGGTTGGGATCTGGAATCGCCCGTCGTACATGGTGTTTTCCTGGCGAACCGCCGGCAGCCGCTCCTTGGCCCGGAGTGTCTTGAGCTCGGCGAGGGTGAAGTCCTCGGTGAACCAGCCGACGAGGGGGTTCCCGTCGATGACCTTCATGACTTTCCGGCCGGCGAACTTCGGACGGCTTGCCACGTCCGTGGTCCCGCCGATCTCGTTCTCGTGCCGGGCGATCAGAACGTGATCCATGGTCGAGACCAGGTCGGGCTCGATCAGATCCGCACCCATCCGGGCCGCCAGCTCGTAGGAGGCCAGAGTGTGCTCGGGACGGTATCCGGCTGCGCCGCGGTGGCCGATGACCAACGGGCTCTTCGCGGCGGGCTGGCCCTGCGCAGCCGTCAGCGCCGTGACGTTCGCGCCGACGCCAACGATCCGAGCCTGAGCGGGAATCGATGTTGATGGGAACGAGCGGGTGGCAGCAGCTGCCCCGAGGAGCCTTCCGACAGGTCGGTTCATGACCCAAACCCATCGCACGCAGAACACCTTGAGGTGTCATCCGGGCAAAGTGCCGATGACTTTGGGGCAAACGCGAGGTTGGGCCCCGATCAAGCCATGGTGGTGAGCTTATGCACCGTCTCGGGAAGTTCGGAAGATGCTCCCGCTGACTAGGTCAGGTATGGCCGCAGCACAACGCCCAGAAGCCGCGGGCCGTGCTGAGCGTTCGCACGGCCACCGTCCATCTCAGCGAAGGCCAGCCACATCTCTGAGATGACCCACAGTGCCCGCACCAGGTCGGCCACGGTCTGGTCGTCGAGGGGACGAATCACCCCCCGCGCCCGCCAGGCGTATGCCAGCCCGGTGAACTCGGCGATGCGCCGCTCGCGGACCGCCCGATACTCAGCCGCCAGCACCGGATCGGCATGGAGCAAACCCAGCAGGTCACGTGCCAGGAAGGCATAGCGCCGAGACAGCGCGGCACCCTCCGCGAGGCGGGCAAGAACGTCATCAGGGGTCAGGTCAAGGGGATCAGCGTCGCCCGCACCCCACAACTGCTCGTACGCCGCGACGAACTGCGCATACAGCTCGCGAATGATCTCGCTCTTGTCGGCGAACCAGTAGTAGAGATTCCCCGGGCTGATGCCCGCGCGAGCGGCCACATGATTGGTCGTGACCGCGGCACTGCCTCGTTCGTTGAACAGCTCAAGGGCCGCATTCAGGACGCGATCACGCGTCCTGATGGCGCCCTTCGTGGTCGGCATCCGGGACATGTTTAGAGCATACACTCTAAACTGACATCCCCGGACCAACTCAGTTTGGTGGCACGCAAGGCGTCTCCTCCAAGCACGTCGCGGCAGAAGTCCCGGCCGCCGTCTGCAGGTCAGCATCTTGTTCGCCGTCGAGCCGGGGTTGGAGGATGTCGTCCGGCACGGCACCAAACGGTACAACCGCTGGACAGAACCGCCCCCGCCCAGGTGACCGGGCGGAGGCGGTTGATGTTGAGCGACAGATGTCAGACGAGGGCGCCTCTCAGCGACTGCGGATGAGCTCCCAGGTGATGTTGTCGCCGTGCTGCTGGGTCCAGAAGATGCGCCAGGTGCCATTGAAGGGCGCAGGGGTCTTGGCTCCGAGAATGCCGCGGATCGAGGCGTCGCCGTCCGAGACGTGGATGCCGGTGATCTCGTTGTCCCCGTCGTTGTAGCCGGGGCTGGTCGTCGCGTCATACAGCGCGGACGCGTCGCGGCCTTCCGCGAGCCAGCGAGTCATCTCCTTGGCTTTGTTGTCCTTGCCGCCGAGGTCCACCAGATAGCCCGAGTCGAGGGCGTTGCGCTGGCCGTGCAGCCCATCGCCGGCGTCCTCGACCACGAGTAGCTGGTCCTTGGTAGCGAACGCGATGTTGTCGAAGCCGGTGTGTGTCTGGTCACCGACGACGACGGGAGACAGCTTGCCCCTGGCCGCGGTCGGTGAGGCCTGGGACAGCCGGAAGATCGCGCCGTATGCGCCGGGCAGTGTGCTGGTCGCGCTGGTGTCACCGGTCTCGGTGAAGTAGAAGTCGCCGAATCCCGTGCCGGGCCGGAAGACGCCGTTCTCGGGGCGCTTGAACGGGGTGGCGTCGGCGGCAGCGGCGCTGACCGTCGCGTCGTCGGCGCCGGCGTCGCCGTGGACGGTGACCCACGTGGTGGCGAAGGACTTGCCGTAGGTGTGCAGGTCGGTGATGGCCGGGTCGGCGGGGTTCAGTGAGAGCTGCTGTGCCGTGATCGGCGAACCGTCCGGGCGCGATACCTGCAGGGCCTCGAGCTTGCCGCCCTTGGCGAGGTCGGTCTTGTCAGTGGGGGTGAAGGGGTCCCAGGTGATGCCGTCGAGGGGCGGGAGCTTGTTGCCATCGACGTCGGTGTCCGCGACCAGCGAGACCCGCTTCGACGGATCCTTCTGGTCCAGGTCGATCCGGGTCACATACCCGTTTGGTGCGCCTTCGTGACCCTGGAACAGGTAGTGGTGACCGCCCATGGTGAGGTAGACGTTCTTGTCGGGCTCGGTCTTGAAGGCTTCCTCGGGGTCCTGGGTGAGCGGACCGCCCCCGGAGGTGACATAGCCGTAGTGGGTCACGCCCGCGGGGGTGTCGGGGTTGGCGAGCGGCAGGTTGCCCCAGGCGACCGAGGTCTGGCTCAGCCCGGGGGCGAGCACGTTGTTCTGCACACCGAGGCGCGGGTTGGCGAATGCCACGTTCCCGACGCTGAGTCCCGACGACGCGGTTGCGGCCAGCTGGCCGGCAACAAGGGCGGACACGGTGATGGTGGCTCCGGCCGCGCCCAGTAGGGCGAACTTGTGGAACGAGCTCATGTGCTGCCTCCAAGAGTGCGGGCCGGACGGCCCGGATGGACTGAGCCAACCCCGCCCGCATTGCCAACCGGTGGACGTCAGGACAGCATCAGGTGAACGTCACATCGCGCAGCTTCTCTGGTTCTGAGACTTCTTCCGCCTTTGGGTCAGGTCAGGACAACCTCTGTGGCCGGATGGCGGGGGCTGCGCAGGGCCTCGCTGGTGGGGTAGCCGATGCGGAATGTCATGATCGCGTGCGAGCGCGGAGGGAGCATCACCGCCATGGCGTCGGTGAAGTCAGGCGCCAGACCGGCAGACCGCTCCCGGTCGATGCGCTCCGGAACCTGGCACAGAGGCTGCATTCCGAGCCCCTGCACAGTGGCTGACAGCTGGATGCGCTGCCAGATACGTCCGACGCGCAGACGCGCGATGGGATCAAGACGATCCCGCACGACGAGGGCCCCGAAGGCGGCCGCGGTGGGGATCTGGGTCTCCAGCGTCCCTCGCAGCCAGCCGTCGTTGTTCTGTTTCTGCGAGACGGGCAGGACTTTGGCCAGGGAGCGGATGAGCGTCGACTGTCCAGAGGGGTCGATGGTGATGCCATCCTTCTTCGCCTGGATCTCATCCCAGTCCGTGCGGTACCAGGCGAAGTCGTCAGCGGCCTGTTGCGGATCGGCAATAATCACCTTGGTGGCGCGTGTCGTGAGGTCACCGAACGTGCGTTTGTCGCCGGCTTTGGTGAACCAGACGAGCTCCACGTCGGGAGCATCGACGAGGTTGCCGAGCGCGTCAAGCTGACCCTGGCTCACCGGGCGCCCGAGGTCGTAGGCCGCGCGGTTGGTGTGTCTGTTCGGGATCGCCTCAAACAGTGCAGACGCCGACTTCTGCGTGAGAACAAGATCCACTCGCGCGATGTGGGTGGGGTCTGACGGTTCGGGCAGGAGGCGCACGGTGGGTGTCTTGCCGTTCGGCGGGCCGGCCAGGGCCAGGTTCTCGATGGCACACCCCAGGGAGATCTGCATCTCACGGCCGAGCGGGTCCATCGTGCCGATACTGCGGGATGCATCGGCGAACAGTTCGATCCGATCGGTGGCGACCCTGAAATGCCAGGGCTGGGTGTTGTGCGCGTTGGCGGCCAGCACCGCTGCGCGCACCAACCCCAGGGAGTCCTGGCCCGCGGGGCTGAGCGCGTCCCATGCGGCATAGGCCGGGCCGGTTCCCGTAGCGAAGACACCGCCGTCGACGGCGCGCCAGGTGAGGCCGCCTGCCCCGGCAAGAGCGAGAGTGCCCACACCGAGCCCTGCGATCTTCAGGAAACCACGACGGTCTATCGGAGTCGACTGTACTTTAGAGTTCACATACTAATTAGAGCACTCGCTCTAATTTTGACCCAACCCGGTGCANATGTCTCGGCCGCACCGNATCTATCGCACTGGACAGCCACCGAAGGTGCGGATCCCGCCGCTGCGAGGGGTGTAGGCATTCGCCACATGGACGTCCCGCACTCAGGACCCGCCAACGACCAGGCTGCTTGCGGCTTCGTCGTAGTGGCGCAGGAGGCGGTCGCAGACGACCGGCCAGGTGCGCGCCCGCACCGTGTCGTGGGCTGCCATGCCCATCGCCCGCCGTTTCCACGTGTCGCCGGCTAAGTCGGCGACGTGCGCCCGGAGGGCCGCGAGGTCCCCTGGCGGGTAGAGCCATCCAGTCCGGCTGCTGTCGACGAGGTCCAGCAGCCCGCCCGCCCCGACGGCCACCACCGGGAGACCGCTGGCCATCGCCTCTTGGGCGACCTGGCAGAAGGTCTCGTAAGGGCCCGGGTGGACGACGACATCAAGGCTCGCCAGAACCTGCGAAAGGTCTGTGCCCGTGAGCACCCCGGTGAAGTGGGCGCCAGGGAAGAGCCGGGTCAACCGTTCGCGTTCCGGCCCGTCACCGACGATGACGAGCCGGATCCCGGGCAGGTCGCTCAGCACCGCGAGGTCCTCGACCTGCTTCTCGGCGGCGAGCCGGCCGACGAAGCCAACAAGGACCTCGCCCGAGGGGGCCAGTCGAGCCCGTAGGTCGCGGTCGCGGTGCGACGGCGAGAACGCGGCTGTATCGACCCCCCGCGGCCAGACCTGCACACGGGGGATGCCGTGCCTCTGAAGGTCGCTGGCGGCGGTGGGCGAGGGAGCGAGGGTGATCTGGGCGCACTCGTGGATGGAGCGAATGTGTCGCCATGCGGCGTTCGAGGCGGCAGTGAGCCCGTATCGCAGCGCGAAGCCGGCCACGTCGGTCTGGTAGATCGCAACCACCGGTATGTCGAGCGACGCCGCCGCCCGCATCACCGGCCCACCGATGGCGAATGGTGAGGCGAGGTGGATGACGTCCGGGGCGAACCGCTCCAGCTCCCGGACCAGCCTGCCACCGGCGACCATCGGAACACGCACCTGCGAATATCCCGGGAAGCCGAACGACGGCAGTGCGACCACCTCGAAGCCCTCGCAGGTGGGCGGTGGGTTCCCTGGGGCGATGACCATGGCCTCATGACCGGTCCTGCGCAGGTGTCCCAGTACCTGTTGCACTGAGCCGGTCACGCCATTGATGTGCGGGAGGAAGGACTCGGACACCACTGTGACCTTCATACCGGCAGTACAGCAGCGTCACCCGAGCCGGTAGGTGAGCCCTCGGTGTCGTGTCGTTTGCCTGCATGTGAACAGTGGGTGATGGGAACTGGGCGCGACGGACACCTCGAAAGTCAGAGGTCCGTAGGCACCTCATGGGGGGCCGCCATTGGCGTCCATTGGTCACGCGAGACGAGCACCTCGCGCAACAGATCCGGACGGTCGGTGATGATTGCGTCCACTCCGGCATCGAGCAGATGCCGCATGACGACGGGCTCGTCCACCGTCCACGTCACCACCCTCATGCCGAGGTCGTGAGACATGACAACGAGCCGTTCGACGAATATCGGGACCCGCCCGAGCTTGACCGGCACATGCGCAAACGGTGCGTTGGCCAGTGCCCTCGGCGGCCGCACCCCTGCCCTCGCGCACATCAACAGCGTGGTCAGTGATCGCCAGCCCAACGCTGTCGCGACCTCAGGAACCTGCTCACGGACGTGCGCAAGCAACCCGTCCCAGGCACCCGCAACACACACCCGCTCAGCAACTCCCCTGCGCCGCAAGGACTTCACCAATGGATCAAGCCCGGCCAGGTCTTTGGAGTCAACCGTGAAGCACTGGTCGGGGAATGCCTCGAGCGCCTCGTCGAACGTCGAAATCGGCTCAATCCCGTTGATCCGCAGGGCACGCAGCTCCTGCAGTGACTTCGACCGAACCGGGCCCGTGGCCGTGGTGACCCGCTCGAGCGTCTCGTCGTGGAAGCACACCAGATGGCCGTCGCTGGTCACCCGGACGTCGGTCTCGAGATAACGCAGGCCCAGCCCCGAGGCCAGACCGAAAGCGGCAAGCGAGTTCTCCTGCGCGAGAGCCGCGCCACCGCGGTGGGCAATCGCCAGCGGGCCGCATCCTTCGCCGTAGGCCATGCCTCAAGCGTGGTCCACTCTGCGCCTTCGCGATGCCAAACCGGCTGCCACCGAAGGATGTTCACCCAGCCTTCACCTGCTACCCATCGAGCGCACACGCCAAGAGACTGGTGGCGCTGCCGCGAGAGCGCCTCGACGAGGGTGTCGGAACTCCCGAACTGTGTCAGCGCCGCCCACGAGCGCTGGAACGTCTCTCCCGCCCTCGGCCGAGGTGCGACGGGCACCCAGTCCCGATACGGTCAGATGATCCCGGTGGGCTTCGGGGAACGAACCAGTCACAGGGAGCTCTGGAATGAGTCGGGTCGAAGGCTTCAACGACAACGTCACGGAGAATACGGCCACCCAGCCGTTCATGGCCTTGGCGAAGCCTTCCAAGGAGGCAACCGACCCGGCAGTAACCGAACACCAGGGCCAAGAAGCACCTCGCGGCCATCATCTACGAGATCGGTGTCGTCGATGGTGTCTCGGCATCGGTCATCGTCCACGCGATGAGAGCACGCGAGAAGTTTCTGAGGTGATGAGCATGCCACGCACCGTCCAAGACATCCTCGACCACGCTGACGAACTCGCCAAGCGTTTCGAGGACTACGAACCATCACCGACAGACGAACGCGACCCAGCGGTGTTCGGCGAGCTTCGCCGAGCTGTCCTGTCGCGATCGGATGCCGAACGC
>JGI24133J20442_1000596_pt1 | contig 11206 bp, 7 predicted proteins | sample BarGraNGADG00311_2_FD_20442 | JGI IMG/M metagenome (IMG submission 20442)
AAACGGATTGCTTGGCAAAAAAGTTCCGAAGGTATCAGCCGTGAAAACCGATGGGGTAATAATAGCCGGAACCCCTGAAAATTCTGCAATTATTGCTTCATTAAATCTTAAAGACCGACTCGCTAAAGTTAAAGATGAAGGATACATTATTATAAATACTGAGTTTAAGAAGAAACAAGTTATTATAATTGCAGCAAACAAAGATATCGGTGTTTTATATGGGACCTTTCATTTTCTGAGGTTGATGCAAATACATCAGAATATTTCAAATCTGGCTATAGAAGAGTATCCGAAAACCAAAATCAGAATTCTTAATCACTGGGACAATCTCGATAACAGTGTTGAACGTGGATATGCAGGCAGTTCAATCTGGAACTGGAAAAATCTTCCGGATAGTATATCTCAACGATATGTTGACTATGCCCGTGCTAATGCTTCAATAGGGATAAACGCCGCAGTTCTGACCAATGTAAATGCAAATGCAATAATTCTTACAAAAGAATATCTTGTAAAAGTTGCAGCACTGGCAAATGTCTTCAGACCATATGGGATTAAAGTTTATCTTGCTGCAAGATACAGTGCCCCTATTGAAATTGGGAAATTGACTACAGCCGATGCACACGACCCTAAGGTTATTGATTGGTGGAGCAAGAAAGCAGCTGAGATCTACAGCTATATTCCTGATTTTGGAGGATTTATTGTTAAGGCAAATTCAGAAGGACAGCCTGGTCCGCAGAATTATAAACAAACTCATGCAGATGGAGCAAATCTGTTGGCAGATGCAATTGCCCCGTATAACGGAATCGTGATGTGGAGAGCATTTGTTTATAACAATAATGTACCGGATGATCGGGTCAAACAGGCTTATAATGAGTTTGTTCCTTTTGATGGCATGTTCAGGAAGAATGTAATCATTCAGGTAAAGAACGGACCGCTCGATTTCCAGCCACGCGAACCTTTTAGTCCTCTTTTTGGAGCAATGCACAAGACTCCTTTAATGATGGAATTTCAGATTACCCAGGAATATCTTGGTTTCTCAGTTTATCTTGTTTTCCAGGCTCCTCTCTATGAAGAATGTCTGAAATCTGACACTTATGCGAAAGGTAAAGGATCGCTTGTTGCCAAAGTAATTGATGGCAATCTTGATAATCAAAGTCTAACAGGAATGGCAGGGGTATCAAATATCGGGAACGTCACAAACTGGACAGGTCATCCATTTGGCCAGGCAAACTGGTACACATTCGGCCGGCAAGCCTGGGATCCATATCTGAACTCAAGAGATATTGCTAACGAATGGATCAGAATGACTTTTTCAAATGACAAGGAATTTATTGACAGGATAAGCAGGGTGATGCTTCGTTCCCGCGAAATCGCAGTAAGCTTTATGACACCTATCGGACTCCATCATATTATGTCAAGCTCTGTTCATTATGGCCCCGGACCATGGGTAGACAATCTTCGACGCGACTGGAATCCGGTTTATTATCACAGGGCTGATTCTGCAGGTATTGGTTTTGAAAGGTCATCGAAAGGGAGCAACGCCATAGGACAGTATTTTCCACCGGTCAGGGATCTTTACGATAATCTTGAAACTTGTCCTGATAATCTGCTGCTCTGGTTTCATCATGTCCCCTGGGATTACAAGTTAAAGTCCGGAAGTAACGTGTGGGATGAATTATGTTACAGATATAATATGGGTGTCGATTCTGTCCGCTGGATGCAGAAAGAATGGGATAAATCGAAAGGTATGATTGATAATGAAAGGTTTGAAAAAGTAAAAGCACTGCTTGTAGAACAGGAAGCGAATGCAAGAGTTTGGAGAGATGCATGTTTATTGTATTTCCAGACATTTTCGAAAAGACCAATACCCGCCAGTTACGAACAACCTGAAAAGACACTTGAGTATTACAAAAGCCTTAAATTCAGTTCAAAAAGGTAAAAAGAAAACATGAAGGATAAGATGAATAAGATTCATGAAAATAGTGTTGATGGAGAAAGCAGTTGTTGCTTATCTTGAAAATTATTGCATTCCATCGCTGATTGGCATGGACCCCGGGAATACAGAAGACATCTGGCACTTTTTCTATCGTGGAGTTTATTGGAAACGGGGAGCTGTTTCAATGACAGCCGTTTCGGCAATCGATATGGCACTATGGGACATAAAAGGAAAAACCCTGAATACCCCTTTATATAATCTCCTTGGTGGAAAAAGCAGGGAAAAGATTATGGTATATTGTCATGCCAATGGTAAAAATGTCAATGATACTATCGAAAAGGTCGGACTTGAAATTGAAAGAGGATTCAAAGCCGTTCGAGTTCAGTCGGGTATTCCGGGAATTGAACATACATACGGAGTTGCAAAAGACAATAAATCATATGAGCCTGCTCACAAAGGATTGCCTCATGAAGAATACTGGGATACATCAAAATATTTGAATTTTGTACCCTCTTTGTTTAAAAAAGTTAGAGATGTTTATGGCGATGATATTCATCTTCTTCACGACGTTCATCACCGTTGCACGCCAATTGAGGCAGCCCGGTTATCAAAAGAACTGGAACCTTTCCATCTTTTCTGGCTTGAGGACGCAGTTTCAGGTGAACTTCAGGAAGGTCTTCGGTTGATCAGGCAACATTCAACCACGCCTTTGGCAATTGGCGAAGTATTTAACAGTATTTACGATTATACAAATATATTTACTGAACAACTGATCGATTATTTCAGGATGCCGCTTGTTCACGGAGGTGGTATAACTCACCTTCTTAAGGTTGCAGCGATGGCATCGATCTACCATATTTATACGGGGTTTCATGGTGCTACTGATCTCTCTCCTGTGAATCTTGCTGCAACAATTCATTTTAATCTTGCTATCAATAATTTTGGAATTCAGGAATATATGCCACATCAGGAAGTTGTAAATGAGGTGTTTAAAACTAATTACCTTTTCGATGATGGTTTTCTTACTATAGATGATTCTCCTGGAATAGGTGTGGATATCGATGAAAAGAAAGCCTCAAGATTTCCTTATTCGATGGCTCGTCTTCCTGTAAATAGAAAAACTGATGGTACAATGTTTAACTGGTAAAATCCGCCCCCCATTCTCCCTAAAGGAGGGCTAAATCACGCACATGGAAAAAATTACACTTAAAGAATAAGAATTAATCCCGCCTCAGCTGGAGCAGGGGGGCCGAAAAAAGAAATAAATTGTTAATTTTATGTCAAATATTCTAATTTTAAAGTATGTTATTACTAGGAATTGATTTAGGAAGCTCTTCAGTTAAGGTTTCTGTTATTGATGGAGAGTCAGGCAAGTGTCTGGCTACAGCGTTTAATCCATCTGATGAGATGAAAATAATAGCCTTGAAACCGGGTTGGGCAGAGCAGGATACTGAAATCTGGTGGTCTAACCTGAAGGCTTCAATTGCAGATTGTACAAATAAGCTTGGGCAGAAGAAAAACGATATCGGTGCAATAGGTATCTCTTATCAGATGCACGGGCTTGTCACTGTTGATAAGAATAATAAAGTATTACGTCCATCTATAATCTGGTGCGACAGCAGGGCTGTCCCATATGGTGAAAAAGCTTTAAACTATCTGGGCAATGATTTCTGTCTTTCACATCTTCTAAATTCCCCTGGTAATTTTACAGCTACAAAACTAGCCTGGGTTAAGGAATGTGAGCCGGAGTTGTATTCCAGAATAGATAAGATTATGCTGCCGGGTGATTATATTGCGCTGAGGCTTACTGGACAGATAAGTACTTCCTATTCAGGACTTTCAGAAGGTATTTTTTGGGATTTTTCAACTAACCGGGTTTCGGCAGAGCTGCTGAAATATTTTGGTTTTGATTCANCCCTTTTACCCCAGGCGGCTCCTTCNTTCTCGATAAGCGGAAGACTTCTTAAATCANTNGCATCGGAATTGGGTTTGCCTGAAGGAATACCTGTCTCATACAGAGCCGGGGATCAGCCAAATAATGCTCTATCTCTGAATGTTTTTAATCCGGGTGAAGTTGCAGCAACTGCTGGCACTTCCGGAGTTATATATGGAATTACTGACAAGAAAAAACATGATCCTCTTTCACGGGTTAATACGTTTTTGCATGTAAACAATAGTGACACAGATGCCCGTCTGGGTGTTTTATTATGCATAAGCGGAACAGGAATACTCAATTCATGGCTTAGACGAAATAGTAGTGGTAAATTGTCATATAATGATATGAATGATATGGCTGCAAAAGTTGCTCCGGGATCTGATGGGCTTTGCATTTTACCCTTTGGCAACGGTGCCGAAAGGATGCTTGGGAACAAAGATTCAGGAGCAAGGATTGAAGGATTGAACTTTAACACTCATACCAATGCACATATGTTCAGAGCAGCTCAGGAGGGAATAGCATTTTCATTCAGGTATGGACTCGATATTTTAAAGGAAACAGGAATTGATCCTAAGGTGATGAGAGCCGGTGAAGCAAATATGTTCCTTAGTAAAGTTTTCAGGGAAACTTTATCATCAGTTACCGGAACTACAATTCATCTTTATAATACAGATGGATCGATAGGAGCTGCCAGAGGTGCCGGAATCGGATGCGGTTTTTACAAGTCGGAAAAAGAAGCATTTAAAGGACTTGCTGCTGTAGGTGTCACTGAACCTGACAAATCAAAATCAACAGAATATGAAAAGGCATATATAAAGTGGAAGGAGTTGCTTTCAGAGTTGTAAAAAATTGATTTATCTATGCGGTTTTTACGCAAACTTTTCGAACTTTGCATTTAATGGCTTTAAATACTAATCACATATAAAAAATTTTCATTATGATTTACAAAGGAAAAAAAGAGGTATATCCCGGCATTGGAAAGATTGAATATGAGGGTAAAAAATCGAAAAATCCGTTGGCTTTCAGGTGGTATAATCCAGAAGAGGAAGTGGGCGGAAAAAAGATGAAAGATCATCTTCGTTTTGCAGTCGCTTACTGGCACTCATTCTGTGGTGATGGTTCAGATCCGTTTGGGGATGCTACCAGGTTCTATCCCTGGAAAGATGCTAAAAACGATGATAAAACAAAACAAAGGCTTGATGCTGCCTTTGAGTTTATAACAAAAATTGGCGCAGGTTATTATTGTTTTCATGATACTGATATTGTAGGAGCAGGTACTGTTTTTGAAATCGAAAAAAGACTGGAAAAAATTGTTCCGGTGATGAAAAAGATGCAGGAACAAACTGGAGTTAAATTACTTTGGGGTACTGCAAATCTCTTTTCAAATCCAAGGTATATGAATGGCGCTGCGACAAATCCTGATTTCACTGTTGTTGCTAATGCAGCTGTTCAGCTTAAGAATGCTATTGCTGCTACTGTTGCCCTTGGTGGTGAGAATTATGTTTTCTGGGGAGGCCGTGAAGGCTATATGAGCCTTCATAATACCGATATGAAAAGGGAACTTGAACACATGGGTACAATGTTATCCATGGCACGTGACTATGGTAGAAAAATTGGATTCAAAGGGACATTCCTTGTTGAACCAAAACCGATGGAGCCATCAAAACATCAATACGATTTTGATGTAGCCACCATAATCGGATTCTTACGTCAACATGGTCTGGATAAAGATTTTAAACTGAATATTGAAGTCAATCATGCCACCCTNGCCGGTCATACTTTCCAGCATGAGCTCCAGGTTGCTACAGATGCCGGTCTTCTTGGCAGCATTGATGCCAACAAAGGTGATTATCAGAANGGNTGGGATACAGATGANTTTCCTACAAATATCTATGAGGTCACTGAAGCTATGATGGTTATTCTNCAGGCTGGTGGATTTTCAACCGGAGGTATAAATTTCGATGCCAAGATAAGACGTAATTCAACCGATATTGAAGATATTTTCATAGCTCATGTAAGCGGCATGGATACTTTTGCCAGGGCTCTTGTAATTGCTGATAAAATTCTGAAAGATAGCGACTATCTTAAGATGAGAAAGAAGAGATATGAATCGTTCGATAAAGGTGCCGGTAAAGATTTTGAAAAAGGTAAACTAACCCTGGCAAAATTGAGAGATATTGCTTCTGAACTGGGAGAACCTGAAACAAGAAGCGGTAAGCAGGAGCTCTATGAGCAGCTGATAAATATGTATTTAGCATAAGAAGAATATTAAGAAATAACCGCAAAGCACATAAAGAAGGTACTCAAAAAAACCTTAGCGACCTTTGCGGTTAAATTTTCTTATTAATTATATTTCTGAAGTAATAACTTCAAAAACCGGGGGAGAGGCCATTGACTTTTTAACCTTGCATAATTCGGCTACCGAGATAACAGCTTCTTTATATTTATCCGGAAAATCCGGAGGCAGTTTGATATCCAGTTTGATATTGACCGGCAATCCTGTTTCTTCATCATACTCGGAACTCTGAATTATTTTAATTTTATCGGTAGGAATTTTTCGATTATCACAAAAAGCTTTTACATATATCCCGGTGCAGGTTCCGATAGAAGCCAGAAACAATTCAAACGGCGAAGGAGCAGAATTTTGACCCCCGCTATGCACAGGTTGATCGGTTTTTATTATATGACCATGTGAATGTGCAGTCACAACTTTGCCTCCATCAAATGTTATTTCAATCATATCAGACTATTTGATTTTATAATGATCTTCAAGGATCATTCCAAACAGCTTCCCCGGCAAAATATATTTCAGCATCACGGCAAGTTTTTGCTCGAATGATGCAATAATATATCGCTGGCGAGGTTTTTTACATTCTACGATACTGACTAGCTTTTTAGCAAGAACTACCGGTTTCCATCCATTGGCTTCATCGTTCTCAATTATAGCCAGAGTTTTCAGAAATTGTTCATGATAGGGATCATTGACATCGGTGGGTGCAAGAAAATTTCTCCGGTTGGCAGAGTTATTAGTATGAAAATCTCCGGGGTTGATAAGTACGATTTTTATATTAAAATGACTGACCTCCATCCTGAGTGCTTCACTGAAACCCTCTATAGCAAATTTACCTGCAGAGTAGAATGCCTGGAACGGTAATCCCATCAATCCGCCTATTGAACTGAAATTAATTATTGTACCGCCTCCCTGTTTCCTCATAACAGGCAACACTTCTCTTGTAAGATTTACCATTCCAAGGAAATTGGTATCCATCTGAAGCTTGATATTTTCTATTGGTGATGTTTCTATTGGTCCACCGGTATGCATACCGGCATTATTTATAAGGACATCAATTCTACCCTCTTTTTCGTAAATTGTTTGAACAGCTTTCAGAATAGATTCGGAATTTGTGAGGTCGAGCTTTAACCCGGTTATCGCGGAATTAATTTCTACATCTCTTCTTACCGTACCGTAAACAGTGTGTCCCTTGGCAGCCAGAAGTTCAGCAGTCTGCTTACCAAAACCAGATGAAATTCCTGTTATAAGAATTATTTTTTTCATTTTAGAATACCCAGTGCCTTTGCTGCATTGGTGATCTTCTCAATTGAGATTTCAACTTGTTCCTTTGTATGGGTTGCCATAAGAGAATATCTGATCAGACTATCCTCTTTTGGTACACCCGGAGATACTACAGGATTCACAAAAATTCCTTCTGCAATCAAATTCTGGGTCAATTGCAAAGCTTTAATTTCATCCCTGATAAACAGAGGAATTATCGGTGATTCGGATTTTCCTGTGTCGAAACCGGCTGTCTTAAAACCATTAAGTGCTAAAGCGGTCATATCCCACAAATGCTTAATCCTTTCAGGTTCAGTTTCCATTATTTCAATGGAAGCAAGGACAGTAGCGGCGGAAGCAGGAGTCATGCTGGCGCTAAAGATCAGAGATCTTGAATTATGTTTTATAAAATTGATCACCTCTTTATCAGCAGCAATAAATCCTCCAAGAGAAGCAAATGATTTTGAGAAAGTACCCATAATAAGATCGACTTTGTCAGTCAGACCGAAATGTGAAGCTGTACCTGATCCATTTTTCCCCAGAACACCTAATGAATGTGCGTCATCAACCATAATCGATGCACCATAATGCTCAGCAAGTTTTACCACTTCAGGTAATTTGATTATATCGCCTTCCATGGAAAAAATACCATCAACAACTATAAGTTTAATACGGTCCTTATGGCAAAGTTTTAATTTACTCTTAAGAGCATCCATGTCGTTATGGGCAAACTTAAGCACTTTCGAAAAAGAAAGTCTGCTGCCTTCAATAATTGATGCATGGTCAAGCTCGTCCAGGAGGAGATAGTCGTGCCGTCCTGCAAGTATTGATACAACACCAAGGTTCACCTGGAAACCGGTACTATAGCAAAGAGATGCATCTTTATTAACCAGTTGTGCAAGCTTCTCTTCAAGTTTTATATGAATATCAAGGGTCCCGTTTAAAAACCTGGAACCGGCACAACCCGTACCATATTTGTCAATAGCAGCTTTTGCAGCAGCCTTAACTTTCGGATGGTTAGTGAGCCCAAGGTAGCTGTTCGAACCGAACATCAAAACCTTTTTACCATTGATGACTACTTCTGTATCCTGTTCGGATTCTATTGCCCTGAAATAGGGATAGATGCCAGCCCGCATGGCTTTTTGCGGGGCATCATAACCTGAAAGTTTTTCTTTTAAAATTCTCACTATCTGGTTTAAATATTGTTAGAATAGAGTCCAAATGTAATAAAAAAAGAATAAAACTGAAGAAATGCAATTCTTTTGGGCTAATATAGTAATAAATTTAGCACATATTGCGAATTATTATTTGGAAAGTAGGGAGATGAATTTTACTTTTGTTCGCGAAATCAATTTTAAGAATTTGATGGACGACGACCCTGCGAATATATTAATCTAACCTGGTATAGAAGGGTAACCTTAATTGTTGTTAACTTCCTCCTGTATCAGAAAATAAGGAGGTGACAATGACATCACTCACAACTTTTTATTTAAGCGGCATAATCGGTAAAGAAGCTTTTGGAGCCGATGGTGATGCTATCGGAATAATAAAAGATTTACTTGTTAATGCAATGCCTTCGGGAAACAATGACCCGAACCAGCAACTGGTAACTGGCGTAAGACTTAAAATCAATAAGGAAATCAGGTTCTATTCCTTTAAAACTTTTATTGTTACAAAAGCCCGGGAAATGCTTAATGTAACCTGCACCGAACTCATTGAACTTGGCCCGGAGGAAGTAAATAATGGCCTGACTCTGGTGGAAAACATTCTGGATAAGCAGATAGTGGATCTGAATGGCCGCAAGCTGGTAAGGGTTAATGATGTCAGACTTGCAACATTACCTACAGGGACATTTGCAATTGCTGTTGATATCGGTATTGAGGGCCTTTTACGCAGGATTGGTATAGCTTTACCAATAAAAAGAGTTCTATCTCTTTTAAAAATAAATTTGCCGGCAAAATTTATCCTTTGGGATGACGTTCAGGCAATTGACCACTCAAATCTTAATATCAGACTTTCAAAAAGTTATGGCAAGCTTCATACTCTTCATCCATCGGATATTGCAGATATTATTGAAGATTTGGGGAAAAAATCAAGTATGTCGGTTTTCTCTTCACTTGACGAAGAAAAAGCTGCCGATGTTCTTGAGGAACTTGAGACAAATGCACAAATACATATTCTTGAAAACCTTCCTGTTAATAAAGCTGCTGATGTGCTTGAAAAGATGCCTGCAGATGAAGTTGCCGACATACTCGATGAACTTGAAGATGATAAGGCCGAGATGTTGTTAAAGGAGATGGATACGGAATCCTCACAAGAGGTAAGGGAACTTCTTGAATATGATGATGACCGGGTTGGAAGTATTATGACTACCGATTTTCTTTCGTTCAGTGCTACCATGAGCGTGGCGGAGGTACTTGTTGAACTGAGAGCCAGAAAACCGGAGTCTGCAGAACTTTATAATATGTTCGTCGTAGAATCAAATGATGAACTTATCGGAGCTTTTAATTTACGCGATCTTGTTGTCTCAGAGCCAAATATAAATGTGAGTCAGATTATGAAGTCAGGGCCCGTTTACCTCTTCGATGAGCAGAAAGTAGGCGCAATCGCGAGGATAGTCTCAAAGTACAATCTTCTTGCTGTTCCCGTAGTTGATCAGAATTATAAATTACAGGGTATGGTTGTCATTGATGACGTGATTGAAGACCTCATACGGAAAAGAAGAACAAATAAAAGGTAAACGTTTCAGCTATGATAAGATCAAGGTTCAGTGCAAAAAAACTTTTTCAGCAAATAGCTATCTTTTTTGCAATACTGGGTCCGGGGATTATTACGGGAAGTGTTGATAATGATGCGGGAGGGATTACAACCTACTCAGTGGCAGGCGCAATGTACGGTTACGGTCTGATATGGACACTTATTCCATCATTCATTGTATTATTGGTAATTCAGGAAATGAATGCCCGAATGGGTATTGTAACAGGCAAAGGCCTTTCTGATCTGATTCGCGAAAATGCCGGTTTAAAGATCACTTTTTTTATTTTTATCGGGTTATTGTTTTCCAATATAGGTAATACCACAACTGAATTTGCGGGTGTTGCAGGCAGTATGGAGATATTTGGCGTAAGCAAGTATATTTCAGTTCCTGTAGTAGCAATTATGGTATGGTTTCTGGTCGTTAAAGGGACCTACAAGATTGCAGAACGTATCTTTTTAATATTCAGTATCTCGTTGCTTACATATGTTGTATCAGCATTAATGAGCAAACCTCAATGGGGAGAGATCGGCTCCTCAATTATCCATCCGCAGCTTGAAATGAATACCCAGAGTTTTGCAATGGTTATTGCTTTAGTCGGAACAACTATCGCTCCCTGGATGCAGTTTTATATGCAATCTTCGGTAATCGAAAAGGGTCTTAAAATGAAGAATTATAAATACACCATTATTGATATAACTGTAGGTTGCGTAGCCACTGTTGTTGTTGCCTTCTTTATTATGGTTGCATGTGGTTCAACCTTACATCCGAATAATATTCAGATAAATGTGGCAAAAGATGCTGCTCTGGCACTGAAACCATTGGCAGGAGGTCTGGCTTCTCAGGTTTTTGCTTTTGGCCTGTTTGTTGCTTCAGTCTTTTCAGCAACAATATTGCCTTTGGCAACTGCATTTTATATTTCCGAGGCATTTGGTTTCGAAGCAGGTATAGATAAAAAATGGGATGAAGCAAAAGAGTTTTATACTCTTTATACAGGTATACTGATTATTTCAGCTCTTATAATTC
>JGI24133J20442_1000601_pt1 | contig 11182 bp, 11 predicted proteins | sample BarGraNGADG00311_2_FD_20442 | JGI IMG/M metagenome (IMG submission 20442)
GGGCAACAGGCGAGACAACGCCGTCAGGAACACCTTGTCGCTGCGGCGCAGCTTGGGGCGGCCGACCTTGCGCCTGAGAACTGCGAGTTCATGGCGAAGGACGAGCAGTTCGAGCTCGAGCTCGCGCTCTCGATCCCCACCGGGCGANGGGACTCGCAGCACGAGGCGCAGCAGGAGATAGAGAAGGGAGAAAAGCACAGCGCGATGCTACAACGGTGCTGCTCAGAGGGCGAATCGCAATAAACGTACCCCTCAGTCTTGTCGGCAACACGTCGGCAGCCGGCGGGTGTCGCTGCGTCCCAGAGAACCGCTGCTCAGATGGCGAATCGGGGTTTTAGTACCCCTCAGGCACTCCGCCCGCGGTCACTCGACGCTGCGGCCGAGCCACTGCTCCTTCAGCATCGTCATGTAGTAGGCGTTCCAGTACTTGCCGCCGGCACGACGCGCCTCAACGACGTGGCCCTCGGTCTTGAAGCCGAGACCTTCGTACAGGCGGATGGCAGCCAAGCTGAACTCGAGGACGTAGAGGTCCACACGGTCCAGCTGCATCTCGCCGAAGGCCGTGTCGAGCAGGCAGCTGACGATCTGTGCGCCCGTGCCCTTGCCTCGCGAAGAAGGTTCACCCACAAGAAGCCGCGAGATCGTTGCCGAGCGGTTCGCGCGGTCGAGGCGGCTGAGCTCGACGTGCCCCACGACCTCGCCGCTGGCATCGTCGGCGGCGGCGAACAGACGCCTGCTGGCCTCCGGGCCCTCGGCCTCGGAGAGATGCGCCTCGAGCTGAGCCTCGTCGAGCGGAAACTCGAACGCCGTGCCGGCCCATTGCACGAAGAACTCAGCCCCGTTCCCATCGACCCAGCCGATGAGACGGGCGAAATCGTCACGCGTGAACTCTCTCAACGTGATGCTCATCGCAGGATTGTACAGCCAGCAAACGGCCACGCACTGCGCGGTCAGGTTGCTCCGGAAGCCCGTGCGGCGGTCCCGATGCCCGCAGCTGACGATGCGTCGTCATCAGGACTCGCGAACCTGAAGCCCACGCCGGGCTCAGTGAAGATGTACCGGCGAGCGCCACCCGCGGGCTCGATCTTCTTGCGGAGGTTGCTCACATGTACGCGCAGCGTCTGCGCGCCCTCGACCCACTCCGGTCCCCAAACGTGCTCGACTACCTGGCGCTGCGTCACGATGAGTCCGGCGTTGCGCGCCAGGTAGACGAGGATCTCGAACTCGGTCGGAGTGAGGCCGTTGACCTCGCGACCGGCGAGCGTCACGCGGCGACGACCGATGTCGACGACGAGATCGGAGACGATCATCACCGGCGGCTGTGTCACCGTCTCTCGCGTGCGCCGCAGCAGGGCCCGCACTCGGGCGAGAAGCTCACCGGCGGAGAAGGGCTTCGTCAAGTAGTCATCGGCACCGGCGTCGAGGCCGGCGATCTTGTCCGCATCGGCCGAGTGCACTGAGAGGATGAGGATGGGTGCCGTCATCCAGGTGCGCAGCTCGCGGCAGACCTCGATGCCGCTGCGATCGGGCAACGACAGGTCGAGGACCACAAGGTCGGGGGGCTGATCGATGGCTTTGGTCAGAGCGTCAGTGGCGCTGTGTGCGAGCTCGACGTCATAGCCGCGGGTACGCAAAATCGTCGACAAGGCGCGACGGATCTGGGCGTCGTCGTCGACGGCCAGAATGTGGGGAGATCGTCTGCTTGGGTGCACGCCGCCTCGCCCCTTTTGCCTGTTCTCCGGACGCACCTTGGACGGGTTCCTTTGACGGAGCCTCGCCTCGCGACTTGCTTCGCCCGATGACCATAGCCCGTGCAGTCTTAAGTACTCATAAACCCGGTCGCAATTCTCTCAAGGGTTCATAGCGCGACAGATGGGCGGAGTCCGACAAACGCGACGACCCCCCGTCGCGCAGCGGGCCTTCACACAGGCTTTAGGGAAATGGCCGGATTTTCACTCGGCCTTTGCCCGTCGACGGGCATACTGATATCAGATGCTGCGCGTTCGGCACTGCCGGCGCGGCCCGATCGGGAAGGAGCGCGATGTTCCTCTTCGGAGTCTTGTGGTTGATCCTCCTCGCGGCAGAGCTCGCGATCGCCTACTGGTACCTGAAAGAGCAGATCTGGCACCATTGAGTCAGGGCCGCGTGAATTGCGCACTGGGGAGCGATCATGAGCACCCATCGGACTCCGGAGGGAGTGTTCGAGCACCACGCTGAAGCCCTGGCGGATGGCGAGATCTGGGGGATCGTCACCGACTACTCGGACGACGCCATCTTCATCAGCCCAGACGGCATCCTGCGCGGCGAGCACGGCGTCCGCCAGGCGTTCGCCAAGCTTCTCGGCGACGTGCCGAAGGCGCAACGGGAGCTCAAGACGGTGTTCGCGGACGACATCCTGCTGCTCGAGTCGTCGGCGGAGTCTGCACACGCGCGAGTTCACGATGGCGTCAGCACGTTCGTCTTTCACGAAGGCCTGATCCGGGTGCAGACGGTGCGCTACACGCTGCAACGCAAAGACTGAGGGCGGACATCGGCACCGAGCCGATGCGAGGTGGCCGGAGTCCTGAGCCACGTTTCGCGGTGAGGTGGGCCGCCCATATCGGCCCGCAGCGGCCGCATGTCACAGGGGCGAGTGCCGTTCCATATGTGCATCCCCCGAGCGGGCTTCGCGGGGTCAGTCGCTCAGAAAGCAATCGTGACCCGAGACCTGCTCCCTGTCAGGGCGGTGGGCCTGTCACAGGTCTTGGAGACGTGTCCCGTCGGCAAACCGCGCCCTGTGCAGGCCGTCTTCGCCAGCCGCCGACACCGTGCCGCCGTGCCCTCAGGCGCCGGTCGCCGTCAGCTGCGGGGGCCCCAATCTCCGCCAATGCGAGACCGGGGCTGCAGGGGTGGTCTGCCGCGAGACCCCCGGCCGGGTGGGCACGATGTTCACCGCTCACGGCACAAGGCTCGTCCCAACGCCACCCGAGAGGGGCAAGGGCGGGGTCGAGCTCGCGATCAGCCAGATCGGCGGCGAACGCGGGGCACGGTGGCAATCGGCATGCGCCAGCCCATGCCGAAAGCCTGATCGGTGACCTTGATGCCCGGAGCCGCCTGCTTGCGCTTGAACTCGTTGGCCGCGACCAGGCGCACGATCCGCTCCACCGTGGTTCGATCGAAGTCGTTCGCAACGATCTCGTCGACACCGAGATGCTCCTCGATGAGCAGCTTGAGGATGCCGTCGAGCTCGTCGTAGGGCGGCAGGCTGTCCTGATCGGTCTGATCCGGGCGCAGCTCTGCCGACGGAGCCTTCTCCAGAATCGCCCTGGGGATGATCTCGCGCCGGCGAACCTCGTTGAGCCAACGCGCAACCGCGTAGACCAGCTTCTTGGGCGCGTCGGAGATCACAGCAAGCCCTCCAGACATGTCACCGTAGATCGTGCAATACCCCACCGCCAGCTCGGACTTGTTGCCGGTGGTCAGCAGCAGCGCGCCGAACTTGTTGGACAGCGCCATAAGCAGGTTGCCACGGATCCGCGCCTGGATGTTCTCCTCGGTCACGTCGGCGGCGTGCCCCGCGAACACGGGCTTCAGGCTGCGTTCGAATTCGCCCATGATGGCCTCGATGGGCAGCGTCACCGTGCGGATCGCCAGGCGCTCCGCGAGCGCGCGGGCGTCGCTCGTGCTCGCGGGGCTCGAGTACGGCGAGGGCATGAGGACAGCGAGCACGTTCTGGGGCCCAAGCGCCTCGGCGGCGATCGCCGCGACGAGCGCCGAGTCGATGCCGCCCGAGAGCCCGAGCAGCGCGCGCTCGAAGTCGCACTTGGCGACGTAGTCGCGCACTCCCAGGACGAGCGCACGCCACACTTCGGAGGTCGGCGCGAAATCGTCGGCGGCCAGTGCGCCAGGGTCCACTGCGGCCTCTGTCTCGCCACGGAGCTTCTCGAGATCGACGACCAGCACATCGGGCGTGAACGCGGCCGCGCGGGCGCTCAGCCGGCCGTCGGCCGCGAAGGCGCAGCTGCGCCCGTCGAAGACCAGCTCGTCGGCGCCGCCGACCTGGTTCACGTACAGGAGGGGAACGGCATACTTGCGGGCGATCGCCCCCAGCATGTCCTCGCGATGGCCCTGCTTGCCGATTGTGAAGGGTGAGGCCGACATGTTGAGGACACACGAGGCGCCGGCCGCCATGAGGTCCTCGAGAGGGTCGGTGTGATAGCGCCGGCGACGCCAGAAGTCGCGATCGTTCCAGACGTCCTCGCAGACCGACACGCCGAAGCGCTGGTCGCCCAGCGACAGAATCTGCGGCCCAGCGGCGGGCTCAAAGTAGCGGTCCTCGTCGAACACGTCGTAGGTGGGCAGCAGGGTCTTGCGAAACACCTGCCGCACGCCGCCACCGGCCAGCAGCGCCGCGGCGTTGTAGAGAGGTCGCCCTTCAACGCTGGGATTGGCCTCGGCCAGACCGACGAGCAACGGCGGGCCCTCGACCAGCTGGCGCGCAAGATCCTCGCAGATCGCCCAGCTTCGAGCGACGAACGCGCGGCTTAGCAGCAGGTCACGAGGCGGGTAGCCAAGCAGAGCGAGCTCCGAGGCAACCGCCAGATCCGCTCCTGAACGTGTGGCCAGCCCGGCCGCCTCGAGCAGCAGGTCCGCGTTTCCCTCAAGGTCACCGACTGTCGGGTTGGTCTGCAGCAGCGCGATCCTCATGCGCATCACGCTACCACGTCGCGAAGCTGACACTCAAACGGGGCGTGAACCAGGACAAGCTGGGCCTGGCGTCACAGGTTCAGGTGACAGGTCCGGCTGCAAGAAGTACGCCCAATCCAGGCACTATGCCAACGCCGCCGCCGACAGGCCGACGTGCGCGCTGTGCTCGTCCCCGACTCGCTGTAGCGCCGACCGATGCCGACATCCCCACGCGCTTCTCTCCCGTCGCCAAGCGCACTCCGATAGCATGGCTGGGTGGCACCACTGGGGAGCAGGCCCTGAAGGGAGCTCAGGTGAAGGACAGCGCGCTCAAGGCGATCCTCGATTGCGGCACCCGCTATCGGCAGGAGATGCTGCTCCCATACTGGGTCCCCGACGAGCTCGCGAGGGACTGGCGTCGCGCCTTCGATTTCTTCCTCGGCCGCGCCTGCTACCAGGGACGCTCGGACAATGTCTCCTACAAAGTCGACGTGGCCACGCGAGAGGTCCTCGCGGCATCACTCTATGAGTCACCCGACTGGTCGGACCCTGACTTCATGGAGTTCCGCGCCCTCCTCGAAGAGCATGTCGGAGCCGGCGCCGGCAAGGCCGGTAAGGCACGCGACGTCGAGATGATCCTGAGCGCCCTGCGCTTCGCCCGGGCGCTCCCCGACCACAATCTGGTCGCCTACTCGCTGACACGCATCGACGCCGGCGCACTCGGCGCCCACTACATCGAGCTGCAGGCTGCCCGCGCCCCGAACGGCATCGTCCAGGTCGGGCCCAAGATCGCCGCTTTCTACCTGCGCGACCTGGTGTCGCTGTACGAGCTCGACGCGCGTGTCGCGCCTGCCGAGTTCGCCCACCTCCAGCCAGTCGATGTCTGGGTGCGGCGGCTGGTGGCACGACTCGCGCTGGCCGAGGAGAATGCACCCGAAGACGTGATGCGCGAGGCGATCGTGGGGGTCTGCAGCCAGGAGGGTTGCTCTTCGCTGCTGTTCAACCAAGGACTCTGGTACCTGGGCAGTCACGCCTTCGACCTGCTGCTCGAGCGCCTTGGAGTGCCGGCTGCCGACGTCTAGCAAGTCGCAGCCGCGCGCTGTTCGTTGCAGCTCTTCCGTGAGCGCCAATCAACTCGCGAACCGCGCCAGCCCAGTGTGCGTGACGAGTTCGTCGAGCGTGGCCAACGTGAAGACCTTACCTTCGAGGGCAACGAGCAGGCGCCGCATGTCCTCGCGGCGGATCCCGAATCCGCGGCCATCGATGCAGGCGACGACCTCGAAGCCCGGCTGGCCGCTGGCGATGCGATCCTTGCTCTGCTCGACCAAGTGGATGATGCGCGTGAACTTGTCTCGCGCCGTACCATCATCGTTGGTGATCTTTGCTTCGATCACCACCGCGGGCGCGTATTCGTCGGGCGTGATGAAGTCCGGCGCCTGATCGAAGCCCGGCACGCGCTCGGCGCGCTTGGTCTTGCGAAACGAAACCCCGCGAGCCAAGAGCTCGGCCTCCACGGCGCTCTCCATGATGTCGCCGATGAGCTCGGAAACCGAGTCGCGATGGCTGGCGAAAGGTCTGCCAAGGAGACGCTCGTAGAGGAGCATTGCATAGGGCACGTGAAAGTCGGCAGCTCGGCGCACTGAGTCCAGGCCCTCGGCGGTGTCGACCTTGTCGAGGCGGTGCAAAGTGTCAGGCGCCCTCTCCGTGACCCCTGCGCTGATGTGGCAACAGGCGGTCTCGACCATGGCCACGACGCGCTCGAGAGTCGCAGCCTTGCGCTCGCTCAGACGCGCGAGGTATTCGCGGTCGGTGCGCACCTTGCCGTCCAGGGAACGGGCGAAGTTCTGCGTGATCGTGAGGCCTGAGTCAGAGGCGGCAAGGTCAGCCCATTCTGACGGCGTCATGCCGAGGATGCAGCGCAACACGACAGCTGCCAGGCTGTCGACGAGGAGCGCATCCCAGACGGCGGCGGGGTCCACGGCGCGGAAGTCCTTCGTCGCTCGCTTGAGCGTCTCGTAGGCCTCCTGGAAGCGCGCGTACTCGACGAAGTTGCCTGAGGGGTTCGCAAAGTCCCGACACGTTCGCCTCAGCAGCTTCGTCGAGTAGGATCCTAGGCTCCTGATCCATCTCCCCCCTGGAGTGTCCGATGCTGCTTTCGCTAGTCTACTTCACCGTACGCCGCCTGCTGCGACTTCTGACCCGGGGCCGCGAAGACGATGACGCCGCACGTGAGATCGAGATCCTCGTCCTGCGCCATCAACTGCGTGTGCTTGCGAGGGGTAGGCGCATACCGTTGCGGCGCCGCGACCGAGTGCTGTTCGCTGCGGCGAGTGGGCTTCTAGGGCGCGATCGCTGGCGCTCGTTCCCGGTCTCACCACAGACCCTGCTGCGCTGGCATCGGGAGCTGGTGCGGCGGAAGTGGAGCTACCGACGTAGGCGGCGTGCGGGCAGGCCAAGGATCGATGGGACGACAGCGGCGCTCGTCCTGCGCCTGGCCAAGGAGAACCCGCGCTGGGGGTATCGCCGCATCCAGGGTGAGCTGCGAAAGCTCGGCGTTGTGGTCTCGGCGACGGCGATCCGCTCGCTGCTCAAGCGCCACGGCGTGACGCCAGCCCCGCGTCGAGAGGGACCCTCCTGGAAGCAGTTCCTCGCCTGCCAGGCCAGTGGCATCCTGGCCTGCGACTTCTTCACGGTTGAGACCATCCGGCTGAGAACGCTCTACGTGCTGTTCTTCATCGAGCTGTCCACAAGGAGGGTACACCTGGCGGGAGTTTCGGCTCATCCCCGTTCGGCCTGGGTGACCCAGCAGGCCCGCAACCTGGCGATCGGGGGCCGGCTCGACGAGTTCCGCTTCCTGGTTCGCGATCGCGACGCCAAGTTCTCAGGGCCGTTCGATGAGCTGTTTCAAACCGAGGGCCTGCGCGTCATCCGCACTCCCATCCGCTCCCCGAAAGCGAACCCCTTTGCCGAGCGCTTCGTGGGAACGGTGCGCCGCGAGTGCCTGGACCATCTCCTGATCTTCGGGGAGCGCCATCTGCATCGGGTCCTGTGGGAGTATCTGCGCCACTACAACGCAGAACGACCGCACCGTGGCCTCGCGCTCGAGACGCCTGAGCCGAGAGTCGCCCAGAATCAAGGTGACGGTGTCGTCGTCCGCGTCGATCGACTGGGCGGGTTGATCCATGAGTATCACCGCTCGGCAGCGTGAATCGGGATAAACGAACCCCTCAGGCAAGAAAGACGGCAAGTCTGGCCTCTCGCCCTTGACCATCCACCACGTTCACGCCTGCCTGCACAAGGCCTGCCGGGACGCAGTCCGCTGGGGGCATATCTCGAGGAATCCCTTGGACGCCGCTGACCCGCCGCGCAAGGAAGGTGACGGCACCAAGGAGATGCGGACCTGGACCAAGGAACAGCTCAAGGCATTCATCGAGGCGATGAAGGACGAGCGCCTCTCCCCCCTCTGGCACCTGATCGCCATGACGGGCATGAGGAGAGGCGAGGCCCTCGGCCTGCGCTGGAGCGACGTCGACCTCCAGAAGGCCAGGCTCTCGGTGCGCCGCGCCCTGATCCCCATCAACCGCGAGGTCGTGGTCAGCGAGCCGAAGACGGCCAAGGGCCGGCGTGTCATCGCCCTCGACCCCGGCACGGTCGAGGTGCTGAAGGCCCAGGCGGCACGGCAACTCGCAGACCAGACGCGCCCCGGTGAGAGCTGGGTCGAGACCGGCCTCGTCTTCACGACCGAGAACGGCGCCGCCCTCGACCCGGAGAGCGTCAGTCGCTACTGGCGGCAGGCGGTGAAGAAGACGCTGCTCCCGCGCATCCGCCTCCATGACCTGCGCCATACGCACGCTACCCTCGCCCTGCAGGCCGGCATCCACCCCAAGGTCGTCTCCGAGCGCCTGGGGCACGCGAGCGTCTCGATCACGCTCGACACCTACTCGCACGCCATCCCGGCGATGCAGGAGGAGGCGGCGGCGCTGATCGCGGGGCTGGTGTTCACGAGTCAGTAGATTCGCAGGGGCCCGTGGCTCGCGGTTGAACTTCAAGGTCGAAGTCACACGGGTTCTCCCCCCTCCTGAAGCCTCAGTCGCTGGTTGAGTTCCACGAGCGGGCACGTCATCGCGATATCCTCGAGTGACCCCACGGTCAAGACTCGCGCGGTCTCACACTCTGGCTTCGTCAGGATTCGGAATTCACTCTGATGCGCGAAGGCGGAGAACTTCCGGAACGGGCCCACGGGACCTGTGTATGTCGCTCGGTCTACATACTCAACCAGGTCGTATCGGAGCTCGAGCCCCTCCCGCTCGGCCGCAGCTCGAACGCGACGCATGAACTCGTCACCGTCAGTGAACACGACGGCACTGTCGCCAAAACACAGGTTGTCCACATCCACGGGCCATTTGGAGCGCCCATCGAAGAACGCTTCGGCATGACTGCCTCGGAACGCGAACATGCTGTAGATGTTGCCGATCTCGGCTCCCCCGTCCCGAAACAGCATTGGCCCCTCGATTCCCTCTACCTTCAACCACTTGCCCCTTTGCTTCACTTGAAGGACGGTGTCATTGGCCTGACGGCAATACGTGAGTCCCTCGTGCTGGTCGCCCCGAGCGGCATCCGCCTCCAGGCTTCTGAAGAATCCGACGGACTGCATGAACAGATGCCCGTGAAGAAGCAGATCCGCCATGTTCTCGGCGGTGCCAAACTTCATCAGGGCCAGGACTGGGTCTCGCTCCACCTCGACCTCCCCCCTCGCGTCCGCGGCGTGAGCAGACGCTGCCGTTCTGCTCGATCCGCTAACCTGACCTTCCCGACTTCCTGTCCAGCAACTTCCTCATGCTGTCGGTGAACTCTCTGGAAGCCGCTCTTGTTCGAGCCACCTGGTTCACGAAATAGACAAGGATGTCGCGAACGACAGCAGCTTGCTCGAGACAGTCCTCGTCGGCCCCGGCGTGCAGACCCTCGCTGAGCGCCGAATGCAGCGCGGTCAGCGGATTCGTGCCGTCAGGCCTGAGAATCGGAGGCAGGAGATCCTTGACGAGCTCGATCTTCTCTTGCGTGACGGTCGTGGACTTCGTCTTCTCGAGGGCGGCTTCGTACATGGGCAGCTCGGATTCCCCAATCAGCCCGGAAATCTCGTCGAGCAAGTCGTCAATCACCTCTTCAACGATTCGACGATAGTAGGCGAAGGAAGCGAGCCCATAGGCTTGTGACTCGCAGATCAGCCCCTTCTTGTAGAGGCTGGCGTGCTCACCGAGCAGCCGCTCAACTTCGAGGTCGCCCGAGATATCCCAGGCGGGATACTGGCCTACCTTCATGAACCACTCGCCTGACTCGTCGGCTTTGACGTAGAAGACGCGCTCGAACTCCTGGCAGTGGCCGCACAGATAGACCATGCGAATCACCTTGCCGCGGAGAGGCGTATTCACATAGCCGGAGTGCTCCCAGTACTCGTTCGTCATCGCGAACGTTTGCTCGGAATTGCATGCAGGGCAGGCCATCTTGATGCGGACCCTCGGCAGCCCATCCATTGTGCTAGGCATCTCCTCTACCGAGAACTTCCGATACAGCGCGTACTGCTCCAGGAACGCTTCGTCGGGCACTCGCCCTCCCTTGTTCAAGCTAGCTAGGATCCGGCAGTCTGGATTAGGCACAGAGATGGCTGCCGCCTCTTGCGCAAGACCCTACCACCAGGTTCGGATGGGCGGGACATGCAGACTGCGAGAGGCGACCAAGAGCCTTGAGACCCACCTTCGTGACTTCGCGTTCGTGTGCGTTTCGGCGCGTGCTTCCGAGTCTCGTCGGCAGAATGTCGGCAGTCTTGCCGATTCGGAAGTCTTGAGCGCGAACGCGCACCACAGGAAATCGCCATATGCAGGCAAAAAGTGGTGCCCCCGGGCTGGATCGAACAGCCGACACCAGGTTTAGGAAACCTGTGCTCTATCCACTGAGCTACGAGGGCATGGTGCTGATTTGCAGGGCTTTTGCACGTTGGCACGATGCCTGAGGGCAAACGATGTGCCGAGCGTGTGCCGTTTTGCACGACGCATCATACCGCACCGGCTTTCGCCTGCGTCGCTGCCGCCTTGATCGCTGCCGCCTGACGCGCTGCCGCGTCCTCGAGCTGGCCGTCCAGCGTGTGCGTGTAGACGCGCTGCGTGGTCATCGGGTCCGCGTGCCCCATGAGGGCCTGTACGGCGGCGAGAGAGACGCCCAGGCCGGCGAGCTGTGAGGCGTAGCTGTGGCGCAGCTCGTGAAAGCCGACCTCGATCTCCAGCTCCTTTCTCGCCTTCTTCCATGCGTTGCTGAATCGCGACGGGTCCCACGGCGTACCGTCGTCGTGTGAGGCCACAAGGCCGTGGTCCTGGTACGCAACGCCCAAGCGCAGCCGGCGCGTCTTCTGGGCCGTCCGGTGTGCCCTGAGCGCCGCCTGTACGTCGACCCCGAAGGACACCGTGCGCCGGCTCTCTCTCGACTTCGGCAGCTTGTACCCGCCCCGATTCGCCTTCGACGGGTC
>JGI24133J20442_1000602_pt1 | contig 11179 bp, 7 predicted proteins | sample BarGraNGADG00311_2_FD_20442 | JGI IMG/M metagenome (IMG submission 20442)
GAGGCCCCCCGACACGTCCCCGACGACCGCACGATCGTGGTCGAGCGGTTCCGTGACGAGCTCGGCGACTGGCGGGTGGCCGTGCACTCCCCCTTCGGAGCCCAGGTACATGCTCCGTGGGCGTTGTGCGTTGCGGCCAGGATGCGTGAGCGCTTCGGCGTGGACGTGCAGGCCATGCACGGTGATGACGGCATCGTGTTCCGGCTGCCCGACATCGAGTTCGACACAGACTCTGGTTCGGCCGACGACGTGTCGACCAGCAGGGCGTCGACCGGTCTGGGCTCCGCCGGTCTGGGGAATGAGCTGATGTCCCTGATCGCACTCGACGCGGATGACGTTCACGATCTCGTCACCACCGAGATCGGCGGATCTGCCTTGTTCGCAGCGCGTTTCCGCGAGTGCGCTGCACGGGCACTGCTACTGCCGCGTCGCCGTCCCGATCGCCGGCAGGCCCTGTGGCAGCAACGCCAGCGGTCGGCTCAGCTGCTCAGCGTGGCAAGCCAGTACGCGTCCTTCCCAATCATCCTGGAGACGGTGCGTGAGTGCGTGCAGGACGTGTTCGACGTGCCGGGTCTGAGCGCCCTGATGCGCGAGATCGAGTCTCGCAAGGTCCGTCTGGTCGAGGTCGAGACACCGACGCCGTCACCGTTCGCCCGCAGCCTGATGTTTGGCTACGTGGCGCAGTTCCTGTACGAGGGTGACTCTCCGCTGGCCGAGCGGCGTGCTGCCGCGTTGTCGCTCGACCCCACGCTGCTGGCCGAGCTGCTCGGACGTGGTGAGGGCGCGGCACTGCGCGACCTGCTCGACCCTGCCGCATTGGCGCAGACGGAGTCCGAGCTGCAGCGACTGGCGGCGGGACGGCGTTGCCGGGGCATGGAGGATGTGGCAGATCTGGTGCGGGTGCTGGGCGCTCAACCACATCAGGCCATTCTCGAGCGCTGTTTCGAGGGGTCCACCGCCAAGGACGTCTCAGCCTGGCTGGTCGATCTCGAGAGCGACCGGCGGCTGATCCGAGTGCGCATTGGAGGCGAGGAGCGATGGGCCGCCATCGAGGACTCGGGACGACTGCGTGACGCCCTGGGTGTCGCCCTGCCGGTTGGTGTGCCCCAGGTCTTCCTCGAGCCGGTCCCTGACCCGCTGGGCGATCTGGTCGCCCGATACGCCCGGACACATGGCCCCTTCACCGCCCGAGACGTCGCCGACTGGTTCGGCCTCGGCATGGCCGTCGTGGCCGATGTTCTGCGCCGGCTCGTGGCCGCTGGCCGGGTCGTGGACGGCGAGCTTCGACCGATCGAGTCCGGGGGCGGAGTCCACGGCAACGACTTCTGTGACGCGGAGGTGCTGCGCACCCTTCGTCGTCGCTCGCTGGCAGCTCTTCGCGCAGAGGTCGAGCCCGTTCCTGCCGTCGATCTGGCCCGCTTCCTTCCCTCCTGGCAAGGAGTCGGCGCAGGTCTGCGAGGCAGCGAAGGCGTCCAACGCGCCGTCGAGCAGCTGGCCGGAGCGGTGTTGCCCGCCAGCGCCCTGGAGACGCTGGTGCTCCCCAGCCGGGTGGCGGCATACGGCCCGGCGTTGCTGGACGAGCTGACGACCAGCGGCGAGGTGATCTGGCGCGGGCACGGCGCTCTGCCCGGCGACGACGGATGGGTCTCACTGCACCTGGCCGAAACCGCACACCTGACCTTGGCAGCACCCTCGCAGGACCTCGACCTCTCGCAGCCCCATCACGCGGTGCTGGACGCCCTGAGCGGGGGCGGCGCTTTCTTCTTCCGCACCCTTTCGGAAGCGGTCGCCAGCAACAACGACACGGTTGCTATCAATGACACGGTCGCCATCAACGACGAGATGCTGACGCACATTCTGTGGGATCTGATCTGGGCGGGGCACATCAGCAACGACACCCTGGCCCCCTTGCGGGCACTGCTCATGGGCGGGCGCACAGCGTACAAACCACGGCGTACCGCCCCGCGCTCGGCCCGATACTCCGGCAGAGCCGGCAGCCTCGGCGCACTGTCCGGCCGACGGCTCTCCACCGGGCGGGCCTCTGTGCCGCCACGCACCGGACCTTCCACGGCCGCCGGCCGATGGTCGCTGCTGCCAACCATCGAGCCCGATGACACCGTTCGCTCCTACGCGACGGCCGAGGTGCTACTGGATCGCTATGGCATCGTGACCCGTGGTTCCGTTGTCGCAGAAGGGGTTTCGGGTGGGTTCGCCGGCGTCTATCGGGTTCTGGCTGCCGCCGAGGAGTCCGGGCGGGTGCGGCGCGGCTACTTTGTCGAAGGTCTGGGGGCGGCACAGTTCGCCACAACCGGCGCCGTTGACCGACTTCGCGCACAGAGCCGGCCACTGCCCGATGGACTCCCACCCTTGGATGCGAAACGCCAGGACAGCGCACCCTCAGCACTGGTTCTCGCCGCCTCTGACCCGGCCAATCCCTATGGCGCCGCTCTCGGCTGGCCCGCCCGGGTCACTGATCTGAGCGACGATCCCGGGGACGCCAAGGTCGCGGTCAAGACAGGGCCCAGTCCACAGCCCAGCTCAGGGCACAAGCCTGGACGCAAGGCCGGCGCGCTGGTAGTGCTCGTCGATGGCGCGCTCACGCTGTACGTCGAGCGCGGCGGCAGAACGTTGTTGTCCTGGACCGATGACCCGGCATTCCTGCAATCCGCCGCCGATGCGCTGGCTCTCGCTGTGCGCGAAGGGGCGTTGGGCAAGTTGACCGTCGAGAAGGCAGATGGCGCTTCGGTGCTGCGCCCCGACCATCCTCTGGCAACCGCTCTTGCCGGGGCTGGCTTCCACGCAACGCCCCGTGGGCTACGCCTGAGACGTTGACCAGGCAGAGGGCGCCGTCAGTCAACCGATGGGGTGGTCGGGCTCTTGGTCATGGTCGTCTCGCGACCGTCCCGGCGCGATCAGGCCACGCTGGCGAACGCTTTGCTGGTACATGGCATCGCTGTCGGCTGGCCGTCCCAGGATTCGCCGTGGCTGCTTGCTCCTGCTGTTGACCTGCTTCCGAGCGGCCCGGAGAAAGTCAGCCCGTGAGGCGTCGAGGGGTTTACGATTCTCGATCCACTTCTCCTGACCGACTTCGCCACCTCGGATCTTCCAGTCCACTCGCCAAAAGGCCTCGTCCAGAAGGTAGGCCGCATCAACGACCCCTGCGTCGCACACGACGCTGACACCCTCCAGCGCCTGGTTCCATGCGGTCCAGGCCACATCGGGCCGTTTGCCGTGGCGAGACAACGCCAAGTCGTTATATAACGGTTCAAATTGAATCAGAAGGTCTACACACGACCGGTATTTCTTGTCCTTGAGCCATTGGTCTCTTTGAGACCGCGCGTTGATCCAACCGCCAATGAGTACGCCGGCGAGGGCCAATACCGCACCGGTCAGAGTGGCAAAGACGTCAGTCATGAAGTCATGAAACCATAAACGGTGGCGTTTCCCGTGTGGGAGAACTTCGGCTTCTCAAGCCGACCATCATGCGTCGCCGAACGCACTCTTGTGCCGCATCTATGTCCAACCAGAACACGCGCCTGTTCCCGTACCTGGCAATCCGGTACGCAGTTGCCAAGACGGCATGGCCGGTGTCTCAAGACCCGCTTTGCCGGGGCCAGAGAGGACACAGTCCCGAGGTTTGTGGTCGAGAGAGGAACACAGTCCCCAGGTTTGCCGAAGCTGGTCAGGCGGCGGAGGCGCGGACCAGGGTGTCGGACCGCCGACTGATCGGCAGGGTCACCAAAGCGCTGACGGCCTCGGACTCGGCGGCCCGGTCCGACACGTCGCTGAGCATCTGGGACATCGGCAGGTGCAGAGCAGCACAGATCGAGGCGAGCAGCTCCGAGGAGGCTTCCTTCTCACCACGCTCGACCTCGCTCAGATAACCCAGCGAGACCGCAGCCGAAGCCGAGATCTCGCGCAAGGTGCGCCCCTGCGCCTGGCGATGGTCACGGAGAACGTCACCGACTTCACGACGAAGCAAGATCATGACGCCTCCTCCACAGCAGTATGAGTAACAGTCCGTTAAGAACAACGGTACCCCCCAGGCCATGCAGTTCGCCTGCCGGATTGCCGGTTGGGTCCCTCAGGCTTGGTCAACAGTGCGCAGCCGGAGGATCTTCCCTGACCTGAGCACCGAGCTCCTCGGCGAGCAGCGCCAGGACGGCGAGCACGCTGTGCGCCCGAACGTCCCCACGATGCCCGGACAGGCTCAGCGCCTTGACCCTTGAGGAACCCGGCCCGACCACCGCGACGTAGACCGTGCCCACCGGTTTGCCGTCAACCTGATCCGGCCCCGCCACGCCGGTGGTGGCCAGGCCATAGGTCGCCCCCATCAGCGACCGCACCCCGCTTGCCATCTGCTCGGCCACGTCGGCGTCCACGGCTCCCACCTGAGCCAGCAACACCTCGTCGACCCCGAGCATCTGGGCCTTGAGGTCACTCGCGTAGGCGACGACACCCCCACGCACGACGACCGACGCACCGGCGATATCGGTCAGCGCTGCAGTGACCAGCCCCCCGGTCAGCGACTCGGCAACCGCCACCGTCTGCCCCGCGGCAGTCAGGCGCGCCACGAGATCCGCGGCCGCAGCGGGCGCCACGCTCAGACCTCGGGCCCCGCGGAATGCCGTGCTGCGTCCCCGCGTGCTGCGTCCCCGCGTGCTGCGTCCCCGCGTGCTGCGTCCCCGCGTGCTGCGTCCCCGCGTGCTGCGTCCCCGCGTGCTGCGTCCTCACGTGCTGCTGTCTCAGCCACCGCCACCGCTGCCGCCGCGCGCCGCTCGCGCTTGGCCTGCGCACGGGGGCTGGTGTTGCGCAGCGTGCGCGCCCGCAGCACATAGTCGATCCCGGTTACGACTGTCACGATGACCGCCATCGTCATCACCACGACAGCAATGGCGTGCCAGGGATCGCTCAACGGCAAGATATAGAGCAGGATCGAGACCGCCTGAAGTGCGGTCTTGACCTTGCCACCGCGACTGGCCGGCATGACGCCGTGCCGAATGACCAGGAACCGCAATACGGTGATGCCGACCTCCCGGACGAGGATCACCACGGTGACCCACCACGGCAGCAGATCGATGATCGAGAGCCCTATGAACGCCATACCCATCAGGGCCTTGTCGGCGATCGGGTCGCTCACCTTGCCGAAGTCGGTGACCAGGCCCCTGGCCCGCGCAATGTCGCCGTCCATCCGGTCGGTCGCCGTCGCAACCACGAACACGGCCGCGGCAAGCAGGCGGTAGCTCGTCAGCTGGCCGTCGTCGTGCAGCAGGAACCAGCCGAAGACAGGCACGAGCGCAATACGCAAGATGGTGAGCGCGTTGGCGATGTTCCAGGCGCTCGCCTGCAGCGGCCGAACGTGGGTGTCATCACCGGAGGGTTTCACTCGGGTTCCGCGATGAGGTCGATGCCCTCGGTGCCGAGAACCACCGCAGCGATGATCTCGCCGACAGCCGGGGCCTGGGCACCCGGGCGCAGCCGAAGGATCGTGGCGCCATCGACGTCCGGCCCCTGATGGGCGGCCCGTCCGGTCAGCTCGTCGGTGTCTTCGTCGATCCCGTCGACCAGGACCTCGACGCGTTCGCCGATGCGCTCCTCGGCGCGCTGGATGTTGAGCTCCTCCACCAACGTCGTGAAGTGCGCGACGCGGTCGGCGATGACATGCCTGTCGAACTTGCCTTCAAGGGTCTGCGCCTCGGTACCGTCCTCGTCGGAGTAGCCGAACACGCCGACCACATCCAGACGGGCGGCAGTCAGGAAAGCCTCGAGCTCGTCGAGATCCTCCTGCGTCTCTCCCGGGAAGCCGACGATGACGTTGGACCGGATGCCCGCGAGCGGGGCGCGAGCGCGGACCTGGTCGATCAGGTCGAGGAATGCCTGAGGTGAACCGAACCGGCGCATTCTGCGCAGCAGCTGCTCGGAGGCGTGCTGGAAGGAGATGTCGAAGTACGGCACGACGCCGGGTGTCGAGGCCATGACGTCGAGAAGATCCATCCGGATCTCGGCGGGCTGAAGGTAGGACACCCGGACGCGCTCGATTCCGTCAACTGCGGCGATCTCGGGCAACATCGTCTCCAGGAGACTCAGGTCCCCGAGGTCCTTGCCGTATGACGTGGAGTTCTCGCTGACGAGGAAGATCTCCTTGACGTCGTGCTCGCCGAGCCACCGGGCCTCCGCCAGGACGTCGGCGGGGCGCCTCGACACGAAGGACCCACGGAACATCGGGATCGCGCAGAAGGCACACCGCCGGTCACAGCCGCTGGCGATCTTCAACGGTGCCCACGGCCGACCATCGAGACGGGCGCGGATGACGCGCGGACCGCTGGCCGGAGCCGCTCCAAAGACCGTCTCGCTTGCGGGGGCTGTGCTGACGAGCATCTCGGGACCACTGTGACCGTGACCAGGCAGGGCCACGGACGCGGCGGAGGCCTGCCGCGAGGCCGGCGAGAGCGGCAGCAGGCGCCGGCGGTCCGACGGCACGTGCGAGGCGGGCTTGTTGCCGTTCAGGATCGAGGTGAGGTGGCTCGACATGTCGGCGTAGGAGTCGAAGCCGAGCACCGCATCAGCCTCGGGCAGCTCGGCGGCGAGCTGCTCGCCATACCGCTCGGCCAGACAACCCACGGCCACAACCTTCTGCGTTCGTCCCGAACCCCTGAGCTCGGAGGCCTCCAGGAGTGCGTCGATGGAGTCCTTCTTGGCCTGCTGAACGAAGCCGCAGGTGTTGATCACCGCGATATCAGCCTTCGCGGCATCATCGACCAGCAGCCAGCCCTCGGCGGCCAGACGACCAGCGAGCTCCTCGGAGTCGACCTCGTTGCGAGCGCATCCCAATGTGACCAACGCCACGCTCCGACGGCTGCCGGAAGCGCTCGTTGTCAGGGACGTCATGTCTCCATGGTAGGTGGACTGCTGTTGAATGACCGCATGCCCGACCTCGCGCCAGACACCATTGCCCCAGACACCCTCGCCCGCGTCACCGAGCTTCTGCGCAGGCACCCGCTGATCGACGGACACAATGACCTCCCGTGGGAGGCGCGCCAGCAGACGGGCTACGACTTCGACAAGCTGGACCTCTCGCAACGCGTGGGCACGACGCACACCGACCTGCCACGGCTGCGCGCGGGCGGCGTCGGCGCGCAGTTCTGGTCGGTCTGGGTGCCCTCCACGCTGCCCGATGGCGCAGCGGTCATCCAGACCCTGGAACAGATCGACGCAGTCCACCAGATGGTCGCCCGGTATGGCGACCAGCTGGGTTTCGCGCGCACCGCGGACGAGCTCGAGGCCGTCTTCGCATCCGGGCGTATCGCGTCGCTCATGGGGGCCGAGGGCGGGCACTCGATCGGCTGTTCCCTGGCCGCGCTGCGGATGCTGCACGTGCTCGGTGTCCGCTATATGACGCTGACCCACAACGACAACGTCCCGTGGGCCGACTCGGCCACCGACGAGCCGGTGTGCGGCGGACTCTCGGCTTTTGGCGTCGAGGTGGTGCGCGAGATGAACCGCATCGGCATGCTCGTCGACCTCTCGCACGTCTCTGCGGACACCATGCGCGACGCCCTGCGGGTCAGCGAGGTGCCGGTGATGTTCTCCCACTCCTCGGCACGCGTGGTCTGCGACATGACCCGTAACGTCCCCGACGACGTGCTCACAACCCTGGGCGAGAAGGGCGGCGTCTGCATGGTGACGTTCGTGCCCGACTTCGTCTCCCCTGCTGCCGGCCAGTGGCGCAAGGAGGCNTCGGCGGCGGCGCTCAAGGCCGGCGTCAAGCCCACCGACCATGTCGCGTTCGACCTGTTCGCCGCCACGTACCGCAAGAAGCATGCCAAACCCACCGCGACGATCGACCAGGTCGTGGCCCACATCGAGCACGTGCGCAACGTCGCCGGGGTCAACCACGTCGGTATCGGCGGCGACTACGACGGCACCGAGGATCTGCCGATCGGTCTCGAGGACGTCAGCGGTTACCCGCGCCTGTTCGTCGCCCTGGCCGACCGCGGCTGGTCCTACCAGGACCTGACCAAGCTGGCCGGCGGCAACATCCTGCGCGTCATGCGCGCTGCCGAGGCGGGGGCCCGCGACCTGCAGGCAACCCGCGGGCCCAGCCTGGCGACATACGAGGCGCTCGACCACGCCACCCACCCGGACGAACCCGAACGACCGAAGAAATAGCCAGGACCCGCAGCAGAGCCTTAAGACCTCGACGGCCGGCGGGCGGGCGGGCGGCAACAGCATCGATGAGTCGCTTCCAAGCAGGCGTCATGGTTTCGCCTGATTGCCGTTAAGAACTCGTCAACACTTCCATAGGGCCCTGTTCGGCATCCAGAATTCCATCGTGGTCGCAGTCAAAGCCACCTGATGACTGGAGTGCAGGCAATGTCCGATTTCGTGTTCGTGATCCTCACCGGAGCTTTCTTCGCGCTCGCATCGCTCATAGTCAAGGGGGTCGAGCGGTTGTGAGCATCGAGAACGTCGCGGGGCTTGTCGTCTCCGTCCTCCTCCTCGGCTACCTCGTGGCGGCCCTTCTGTTCCCGGAGCGTTTCTGAGATGTCTGACACGACCGCTGGGCTGCTGCAGCTCGCTCTGCTGATTGCTGCCCTCGCCGCCTGTTACCGGCCGCTAGGCGCGTACATGGCGCGGGCCTACACCAGCGAGCACGACACCCGCGTCGAGCGGGTCCTTTACAGGGTGGTGGGCGTGGATCCCAAAGCCGACCAGCGCTGGCCGGTCTACGCCCGCTCACTGCTCGCGTTCTCCGCGGTGAGCATGCTGTTCCTCTACGGCCTGCTGCGGTTGCAGCCGTACCTGCCCTTGAGCCTCGGCTTTCCCGGAGTCGCGCCCGACCAGGCGTTCAACACCGCCGCGTCGTTCGTGACCAACACCAACTGGCAGTCCTACTCCGGTGAGTCGACGATGGGGCACCTGGCGCAGATGGTCGGGCTCGCGGTGCAGAACTTCGCCTCTGCCGCGGTGGGCATGGCTGTCGCGGTGGCGCTTATCCGCGGCTTCGTCCGTTCGCGCAGCGACCGGGTCGGCAACTTCTGGGTCGACCTGATCCGGGGTTGCCTGCGCATCCTGCTGCCCCTTGCGGTCGTGGGAACGATCGCCCTGGTCGCGGCTGGTGCGGTGCAGAACTTCTCTTCGGGAACCGACGCCACCACGTTGGCCGGCATCCACCAAACCATCACGGGCGGACCTGTCGCCTCCCAGGAGGCCATCAAGGAGCTCGGCACCAACGGAGGGGGCTTCTACAACGCGAACTCGGCGCACCCGTTCGAGAACCCCAACCCCTTCTCGAACTTCCTGGAGATCTTCTTCCTGTTGCTCATCCCGGTGGCACTGACCCGCACCTTCGGGCTGATGGTGAAGGACAAGCGGCAGGGTTACGCGATTCTGGCCACGATGGGCTCCCTGTGGGGTTTGATCCTGGCCGGCGTGTGGTCACTGGAGGCTGCCCACCCCGGGACCGCATTCAGGCTGGCCGGAGCGGCGATGGAGGGCAAGGAGACCCGATTCGGTGTTGCCGCGTCGTCGCTGTTCGCCACCTCGACCACAGGCACCTCGACCGGAGCGGTAGACGCGTTCCACTCCTCGTTCACCGCACTGGGCGGCGGACTGCTGATCTTCAACATGGGACTGGGCGAGGTCGCACCCGGCGGCACCGGCTCCGGGATATACGGGATCCTCATGCTCGCGATCGTCGCGGTGTTCGTCGCCGGGCTCATGGTCGGGCGCACCCCGGAGTACCTGCACAAGAAGATCACCAGCCGCGAGATCAAGCTCGTCTCCTTGTACATCCTGACGACGCCGGTGCTCGTGCTGGCCGGGACCGGGCTCGCGATGGGCCTGTCCGGGGCCAGGGCGTCCATCCTCAACCCGGGACCCCACGGCCTGTCAGAGGTGCTCTACGCCTTCATGTCAGCGGCCAACAACAACGGGTCCGCGTTCGCCGGCCTGTCCGCCAACACTGGCTTCTACAACGTCGGGCTCGGACTCGTCGTGCTTGCGGGCCGGTTCATCCCCATAGTTCTTGCCCTCGGGCTGGCCGGGTCGCTGGCACGCCAGAGATCCGTCCCGGCGACTGCCGGCACGCTGCCCACCCACACAGCCCTGTTCGTCACGATGCTCGTCGGCGTCGTGATCATCGTGGCTGGACTGACGTACTTCCCCGCCCTGGCGCTCGGGCCACTGGCGGAAGGCCTGTGATGTCGACAACCACCAGCGACCACGACCCCCACACCTCACCCGAACCCGAAGGACCTCCACTGATGTCAGCTGCCACGCCCACGCCCCCCTCGCGGGTCCAGGCAGGCTTGATGGACCCGAAGATGCTGCTCACCTCTATCCCGGACGCGGTCCGCAAGCTCGACCCACGCTTCATGGTCCACAGCCCTGTCATGTTCGTCGTCGAGGTTGGCGCCGCCGGGTGCACGGTGCTCGCGGTCTCCGCCCCCACCGCGTTCGCGTGGTGGGTGGTCGTCTGGCTTTGGCTCACCGTCATCTTCGCCAACCTCGCCGAGGCCGTGGCCGAGGGCCGCGGCAAAGCGCAGGCTGCCAGCCTGCGCCGGGCCAAGACCGAGACCATCGCGAACCGCCTGCGTAGCGACGGCACCGTGGAGAGCGTCCCTGCCATGCAGCTCACGCTCGGCGAGCGGGTGGTCGTGGTGGCGGGCGAGATCATCCCGGGCGACGGCGACGTGGTCGAGGGGGTCGCCAGTGTGGACGAGTCCGCGATCACGGGTGAGTCCGCACCTGTCATCCGCGAGTCCGGCGGAGACCGCAGCTCGGTCACCGGCGGCACCAAAGTGCTCTCCGACCGCATCGTCGTGGAGATCACAGCCAAGCCCGGTGAGAGCTTCATTGACCGGATGATCGCCCTGGTCGAGGGCGCATCCCGGCAGAAGACACCCAACGAGATCGCCCTGAACATCCTGTTGGCCAGCCTCACGATCGTGTTCCTGATGGCGACCGTGACCCTGCAGCCCTTCGCGATCTACTCCGGCGCCGCACAGTCCCTCATCGTGCTCGTCGCACTGCTGGTCTGCCTCATCCCGACCACCATCGGAGCGCTTCTGTCCGCCATCGGCATCGCCGGAATGGACCGGCTCGTCCAGCACAACGTGCTCGCCATGTCAGGACGGGCCGTTGAAGCCGCCGGTGACGTGAACACCCTGCTCCTAGA
>JGI24133J20442_1000606_pt1 | contig 11132 bp, 8 predicted proteins | sample BarGraNGADG00311_2_FD_20442 | JGI IMG/M metagenome (IMG submission 20442)
CGCCGCTGCTCAGCCCGAAAAGGTTAAATGGTGTATTGATATTGAAAATCATGGTTGATGGAGCTCCGGGGAACCCTACCCATTGCTGGCGTGTCAGCGCAGTGGCGGTGATCATACCGCTCATGCCAGAGTAACCGGGGTTATACATTTGGGTATTAAACATATAATGAGTCAGGACAGGGTCTTGCTGCCCTGACAAAATGCCACCTGAAACAAATAAAACGAGGATGACTATCCTGACTTTCTTCATCTTCAAACAGTGCTTTTGCACCCTAAACAATAACGAGTAAATTAAGCAAAAAATATGCCAGCCTCCAAAAAGAGACAAATTTTTAGTGACCGAACCTTAGCATAGCCCTTGTCCACCGACCGGGGACCTGGTCTCTGTTGGCCATCAGGTAGTCATCATATGAACAAGCGAGGTAATGAGGTTCACCGTCAGCATCACGGATCTCTATCCACCACCGCTCCGTGATTATGCTCTTAATAAATATTGCTTCGCCCTCGAGATCACTGAGTGTCACATGATATCTTGTAAACCTGTTGTTCATCTGATCACTGATGTAGGGAAGCTCATACTGTTTCTGTGAGAAGCCTTCAAGGAAGAACCATATCATCTGTGCTGCAAGGTGGGAGGTCTGAAAACGGTTATCATACATCGGATTGACCTCTGTAAGAGCCAGTATCTTCAGGTTGTCAGACAGTCCTGCATACCTTGCAAGCAGGCATATTTCCTCTCCGTAGAACCCGTTTGCGGACGGAAGGATAGTTCCCGGCGCATCGGCCTGACGTACTGATCCTATGTCAAATAATGCTGCGGTAGCATCGCGGAAGAGGGGTTCTGTCTCATGAACGGCAGCACGCACCTCTCCGATACGCATCATTTCATAATGTCTCCGGTTAAAACGATTCACCACCTGCTGGTCAGTGAGATAAGTCTGATGCCCGATGGCGGAGAGGTGTGACAGGCGGTTCCCGCTGCGGTAGATCATATCGTTCATCCAGTTCAGTGAATCTACAGGTCTCTTTTCTGCAGTGAAATCGAGTCTCGAATCTACTGATACCAGCGACCATGGCTGTCTGAGAGATGAAATGCACCTGTCGATTGCTGGCATCAGGGCGCTGGTGCCGCCGATAATCACGGGGACGACATCCTGCGCCAGCAGCTGTATAATCACATCGCGCAGACCCGCAAGCGTGTCTTCAAATGAAGTGCCGGTCTTCAGATTACCAAGATCCGTGATCTTCATCTTGCCCGGCAGACGCGAGAATGAGTAAAGGTTTTTCCTGATGGCATCAGGAGCGTACATAGCGCCTTTGTTTGAAGAACAACGGTCATCAGGAACACCTAAAAGCGCCACAGAATAACCGGAAAGGTCATCCAGCGGCATGTTTCCGGTATTGACCACAACATTGTGGGGGAATGCTGCAGAGCCTGCCAGGTGTTCCACTTCAGGCTTGTCAAGACAGACAGGATCTAAATACTGGTTCAGGTCAATCATGATTTGCTTTTATCACTTCTTCTTCCCGCCTCTGGTGCGTTTACTGGGGCTCCCTTTTTCAATAATGGCCAGGCAATCTTCCCTGGTCAGCTTCTGGGGGTCGGAACCTTTAGGAATCCGGTAATTGTTTTTTTCCTTCACTATATAAGGCCCGTACCTGCCATTAAGGACCATGATATCATCAAAATTACTGATGACCTTCATCTTATCGCCCTCTCTCTTATCCCTGATGAGTTCTATTGCTCTTTCCTCAGTGATGGTGTAAGGATCATCAACATCTTTTTTCAGCGAGTAAAACTTGCCGTCATGTTTTACATAAGGCCCGAATTTTCCAAGGCCGACGATCATCTCGCTGTCCTCAAACATACCTGTTTTTCTTGGCAGGGCGAACAGTGCCATGGCTTCTTCGAGGGTTATGGTCTCAAGCAACTGGTCACGTCTCAGGTTAGCGAAGCGCGGCTTATTATCGGGTGAGGCTTCGCCAAGCTGAACGACAGGACCGAACCTGCTCATCTTAACCATAACAGGCAATCCGGTCACCGGGTCAGTGCCCAGCTGGCGGGCTCCTGTCATACGTGCTTTTACAGAGAGGGATTCATCAACCGTCTTGTGGAAGGGTCCGTAAAAATCCGCGATCATCTTCTGCCATTCCATTTCGCCAGAGGCTATCTCATCAAACTCCTTTTCCACGCCTGCTGTGAAATTATAGTCAAGAATATCGGGGAAGTTTGAAATAAGAAAATCATTGACGATCATTCCTATATCTTTAGGAAAGAGTTTAGATTTCTCTTTTCCGGCCACCTCGCTCTTTTCACTATGGGTTATTTTGCCTTTAGACAGTGTGAGTTGCGCCACCGTGCGTTTCTCGCCGGGCCGGTCTTCACGCGCGACGTAGCCGCGTGATTGTATGGTTGATATTATAGGTGCGTATGTTGATGGCCTTCCTATCCCAAGCTCCTCCAGCTTCTTCACCAGGCTTGCCTCCGTATAACGCGGCGGAGGTGTTGTGAAACGCTGCAATGCGGTGATAGTTACAGGGGCCAGTGCCATACCTTTATCTACACGCGGGAGAATTGCCTTTTCGTCGTCAGCGGCGTTACTGTCATAAGATTCGGTGTATACAGTCAGGAAGCCGTCAAAAAGAATCACTTCACCCGTTGCAGTGAAATTTACCGGTGAGGTGGACATACCTATAGTAATAGTAGTCTTTTCAATTTCGGCATCAGCCATTTGTGAGGCTATGGCCCTTCGCCAGATAAGTTCGTAAAGCCTTTTTTCGTTATTGGAGCCGGTGATTTCCTTCTTGTCAAAGTAGGCAGGCCTGATTGCTTCATGAGCTTCCTGGGCTCCCTTGGTATGTGTCTTGAACTGTCTTGTGCGTGAATACCTGGCACCATAATCCTGTGTCACAACTTGCTTTGCAGTGTTCAGGGCAAGCATGGAAAGATTTGTCGAGTCAGTCCTCATGTAGGTTATTTTTCCTCCCTCGTACAGTTTCTGAGCTACTGACATTGTCTGGGCTACTGAGAACCCGAGTTTCCGGTAAGCCTCCTGCTGGAGGGTGGATGTTGTGAACGGCGGTGCCGGTGATCTTGTTCCGGGCCTGACGACGATGTTCTCAACAGAGAATGCTGCTGCATCGCATTTTTCCAGGAAGGTCTTTGCTTCAGGTTCCGTGCCGAATTTTTTAGGACACTCAGCTTTCAGAACCACATCGGCCTCTTCCTTGTTCTTGCCGGTAAAAGTACCTGTTACCCTGAATGCCGAGTCAGCGGTGAAAGCTATGATCTCACGCTCACGGTCCACCAGCAGCCGCACGGCTACAGACTGAACCCTGCCTGCTGACAGAGAGGGTTGTACTTTTTTCCAGAGTACGGGAGAGATCTCAAAGCCCACCATCCTGTCAAGCATCCTTCGGGCCTGTTGCGCGTCAACAAGGTTCATATCCACCTGCCGGGGTGACTGAATGGCCTGGGTGATAGCTTCCTTGGTTATTTCATGAAAAACTATCCGGTTAGTGGAAGAGGTGTCGAGATCCAGAACAGATATCAGATGCCATGCAATCGCTTCTCCTTCGCGGTCCTCATCGGATGCGATCCAGACTGTCTTGGCTTTGGAAGCCAGCTTGCGCAGCTCACTGACAACTTTCTTCTTATCCTCAGGTACCTCGTATACGGGCCTGAAACCCTTTTCTACTTCAATTCCGAGATTATTCTTTGCAAGGTCACGTATATGCCCGAAACTGGACACAACGGTAAAATCCTTACCGAGGAATTTTTCTATCGTTTTTGCTTTTGCGGGAGATTCAACTATTACCAGATTTTCTGTCATCCGAGATTTTTTAAAAACAGGGCAAAGTAAGCGATTATGGGTACTAACTTCAAAATTATTAAGAAATAATTTGTATAATTCATTAAATTAGCGCCCATATTATGAGGGTATCATGAGGGATAAAAAGTTCAGAAAGAATATAGTATGGTTATGGGTGATCCTGTCTCTTCCTGCCGTACTTCTGTTAACCTTGTTTATTCTTATCTCGGCACAGAAGCTTGGCCCGCTCCCCTCATTCGAGGAGCTTGAGAACCCGGCCAGCAACCTTGCTGCAGAGGTCTATTCAGAAGACAATGTTTTGCTGGGCAAATTCTACGTTCAGAACCGCACCTGGACTGAATATGAAGACATATCTCCCTTTGTCATTGATGCACTGATAGCTACTGAAGACATAAGGTTTTACAGGCATTCGGGTATCGACTTCAGGGGTCTCGCGAGGGTTCTTGTCAAGACGATTCTTCTCGGGAAGGAGACCGGGGGGGGCAGTACCATCACCCAGCAGCTGGCCAAGAACCTCTTCTTGCCACGTGATCTGTCGAATGACCCTGCGATTGTAAGGGCTGCAAAACTGACGGTTACCAAGTTCAAGGAGTGGCAGACGGCAGTGAAGCTTGAGAGGAGCTACACCAAAGAAGAGATAATAACAATGTATCTCAACGTCTTCGATTTTATATATAATGCTGCAGGTATTCATTCAGCCGCACATATATATTTTAATACCACTCCCGACTCACTGAACCTGGAGCAGTCGGCTCTCCTGGTTGGAATGCTTAAGAATTCCGTTGCCTACAATCCGGTTCGCAACAGTGAGAATGCCATGAAAAGACGTAATGTGGTGATCGGACAGATGGAACGGTACGGCTATATCTCGCGTGTTGTGGCAGATTCAGTGAAGAATCTGCCGGTGAAGCTTGATCTGCGTGAAGACAGCCACAATTCGGGCCTTGCCACATATTTCAGGGAATACATACGGACCACCATGATCAAGTTTGAGCCTAAGCGCGATATGTTTTATTCTGACGAGCAGTATACCGATGCAGTATGGCAATGGCAGAATGATCCACTGTACGGCTGGTGCAGAAAAAATAACAAACCCGACGGAACAAATTACAATCTTTACAGGGATGGCCTGAGAATCTATACCACGCTGAATTCAAAGATGCAGGGATATGCCGAGGAGGCAGTTGCGGAACACCTGTCAACCGATCTGCAGCCGCTTTTTAACAAGAGGGCAAAATTAAACAGGAACCCGCCTTTTTCAAATGACCTGACAAGCACCCAGGTCAAGGAGATCATGGAACGTTCAGTCAGGCAGAGTGACAGGTACCGGAGCATGAAATCGGCAGGTGTGCCTGACGATTCAATAACTCTTGCGTTCAACAAACCTATTCCAATGAAGGTTTTTTCCTGGTCCGGTGAACGTGATACTGTAATGTCTCCGTTTGATTCCATAAAGTATTACAAGTTCTTCGTGAGGTCATCATTCATGGCCATGGATCCTCATACGGGTCATGTCAAGGCTTACGTGGGAGGACCTGACTTCCGGTATTTCCAGTACGACGCTGTCACGCAGCAGAAGAAACAGGTTGGCTCTACCATAAAACCGTTCCTCTATACTCTGGCTATCCAGGATGGATATTCTCCTTGCTTTGAAGTGGAGAATATTCCGCAGTCATTTGATGTTGGAGATTCGTTACCATGGTCGCCAAGGAGCTCAGGGCCTGAGGAATATCACGGAAAGATGGTAACACTGGGATGGGGTTTGGCCCAATCCGAGAACTGGATTTCATCATGGGTTATGAAGCAGTTCACGCCGACAGCTGTGGCTGACCTGATGCACAGAATGGGCGTCAGGAGCTTCATAGACCCTGTATGGTCCATCTTTCTGGGAACATCAGATGTCAGCCTTGAAGAGATGGTAGGCGCTTACGGTACTTTTGTCAACAAAGGTGTTTATACCAGACCTATTTATGTCACCCGCATTGAAGACCGCAACGGCAACGTGATCTCTACCTTTACACCTTTTATTGATGAGGTAATCAGTGAAGAGCATGCGTATGTAATGACCTATTTGTTACAGGGAGTGGTCGACAGAGGAACAGGTCTCAGGCTGAGAGGTAAATATCAACTGAAGAATCAGATGGGAGGCAAAACAGGTACGACACAGAACCACTCAAACGGATGGTTTATGGGTCTCACTCCGAATCTTGTGGCAGGTGTCTGGACCGGATGGGAAGATCAAGCAATACATTTTGAGGAGATGTCAGTGGGACAGGCATCAAATATGGCCCTGCCTGTTGTGGGGATATTTCTGCAGAAACTGTTCGCTGACCCGGAATTAGGGTCTATGGTTAATGACGTATTTGAAGTACCTGTTAATCTCAGCATTAATCTTGATTGTGCCGGTGCCAAGTCAAAGAAGAATATAAGGGACGCTTTCAGGGACAGAGATTACTGATCACGTGAACAGCAGCTTCACCAGGCCTTCTATTTTGTAGACGGGTAAGACTTTTATTCCGGTCTGGTCTTTTATATTACGGTGGTATGCCGAGATAACGATCTGTTCAAATCCCATTCTTGAAGCTTCCAGAATACGTTGTTCAACCCGTGCGACGGGTCTTATCTCACCTGAAAGACCTACCTCACCGGCGAAGGCCGTATGTTGACTCACCGGAGCATCAAGGTTCGATGAGAGCACTGAGCTCACAACGGCAAGGTCTATGGCGGGGTCACTCACTTTCAAACCTCCGGCGATGTTGAGGAAGACATCCTTTACGGCCAGCCTGAAACCTGCTCTTTTCTCAAGCACTGCCAGAAGCATATTCAGCCTCCTGGTATCAAATCCCGTGGAGCTGCGCTGGGGGGTACCATACACAGCGCTGCTGACAAGGGCCTGCGTCTCTATCATGAACGGTCTTAAACCGTCTATGGTAGCGGCAATGGATACGCCGCTTGCAGGGTCACGGTCCCTCCTTATGAAGAGTTCGGAAGGGTCAGTCACCTCGCGCAGCCCCTTGCTGTCCATCTCAAAGATACCTATCTCGGCAGTTGACCCGAAGCGGTTCTTAACCGGTCTCAGGATGCGGAACACATAGTTGCCGTCACCTTCAAACTGCAGAACCACATCGACAATGTGCTCAAGCACCTTGGGTCCGGCCAGTGAGCCGTCCTTTGTTATATGACCAATAAGAATAACAGGCACACCTGTCTCTTTGGCATAACGTAGCATCATGGCGGCACACTCCCTTACCTGTGATACAGATCCTGCTGAAGACTCAAGGAGTCCTGAACTGAGTGTCTGAATAGAATCTATTATAAGAAGTGCCGGATTGATCACACCTGCCTGTGTGATGACATTCTCCAGCTCAGTCTCATTATAAATGAAGCAGTTGTCGTTTTTGCCCTGCAGCCTTTTGGCGCGCAGCTTAACCTGTCCTTCGCTCTCCTCACCGGATACATAGAGCACTTTCCTGTCTTTTGTTGCCAGGGCTATCTGAAGAGCAAGGGTGGATTTGCCTATACCGGGCTCACCTCCCATCAGTATGAGTGACCCCCTGACCATGCCTCCGCCCAGGATACGGTCCATCTCACCAATACCTGTGGTGATACGGTCCGATTCGTTCGCCTCGATGCCCGACAGTAGCTCCGGTTTGCGACGCGGAGCCGAAGATGAAATTGAAGAGGGAGAGGAGAGCGCAATCAGCTCCTCACGGTAAGTGTTCCATTCCTTGCATGCCGGACAGTGGCCTATCCATTTCGGGGATTCAGCGCCACAGTTCTGGCATACATAAACAGTCTTGTTTTTTGCCATCAGCGAGAGATTGTGTAAGAAACAAATTTACAAAATGTACGGGTTTATACACTTTGTTCCTTATCGGGTATGTGCAAAATCCTGCCTCCCTTCCTGCCAAAGAGAGCGAAAAAAGATAAAGCTCCGAAAATGGTAACGATCACCATTTGTGATTCATGCAGGAGGGTCGCTGAAACCAGTCCCTCTTCGAGAGGGATGCCGAATGCAACCAGGAGGCCGCGGGAGACGATCCAGTGAAAAGCACCCATTCCGTTCTGTACGGGTGCAGCCATGCCAAAACTGCCTATCACGAGGACGAACAACCCGCCCCGGAGACCCAGGCCTGATGTTGAGTCAAGGCATAGTAGCGGGAAATATGTCATGAACAGGTAAGCCATCCATAGAAGAACCGTCATAATGATAAACTCCCATTTCCTTTTGAGCCGTGAAATGGACTTTAATCCGTCAACAATGCCATCGGAAAAGGTGTATATCTTTTTGAAAAGCTTTTTTTCCGAGAGTTTTTCCCTCATTCTGATGGAGATCACTATTGCCATAGTTATCAGGGCAATGACAAGTACAGACACTATTATGACTGTACCTAAAGAAGATGATAGCTTATGGCCCACCGGATCAAGCACGTTATCGGAAAGGAAGCTTCCCGTGAGCGTGCTGCCGGCAAGGAGGGTCATTCCAAAAATGACAAAAACGGTCAGGATGTCAATGGTTCGTTCGATGAGCATTGTCCCTACAAGCTTGTCAACGGGTATCTTTTCCTTTTCACCCAGGGCAGCACATTTTGTCACCTCTCCCAGCCTCGGGAAGATCAGGTTGACTAAATAACCGGTAGCTATCGCATGGTATGCGTTCATCAGCCCGGGCTTGTAACCGAGCGGTTCGATCAACAGGGTCCAGCGGCGCGCCCTGATAAAAAATGAGATCAACGTCATGGCGGTAGCAGGAATCAACCACCCGTATTCAGCTTTTTTAAGGATTTGCCACAGGTCATTGAAGTTAATGCCTTTGAATGAGATCCATAAAAGAAAAATTGCAATAGCAAGGAATATGACTATTCTAATAGTCTGCTTAAGGCCCTTTTTCAATGTCAGATCAGTTTGTTGGTTGCTGTGTCAGGAAAGATGATGCGCGGCCTGAAGTCCCTGGCTTCTTCGAAGTCCATGAGGGCATATGACATTATGATGATCACATCACCGATGGCCGTTCTTCTGGCGGCCGGGCCGTTGAGACAGATTTCGCCTGATCCTCTCTTTCCTTTTATGACATAGGTTTCAAGCCTGTCACCGGTGTTCCTGTTAAGCACTTGCACTTTCTCATTTTCGATGATATTGGAAGCGTCCATAAGATCTTCATCGATGGTCACACTTCCTATATAATTGAGNTTGGCGCCGGTGACGGTGACGTAATGTATTTTTGATTTTATTACTTCTATCATCATGGTTTTTCAGNATGACCTGCTGCTGAATTTGTGCAAAGATACATTTCCTTTTATTCAACGCAACCTGAACTCAACGTTATCAATCAGTCTCACCTCTCCTGCAAACAGGGCGATGCAACCATAAAAACTCTTATCCGGAGTCATTTCATTCTTTGATCTTATGGGTGTAAGGGTATTTTCTTCAACTATCTCGAAATACTCAAGATTAAACCCCGGTATCATATTTATACGGTCAGCCATAAATTCCCTGATACCGTCAGGCTCCGTGTCAGGAGCCATGGCTGCGGCAGCCAGCAGTGTTTTGTATATTTCTCCTGCTCTTTCACGGTGTTCAGGCAGCAGTCGTCTGTTGCGGCTGCTCATGGCCAGGCCATCTTTCTCCCTCACTATCGGGCATGAGACGATTTCCGTATTCGGGTAACTGCGTCGCGCCAATTCCCTGATTATGGTCAGCTGCTGAAAATCTTTCTGCCCGAAGAAAGCAGAAGAAGGCCTGATAATATCAAAAAACCGTGAGACGACCTGTGCCACACCATTAAAATGCCCCGGCCTGTGCGCCCCTTCCATAACCTTGTCAAGTCCTCCGAAATCGAATATCCTGGTATCAGGTTCAGGATACATCTCCTCAACTGAAGGGGTAAATACAAAGTCATTCTCCCTGAGCACCAGTGACAGCATATCAAGATCCGCCCCGACTGTACGCGGGTACTTTTTCAGATCCTCAGGGTCATTAAACTGGGTGGGGTTGACAAAGATGCTTACTGCCACCATGCGGCAGCTGCTGACCGCGGCTTCCACCAGTGAGATGTGGCCCTCATGCAGCGCTCCCATGGTTGGCACAAAACCTGGAGACCTCAGCACACATGTCTTGTAATGCTCCCTTATCTCCTTGACAGTATTAAACACTTTCATCTTTCTGTTTATTAGAAGTCATGATAATTGCCTCATATCAGAATTAGTCTTTTTTTAACCATGCGCAAGTACAAAGTAACGCCATTTTGTTAGTAACCCGCTGTAATTAAGCTTGGAAATTAATTGTATTTTTTTTATTATCTTTGCACTTTGTATTAAATAAGGTACATCGGGAGGTTTTAATGGAAAGCAGAAGGGTGTTGTTTGTCTCACAGGAAATCATGCCGTATTTAGGTGAGACAAAGCTTTCAAAGATCAGCCGTGATCTGCCGCAAGGCATACAGGAAAGGGGGAAAGAGATCCGGACATTTATGCCCCGATATGGCTCAATCAACGAAAGAAGGAATCAGCTTCATGAAGTCATCCGCCTGTCGGGGATGAACCTCATCATTGATGATACTGACCATCCTCTTATAATCAAGGTGGCTAGCATACAGTCTGCACGTATGCAGGTTTACTTCATTGATAACGATGATTATTTCCAGCGCAAGCATACCGTAGCTGACGCTGCAGGAGTGGAGTATGAAGACAATGACGAGAGAGCCATTTTCTTTGCCAGGGGCGTGATCGAAACAGTAAGAAAATTGCGCTGGAGCCCTGATATAGTCCATTGCCATGGATGGCTCACCTCACTGATACCCATTTATCTCCGGAAACTCTATTCTGATGATCCGGTGTTCAATAAGCTCAAAACTGTATACTCTGTTTACAATAACGGCTTTAAAAAGCCGTTAAAATCATCGCTGTCTGAAAAACTGGCAGCTGACGGAATTGAAAAAAGCGCACTGAAGGTAATTAAGAGCAATACAGACTTCCTTAGCCTCACCAGGCTGGCAGCTGAAAATTCTGACGGAATAATTATCGGATGTGATAAAATAGACGAGGGTGTTAAGAAATATCTTGCCGGCACTGACAAGCCCCTCCTGGAATATCAGGGCGAGGAGAATTATATTGATGCTTACAATGATTTTTATGACAAGCTTTTACAGGACAAAAAAAAATAAGAACCGCAATAGCCTGACAATTGGGCTGCTAAATATTTTACTACCTGTCTTCACGCTGCTAACCGTGGTTTTTTCATCATGCGAACAAAGTCCGTCAAAGATCGGNATCGGNCTTTTACCGGATGAAGACTTTGTAA
>JGI24133J20442_1000608_pt1 | contig 11112 bp, 13 predicted proteins | sample BarGraNGADG00311_2_FD_20442 | JGI IMG/M metagenome (IMG submission 20442)
AGGGTGCCGAGGGTGACGACCAGCCAGAGCGCGGCATGCACGAGATGCTGGGTGGTCACCGCGAGAACCGCACTCGCCGCGGTGATCAGGCCGACAGCACCGAAGAGAATGTCCAGCGTCGTCATGGGCGTGCCTCCGGGGCCTTTCGCGCGGGTTTGTTCGCCGCTGTGACCTCCTGCGGCTCAGCCGAGTTCGGGTCGAGCGCCGGCGGCGGCGGCACGGTGGGCATCCACTGCCCGAGCCTGCCCTTCTCGTGCAGCAGGTCCAGGACATTGACCTCGGCGTACTCGAACTCGGGGCTCCAGTGCAGGGCGTCGAACGGGCAGACCTCGATGCAGATACCGCAGTACATGCACAACGAGAAGTCGATGGCGAAGCGGTCGAGCACGTTGCGCTGCCGCTCACGCCCGCCCTCGGTGGTTGCCGGGAGCGTCTCCTTGTGGGAGTCGATGTAGATGCACCAGTCCGGGCACTCACGGGCGCACAACATGCAGCTCGTGCAGTTCTCCTCGAGCAGGGCGATGACCCCTCGGGTGCGCGGTGGCAGGTAAGGCTTCACGTCGGGGTACTCGACCGTGTGCGTCGGCCTGCCCAAAGTCCTGGCGGTGGCGGCCAGTCCCTTGAGAAGGCCGGGTATGGCGCCACGTTCCCTGGGCGGATCACTGTGTGTATGTGGTTGATCGGTCATGAGCTCAACACCACCCATCCTGCGGTCAGGGCCAGCTGAGCCCTCACGATCTCGGAGTCTGCGATCGGCATGTCGAAGGGCGGACGCTGGAGCTCGGCCACGGCGGCGATCAGGAAGACCAGCGCACCGGGGAGCTGCCATACCAGCCACAGGGGGCTCCACGCCTCAGCAATACCGGTCAGCGACACGGTCCCGGCAGCAAGAGCCACCGACGCCACCGAGAGAACCAGCGGCAGCTCATAGCTGAGAAGCTGCGCGGCCGCACGCATGCCACCAAGCAGGGCGTACTTGTTGGCACTTGACCAACCCGCCATCAAGAGGCCCAGGATCCCGACCGCGCTGGCCGCCACGACGAACAGGACGCCGGCGCCGACATCCGCCCCGACCACGGTCGCAGAGAGCGGAATGACGCTGAGGGCGACGAGATACGGCACCAGCGCGGCCCCGGGCGCGAGCTTGAACACCCAGCGGTCGGCCGCCCGCGGGACGATGTCTTCCTTCTGGATGAACTTGGCAGCATCGGCCACCAGCTGCGCCCAGCCGTGGAATCCGCCGGCATACATCGGGCCCAGCCGACCCTGCATGTGCGCCATCACCTTGTGCTCGGTCTGGCCCACGAGCAAAGGCAGCACCAGGAACACGACCAGCACGCTCAATGAGCGCAGGACAACCTCAAGCACAGGATTCAACGCGGTCCCCAGGTGATGTCAGGCACGCCGGGTGCCGTGATCTTGCGCCGGCCCGGCTTGTCAGCCTGCGGAACTGCGTGTGACGGTGCGCCCTCGCCCGGTTCCTTGGCGCCGGGCCAGGCCTTGCTGGCACGTGCTGCCAGGACGAAGGACTTGCGCAAGGGCGTGCCTTCAAAGCCGTTGGGCAACAACAGTGGTCTTAGACCGAGCCCGGTCCCATCGTCGAACCCCTCGAAGTCAATGCCGAACATCTCGTTGGTCTCGCGTTCGTGCCAGGCCGCCCCGGCCCACAGGGCCGTCGCGCTGGCCGCTGACTGACCGCTCGGCACACGGGTGCGCATGAGAACCCGCGCCAAGGCGCCCGGCCCGGTAGCGCTGTTCATGAGGTGGCATACGAGGTCGAAACCGGGACTCTCCGCAGCGTCCGTCTCATCGACGGCTGTCAGCCAGTCAAAGAAGTCGAATCCTTCGCTGCGGGCGGCACTCAGCGCGGCCGCCCACTCGTGCAGTGGCACGTCGCGGCAGGGCGTCTCGATCACGACCGCTCCCCACCGGCCTGCGAATCGGTCACCTGCGGCTGTGCCAGCAAGGGCCGGGTGACTTCCCCCGCCGCAGCACGGCGCGATCCTGCGTATTTCGCACGAACAGACTTGCTGGACAACGATTCTGAAGCGATCTTCTCCTGCAGCCGGATGATGCCCTGCAGCAGAGCCTCAGGCCGAGGAGGGCAACCCGGCACATAGACATCGACCGGGATCAGCTGATCAACACCCTTGGTCACACAGTACGAGTCCCAATAGGGCCCGCCGCTGTTGGCGCAGGAACCGAACGAGATGACGTACTTCGGCTCGGGCATCTAGTCGTAAAGCCTCCGGATGGCCGCGGCCATCTTGTCGGAGACCGTACCTGAGACGACCATGAGATCGGCCTGACGCGGGCCGGGCGCGAAGGGGATCACGCCGAGACGGATGAAGTCATGCCGCGCCATGGACGCAGCGATGAACTCGATCGCGCAGCAAGCCAGACCGAAGTTGAACACCCACAGGCTGTAGCGCCGACCCCAGTTCAGGACGACCTTTATCGGCCGGGGCGCATCGTCGTTGAGCACCCCGATGCTGGGCATGGGCAGTTCAACCTTCACTGCGTCACCACCATATTCACAGTCAGGGACTCCGACCTCAGGAGCCCCAAAGTCATCAGACCCACCTGAGAAGGCCGCGGCGGGCGTCGTGGGCCAAGCCGACCAACAGCACCAGGATGGAGATTGCCATCTCGGCCAGCGAGGCGACGTCAGGGACCGCGACCGGTTCTCCAGCGCCAAGACGAGCCAGCCTAGATCTTTCGGCGAGCGTGAAGGATCGGTGCGCCCACCTCCCATGAACTGACGTTCGACGGCCGTCCCGTCCCCGCGACGTGGCCCGCAGCTCTGAGCACGGCCATTTAAAACACTTATTTTTACATCTACTATTAATACACCAATTCTTGTGTTAAAGATAGACTCCATTGGTGTCGCGGCCGCTTGGACGGGATCCATGCCCAGCGGTGACCCTTCGGCCCTGGCGTCGCGGGCGCGAGCCGACGTGCGAGACCAGCTCACCGCAGTTGTCCGCCAAATCGGCCCAGCACTGGGCGCCCAATGACCGGCTCTCGAAGGATCCCGAAAGAAGACGAAGATGACTTACGTGATCGCCCAGCCGTGGGCTGACGTCAAGGACAAGGCCTGCGTCGAGGAGTGCCCAGTCGACTGCATCTACGAGGGTGAGCGCTCGCTCTACATCCATCCTGACGAGTGCGTCAACTGTGGCGCCTCCGAGTCGGTGTGTCCGGTCGAGGCCATCTTCTACGCGGACGACACCCCCGAGCAGTGGAAGGACTACTACAAGACCAACGTCGAGTTCTTCGACGACCTCGGTAGTTCCGGCGGCGCGGCCAAGCTCGGCATGATTCCCAAGGGCCGTTGGTTGGTCACTGACTATCGGAGGATGTGCACCTTGCCTCGTCCCGACGGCACCTCTGCCCGCCTGACGCGGCGTGTCCTGCTGAGCACGACTCTCTCTCTGAGCTGCGCGCTGGCACTCAGCGGTTGTGGTGAGTCGGTCAAGCGCGGCCTCCTGCCCCACGGCGTGGCCAGCGAGAGCGGCCAGATCACCACCTTCTGGAACGGCTCGTTGCTGGCTGCCCTCGGCGTTGGCGCGCTCGTCTGGGGGCTGATCGGGTGGTGTCCGGTGGCCTATCGTCGCAAGAAGGACGATCCCCAGCTGCCCGAGCAGCTGCGCTGCAAACGTGCCGATCGAGATCCTCAACACGGTCGTGCCGGTGTTCATGATCGCGGTCCTGTTCTTCTACACCGCAAAACTCGAAACGTCGGAGATGGACGTCTCCCAGAAGCCGGACGTCACGATCAACGTTATCGCCAAACAGTGGAACTGGGACTTCAACTACATCGACGCCGGCACCTTCGAGACCTCGACCATGGTGATGCTGACCGGCCAGCCGGGAGTTGTCGCCACTCTGCTGGCGCTCTACCTTCCCGTGAACCGGCGGGTGGAGTTCGTCCTTACCTCCCGAGATGTCGGCCACTCCTTCTGGGTGCCGCAGTTCCTGCGCAAGCTCGACGTCATACCGGGCAAGGTCAACCGGTTCCAGGTCGTTCCCACCGAGATCGGCGTCTTTCAGGGCAAGTGCGCCGAGCTGTGCGGGGAATACCACTCGAACATGCTCTTCCAGGTCAAGGTCGTGTCCCTGGCCGACTACCAGGCGCGCATGGCTGACCTCAGGGCAAAGGGCAACATCGGGATGCTCTCTAACAGCCTGAGCCGAGAGAAGATCCAACCGGATCAACAGCAGTACCTACCCACGAACGGGAGCAAGTCATGACCACTGTAAAGCCGAGCGTGGCCGCGGGCTTCGAACCGGCCACACGTCGTCGCTCGCGCGGTCAGACGGTGGTCAAGTGGGTCACGACAACCGACCACAAGGTCATCGGCAACCTGTACTTCATCACCTCGTTCTCCTTCTTCATGATCGGCGGGCTGCTCGCGATGCTCATCCGGGCAGAGCTGTTCGCCCCCGGCCTGCAGATCGTGGACAATCCTGAGCAGTACAACCAGCTGTTCACGATGCACGGCACGATCATGCTGCTGCTGTTCGCCACGCCTCTGTTCGCCGGATTCGCCAACGCCCTCATGCCGATCCAGATAGGTGCGCCGGACGTCGCGTTCCCGCGGCTGAACATGCTCGCCTACTGGATGTACCTGTTCGGCGGTCTGATCGTGATCTCCGGGTTCATCACCCCGGGGGGTGCCGCGTCCTTCGGCTGGTTCGCCTACGCGCCGCTCTCGGATGTGACATACAGCCCCGGCCTGGGCGGTGACCTGTGGGTCTTCGGTCTGGCATTGGCGGGTTTCGGCACGATCCTGGGTGCGGTCAACTTCATCACCACGATCATCTGCCTGCGCGCTCCGGGCATGACGATGTTCCGGATGCCGTTGTTCACCTGGACCATCCTGATCACCTCGATCATGGTTCTGATGGCGTTCCCTGTGCTGGCCTCCGCGTTGCTGGCCCTGGGGGCGGACCGCCGACTCGGGGCGCACATCTTCGATCCGGCCAACAGCGGCGCCATGCTCTGGCAACACCTGTTCTGGTTCTTCGGTCACCCAGAGGTCTACATCATCGCTCTGCCCTTCTTCGGCATCATCAGCGAGATCATCCCGGTGTTCTCCCGCAAGCCGCTGTTCGGCTACAAGGGCATGATCTTCGCGACCATCGCGATTGCTGCGCTGTCGGTGAGCGTCTGGGCGCACCACATGTATGCGACCGGCCAAGTGCTCCTGCCGTTCTTCGCCATCATGAGCATGCTCATAGCTGTGCCTACCGGGGTAAAGTTCTTCAACTGGGTCGGCACGATGTGGGGCGGGTCCCTGTCGTTCGAGACACCGATGCTGTGGGCGATCGGCTTCCTGGTCACGTTCTTGTTCGGCGGCCTTACCGGCGTCATCCTGTCCAGTCCACCGTTGGACTTCCAGGTCACCGACTCCTACTTCGTGGTGGCGCACTTCCACTACGTGGTATTCGGCACCGTCGTGTTCGCCATGTTCGCCGGCTTCTACTTCTGGTGGCCCAAGCTCACCGGCCGGATGCTGGACGAGAAACTGGGCAAGATTCACTTCTGGATGCTGTTCATCGGCTTCCAGACGACGTTCCTGATCCAGCACCTGCTGGGGATCGAGGGTATGCCGCGCCGCTACGCGGACTACCTGCCCGAGGACGGCTTCACCTGGATGAACCAGCTTTCCAGCGTCGGTGCCTTCGTGTTGGGTGCCTCCACGATTCCTTTCCTCTACAACGTCTGGAAGACCTATCGCACCGCGCCCCTGGTCGAGACCGACGACCCCTGGGGCTACGGCGGGTCGCTGGAGTGGGCAACGTCGTGCCCGCCGCCGCGTCACAACTTCGTCTCCATCCCACGGATCCGCTCCGAGCGTCCGGCCTTCGACCTGCACCACCCTGAGGTCGCTGAGCACGACGCACCGGTGGCCGACCAGACGGTTCTGGACACCCTGCTCGGCGAGCCCGACCTCGGCCATGACGGCCACGGCACGGGAAGGTCAGGAGGCAACACCAGCACGGCGGATCCGTCAGCACCCAACCAGGATTGACCCCGCTAGCAGGATCCTTGGCCGCTTCGCTTGGGCCGCCGTGCAGATTGTCGCCAACGGGCCTTGAGTAGGCGAGAGAAGCACCGGGAGGCCCTACGTATCGCCGAAGAGTGGCCACACTGCCGAACTGTTGCTGTACTGCTGACACAGCCGTCGCCCGGAGTGCCAGCGACCGCAGTCGGGGTTGACCTGTCACCGTTGTGGGGTTCTGGCGCTGGCAAGGTGTCCCCGTTCCAGGTCGTGGTCGAGTTGGCGTCGCCGGACGCTCAGGGCTGCATGATCGAGCCGCGTTCTCAGCCAAGGTCAAGGCCCGCCAATGGGCAGGCCGGCCGCCGTCGGTCTTGGCACGTTGACCCCTGACCAGCGGCCGCGCTTGGTGCTGGAGTTCGGTGGCGGGTACTTCCCTGATGCCCCGGTGCGTCAGGCGCATGGATCGCCAAGTTCGCGGGGATATTTCAGTCGCGCTGCTGGCACGGCACGTTCTTGAGGCGATGGAGATGGCGATGCGTGACTGGGCGGAAGATCGTGTCGATGACCCGATGGGCCATGTCCGGCTAATGCTCGGACTCGCCTTCCAGGGCGTGACGAAGCGATGACCCCCCGCATTCTTTGTCTGCACCGTCAACTTTGGCCCGGCGTTGACACCTCGGGCCGATCGGACAAGGCGCCGGCCCCACTGGCCACCGCTGCTAACCGCACTCCAGGTGAGGACCAGGCTCAGGCGAGCAACAGCGTCGTGGCGAGGGTCAAACTCGCCACGATCTCGCCGACGCCGATCGTTGCCGCCCCCAGCCCCGGCCACCGCTTGGGCACGACGACGGCCCGTACTGCGAAGGCAGCAAACAGCACCCCCAACCACGGGCTTACGATCACCGCGGGCACACATACGGCCACGTGGTAGGTCACCGAGAGCCGGTACCTCCCGACGTCTCCACGGTCGCGGATCATCGTCTTGACGTAGAGGACCGTGCCGGCGAAATACGCAAGGAGCAGCCCGGCGAGCACCCAGGTTCTCCCCTGATCGGCCCCGGGCAGCCACGCCAGTCCCGCGAGGCTGGGCGCCCCCCACTGACCGACCCGCTCCCCAAATCCGGCGGCCACGACCGTCATGAGGCACGCGGCCAGAACCGTCACCCCGTCGTTGAGCAACGAGCGGTCCAACCGTCGCCAGGAGAACCACAGACTGAAGGCAAGTAACGGCAGGAAGACAACCGCCCAGTGGAGCACGTCGGGCTCAACCGCGATCACGACCAGGCCGAGCACGACGGTTAGGACCCCATAGGCGGGCACCGGCGGCCAGTAGCGACGCTTGCCCCGGGACCGTAGCCAGAGCCCAGCGGCGAAGAACGCGAAGTACCCGGCCAGCCAGGCGAACAGCAGCGGCAGGTGTCGCCAGCTCGGCCCCGTATCAAGGGCGCCGACGGCGAACGGCACGATGAGCATCGCCCAGGCCCCGTGTTGATTCGGCACCCAGCCTGGCTCACGCGGACGTCGGGGTGACTGCTGCGCTACGCGACGTCGGCGTGGCGCGGCAGGACTTCGATCAGGCATCGCCCGAGTTTAGACGCCTCGCAGTTGGGGGGAACGATGACCGGACTTAGAGGAGCCAAGCCTCGGTGTGACCGGCATCGGCACGGAGCTTCCACGCCGACAGGTGAGCACATCTTCGCTGCCCAGTCACCGAGTGCGGCCACCGTTCCCAAGACGCGCAGTACGTATACGAGTTGCTTGCGGAGTTGGAGGCGTACAAGTCGAGCTTGGATGCCGTACGAAGTCGACCTTGCCGGGACCGGTCATCGGTCAGGCGGACGCCCTGAGACAGCCATGGGGCTTCATCGCTCGCTTGTCTCGCGGTCGCCGATGTATGCCGCCAGGGCAGGGTCGGGGCTGGTGAAGCGGTGCGCCTCCTCGCCACCGTCGCAGCGCAGCAGCGCGACGACAAGTCCGGACGGGCTTCGGGACAAGACCTGCCAGTGCCCGCCTGCCGTCTCCCACCGTTGCAGGTTCTCGAGCGCTGACTCCTTCACACTTTCGGGGATGCCACAGGTGGTCATCGCGCGGGGTCCTCCCACGGTGCGTCGAGATCGGACGGGTGTTGATGACCACAGCCGCATTCGCCCCCGCATCCGCACTCGGCTGCGGCCTCGGCGTACTCACTATGGTCTTGGCGGCCGAGCAGCTCATGCATGCCGTCGAGGATGACTGCCAGAGAGACTTCGCTGGACTCGGTCAGCAGCGGCAGGATCTGCTCGTTCTCCTTGACAATGTGCGATTCGAACAGTGACCGCAGGGCCTGGGCGTTGGCTGCAGCGCGCACCGGGCTGGTGGCCTGCCGAATGGTCTCAACCAGGGCGACCAGGTCGCGGTGCTCGGCAAGCATGGCGTCGACCAGCAGTCGGGCACGAGGGTCCTCGTGGGCCGCGGGGTACATGGCTTGCTCCTCTGCGAGGGCATGCGGTATGAGCTCAGCGTCGCACCACCGGACTAGGGCGTCGGAGGCGGTGCCGGGCAGGCCGCCCCGGGCTGCAGCCTCCAGAAGCGCCTCCACGTGGACGCCAAGGGCGCCGGCCAGTCGTTCATGATGATTCTTGATGGACTCGACGACGTGGACATCTGCGGGGCTTGTTGTGACAATGACCGTACTCATAGGACTCCTCCGGTTCGAACGTGATGGGCACTCGCGGCGCTCCTGCCCGCCCTTGGCTGCGGAGCGGGTTGAAGCAGTTTATTACACTTCCGTCCGTGAAAATTGGATCGAGGGTAATCTCGTTCCAGCAAGGGGAACCGCGGTTCAGGCGTACCGTCGGCGTGCTTGGCACTCCTGGCTTTTCAGTGCATCCACGGCGCCCAAGGCCATCGCTACGCAGGGTAGCTAACACGGGGCCCACTTGTTTTTANGACGTCGACCGTGGAAACTGCGGACCGTGACCCAGGCTCTTGCGTCTGCGGCCGCCGCGTGTACTTACATCAGTCGGAGGGAAAATGGGAGAACCGGTCATGAGCGAGCGTGGGACGAACAGCATCACAAAGGCGGCCGAAGAGCACCACGCCGAGCTGTGGGCCGAGCTCACCGCGCGCGTCTATGCAGTCATCGGAGCCGTGGCCCGAGGCGCCGATCCGGAGCCAAGCCGCGGCGAGCTGCTGGACTACCTCACCCGCGAGGTCGTCCCACATCTACGCACCGAGGAGCGCATGGTCTACAACCTCGCGCGTGGCGCCGGAGAACGCGGCTTGGTCGCCGCCATGGAGGTCGACCACCGGGCGCTGCTGCGCCAGGTGGAGTCCATCAAGAAGGCAGCCACTCCATTGGAGGCCGCTATGGCCGCCCGCGCGTTCCTCGTGCTCTTCGCGCTGCGGATGGAGAAGGAAGAGAAGGTGCTTTTGCCCGTGCTTGCGGAGCAGGGATTGGATGTGAGGGAGCTGATCGAGGGGAGGCCGGAGATTGTGGGCACGCCTTCACCCGGGTGATCTCGGGTGTGGTGGGCAAACCAGCCGCTTTCCGTGCGTTCTCGGGCACCGGTCCTCGGGTAGCGATTTTGCCCGGCGGTCTTTGGTGCCCGCAACCCGCCGGAGCTTGGCCGTCGGGCTGGACAGCCATCTATGGCGCCGGGCGGCAACTGCGGCCCCCTGCCTTTCCGGCCTGGTTTGACGGGACGCAGGCACGATGGTCTGCATCGCGATTGAGACGATGCCGGTGGCCATGACCAGGAAGGCGTGGCTCGGCCTCACGGCGCGGACGGCCTCGCGCACCGTGCCAGGACCGATGTCGGGCCGTGCCGCGGGGTTGGTGTTAGGGCTCACGTAGAAATTGGTGGCTCCTCGCTGAATCGTGTGGGTAGGTTCCCGGGTTTTGGGCTCCGGTGACGTAGTTTCGGCAATGGCTGAGAGCACGTCGATTGACGGGGGAACGTGGTGGCGGGTCAGGATTGGTTCTCGATGTTCGAGGCGGCGTTGGGGATAGTGGCGCCGTGGCAGGTGACCTCGGTGGAGTTCGACAAGGACGCTGGTGAGCGTCAGATCGGGTTGGGCTTCCCGCGGGGGTCACGGTTCCCCTGTCCGGTCCAGGGCTGTTGGCAGTCGGCGTGCGTGGTGCACGACACGTTGGACAAGCGGTGGCGGCATCTGGACTTCTTCGAGCACCGGGCGTTCCTGGCGGCGCGGGTTCCCAGGGTTGAGTGTGGGCAGCACGGTATCCACCTGGTCGAGGTGTCGTGGGCTCGTCCGGGTAGCGGTTTCACGCTGCTGATGGAGGTGGCGATGCTGACCTTCGCCAAACAGATGCCGATCGCCCCGCTGGCGCGGATGGCCCGCGAGCATGACACCCGGGTGTGGCGGGTGGTCGAGCATCACGTCCGTGCGGCCCGGGAGGGTCTGGACTTCTCGGGTGTCAGCGACGTCGGGATGGACGAGACGTCGGCTCGTCGTGGCCAGGACTACGTCTGGATCTTCATGGACCTGGACCAGCCCGCGGTGATGTTCGCGACTGCCGGTAAGGACGCCGAGACGGTCAAGGCGTTCGCGGCGGACCTGGCTGCCCATGGTGGGCGGCCACAGAGCCAGGTTGAGCGGGTGTGCGCTGACATGAGTCCTGCGTTCCTCAAGGGCATCAACGAGTACCTCAGCGAGCAGCCGGCGGACCAACAACAGGAGCCGCAGGAGGCCGGTGGCGGCACCCCCGAGGCCGAGCAGGCCCGCGCGATGGTCGCCGATGGTGGGTTTCACCGCCCACAGGTCGTCTTCGACCGTTTCCATGTTGTCGCTAAAGCCAACGAGGCCGTCGACGAGGTTCGCCGGGCCGAAGCCGAGACCCGTCCCGAGCTGAAACGCAGCCGCTACGTGTGGCTGAAGAACGAGTCGAACCTGAGCGCCAAACAGGCAGAGAGGTTGACGTGGCTGACTCGCCCGTCGATGCGGCTGAAGACCACCCGGGCCGCCAGGTGGCGCGACGACTTCAACGGGTTCTACGAACAACCAACCCGCCAGGATGCGCAGGCGTACCTGAAACGGTGGTGCTACGGGGCGAAACGCCGCCGGCTCGAGCCGATCAAGGAATTCGCCCGGATGGTCGAAGCCC
>JGI24133J20442_1000609_pt1 | contig 11098 bp, 13 predicted proteins | sample BarGraNGADG00311_2_FD_20442 | JGI IMG/M metagenome (IMG submission 20442)
GGTTGCAAAATTCAACTATGAGAAACAATGGATTTTTATTCGATTCATAGGATCTCATACCGAATATGATAAAATCGATGCAAATACAATTTAAAAATAATGGTTATGAATATAAAACTTATAAAAACAGAAGAAGATTACCAGGTAGCATTAAATAGACTTGAAGTAATTTTTGACACTAAAAGCGGGACGATAGAAAGTGATGAAGCTGATATTCTTGGACTAATGATTGACGAGTATGAAAAAAAACATTATCCAATAGAAGCACCAGATCCTATTGAAGCCATTAAAATCAGGATGTAAGAATTGAATTTAAAGCAAGTCGACCTCGCTGATACAATTGGGGGGAAAAATAGGGTCTCGGAGATAATGAATCGTAAACGCAAATTAACCGTAGAAATGATTCGCAATCTTACAGGACGATTAAACCTTTCCCCCGGACTTTTAATTCATGACTATAAACTGACTGGACAAAAAAGGGCCTCGACTAATAAAAAGGTTGCAAGACACCAGATAAGAAATAAAAAAAGCCTGAACATAACCCGGTCGGTGTTATAACTGTTTAATACATCAGTGTGAATTATGTAACTTATTTCAATAATAATATAACCATTCCCGGATCAGAAAGACATACCTTTGTTAGTGAAATAATTTACTCAAAAACTTGAAACTGATGAAAATGAAAAAAATAACTTTAATAGTAGTGATAATTGCCTTCATGGTTAACATTATAGGTGCTCAGGACAACAGTACGGATTTACATGATAAGCTTCAGTTTGGTCTGAAAGCAGGTGTAAATTTTTCAAACGTTTATGACACAAAAGGTCAGGAATTTAATGCTGATTTCAAAGTTGGTCTTGCTGCAGGCGCTTTTTTAGCGATCCCTATCGGGAAATATATAGGTTTTCAACCTGAAATATTATTTTCTCAAAAAGGATATAAGTCAACAGGCACCTTCCTTACTGTGGCCTATGAATTTACCCATACCACAAATTATATAGATGTTCCCCTGCTATTTACAATTAAACCAAGTACATTTATTACCCTACTTGCAGGACCTCAATATTCTTTTCTTGTGAAACAAAAGGATGTATTTAAGAGTGGAGGTTTAATAGTCAATCAGGAGCAAGAGTTTGAAAATGATAAAAGCGTATTGTGTTTTTTAGGTGGTATTGATATTAACCTGAACCAATTTGTACTTGGCGCAAGAGCCGGGTGGGACCTTCAAAATAATAACGGTGATGGAACATCCACGAATCCCCGTTACAAAAATGTCTGGTACCAGGCCACAATAGGATTCAAGTTTTAAAAAAATGCTACAAACACCTAACACGGACAGTTTAATTAATTATCTCATCCCGCTTTCGCCTGATTCGATGAGCTCGTCGCCCCGACTGATCCTGCTGCCTAGACAAAGTCAATAGGGCTTGCAGCCGACGCACTAGCCTGCCCTGAACGTAGCCTTTTTTTTGCTCACCATCTGGACTTGCAAAAACCACGCCTCCGCGATGTGCCCTTGAAACTATCTCACTTTTTTAGACGGTGGGTCATTATAGCTATGTATTGCGAAGGTAACACTATTCCGTTACTGGGTGACACTTTTGTAGCCTTTAGAGTGCTTGAGCCGTATGCGGTGAAAGTCGCAAGTACGGTTCTTAGGAGGGAAAGGCGGGGTAACCCGCCCGACCTATCCGACTTTGAAACAATCAACCATAAAAAGATGTTATCTTTATAAAAAAGGTTACCATGACAGTTTCAGAATATCAATAAATGAATAGAATGAATCCTAATGTTGATGTATATTTAAGTAAAGTCAAAAAGTGGCAGGAAGAATTTGAGAAATTGAGAATGATCATTCTTGACTGTCAGCTGACCGAAGAATTGAAGTGGGGTGTTCCTTGTTACACGTTTCAGGAAAGAAACATAGTTTTAATACATGGATTTAAAGAATATTGTGCGCTTCTGTTTTTCAAAGGTGCCTTGTTAACTGATGCCCATGGCATTCTAATCAAACAAACGGAGAATGTACAGGCGGGGCGCCAGATTCGGTTCACCAATGTTCGAGATATAGCAGAGATGGAAACCATCATGAAAGCCTATATTTATGAAGCCATTGAAGTGGAAAAAGCCGGTTTGAAAGTGAATTTTAAAAAGAATACAGAACTCATATTTCTTGAAGAATTTCAAAATAAATTAGATGAAATCCCTGCCTTGAAAACTGCTTTTGAGGCTTTGACGCCGGGACGGCAAAGAGCATACAATATTTATTTTTCTGAACCCAAACAATCCAAAACTCGGGAGTCAAGGGTTGAAAAATGTATGCAGCAAATTCTCAATGGAAAGGGATTAAATGATTAGTACATTCGGGTTGCTCTTGATCTCCGGTATTTTCTTTCTTACGGCAATGACTAATGCACAGGAAAACAACTACATCACTTCCAGGTACGATTTTATCCCGGGGGAAAAAGTCATATTCTTTGATGATTTCACTTCGGCATAACACGAGAAAATTTAATACCTTGACGAATGAATTCCGTTTTAATCAGATAAATAATATCATGAAAGAGAAACTTGCTTCAATCATTTTAGCGATTAGCGTGTATATAAATGGATACTCCCAACAATTGGATTCGATTACAGATTCACGGGACGGACAACAATACAGAATCGTTAAGATTGGCGAGCAATGGTGGATGGAACAAACCAGGGCGGTTTACTTAAAGATACAATTCTATGGAAAGCGCCTAATACGGGCGCTATCAATTCGACTGGTTTTTCTGCTGTTCCGGCAGGATTGAGACAGGCAGATAACGCATCTGAACCTTGGAAAAATAACTTTTACGATTTGGGCGAAGTTGCTCATTTCTGGGCGAGCGAATACTACTCAGATAACGCCTATGTTCGAATTTTAACAAAAGATAAAGCAATGATACACATCATTGATTCCAACAAATCAGCTTACAGATCTGTAAGATGTGTAAAGGATAGTTCTAACCATTAGATATATCAAACCATTTTTGATAGTGAAATAAATTGTAACAGCATTGACAAATTATAACATACTGCAACAAACATGGTGTCATATCCTACGGTGCATACACCCAACGTTATAGGCAAGCGATGCCACTCCAAACAATTAATTTTAAATTTATTAAATTTGCCAGCATGATCCTGGACTTAGCCATGATTAAGCAACTTGGCGAAAAGAATCTAAATGCTAATTATAGATTCAGATTATTTCATTATACGACAAAAAAATTGGCTTTTGGCATTGTTTGGAAAGAAGTCTGGGGTATGTAGCTTCAACATTGGAATTTGGATTAGGTTTTGTTATTGAACTTGAAATATTTAAACCTAAAATAAAACAGAATATTTATGAAAAATATTTTTGCTACACATTATTACGATACTTCAAAAATAATGCATTCTAATCAATTAGAAGGTCTGGAACTTGCAGGTTTTACCTGTCGATTTTTTGCCTTATTAATTGATTTATTTGTACTTATTATAATCATATATGTATTTGGAACAATATTTGACTATTTTGGATTAATCAATTTTGGTCTTAAAATTGGAATTAGTTACGACAAAACCATTAATAATATACCCAGTATAAGCAACGGTACGCATATTAATGCCCCTGAATATTTAATAATTATTTTAAAATTATTAATTCCTGTTATATATTTTGGATTAATTACATGTTGCACAAATGGTTATACATTTGGCAAACGTATTTTTAGGATTAGAATTGTTTCAACTAATCATAAGCATTTAACTCTCTGGCATTCAATAGAAAGATCATTAGGCTATTATGCTTCATCATTAGAATTTGGTTTTGGATTTTTGCAATATTTTATTGATTATAACAGACGTACAGTTCATGACAGGATAGCAGAAACAATTGTTATCAAAGTTAAAAAAATGGGAAATCTTAAATAAAAACAATCAAAAGAATTATAAAACCGTTAACATACTATCGTGGACAGTCAAGGCGTTGCAAGCTTTATATTTTTGTACTGTACCAGCCTGAAAAGCTTTAGTTTTTCCGTTGTTTTAGGTTGTCGGGGTCGAAAACGATAGTGGCGGGACCGCTTGTCACTGACATAGGATTGGCGCAGCCTACTTTCGGAGTGTAAGGTTGAGCTTCGGGGGCAGTACCGTTAATAAGGGCTTCGGCCAGCTGGTGCATCGCTGTGATGTACGATTTGTCATAAGGTTTTTTCACATAAGGATAATGGCCGCAATAAATTTTTGTAATTCCGCTGTCCATAAGCTTTTCCATTTTAAGACACGAATTCACATAGGTTTGCATTGGAGAGAGCGGCTTTAGTTGCAGCCACACATGATTCGAACCGAAAGCATCGCCCGAATAGCAGATACCTGCGTTTCTGTCAAGGAGTACAATGGAACCCGGAGTATGGGCAGGCATATGGCTCACTTCGATTTTTGTTCCACCCAAATCAAAAATATCTCCGTCTTTTACAAAATTAACCTTGCCTTTGTAACTTCTATTAAACAAAACAGTGTCGGCAGGGTGCATCCATATCTCCTTAAAAAATTTGATATTGCCGGCATGATCGGAATGCGCATGGGTAATCACTACGACAAGAGGTTTTTTTGTGATAAGACTGATGATGGAATCGAGCTTTTCAATTTTGGTTCCGGTATCTATAAGCATGGCTTTTTGGGTTCCTTCCACTAAATACATGGTGGTTTTGTCAATAGTTTCAATCACCCACATGTTGTCTTCGAGCTTTGTGATGGTGAGTTCGCTGTTTTGAAAGACCTGGCCTGTGGTTTTGAAGCAAAATCCCAAACAGGAAAACAGGATAATAATGGACGCAAGTTTTTTCATTGGTTGTAATTATAAGGTTTATAGTCCTTTATTTTTAGTATTCAAAAAATGTTAATGTGTTAAAATTACCTAATATAATTTGTAAAGATGCTTTTGGCGAGAAAAATAATGAGTTCACCGGTTTACGGGGCAGGACAGGTTGCTTCCTGCTTCCCATCCTTACTCCATAAAAATTTGTTATAGCATGTTAACCAAAACTTTAGCGACGGAGGGCTTTTTTTATATTTAAGTTTGATTCTCTAAAACTATTCCGGATTGAGGTCTTCGAACGACATAGTCCCGATTTATAAGGACAAAGTCGTTGGACGCAGTCCGCCTTTTTTTTTAATAAATTTACCTTGAATCGTTGTTTTATTAACCAATTTCAGAATTATTAAAAACAATGTCGTATTTTTACGACATAAAACATAATGTTATGTTGAAAATAAAAGTATTTACCACGGAGCTTCAGGAATTGGCAAAATTTTCAAGAGTTCTTTCGCATCCCGCACGGTTAGCAATTCTTCAATATCTTGCCGAGACCAGGACCTGCATCTCAGGTGATATATCGGATTATCTGCCTCTTAGTCGCAGTACAGTATCTCAACATCTCAAGGAACTCAAAGAATTGGGTTTGATACATGGCGAGATTGACGGACTAAAAATCAATTACTGCCTGTGTGGTTCGAAAATTTCGGAATATAAGCGGATGTTTGATGCGTTTTTAGATGGTATGACCACAATAGACCTAAATTGTAATGAATAATTAAAATCAGACCTAATGCCTTCACCAAAACGATTAAAATTTTTCGACCGCTATCTTACCCTGTGGATTTTTCTTGCCATGTTTTCAGGAGTGCTCGCGGGTTGGTTCAGTCCAAATGTTGCAAAATTCTGGAACAGCATGTCCTCAGGAACAACCAATATACCGATTGCCATTGGATTAATTGTGATGATGTATCCGCCACTTGCCAAAGTTAAATATGAAGAATTGGGTGACGTGTTCCGTAATACAAAAATCCTTGGTCTGTCATTGCTTCAAAACTGGGTCATCGGTCCCGTTTTGATGTTTGTACTCGCAATTGTTTTCCTGCGATTCAATATCGATTACATGTACGGTCTGATTCTAATTGGCCTTGCCCGTTGTATTGCAATGGTAATCATATGGAACGACCTTGCCAGGGGTGACACACAATATGCTGCGGGTTTAGTGGCGTTCAATTCCATTTTTCAGGTGCTGTTTTTCTCGGTATATGCTTATTTGTTTATAGCGATTCTTCCGNGTTNGTTCGGTTTACCTGGGAATGATACAGTTTCTCAGATAACTATCTGGCAGATTGCAAAGAGTGTATTTATTTACCTTGGTATTCCTTTCACTGCAGGATTTTTGACACGCTTTGTACTTATCCGTGTAAAAGACAAAGAATGGTATCATACCAAATTCATACCAAGAATCAGTCCATTAACTTTAATTGCGCTGTTGTTTACCATAATTGTGATGTTTTCACTCAAGGGTGAATACATCGTAAAAATTCCGCTGGACGTTATCCGGATTGCTATACCGCTGGTTATCTATTTTATAATCATGTTTGTAGTATCTTTCTTTATGAGCAAGCGGGTGGGTGCTAACTACGAACAGGCAACTACTTTATCCTTCACTGCTGCAAGCAACAATTTTGAACTGGCAATTGCTGTGGCCATTGCTGTTTTCGGAATTAATTCAGGTGAAGCATTTGCAGCCGTAATCGGTCCACTGGTGGAAGTTCCTGTAATGATCGGTCTGGTTAACGTAGCCTTATGGTTTAAGAAGACCTGGTTTTTACCTCAACCTCAACCTTAACCTCAATGGACCTGCCTGATAAGACAGCGCGTATTGTTTCCAGACAAAAGCGGTGCTAGTGGTGCTTTTATTTTGAGGGTTTAGGGGCAACATACATAACGTTCTCTTTCATTTTCACCGTTTCTTTGTGATGATTCGAAATAATAATCCCCAACACTATGACAATTGCAATGATAAGGAGCAACAGAAACGGTCCACTCTTTAATAATTCCAGAACAAAGTAGTTCTTTTTCATTTTCCGATCAGAATTAAAATAAAATATATTTATATAGTGGTACGGATAGCTGAATCCGCTCAAAAATTAAAAGAGTAAGATGTATACCAAAGTTACGAAATTTCTTATAAAAGCAATTATATCAGCATCTCTTAATTCTTTAAATATCTTGAAATGACCACTAGCTACTGATTCGGAAATGAAAACATTTCTCAAAATTACACTGGATGCCGGTGTAATATTTTCACACACTGCACTGTCTAATATTTAGACACTTCAATAAAAATCAATTTATTTATATAACTGATTTTATGACAATTATAAATTTGGCATGTTCTTTGGCATAGCAAAACTGGAATTAGAAATCAAGAATTAGAAATAAAAATGAAAAGGATCTATCTGATATTAACTCTGTTTATAATCTTTTGTTTCCAGGATATTGCCGCACAGGAGAAGAAATGGACGCTTGAGGATTGCATTAATTATGCCGTTTCAAACAATATAGGGCTTAAGCGGCAGAGGCTTCAGACAGAATCTGCCCAGGTTAACTTCCTCTCGTCAAAACTGAATCTTTTGCCAAATCTGAATGCCGGGTCTCAGGGCGATCTCAGGTTCGGAAGATCCGTTAACCCTGCAACAAACATTATAACATTTAATCAAAACCTTATAAATTCTTATTATGTGTCATCCAATTTTCAGCTGTTTAATGGTTTTGCAAAAGTGAATACTGTTTCAGCAAACAAATATATGCTTATGGCAGGAGTGGAATCGGAGAAAATAATAAGAAACACGCTTATTATTGACATCATGGGTCAGTACTACCAGGTCTTATATACAAGAGGACTGGAGAATGCTTCAAAAATGCAGCTTGATCTTTCTGAGAAACAACTTTTCAGAATAACGAAAATGGTTGAGACAGGAAAAGAGGCATTGTCAAAACAGTATGAGATACAGAGTCAGGCTTCTGCCGATAAACTTGCTTATACAGTTGCCCGGAATAATGCCAGTCAGGCTCTAACCACCCTTAAGCAGATGCTCCAGCTAACGAGTAACACTGACTTTGATATTCTTATGCCTGATCTGAATAATTTGCTGATTATGGATAATTCATTCAGCACAGATAGTATATATAATCTGGCTTCACAAAACCTTCCACGCTTAAAAGAAATCGAATACGAACTAAGGGCCTCAAAAAAACAGGTTACCGCAACACGTGGCTATCTTTCACCAAGCTTATCACTCAATGGATCAGTATCAACAGGGTACATACATGATTCAAACGCCGATTCAACAGCCGCTTTTACCTCACAATTAAAGAGTAACCGTGGAGAGGAAGTATATATCACACTCAATATCCCGATATTTAACAATTATTCCACACTAAAGAATATTAAGCTTGCCAAGATTAAAAGGAATGATACAGCCCTGAAGCTGGAACAGGAGAAAAACAATCTGTACACAGAAATTGAAAATGCATGTCTCAACTATAACAGAGGGAAAGACGAATTCACTGCTGCCAAATCAAACTATGACTTTAATACAAAATCTTTTCAGGCTGTTGAAAAAAAGTTTGAATCGGGACTTGTTGATGTAACAGAGTTTTCAGTAGCAAAAACTACATTATTCAGAGCTGAGACGGAAACTCTCAGAACCAAACTGCAGCTGCTTATAAGAAGACTTTCAATACAGTTCTACTCCACAGGTGAATATCAAAATCTTATGAATTAAATAGTTTAGAGTGAGCTAAAGTTTGGAGTGACTAAAGTTAAAAAGATAAAGATTAAGATGTTAATCATAAAATTAAACAATTTAAGAACAGTAAGTACTTTAGGCACTCTAGGCACTTTAGGCACTCAAAACTTATTTACCAATTATATACAGAATTACTAATTTTTAATTAATACTAGAAATGGATACTCCTCGCGAAGCAATGGATAAAGCGATCCCAAAGAAAACCGGCATTCAGAAAAAACATTTCGGATATCTTGCAATAGGGATAGCAATAGTGGTGCTTATTTATATGGCATTTTTTGCCGATCGTACATCGACATATAAAGTTGAAAAAGACAAACTGATAATTGAAACAGTTACTGAAGATCAATTCAACGATTACATTACAGTTCCAGGTACCGTAGAACCCATCACAATTATATTTCTCGATGCGCAGGAAGGCGGACGGGTCGAAGAGAAACTTATTGAAGAGGGATCGATGGTAAAAAAAGGTGATATTATCCTGAGACTTTCCAATCCGGACCTTCACCTCAATATTCTCGATAGTGAGGCACAGCTTGCAGAAAAAGAGAATTTCCTGAGAAATACACAGATTAACATGGAGCAGCAAAGGCTCCAGATAAAGAGAGACCTTGTCAATCTAAAATATGATATCGCAAGGAAGGAGCGAAACTATCAGCAGAATGTCGTTCTTATGAAAGATGACCTTATTTCAAGAGAAGAATTCATCCGCTCAAAAGAAGATCTGGATATGGCCCGGCAATCAAAAGAACTCGCCATTGAACGTCAGAAGCAGGATTCTGTTTTCTATGCTGCTAATATAAACACCATGACAACCAATCTCGATAACATGCGGAAAAACCTGCAGCTTGTAAGGGACAGGGCTGAAAACCTGAATGTCAGAGCCCCGGTTGACGGTCAGCTGGGTCTGTTAACACCTGAAATAGGACAATCGATCCAGAGAGGCGCAAATATGGGGCAGATAAATGTACTGACATCATATAAAGTGACCGCCCAGATTGATGAACATTATATCGACAGGGTAAGAACCCAGCTTGATGCAAACCTTGACAGGCAAGGCAATAAATTTAACCTTGTCGTGAGAAGAGTCTATCCTGAAGTCAGAAACGGTACTTTCGAAATTGATATGGTTTTCAAGGACACCATGCCTGATAATATTAGAACCGGACAGACATATTATACAAGTCTCCAGTTAGGTCAGCCAAAGGTTTCAGTTCTTGTACCGATAGGTGGTTTCTTCCAGGAAACAGGAGGACAGTGGATATTTGTTCTTGACCCGACCGAATCATTTGCCACCAAACGCAATATTTCAATCGGAAGAAAAAATCCAAAATATTATGAAGTGCTTGAAGGTCTGAAAGCCGGAGAAAAGGTTATAGTCTCAGGATATGAAACCTTCGGGAAAAACGAAAAGCTTATTCTTAAAAAATCTAAATAACTATTAATAACTAAAGTCATGATTAAAACTAATGATTTAACTAAGATCTTCAGAACTGAAGAAGTTGAAACAACAGCACTTAATAAAGTGACTCTCAATGTAAAAGAGGGAGAATATGTTGCCGTTATGGGACCATCGGGATGTGGAAAATCAACACTCCTGAACATCCTCGGTTTACTTGATAATCCTACATCAGGAAGTTATGTCTTCAATGGAACTGAAGTTGCGAATCTCAGGGAACGCGACAGGACCATCTTTCGAAAAGGAAATATCGGATTTGTTTTTCAGAGCTTTAATCTTATTGATGAACTGAATGTTTATGAAAATGTTGAGCTGCCGCTTATTTACCTGAAGATGAAAGCCGGTGACAGAAAGAAAAGAGTTGAAGATGTTCTCGAGAGAATGAAGATCGGGCACCGTGCAAAGCATTTTCCTCAGCAGCTTTCAGGAGGGCAACAACAAAGAGTAGCTATTGCGCGTGCCGTAGTTGCAAATCCTAAACTTATCCTTGCCGACGAACCAACAGGTAACCTCGACTCAAAAAACGGTATTGAGGTTATTAACCTTCTGACTGAATTAAACAAAGAAGGAACAACCATTATAATGGTTACCCACTCCGACAGGGATGCAGGTTATGCTCACAGAATTGTGAATCTGTTTGACGGACAGGTCGTAACTGAAAAATAGAAAAAGTCAGATATTCGTTAAGTCAATATACAAAGGTTGTCTCTACTTAATGAAGACAACCTTTTTTTTAGATTTTTAAAAAGAGGATTTATGAAGTGATTTAATACCTGTAGCAAAAACAAACACCGGAGGTGTTTCATCAATAATAGTTTACGAAGATTAACGCCGTTTCAAACGCCGGAGGCGTTTCATCATAAATTGAATCGAGTGGCATCGCACAGTTATTAATATAATATTCTGGTATGTGGGCTGGAGATCCTTCGCTCCGCTCAGGATGACTGTGTGCCTCAAGTTACAATCGATCCATTCTAATAAATTCGGTAATACCCT
>JGI24133J20442_1000611_pt1 | contig 11091 bp, 10 predicted proteins | sample BarGraNGADG00311_2_FD_20442 | JGI IMG/M metagenome (IMG submission 20442)
TGGCCTTTTTGGGTACAAGGAGACGAGCCTCACCGGCCTATGAAACGGATATACGACGAGAGCTATATGGACAGGACGCCGCGCCGGAGGCGGCAGCGGAGGTCGAAGCTCGGCTCGTTCAGCGTGAAGAACGTGAAGCTCTGGGCGGTCGGGCTCGTGCTGCTGCTCGCGTTCATCTTCTTCATCTCCGGGTTGCTCACAGCGGCCGATGCCAACATCGGGCCGGCCGTCGCCGAGTCGGTCCGTGTGATCAAGGCGCCCCCCGGAACGAAGCCTGCCGCGCCTGGAGTGTGGGCGAACGCGGCCGTGCTCACCGACGCCGAGAGCGGCCGGGTGCTCTACGACAAGGCCGCTCACGTGAAGCTGCCGATCGCAAGCACGACCAAGATGATCACTGCTCTGGTGGTGAGGGAGCACAAGAGGCTGTCCGATAAGGTCGTGATAAGCGCGGAGGCGGCCAATGTCGGCGAGCAGGGGATAGAACTGGTCCCGGGTGAGACGCTCACGGTCGAGCAACTCCTGAACGCTCTTCTGATACAATCCGCGAACGACGTCGCGTACGCGTTGGCCCAGGGGACCGCAGGATCCGTGGAGGCCTTCTCCGCCCTCATGAACAAGAAAGCCGCGGAGCTCGGAGCGAACGACTCGCACTTCGTAAACCCACACGGCCTCGACCAGTCCGGCCACTACTCGACCGCGTATGACCTCGCCGTCATCGGACGCGCCCTGATGAAGGACCCGGTGCTGGCGAAGATCGTGGTCACGCCTCATTACTCCATCCCGTTCCCGCCCGGGCGCGCAGGCACGCGCATTGCGCAGAACCACAATGAGATCCTGACCCAGTACTCCGGGGCGAACGGCATCAAGACCGGATACACGGTGCCGGCGGGCTGGTGCCTGGTTGCATCAGCGCAGCGCGACGGCAAGTCGCTTATCGTGGCAGTCCTGAACAGCCCACACCGCGCTGACGACGCCGCGGCCCTCTTCAATTACGGTTTTCAATCGACCGCGCGGGTCGTGCTCGCCGCAAAGGGACAACCGATAGGGACCAGCAGGGTGGGAGCTTTTCCTCGCCGCTACGTGTCCGTGGTGCCTCAGGCGGAGATGGCGGCGCTGACCTTCAGGGGTTCCAAAGACGTCTTCAAGGTGAAGGTCGCCGTACAGCGCACCACGCACTCACCGGTGAAGAAAGGCGAGACCCTCGGGAAGATCGATGCGCTGCTGAACGACTCGCCGCTCGAGAACGGCAATGCGGTGGCCGCGCGGCCTCAGTCGTCATCGAACGTCTTCGGCGCGGTGTTCTTCTTCTTCTGGTACACACTGTGCTGGACTGGCAAGATACTCGCTGCGCCCTTCCGCATTTTCTGAGCTGGAAGAGCCTGTGGCGTGGCCTGAAAAGGCCTTCTGTTTCCCGCGACGAACCCATCGCGCAGCGTTGATGATGGAGCGTTTAGACCTTCATTGACCTTGCTATATGGTTGGAGTATAAAGGAGGCGGTGAGGCACATGATCAAGATGAACATCGTCGGAGTGCGTGTCGAACTGCCGACGAATCAACCGATAGTCCTGCTCCAGGAGGACGAGGGCGAGCGCTTTCTGCCTATCTGGATCGGAGCGTTCGAAGCGACCGCGATCGCCTTCGCGGTGCAGGGGGTCGAGACCGCGAGGCCGATGACGCATGACCTCTTCAAGAACGTTCTGGAGGACCTCGACGTAAGCGTCCAGCAGGTGTTGATCAACGACCTGGTGGACGGGACGTTCTACGCGGAGATAACGATGTTGAGGGACGGCGACAAGCACGTGATAAGCGCGAGGCCGTCCGACGCGATAGCGCTGGCCGTAAGGATGGAAGTGCCCATCTTCGCCGAGGAGGGCGTCCTCGACGAAGCCAGCATCGAGATGGAGACCGCCGACGAAGATGAGATCCAGCGGTTCCGGGATTTCCTCGATCACGTGGAGCCGCAGGACTTTCTTTGAAGGGCGACTCACCTGTCTCATACGAGTCCACAGCCGGCAGACGGCTGCAATTACCTTTACCTGGAGCATCCTCTGAAGGGGTGAGATTTGCGTAGCAGAAGAAGCCCTTACTGGCACATCCGCACCGCGCTTCTCGTTTTCCTGGGGCTTATCGCATTCGGGACGATAGGCTACATGATCATCGAGCGACTCAATTTCTTCGAGGCGCTCTACATGACGGTAATCACGATCTCCACCGTCGGATACCGCGAGGTAGTGCTGCCCTCGCGCGCCGGGGAGATCTTCACCATGATAGTGATAATCGCGGGGCTCGCGGCGGTGGTGTACGCCACCACAAGCGTAGTCGAGCTCCTTCTGGAAGGCAGGATACTCGAGATCATGGGGAGGCGAAGGGTCTTGAAAGAGCTCCAGGACCTGAGCGGCCATTACATCATCTGCGGCTACGGCCGGGTGGGCAAGCAGATAGCCAAGGAGTGCCAGGCGAGGGGCAGGTCCGTCGTCGTCATAGAGAAAGACCCTGCCGTGGTGGAGTCTGCCATCAACGATGATTTCATAACGGTGAAGGGCGACGCCGCGGAGGAGAGCGTCTTGAGGCAGGCCGGCCTCGAGCGCGCCTCGGGGCTGGTGAGCGGGCTGTCTTCCGACGCCGACAACCTCTTCGTCACAATGTCGGCGAGGATGATCCGTCCTGATGTCTTCATAGTCGGGCGCTGCAACTCCGAGGAGACGGAGTCGAAGCTGTACAGGGCCGGCGCCGACAGGGCCATCTCGCCCCACAACGTGGGGGGCAGGCGGATGGCGGCCCTCCTCTTGAAGCCGCTGGTGTGCGACTTCCTGGACGTGGTGACCCACGGCGAGCTGGTCGAGCTCACCCTGGAGGACATCGCGGTCGAGCCCGGCGCGGCGGTCATCGGGAGGTCGCTGCGAGACATACTGGTTGACGACCTCAAGGGCATAGGTATCCTGGGCCTCAAGAGGCCCAAGCGGGATTTCGTGATAAACCCCAGGAGTGACACCGTTCTGGACGCCGGCGACATCCTGATCGTCTCAGGCACCCCGGAGCAGGTGAAGGACCTGAAGAGAGTCTCGCAGAGCAGGAGATAGCCGCGGCGATTGGACAGAGCAGGCATTCCGGAGCGGTTGCCGGCATGGGCTGCGACAGTCACATCTACCCCACAAGTGAACAATTAGAACAATAGTTGATTTTTCTTATCAGAAATGCTAAATTGTATAAACCTGAATCCCGAAACTAGGTAGAGGGTTTGACCGGCGTGTGAAGGTGAGGTTGATGCAGTGAACGCGGGTGGTCCTCGCTCGAAACCGATAATTGCAGCCATGGCGCTTGGCCTGGCCACCGCCCTTCTTGTCGCCCTAATGGCCCCCGCTATCGCCCAGCCTCTGCAGGACAGCCTCATGTCACAGGAAGAGCAAGCGCGGTCTCTGGAGAGGGAAATAGCTGCTCTCCAGGAAAAACTCTCGAACGCCAGGCACGACGCGGTCGCGCTCGCCGAGAGGCTCGCCGAAGTCGAGAAGAGTATCCTTGAGTGTTACATGGAGATCGACCGCGCTGAAGCGGAGGTCGAGGGCGCGAGGCAAGCCGTGAACCGCGGCTTGCGTGAGCTGTACGTGCAGGGGCGTCAGGACTCGCTGATAATGCTCATAAGCAGTACGGACGTCTCCGATTTCCTTGCCTGGTCCGAATACGTGAAAGATGTGACCTCTCGACAGTCAAGCTCCCTGAAAGCCCTGAAGGCGAAGAAGAACCACCTGCAGGACTGTCAGGACAAGCTTCTCGCATTTAAGAAGGAAGAGGCAGGCATTGCGGATTCCGCTGATACCTCGGCCGTCGAAGCGCAGATCGAGGCGAAGCAGGCGCAGCTCGTCGGCCTCACCTCGACGCTGATAGGCATGCAATTGCCGGATACCTACACCCCTGCCCCCAAGACTTTCAGTCCGTCAAAGGTCTACGCCAGGCCGGACGTCAACGGTTTCAACCGCACGGGGCAGGTCATGTCGGGTTATGCCAGCTTGTACGGCGACGATTTCGACGGCAGGCCGACCGCGAGCGGGGAGATATTCGACCAGTACGCTTTCACCTGCGCCCACAAGACGCTGCCTTTTGGGACGTGGTTGCTGATCTCGTTCCGCGGCAGGAGCGTGGTCGTGAAGGTCAACGACCGTGGACCGGCCGCCGCCGGGCGGATGCTCGACCTTTCGAAGGGCGCGGCTGACGCCATCGGCCTCACAGGGGTCCAGTGGGTCGACTGCGAGCTGGTTGTCCCGAGGTCCTGATACTGCGGATGCCCCCGCACCAACGTGAAATGCCATATCATGGTCCCGCGTGCTTGCGCGCGTAAGGGTCCCTCACGCGAACGATATAGATCGGCGGAGGTCTTGATGAAGGAAGTCGTGCCAGGGGTATCCATGCTGGAGCGCTCCTGGGGCTGCAACATATATTTCCTCGAGTGGGAAGGCGGTGTATCGCTCATCGACGCGGGCTTTCCGCTGGACACCAGGAAGATAGTGAAGAGCCTTGGGACGCTCACAGGCGGGCCGGACATGCTTGTCGCGACACATTGCCACCTGGACCATATGGGTTCCATGGCGAGGCTCAAGGAGAAGTTCTCATCCACGGTCGTGGCCCATCCCGACGATGCCATGATAATGGAAGGGGTCGCTCCGTATCCCACGTTCAAGCTCAAGCCGATCCAGGCGGTCTACTACAAGGCGCTGGGGCCACTCTATCCCTACGAGTTCGTCGAAGTCGACGAGCGCGTGACAGACGGTGACGTCGTCGACGTGATGGGCGGCCTTGAGGTCCTCCACGTCCCCGGGCACACCGCCGGGAGCATCGCTCTATACCAGGCCGACCGTGGCCTGCTTTTTACGGGAGACACGGTACGCAACGAGAACGGGGTGCTCGAGGGGCCGCCTCCGCAGTTCACTCCGGATCTGGAGCGGGCGTTCAGAGGCATTGAAGAGAAACTGGTGACCCTGGACTTCGAGGTGCTGTTGCCCGGGCACGGAGAGCCCATCGTGGGAGGCGGGCGCGAGGCGCTGGCCCGGATGCTCGAAGCGCGTGAGAGGAACCGCTGAGATGGGGGACAGGTGGGACCTGGTGGTAGCGGGCGCCGGCCCGGCCGGTTGCGCGCTGGCGGCAAAGGTGGCCGCCGCGGGCTGCAGCGTGCTCCTGCTGGAGCGCGAGAGCGAGCCGGGCTCCGGACGCGACTGGATCGTCGATGTGGCCAGGAACACCTTCGAGGCCGCCGTAGTCCCCGAGCCGGCGACCGGTGAACTTTTCGAGGAACCGGAAAGGACGGTCCTGGTCTCATCAGACAGGGCGTGTGCGATCGAACTCCTGCCGGCACCGGTGGTCCCGGTGAGGAACGCGCCGTACGTCAGGCAGCTCGCCGCCTGGGCTGTAGACTGCGGAGCAGTTCTCAGGACATCCTGCGCCGTTGCGGACCCGATAATCGAAGGGGACTGCGTAGTCGGGTTGAGAACCGCGGGCCGGCCCTCCCAGGCCGAAGAGATCCGAGGCACCATCGTCGCCGACTGCACCGGCATGGGCGGCGCATTGAGGAGGAAGACCCCGCCGTCGTGGCGACTCGCGGACGCGGTGGCCGCCTCTGACATCGTGCTGGCCAGGAGAGAGACGCGGGCCGTCGAGCCGGCAGCCGCTGAGAGGGCGATGCAGCGAAACTTCATGGTGGACCGGGTGCGCATCGGCAGGTCCGGGGCGCAGGGCGTCTACTCGATAGAGACGTGTTTCCTCGACCTGCGGCGCAGGTCTATCGACATCCTGGTGGGGGTGAAGCCGGGATCGGGCCCGGATGCCGACACCCGGTTCGAGCAGATCCTCCGGGACAGGCCGTACATCGGCGAGAAGATATTTGGCGATGGTGGCCCTATTCCCATCCGCAAGCCGCTCGACACTTTCGTCGCCGATGGCTTCGTGACGCTGGGGGACAGCGCCTGCCAGGTGATACCCGCGCACGGGTCCGGCACGGCGTCCGCCCTCATCGCCGCCGATCTCGCATCCGCCTCCATAATCCGGGCTCTCGAGCAGGGACGACGGGACCGGCAGGCCCTCTGGGGCTACAACCACGCGTTCCTGAGCGGAAGAGGAGCTCTGCTGGCATACTACGACGTCATACGCCGTCACGCCGACACCCTCACCGTCGATGACCTGGACCTGTTGCTCGCGAGGGGCGTCCTCACGGCTCGCGAGGTGTTCAGCGGCCTCGTGCCGGAGGCGCCCACGCTCAGGCCCGCCGCGGTCGCGGACAAGCTCAGGGGAGGGCCGGGGGCCGTCCAGCTGCTGCTGGGGTTCGCCCGGTCCGGCATGCTCGCGGCTCGGGTCATGAAACACTACGGGGATTACCCGCCGTTCTACAGGCCGGGGGCGGTCGACGACTGGGTGAGGAGGATGCCTCATGCCAGGCCAAAGCCTGGCCGGGGCTCAGGGGGCCTCTGAGAGTACGGCCGCCGCACTGAGCGCGTCGTGTGCCTCACGGTGCTTCTCGGTCATCATAAGGTAACCCCCCAGCGCGCACAGGAATCCCGCGACGCTTCCGCCGAGTACCATGTAGAGGCCGTTTCCAGGGCTGACCACTCCCTGCCTCGTGAAGAGGTATATGAGCTCGTAAAGCGCGAAGCCGAGTACCAGCAGGTCAGCGACGCAGGCAACCGCGTATGCGGCCCTGCTTTGAAGCGCGAAACCTATCACGATACCGACAGCCATGATCACGCCGAGCGCCATAGTGACCTTCCCGTCGCCGCTGATGACGTGATGGAAGCTCCAGCCGGACTGGTTGTAGAGCCCGAGGATCCTGTCGGATCTCCAGGTGAGCGCGCTGCCGGCGACGATCAAGGANGAGCCGAAGACCAGGCCGAGCGCGCTGATGACCAGAGAACCGATGAGCACCCTTGATGAAGATGTTCCGCTTCCACCGNCCTTGTCANCCAACTGACATCACCCCAGTCCTCCCGACCGGTAAGCCTTCATGTATGCCTTGCAGAACTTGTCGCCGCCCGCGACCGCCTCGGCGGCATATATCGCGGCGCGCAGTTCCGTGTCGGTCGGGTCCAGGATGCCCGCGTCAAGGCCGAAGTACACCGCCGCCCCCAGCAGCGAGCGGTTTATGAGAGAGCGCCGCGGCAGGCCGAAAGACGCGTTGCTCGCGCCCATGACGGTACGGACCCCATCGAACTCTTCCTTGATCGATCTCAGCGTCTCGAGCGTGACTCTTCCCTGGGTGCAGTCCGCGCTAAGCGGGAGCACCAGCGGGTCGATGTAGAGGCTGTCAGGCTCGATGCCCGCCTCGGCGGCCGCCGACACGATTGAACGGCATACCAGGAGCCTCTCGGCGGGGGAGGGGGGGATGCCGGCCTCGTCCATCGCCAGGGCCACCAGAGGGCATGAGTGGCGCGCCGCCAGGGGAAGCACGGTCTTGATGCTCTCCTCGGTCCCCGTGACGCTGTTGAGGAACGGGCTCTCGGAACCGCAGGCCTCGAGGCCCGCAGCCAGCACTGCCGGGTCAGGGGAGTCGAGGCAGATAGGGGCATCGGTCGCTGCCCTCACGACGCCGACCGCCCACTTCATCGACTCTGCCTCGTCGCCGATTCCTGTGCCGACGTTCACATCCACGTAGTCGGCGCCGGCGTCCGCCTGCTCCCTCGCCAGGTCGCCGACGAAAGCAGAATCGCGCGACAGGATGGCATCACGGACGCTCTGTATGGTGCCGTTGATCTTTTCTCCGATGATGATCAAGGCGGACCCTCCTGTAAGTCGTCAGCATAAAAGTCTATATCAACAGCCGCGCCAACATAAACTGAAGCTCGTCCCTCACAGCCCGCTTGAGGGAAAGGCCCGGCGCAAACGTAGTATACTTTCAGTCGGATTCGTTAGCGTGTGCGTACCGGGAAGGCGGTTGCCATGTCGTACCTTACCAAGTTCAAGCTCATCCTCGACCCGCGTTTGAGCATGTCGAACTTCTGGGACAAGGCGGTGGCGGTCTACGGCGACAGGCCTCTTGCGTACCTCGACGAGCCCATAGACTACCGTTTCATGCCCACCGACACTCTCACGTACCGGGAGACGCTGCGGTTCGTCAACAGGCTCGCCAACGCTCTGCTGGCGGCCGGCGTGACCCAGGGCGACCGCGTCGTCATATCGATGGGGAACAGGATCGAGTTGCTCCTGCTCTGCTACTCGTGCTTCAAGATCGGCGCGATCGCGGTGCCTCTCAACTACATGCTCAAAGGTTCCGAGATCCGCTATATCACGGAGAACTGCAAGGCGAAGTGCGTGGTGACCGACCGGGATATCTTCGACACGAACATCAAGACCACCGACCTCATCGAAGGCGTGAACACGTGGATCATGGCAGGCCCGCGGGAGGAAAGCCTCGACGGGTTCGCTTCTCTGGACGAGATGCTCGACGACGCTTCCGACGAGCTGAAGCCCGTCAAGCTCCACAAGCACGCGACCGCCGCCATCTTCTACACCTCGGGGACGACCGGGTATCCCAAGGGCGCGATGATGACGAGCCACAACCTGCTCACGACGCAGCGAATAACCGCCGGGGTGCTGCCGATCACCCCTGACGACCTCGGCCTCTCGGGCCTCCCCAGCGCGCACCTCATGGGCTTCTGCGTCGCGCTGCTCTGCTTCATGCTCGGGACGCCCGGGTACTTCATGAAATACTTCCATCCAGTGCGGACCCTCGAGCTGATACAGGAGCGTAAGGCGACCGTGTTCGTGGGTGTCCCGGCGATGTACTCGATGATGGTCAACAGCGGCGTCGATGACTACGAACTTTCCTCGGTAAGGCTGTGGGCGAGCGGCGCGGACGCGATGCCCGTCGAATACATCGAGAAGTTCATGGGCTACGGCGGGATGTTCTTCGAGGGTTACGGGCAGGTGGAGACGAGCCCGATAACGGCGCTCAAGCTCTCCACTAAATGGAAGTCCTTCGAGCAAGGCTGCGTCGGCATTCCCGTGTTCCCGGTCCGGACGCAGGTCTGGGACGAGGACTGCAACCCGTTGCCGCGCGGCGAGGCGGGGGAGCTCGTGGTCCGCGGCCCCAACATCACAAAGGGTTACTGGGACGATTCCGAGAAGAACGAGGAGGCCTTCCGCGGCGGCTGGTTCCACACGGGGGACATGGCGCGCAAGGGCAAGTGGGGCCTGCTCTATTTTGTGGATCGGAAGAAGGACGTCGTGAAAGCGGGAGGCTACTCCGTGTTCTCACGCGAGGTCGAGGAGGAGATACGCTCGCACCCGCTGGTCGATGAAGTCGCAGTGGTGGGAATTCCTCACCCCACGAAGGTCGAAGTGGTGGCAGCGGTCTGCACGCTCCTGCCCGGCGCTGAGCTGACTTCGGAGGACCTGCTCGCGTGGTGCCGAGAGAACATCGCCCAGTACAAGGCTCCGCGTTACGTCGAGGTCCGGAGCGAGATGCCCTACGGCATGACGCTCAAGGTCCTGAAGCGTGTCCTGAGGGACGACCTTGCGGGTAAGATAGACGTGTCGAAGCTCTAGGGCTTGGACGCTCGAAGCCAGGGGGAACAAGTGAAGAAGAAAGCATACGTTTTCATCAAAGTCTCCGCGGGAAAGCTCGATGAGGTCATGCGCACCCTTTCCGAGATGCCGCAGGTGATCTCGGCCGAGGGTGTGTCCGGGCACGTCGACGTGGTGGCGGTGATGCGCGGGCCGGACCTCGAGACGCTGCAGAACACCATCCTTTCCACCGTCAGGGGCATCGACGGGATCCAGTCCACCGAGACCTGGATCGTCATGGTGCCGCAGCCGGACACCTGGACCCAGGGGGAGCTGGACCGTTACGTCGCCGACCTCAGCGAGAACGAGGTCACCGCGGTCAGGGTCCTCCTGGAGAAGAAGCGCAGCATGATGATCCAGGAGCTGATCGACGCCATTGCCGACAGGCTGGGCGACGACAAGTACGACATACACGACCTCACGGTCACGCTCACCAACATGACCAGGCGCGCGGAGGACCAGTACCGGCGCGAGAACGTGATCGAGTTCGACCCGGACATGGGTTACTTCCTGAACGAGCGCTACGTGGACATGCTTGAGGAGAGCCTTAAGCGTCTGCCGGCTGCGTAGCTGACAGGGATCACAATGCGGGGAAATTCCAGGTGGTTCACGCGCGCCCTGCGCCGCGGGCTTTCTCCATGTAGATGAGCTGGATCGAATCTCCCACGTCTTCGGTGCGGAAGGCGACGTAGCCCAACTTCTCATAGAGGGTGATGTTCCTGATGCTCCTGCTTCCCGTGAACAACTCCAGGCGGCAGGAATCTCCGTAGCGCTCCTCGACCGCGTCCATGAGGGCGCGGCCGATGCCCCGGTTCCACAGTTCGGGGCGCACCACCAGTCGCCCGACGAGGCATGAACCTTCTCTCACGGTCGCTCGAACCGCCCCGACGATGGCCCCGTCACAAACCGCCTTCAGGACGACCTGCTCATGAAGGGCCTCTAACACTTCCTCGACCGTCTCCGTGAGAGGCGGGATGTCGAAGAAACCGTAGAGCTTCATCTCCTCGNGAAAAGCAAGCCTCTGGACCTCGACGATCTCTTCGATATCGCCGGCAGAGGCCTCCTCGATCTCAACACGCGCGAGCGCATCGTCGCTCAATCCAGTACCACCAGTCATCTCGGATAGGGTAGAGGCCCACACATTGTTCTATTTTCAATAGAGTNCGCGCTTTGCCTCCGGCCTGTCAGATTCTAAGAGCGTATCAAGCAAAAAAAGAGTCGCGGAGTCTTTGTCAGTGGGGTTAGTGAACGCAATAGATTGTTGAGAGGAGGAGAGGCTTGAAAGAGTATGAAAAAGGGAGCAGCGATTAAGTTTACATAATATATATTATGGGACATATAGTAGTGCACGTACTTTCGAGCGGCTTTCTCCCTAAATGAACTCGTCAGAGCCCTCAGGACGCGCTGTAGATGCTGCGCAAGGCGCTTCTGGGGTGATTTGCGCTATCATATCCACCGAGTCATGAAGACAATCTGCGCGGTTCCGCGTTTCAAGCCCTTGAACGCGGCCTTGCAAGCATTCGTCTGTATTGTTGTGACCAATAGACTTT
>JGI24133J20442_1000615_pt1 | contig 11056 bp, 12 predicted proteins | sample BarGraNGADG00311_2_FD_20442 | JGI IMG/M metagenome (IMG submission 20442)
CTGGCGGCCCTGCCGGGAGGCACGGGCCCTGGGGCTCTGACGGCGCGCGCAGACGACGACCGGGGGCCTCCAGGGAACGGAGGCTCCGAGGGCCGCGGACACCGATGGTGACCGCGGCTTTTTGATTCGCCCGACGGCGATCCGGCCCTCCCACCCTCGACGGACCCCGCGTCACACCAATCGACGCGGAGGACACGACGATGCAGGCACTGATCCTGGGCGACGGCCCGTTCGGCAGGGCGGTCGCCGACGCCCTCGCGGCGCACGGCGTGGCCGTCCGGGTCACAGGGCGGCCGGCCGGCGGCGCGCGCGACCCCGGCACGTTCGCGGGAGTCGACCTGGTCGTCGACGCGTCGCGCGGCGGCGCGGTGCTCGCCAACGTCGCGGCCGCCGTCGGCGGCGGCGTCCGCCGGTTCGCCATCGCCACAACCGCGTGGGAAGCCGACCGGCACGATGTCGCCGACCTGCTCCGCGCGCGGGGCGCGGCTGCCGTGGCCGCCTCAAACTTCAGCCCCGGCGCGCTCGTCTTCGCGCGACTCGTCGAAATCGCGGCGCGGCAGGCCGCGCGACTGCCGGGCTACGAGCCGTACGTGGTCGAGTGGCACCGGCGCGGAAAGCTGGACCGACCGTCCGGCACGGCCCGCGACCTCGCCCAGCGCATCCTCGCGGCCGACCCCGCGCGCGATCGAATCTCCTCGCCCACGGACGGCCCCGCCGAGCTGGGTGCGCTCGAGGTGGTCGCGGTGCGGGCGGGCACGAACCCGGGCCGGCACCTCGTCGGCTTCGACGGCCCGGGCGAGACGATCGAGCTGACCCTGACCGCCCGGGACCGGAGCGCGTGCGCCGCGGGAGTCGTGGCGGCGGTCGACTGGCTCCTCGCCGAACCCCGGCCGGCCGGCATCCATCCGTTCGAGGCCGTCTTCGACGTCGCGGATCGCCGGGAGGTGACCGCTGCGATCTGACGCCGTGACCCCGATCGACCCCGAACTTGCCGGCCACCTTCCCTCGCCCCCGTGAAAGGAACCCACCGATGACCCCGATTGCCCGCAACCCCGACCGCGCCCGCCCCACCCTCCGTGGCGCCCTCACCGCGCTCGTCACGCCCTTCACGCCGGATGGGGCGCTCGACGAAGCCGCCTTCCGTCGCCTCGTGAGCTGGCAGGTCCTGTCCGGGATCGACGGCCTGGTCCCGTGCGGGACCACCGGCGAGGCGCCGACCCTGGGCCAGGCGGAGCGCGAACGGCTCATCGAGATCACCGTCGAGGTGGCGGCAACCCGCCCCTCGCGCCGCGGCGTCACGATCGTCGCCGGCACCGGCACGAACGACACGGACGCGACGATCCGCGCCACCCGACGGGCCGCCGAGCTGGGCGCGGACGCGGCCCTGGTCGTGACGCCCTACTACAACCGGCCGAACCAGCGGATGCTGGAAAGCCACTTCCGCGCCGTCGCGGACGAGGGCGGCCTGCCCGTCGTCGTCTACAACGTCCCGTCGCGGACCGGCACGAACGTGGAGGCGGACACGTTCCTCCGGCTGGCCGCGCATCCACGGATCGTGGCCGTCAAGGAAGCCTCCGGGAACCTGGAGCAGATCGCCCGGATCTGCCGGGAGCGGCCGCGGGACGTGGCCGTCCTCGCCGGCGACGACGCCTGGACCCTGCCGATCCTGGCGCTGGGTGGGAACGGCGTCATCTCCGTCGCGTCGAACGAGATCCCGGGTGAGATGGTCGCGCTCTGCGCGGCTGCCCAGGCCGGCAACTGGGAACATGCCCGACGGATCCACGAGCGGTGGCTGCCGCTCATGCTGGCGAACTTCCGGGGCGCCCCCAACCCGGTCCCGGTGAAGGCGGCACTCGCCCTCATGGGGCTGGCCTCCGACGCGGTCCGGCGCCCGCTCCTGCCGCTCGACGACGANGCTCGCGCGCGCCTGGCGCACCTGCTCCGCTCGCTCGGGCTGCTGGAGGTCCCCGGTGGCCGGGTGGCGCCAGAGGCCGCGATCGCGGTCGAGGGTGCAGCATGAGCGCGGGGGTGGCTGCACCATCGACCGCCTTGGCGCCGGACGCGACGCCGACCACGACCGCGACCGCGACCGCGGACCAGCTCATCGCGGCGCTCGAGACGGGCCAGCTCCGGGCAGCAACGCCGGACCCCGCGGCGCCGGATGGCTGGGGACTCCTGCCCGAGGCTCGGGCCGCGATCCTCGCGCTCTTCGCGGACCGCACGATCCGGCCGTGGTCGGCGGACGAGACGTTCGGGTTCGTGGACCGGGTGGGCCTGCCGCCGAAGGACGTGACCGGTTCGCCGGACGCGCGGGCGGCGGGGGCGGCCGGACGGCCGTGGCGGATCGTGCCCGGAGGGACCGCGATCCGGGCCGGCGCGCACCTGGAGCCGGGCGTCGTCGTGATGCCGCCGTCGTACGTCAACGTCGGTGCGTGGGTCGGGGCGGACACGATGATCGACTCGCACGTGCTGGTCGGCTCGTGCGCCCAGGTCGGCGCGCGCGTTCACCTTGCCGCGGGCGTGATCGTGGGCGGGGTCCTGGAGCCCGCCGGGGCAAGACCCGTGATCGTCGAGGACGACGCGTTCGTCGGCGCGGGCTGCCTCCTGCTGGACGGCGTGCTGGTCGGGCATGGCGCGGTTCTCGGGGCCGGGGTCACCCTGACCGGGACGTCGCGCCTGTACGACCTCATCGGCGAGCGCGTCCTGGCGGGGACGCCGGATTCGCCGCTCTGCGTGCCGCCGGGCGCGGTGGTGGTGCCGGGGACGCGCGCGCTGCCCGGCGTCTTCGCGGAGCAGCACGGCCTGGGCGCGCAGGTGGCCCTGATCGTGAAGCAGCGCGACGCCCGGACCGACGCTCGAGTCGCGCTGGAAGAGGCGCTCCGATGACGTCGCTGCACCGCGGCGCCACCGCCCGCGGCGGAGCGACGACGCGGGGCAGGGACGGGGGGCCGGGTGCAGCGCTACCGGCCGGCACCCTGACGGGCACGAGCGCCCCCCCGCGTGGCCGGCCGCCTGCCCGCAACGAGATCCTGCGCGGCGACCGGCTGGGCGGGCTCGACGCGGCTGACCTCGCGGCGCGATTCGGCACCCCGCTCTACGTCTACGACCTCGACGTGATCGAGCGCCAGGTCCACGCCCTCCGGGCGGCCCTGCCGGCGAGCGTCGAGATCGCCTACGCGATCAAGGCGAACCCGGCACTCGCGATCGTGGCCCACCTCGGCGGCCTCGGGCTCGGCGCGGACGTCGCCTCGGGCGGGGAGCTCGCCACCGCGATCCGGGCGGGGATCCACCCGGATCGANTCGTCGTCACGGGTCCCGGCAAGCGCGACGCCGAGCTGCGCGACGCGGTCGCGGCCGACGTCCGGGCAATCACGGTCGAGTCGCCGGGCGAGCTCGACCGCCTGGAGCGGATCGCGGCGCAGGCGAACCGGCGCGTGCCGGTCCTCCTGCGCGCGTCGGTCAGCGCCGCCGACCGCCTGGAGCGCGTCCGGCTGGTCGGCGACGACGGGGCGGGCAAGTTCGGGATGGACGAGCCCGACCTGCGGGCCGCGGCGCGATCGGCGGCACGGTCTCGGCATCTCGAGCTGCTCGGGATCCACCGGTTCGGGGCGTCGAACGTGCTCGACGCGGGGCGCCTGGCGGCCCACGTTGCAGAGACGGTCGAACTGGCACGGGCCGTGGCCGCGCACGCCGAGGTCCCGCTCCGCCTGGTCGACGCGGGTGGCGGACTGGGGATCCCGTACGAACCCCACGAGGAGTCGCTCGACATGGCCGGTTTCGGCCGGCGCCTGGGCGCCCTCGCGGCAGGCTGGGCGACGACGCCGGGCATGCGCGACCTTCGGCTGCTCCTGGAGCCCGGCCGCTATCTCGTTGGGGCAGCCGGTGCCTATGTCGCGCGGGTCGTCGACCGCAAGCGCGTCGGCGAGGCCGAGGTCGCGATCCTCGACGGCGGCGTCCACCACCTCCTTCGTCCCGCGCTCGTCGGGCAGGAGCACCGGGTGCGGATCCTCGGCGCAGACCCCAGGACGCCCCGGTCGTGGCCCGTCACGATCGCGGGGCCGCTCTGCTCCGGGCTGGACGTCTTTGCCGCCAACGCGACGCTGCCGGCCCCGGCCGTCGGCGACCTCGTCGCGGTGCTCGACACCGGGGCGTACGGGTTCACCGAGTCCATGCCGCTCTTCCTGAGCCATGCCATCCCGGCCGAAGTCGCGGTCCGCGGCGGGCGGGCGGCACTCATCCGGCCGCGCGTGGAGCCGGCGGAGTGGCTGGACCGACAGCTGCTGCCGCCGTGGTGACGATGGCGGCGTGAAGGGCGGTCGGGTCGGCATGCCGGGACGCCCTCCCGTCATCGGGACGCCCTCCCGATTGGGCTCCCCGGCTCGGCCCCGACGGGCCCCAGGCGGTCTCCCGGTATCATCGCGGGGTGACCGACTTCTACGACATCGACCGCGCGAACGCTCGCCTCCCCGAGGTTCGGCGCGTGCTGGAGCAGCTCCGCTCGGAGCGCCTGGATCTGATTGCGCTGCGGGATCGCCTGGTCGCGGCCCGCCGTCGCGCGGAGGCGCCAGGGGACAGACGGACGCTCGTGGACGAGGCGCTGGGCGAAGCGGCGGGCGGCACACCCGGTTCGGAGACCTCCGATTCCCCCCGCGTCCTCGACGCGCGGATCCGGGCCGTGATCGACCAGATGGAGGCGGCCGTCGCCCGGCTGGACGCGTGGAGCGTGCAGCTTCGCGACATCGAGGGCGGCCTGGCGGACTTTCCCGCGCTCGTGAACGGGCGCCAGGTGTGGCTCTGCTGGCAGCTCGGCGAGGATGAGATCCATTTCTGGCACGACCTGACGTCGGGCTTTGGCGGCCGGCGACCGCTCATCGAGCTCTCGTGACCGGGTCTCGGGCGGGTCAACCGGTCACCCCCGCAGGACCCGGGTCCGCGGCCACGCCCGCAACGGCGGTCCCATCCGGGCGCGTCATGGAGCGGGGTCGGGCGAAGGCGCACCGGCCGCTGCCGAAGGAAGTCCGCAGGGCGGCCGTGGAGCGCGGGCTTGCCGCGTACGGCCGCGGCGCCTGGTACCTGGCTCACGAGGAGCTGGAACCGGCCTGGATGGGCACCGACGATCCTGCGGAGCGTGCGCTCTTGAGCGGGCTCATCAAGCTCGCTGCCGCGTACGTCCACGCGGCGCGGGGGAACCCGCTGGGCGTCCGGACGAATCTCCGCGGCGCCCGTGAGCGCCTGGCCACGGCCGCGGCAACCGGCGCGACCGACCCGGCCGGCGCGACCGAATGGATCGACCTGCCAACGCTCCTCGTCGGCGTGGACGACCGGCTGGCACGCATCGAGGCGCTTTGCGCGGGCCCGCCCGATGCCGCGATCGGGGACGCCGGCGCGGCTGTGCCGTCACACGAGGTGGCAGGGCCGGTCGGCCGGTTCCGTGGCGCGTCCGTCGCGATCCCGCTCCTCCCCCTGCCCCGAACGCCGGCCTGATGCAGCCCCGGGTCACGATCCCGATGCTCGGCGTCGTCGACGCGGACGCCGCGCGCACGGCACCGAACGGCACGCCGGCAGGGATGGCGATGCCGGTCCTGGTCGACGTGCGCGAGCGCCACGAGTTCGCGGCCATCCGGGCGCCCGGGGCGGCCCTCTACCCGACCTCGTCGTTCCTCCTCCGGTTCGAGGAGCTCCCCCGCGACCGCCCGATCCACGTCGTCTGCCAGAGCGGGAGCCGCTCGGCTGCCGTGGCCGCGTTCCTCCTCCGCAAGGGCTTCCCGGACGTCGCAAGCGTGACCGGGGGCATGGACGCCTGGGAGCGTGCCGGACTGGAGGTCCGGCGCGGACCGCTGGCGCCCGGCGAGGGCGACCTGGGGGCCTGAGCTCGACGCGCACGCTGCTGACCCGGCGGTGGCCCCCGAACCGGGACGCGCGTCAGGCAGTCCGGCGCCGTCGGTTGCGCAGGTCGTGCAGGAACGCCCGCGTTCGCTCCTTGTGGTTGAACGCGTAGCCGACCAGCAGCAGGAGCACGAAGTTGCCGGTCGCCACGCCTGCCGCCACGAGGTAGGAGAGCTGCTGGCCGACCTCGCCCTGGATGCCCATCGCCGGGACCACGATGTAGAAGAGGCCAAGCTGGCGCGCCGCGGGCGTGGCGGGCGTGGCGCGCGGCGGGCATGGGCGAGCGTGCGTGGCGCATGGCCTGGCAGGCGCGGCGAAGCAGCCCGTTCTCGGTCCCGGTCTCTCGGGCGCCCAGAGACCTGGGACCGGAGAGGCGACCTGGGCCGGCGACCTGGGCCGGCGACCCCGATCGCGACCCCGTGATCGGGTGGCACGATCGGAATCGTTGTCGCGGAGCGTGGAAACGCAGCGAATCGCGAGGTTGGCCGCGTTTCCAAGCACGCCACGGCTCCAGATGATCGGCCCAGCCGATAATCCGGACCCTGCGGGTAATCTGGACCCTGCAGGCCCTCGTTCGCCGGGCGCGGGGTATTGCCGTGGGCGGGGGCGCGCGGCGGGCGGGCCGGCACACGCTGTGGGGCGCGCGGCGGGCGGGCCGAGGCTGATTGACGCGCCGCGACGCTGTTTGACGCGCCACGACGGCGCAGCTACGCTCGTTCCGCGGCAGCGTCCATCGTCGATCGTCACGCCGACCAATTGGATCAGTCCGAGGAACGTCCGGTGAGTCCCAGCGAGTTCGTCTTCCTGGCCTGTGGCCTCACGCTCGGCCTGTTCGCCGGCGGTGCGCTCATCGAAGTCTTCCGGGCACGCCCGGCCGCACAGCGCGAGGTCCGCGTCACGGTCTCCGCCGGTCCTGCCGGGGGTCGCGCCGCGACCCTTTCCACACCGCTCCTGGCATCGGAGCTCGTGCATGGGCGCGACGATGTCTTCGCGCCGGAGGCGCGGGCGACCGAACGGCCGTTCGGTCCCGCGACGCGGGAGCCGGCCCGGGAGCTGGGCCCGGCGCTCGCCCGTACGCTCGGTTCGGCGCTCGCCCCCGCCTTCGGGAGCGGGCCCGGCACAGCCCACGCCGAGCCGGTCGACCCGTGCGCGGCAGAACGCGTGGGCACGGACGAGGCGTGCGCCCACGCGGATCGAATGGCCGCGGTGGCGGGCGCGGCCCAGGAACGGGCGCACGAAACACGGCGTGCCTACGACGAGCACGTGGGACGCCGCGACCGGGCGGCCGCGGCGGTCGATCCGCGCGCCATCCGCGCAGCGAAGGACGAGGCCCAGGCACAGTTCCGCCGCGGCCGGCTCGCCGGGCAGGACCGGGCGGCCGTCGAGGCGGCCGCGGCGGCCTGGCTGCGCGAGATCAACCGGATCAACGCCCGCAGCCGCGAGGCGGCGCTGATGATGTCGAGCGAAGTCCGCGTCGAGGTCGAGCTCCTCCGGGCAGTCGAGAAGGCGGGGCTGGACGTCGACGTCGCGCGGATCCGCAGCGAGCACGCGGCCGAAGCGTGCCGGGCCGCGCGGATCGCGCTGGCCAGCTGCGAGGAGGCCGAGCGCCTTGGGTCGGCCGCTCCCGAGCCCGTCACCCCGGCGACGTCGCCACAGCTGGCGCCCAGGGACGAGACGGCCGTGGAGATGCCGGCGGCCGCCGGCGAGGACGTCGCGATCCTGCGCCTCCTCCGGGGCGACCGGGCGACCATGCGCTCGATCGTTGAGCGGCTTGGGGGCAGCGATCCCGACGGGCAGCGCCGCTGGCAGCTCCTCGTCTCGGACCTCGTCGACGCCATCGTGGCCCAGGCGATCGACGCGTCGGCGCTCTGGTTCCCGGAGGACCACGTGTTCTGGGGACCGTACACGCAGTCCGAGTGCCGCGAGATCGCCTCGGCGATGGCCGCCCTCGGGTACCGCTTCGACGGCCTGGGTGGCTTCGCCGATGGACGCGTGCCCAGCCAGCGCGACCTGTCGCTGGCGCTCGGATACGCGGGCGAGGACCCGATGCGGGTCCGGCGGTGGCCAACGGAGGCGGACATGCCGGCACTCTTCCGCGACGTGCAGGTGGACTCCGGACGCTATCTCGCCGATACGGCCGGTGGCCTCACCATGGGCGAGATGGTGGACCTGCTGGGGCGCCGCGCGGAGCCGCTCGCCGAACTCTGGAACGCGTGGGGCCGCGTGCGGCCGCTGCTCCTCGACGCCCCCTGAGGACCTATTCCGGGAGCTGCGCCTGGTCGTCGTCGTCGTCGATGACGACCAGGCGGAAAGCCTCCGCCGCCGGGGCGCCGATCGCCACGCCCTCTTCGGCAGCCCAGTCGCGCATCCGCTGCTCGAAGGCCGCGTCCACCGTGAACTGGCTCGGGTGGCAGCGCAGCGCCTCGATCTTCCGTTCCAGCGTGGCGCCGACCTCGACCCAGGCCGTGGGCTGGCCGGGCCAGAACAGGTAGAGCCGGCGGACCCGATGCGGGGCGAACCCTGCCCGCGCGAGGTCCGGGAATGCCATCGCGTTGCGGGCCGCCGGGTAGACGGCGTCGACGGCGGCGATCCCGGCCGCTCGGTGGTCCGCGTGGTTGATGCCGCCGCCGCGGTAGAAGAGGACCTCGGGATCGTGGGTCAGGACCGCGTCCGGCCGGAACTCGCGGATCTCGCGGACGAGCAGCTCACGGAGCGGCAGCTCGTTGGCAAGCGCCCCATCCGGCTGGTGGAGAAACCGGACATCGTCGTAGCCGACGACGGCCGCCGCCCGGCGCTGCTCGGCCTCGCGCGTGGCCGCGAGCTCCAGCGGGTCGAGCGCGGCGTCCTCACCGCCCTGGTCGCCGCTCGTGCAGCAGACGAGCCGACCCACGGAACCATCGTCGATCCATCTCGAGGCCGTGGCGGCCGGGCCGAAGTCGGCATCGTCCGGATGCGCCACGATGACCATGAACCGCTCAGGACGCCAGGCGTGCGACGCGACGACCGCCCCGTCGGCCGGCGGATCGGGCGTCATCGAGCGGCGCAGGCGACCGCGCACGCGACCGGGGGGCGCGACGCCACGCTCGTCTGTCCCCGCGGGCGCAACTGTCTCTCGTCCACGCGAGGTCAGCTCGCTGCCTGCGCTTTCGCCGCCGCGAAGACCGAGCGGACCTCGGCGGCGTGGCCTTCCGGCGTCACCGCGGGCCAGGCATGTGCGACGAGGCCGTCCGGGCCCACGAGGAACGTCGAGCGCTGGATGCGCATCGATGTCCGGCCCTCCTTCGTCCTCTCGACCCAGGCGCCGTAGGCGGTGGCAACCGCTGCGCCGTCGTCGGAGAGGAGCGTGAAAGGCAGCTCAAACTTCGCCCGGAACTTCGCGTGGCTGCCGGCATCGTCCGGGCTGATCCCCCAGACCTCGGCACCGTCGGCGCGGATGCTCGCGAAGCTGTCGCGGAACTCGCAGGCCTCGATCGTGCAGCCGGGGGTGTCATCTTTCGGGTAGAAGTAGACGACCGTCCATTCGCCACGCCGGTCGGCGAGGCGGTGGAGCGTGCCCGATTCGTCGGGAAGGGCGATCGCGGGGGCCGGATCGCCGGCGGCAGGCATCTGGGACATCGCACCCCGGAGACTACCGCAGCTTGGTCGGGACCGGGCGCAGGCGGGTTCCCGGGTCGCCCGCGGATCCTGTTCGCGCCCGTCCGGCGGATCGGCGGCCGCGGCTCAGTGCGGGGGCGGGAGGGCGACGGACAGCGCGGCGAGGGCCAGCGCGGCGAGGCCGGCCGCGCCGACGACCAGGTCCGCCCACGACCACGCGACCACCCGGTACCGGCTCGGCGGGGTCCCGAGGGCGAACCCGCGCGCATCCATGGCGAGCGCGACGCGCCCCGCACGTCGGACCGCCAGGATCAGGAGGGCCATCAGGAGCCGAGGGTGCCAGTCGCCCCGCAGGCCCCGGATACGCCGAGCCTGGTGGAGGGTGGCGAGGTCCAGCGCGAGCCGGGGCACCGCCTGGTGCGCGGCCAGCGCGCCGGCCGCGAAGCGCTCCGGGATACGAGCCTGCTGCACGAGCGCGTCCGCCAGCCTGGTCGCCTCGGTGGTGAGCGCGAAGGCCACCCCGACCGCTGCGACGGCGAGGACGCGCAGCCCGAGCGCGACCCCGACGGCGAGCGCCGCCCCCGTGACCCGGAGCGGACCGACGCGCAGGAGGGTCGAGTTCGCCGGATCCAGGTTGGCGGCTCCCAGCACCGTGTTGACGAGCAGCACGCCCAGCGCGGCCAGGAGGAACGGGACCCAGGCCCGCGCGAAGCGACGAAGCGGCACCCGACCGAGCCCAAGGCAGCCGGCCGCGCTGGCCAGGATGAGGACGAGTGCCGGACGGGGATCCACCACGGCCAGGAGGAAGCCCAGCCACACCAGGCCGACCGCGAGCTTCATGAGCGGGCTCGCCCGGCCGAGCGGGCTGTCCAGCTGCCGGTCGCCGATCTCCGGCGCGACGATCACGTCACCGCCTCCACTGCTCCGCCCACCATCCGCAGGCAGCGGCCACCGAGGTCGGCCATCAGCCGCTCGTCGTGGGTGGCGACGATGACGGCCGTGCCGGCGCCGAGGTGCACGTGCAGCGCGTCGAGCAGTCCGCGGTAGGTCGTCCGGTCCTGGCCGTACGTGGGCTCGTCGAGGACGAGGAGCTCGGGGCGCCGGATGAGCACGCACGCGAGCGAAAGGCGGCGTTGCTCCCCACCGGACAGCGCGTACGGGCTGCGCGCCCCGAAGCGATCCAGGGGGAGGCCCAGCGCGTCCATCAGCGGCCCGGCGCGGGCGCGCTCGTCGGGCCGCAGGCCGAGCACCACCTCGTCCAGCACCACTCCCGCGAGGAACTGCTGCTCCGGGTCCTGGAACAGGTAGCCGGCCCTGCGGGCGAGGGCGGCCGCGGAGAGCCGGTCCGGTCGATCGCCCCCAAGGCGGACGCGACCTGCCGACGGCCGCAGGAGGCCGACCAGCAGGCGCCCCAGGGTGGACTTGCCGCCGCCGTTCGGACCGACGAGGGCAACCCGCTCGCCTGCCCCGACTACCAGGCTGACGTCGTCGACCGCGGGCGGCGCGTCCCCGTACGCGTACGAGACTCCCTCCGCGGTGACGACCGGTCTCCCGGCCGCCCCCGCGACCGCGGGCG